>Ga0302279_10000585_pt1 | contig 53476 bp, 56 predicted proteins | sample III_Bog_N3_3_FD_194541 | JGI IMG/M metagenome (GOLD analysis project Ga0302279, IMG submission 194541) | Peat permafrost microbial communities from Stordalen Mire near Abisko, Sweden - III_Bog_N3_3 | ecosystem: Environmental > Terrestrial > Soil > Wetlands > Peat | place: Sweden: Abisko... | reverse complement strand
GTATCCACCTGACAGAAGCCGCATGCCCGCGTGCAGCGCTCACCGTTGATCATGAAAGTCGCCGTGCCGTCCGCCCAGCACTCGTAGATGTTGGGGCACCCCGCCTCCTCGCACACAGTGACGAGCCCGAGGTCGTGGACCGTCGAGCCGAGCCGGCGGTAGCCCTTGCCGATCTTCACGGGCACCCGCATCCACTCGGGCTTGCGTTGGCCGATGTCGAGACCCTCCTCAGGGGTCACACCGGCCTGGCGCAGCCGGCGCAGCAGCGGGCGCTCAGCGACGGGCGACGCACCCGGCATATCGGCGGGACCCTGCAGCACGTCGTAGCGCTCCACACTTCCGGCACCGAAGACCGTGGTGGCCCGGGCGACGAAAGCGTCGACCACCACCGCGAAGGGCACGTCGATCCCCTCGGCGCGCAACGACGTCACCCCGCGATCGGCAATCCCGCACGGGACGATGTGGCCGAACATGTCCAGATCGGACGACACGTTGAGCGCCACGCCATGAAGGGTGCGCCGCCGGCCGGGCGCCGTGCGCAGGGTACGTACACCGATGGCCGCTATTTTGCGGGCGCTCGGGCTTCCGGCCTGGAGCCATACGCCCGGGTAGGCGTCCTCGGTCGTCGCCCCGCTCAGGCCGAGATCGGCCAAGGTGGCGATGACGACCTGCTCCAGCCGGTGCACGTGGGCGGGACCCGAAGCCGGGTCGTCGGGCACGGTGACGATCGGATAGGCCACCAACTGGCCGGGCCCGTGGTAGGTGACGTCCCCGCCGCGATCAGTGCGCTCCAGGACCGCGCCGACTGTCGACGGGTCCACCAGCATGTGACGCTCGTCGGCATGCGACCCCAGCGTGTAGGTGTGCGGGTGTTGCAGGAGCAGCAGGTAGTCGTCTTCCGCCTCGGAAGCCAAGGCATGTTGCAGCGTGGACGCCTCGTGATAGGGAACGGTTCCCAGTGACCGGACGCGCAGCACCGGCGCCGCCCTAGAGCTCCGCGGCCCAGTCGCGGCTCCCCAGCAGCTCTGCGACCTTCGCCAGGAACAGCGACACGTACGCGCCGTCGACCGCCCGGTGGTCCCAACTGACGCCGAGGATCCCGGTCGAATGGATGGCGATGGACTCGGACCCGTCGGGCTGTGTCACCACCACCGGCCGGCGGGCGATGCCGTCGGTGGCCAGGATCGCCACCTGCGGCTGGTTGATGATCGGGACCGTGAAGTAGGTGCCGAAGGGTCCGTCGTTGGTGATGGAGAACGTCCCACCGGCAATGTCGTCCGCGTTGAGCTGGCGACCGCGGGCCCGTTCGGCCAGGTCGCGGATGCGCCGGGCCACCCCGCGCAGCGTGACCTCCTCGGCCCGGTGAATGACCGGCACAATCAGGCCTTCGTGCGACAGGTCGACGGCGATCCCGAGGTTCACCTCGGCGTGCACGAGCAGCGAGTCGTCGACGACCGAGGCGTTGAGCAACGGAAAGTCGCGCAGCGCCTCCACCGTCGCCCGGGCGATGAAGGGGAGATACGTCAGTGCGAAGCCTTCCTCCGCCTTGAAGCGCTCGCCCCAGGCCTTGCGCACGCGCTCGACGCTCTCGAAGTCGACCTCGTTGGCGATGAACGCATGCGGTGAGGTCGCCTTCGACCGCACCATGTGCTCGGCCGTGCGTCGCCGCATGTTGGAGAAGGGCACGACCTGGTCACCGGCGGCCCGGAACGAGGCCATGGAGACCGAGGGCGCCTGCGGCGCCCGGGCCACCGGTGCGGCCGGTGCCGCCGGTGCCGCCTGGACTGGTGCGGCGGCGGGAGCGGCGGGAGCAGCTGCCGGTGGGCCAGCAGCGCGGCGCGCCTCGACCACTCGCTGCGCGTCGTCCCGGGTGATGCGCCCGCCCGATCCGGTGCCCGTCACCTCGGTTTCACTGATGCCGTTCTCGGCCAACAGCTTGCGCACCATGGGTGACAGCACGCTGGACCCGACGCCGTCCCCGTTGCTCGGCGCGGCGGAGGCAGGTGCCGGCGCAGGTGCCGCCGCCGGGGGCGGGGCCGGGGCCGGGGCCGGGGCCGGGGCAGCAGCTTGCGGCGGAGGCGTGGCTGCCGGTGCAGGTGCCGGTGCAGGTGCCGGTGCAGGTGCCGGTGCCGGTGCCGCGGATTCGGCTGCCGCGGCGACGGGCGCGTCGTCCGCAGGGGTCGCCCCCGCACCGTCGCCGATCACGGCCAACTTCACACCGACGTCGACCGTCTCGCCCTCGGGGACGAGGATCTCACTGAGGACGCCGGCCGCCGGAGAGGGCACCTCGGAGTCGACCTTGTCCGTCGAGACCTCGAAGAGCGGCTCGTCGCGCTCCACGGCGTCGCCGACCGCCTTCATCCAACGGGTGATCGTGCCTTCGGTCACCGTCTCGCCGAGTTGCGGCATCATCACGTCAGCCAACGTGCAGTCCCCTTCCGCTCAACGCGAGCATGGTTTCACCGAATGTCTCCGACAGCGAGGGGTGCGGTTGCACGAACTGCGCGACCTCCTCGGGAAATGCCTCCCAGTTCACGGCCAGGTAGCCGGCGCCGAGCTGCTCGGTCACCCAGGGCCCGCAGAGGTGTACGCCCAGGATCCGCCCGGCCGTCCCGTCGGGACGCTGCTCGGCGATGATCTTCACGACACCCTCGGTGTCGCCGATGATCTGTGCCCGGCTGTTGCCGCCGTAGGGATCCTTCTTGGTCATCACCGGGATGCCCGCCTCCTTGGCCTGCGCCTCGGTCATGCCGCAGAAAGCCACCTCGGGACGGCAGTAGATGGCCCACGGCACCTTGCCGTAGTCGACCGGCACCACGGGCTCGCCCAGCATGCTCTTCACGGCCACGATCGCCTCGGCGAATCCCACGTGCGCCAGCTGCGGGGCGCCGGCGACAATGTCACCCACGGCCCACACGCCGTCGACGCCGGTGCGCTGGTACTCGTCGGTCGCCACGAAGCCCCGTCGGTCCATTTCGACGCCCAGCCCGTCGGCCACCAGGCCCTCGGTGCGGGGGCGCCGGCCCACCGACACGACGACCGCCTCCGCCTCGAACGTCTGGTCCCCGGCCTTCACCGTCGTCGTCGTGCCGTCCTCGGACGGCGTGTGCCCCTCGACCTTGACGCCGGTGACGATGTCGATGCCCCGCTTCTTGAAGGAGCGGACGAGAAGGCGGGTGATGTCCTCGTCGCAGCCGGGGAGGATGGTGTCGAGCGCCTCCAGGATCGTCACCTTGGTGCCGAGGTCGGCCAGGAGCGAGGCGAACTCACACCCGACGACGCCGCCGCCGATGACCACGGTCGAAGCGGGGAGTTCCTTGAGGTCGAGGAATTCGTCGGATGTCATGATCAGACGGCCGTCAACCTCGAAGCCGGGCAACAGGAACGGCACCGATCCGGCCGCCAGGACGACGTTGCGGCCGACGATGACGCGGCCGGCATCCTCCCCGTCGAGCACTTCGACACGGTGGTCCGCCCCGAGCGTGCCCGTCCCGATCAGCGTGGTGATCTTGCGGCCCTTGAGCAACCCGGCCAGGCCCTTGTGGAGCTTGCCCACCACGGCGTTCTTGCGGTCCTGGCTCACCGAGAAGTCGACCGACACCCCGGACACGTCGATGCCGAACTCCTTGGAGTCCTCGACCGTCCGGTAGACCGAGGCCGTCTCGAGGAATTCCTTGGCCGGGATGCAGCCGCGGTGCAGGCAGGTGCCACCGACCTTGTCCCGCTCGACGATGGCGACGGAGAGGCCCGCCGCGGCGCCGTAGAGCGCAGTGGCATAGCCGCCGGGACCACCGCCGATCACGACGATGTCGAATTCGTCCTCGCCTGCCATCGACTTTCCTCTCCCTGTGTGCTCACGACGTCCGTCCGGCGCGCTCGGCCTCCCCGGAACAACCCGATCGCACTGGCGAGAGTCCTCTCCATGCCCTGCGCGTGACGTCTGCAGCCTACCGTTCTGACCGTCCTGTTCAGACCGGGGGCAGCACGGCTCAGTCGGTGACGGCCCTGTTCAGCCGCTCGTGCCGCTGCCCAGATCGGCCGCCTGGGTGGCCAGCTCGTCGACCCTGTCGTTCCAGCGGTCACCGGAGTGGCCTTTGACCCAACGCCAGCTGACGGCGGCCTCGGACGCCAGCGCCAGCTCCATGAGCGGCTCCCACAGGTCGCGGTTGGCCACCGGCTTGTTCTGCGAGTTCTTCCAGCCGCGGCGCTGCCACCCCCGCCACCACCCGTCGGTGAAGCATTTGACGACGTACGTCGAGTCGCTGACCACCTCCACGCCGTCGGGCGCGTCCGGTACCAGCGCGCGCAGCGCCTCGAGAGCCGCGGTGATCTCCATGCGCTGGTTGGTGGTGTGGCCCTCGGCCCCACTGGCGTAGGAGCCGTCGGGCACGGCCCAGGCCCATCCACCGGGACCGGGATTCCCCCGGCAGGCGCCGTCGGTGTACACGACGATCGGACCGCCCGGGGATGCCATGGACAAATGTGTAACACCCGCGACCAGTGGTCATGGTGGTCCCCCGCCTCCCGGTACCGTGGGGCAATGCTGTTCGACGGGATCAGCCACCAAGTCCCCGACACCGATCCGGGGGAGACCGAGGAGTGGATCGACTCGTTCGACGCCATCGTCGACGCCCGGGGCCGCGCCCGGGCGCGCTACCTCCTGATGAAGCTCCTGGAGCGGGCGCGCACCAAGCAGGTCGAATTCCCCGCCACCGTCTCGACGCCCTACGTCAACACCATCCCGGCCGACGCCGAGCCCTGGTTCCCCGGCGACGAGTACCAGGAGCGGCGCATCCGGGCCTACATCCGATGGAACGCAGCCGCCATGGTGGTACGGGCCAACACGCGCACCGAGGGCATCGGCGGGCACCTCTCCACCTATGCCAGCTCGGCCGCTCTCTACGAGGTCGGGTTCAACCACTTCTTCCGCGGCAAGGCCGACGGCGGCTTCGGTGACCAGGTCTTCTTCCAGGGACACGCCTCGCCGGGCATTTACGCCCGCGCCTACGTCGAGGGCCGCCTGAGCGAGAAGGAGCTCGACAACTACCGCCACGAGGTGGCGGGCGACGGCTTGCCCAGCTACCCCCACCCACGCTCACTGCCCGAGTTCTGGGAGTTCCCCACCGTCTCCATGGGGCTGGGGCCGATCGCCGCCATCTACCAGGCCCACGTCAACCGCTACCTCAACGCGCGCCGCCTCGTCGACACCAGCAACGGCCGCGTCTGGTGCTTCGTCGGCGACGGCGAAATGGACGAGCCCGAGTCGATCGGCGCCCTCGGCGTGGCCGGTCGCGAGCATCTCGACAACCTGATCTTCGTCGTCAACTGCAACCTGCAGCGCCTCGACGGCCCGGTGCGCGGCAACGGGAAGATCATTCAAGAGCTCGAGGCCGTGTTCCGTGGCGCCGGCTGGAACGTGATCAAGGTCATCTGGGGCTCGCGCTGGGATCCCCTGCTGGCCAAAGACGTCGACGGTGTCCTGCTCGACCGCATGAACACCACCGTCGACGGCGAGTACCAGAAGCTCGCCGTCGAATCGGGGGCCTACATCCGTGAGCACTTCTTCGGCCCCGATCCTCGCCTGCGCAAGCTGGTGGAGGACCTGACCGACGACGAGCTGCGGACGCTTCCACGCGGCGGGCACGACTACCGCAAGCTCTACGCCGCCTACAAGCTGGCCACCGAGCAGAAGGGCTCCCCCACCGTCATTCTGGCCAAGACCATCAAGGGATGGACGCTGGGCCCCGAGATCGAGGCGCGCAACGCCACCCATCAGATCAAGAAGATGACCAAGCCCCAGGTGCGCGCCCTGCGCGACCGCCTCTACATGACCGACGACATCCCGGACTCGGCCCTGGAGGGGAACCCGCCCTACATCCGTCCCGCCGAGGGGTCCGACGCCATGGAGTACCTGCGCGCCCGCGGCCGCGTGCTCGACGGCCCGCTGCCCGTCCGCGTCGTCCGGCCGGCGCCGGCGCTGCGACCCGACGCCAAGGTGTTCGAGGAATTCGCCGCCGGTTCGGGCAAGCAGGCGGTCTCGACCACCATGGTGTTCGCCCGCTTGCTGCGGAACCTGGTGCGTGATCCCACCGTGGGCTCGCTGGTGGCACCCATCGTCTCGGACGAGGCCCGCACCTTCGGGCTCGAGCCGCTCATCGCCGAGGCCAAGATTTACGCCCCCGAAGGACAGCATTACATCCCGGTCGACGCCGACCTGCCGCTCAACTACGCCGAGAGCGCGTCGGGGCAGCTGCTCCAGGAGGGCATCAGCGAGGCCGGAGCGCTCTCCACCTTCATTGCGCTCTCCACCGCCTACGCCACCTGGGGCCAACCCATGGTGCCGGTGTTCTTGTTCTATTCGATGTTCGGCTTCCAGCGGGTGGGCGACCTGGCCTGGGCGCTGGGCGACATGCGGGGCCGCGGCATCCTGGCCGGCTGCACGGCGGGACGCACCACGCTCATGGGCGAGGGCCTCCAGCACGATGACGGGCAGTCACCCCTCCTGGCCTCGACCAACCCGGCTGCCCTGGTCTACGACGCATCCTTCGCCTACGAGGTGGCGGTGATCATGGAGGCGGCCGTGACGGACATGCTCGGCGCCACCCCCCAGGACCGCTTCTGGTACCTCACGCTCTACAACGAGACGTACCCCATGCCGGCACTGCCCGAGGGCGCCGCGGGCGAGGCGGTACGCCGGGGGATCATGCAGGGGATATACCCCTTCGCGCCGGCTCCCGACGTGAAGGGCAAAGGTGCCCCACGGGCGTCGCTGTGCTTCTCGGGGCCGATGTGGAACGTCGCCAAGGACGCGCAGCGCATCCTGGCCGAGCGCTACGGCGTGGCCGCCGACACCTGGGCCGTCACCTCGTGGACGAACCTGCGCACCGACGCGCTCGAGGTCGAGCGCTGGAACCGGCTGCACCCCGAGTCCGAGCCCCGCACCGCCGTCATCACCGACGCGCTGGGCGGCGGGTCCGATCCGGTCGTCGCCATCACCGACTACATGCGGGGCGTGCCCGATCAGGTGGCGCGCTTCGTGGACCGGCCCTACCTGTCGCTCGGGACCGACGGCTTCGGCCGCTCCGACGCCCGCGACGCGCTGCGCTCCTACTTCGAGGTCGACAGCGCCAACCTGGTGGTGGCCGTCCTGCAACAGTTGGCGCGGGGCGGGAAGATCAAGCCCTCCGTCGTGGCCGAGGCCATCGCCGCGTTCGGCATCGACGCCGACGGACGGGCTCCCTTCATCGTCTCCTGAGAGCGTCAGGCCGACGCGGTCACTGGCGCCGGCTCCCAACCAGTACGTCACGGGTGATCTCCATCTGCCCCAAATGCTGGTAGAGCTCCTCCAGAATGTGCAGCAGCACCGAGCCCTTGGTCTCGGTGTAGGGCACCGACTCGTCGGGGTTGGGCCGCACGTTGACCGGCGGGGCTTCGGTGTGCAGGCCCACCAGGTCCTCACGCAAGCGGCGCCGGGCCTGCTCGCTGCGCCGCAGCAGTCCGTCGACATCGCCCTTGGCGGTGAATTCGGCGGCACGGTCGCGCTGAATGGGGCGCTCGGCCACGGTGGCACCACCCCAGTACTCCATGACGCCGAGACAATGGGTCAGGATCACGTAGGCCGAGTTGGCGTCGCGAAACGGTGGGCGCCGGTTGACCAGGTCATCGCCCAGCTCCTCGACGATGGCGTGCATCTGGTCCAGGGCCAGGTCGACGAACCACAGATAGTCGCTGGCCGGCACGGCGACCAGCGCCGCGCCCTCGTCGTCAGTGGGCGACCCAGGCATCCGGATCCGTGACGAGCTTCTGCACATGCGGCGGGAGGTTTCCCGAAATCACATCGGTCAGCGTGATCTTCTCGAGCACCGAGCGCAGGCTGGCCCGCACCGCCACCCAGACCTGCTGGAGGTTCTCGGCGGCGCCGTCGTAGCTGGTGGCTTCGGGCCGGTACCCCCGCACCTCGGCCAGGGGGCCGTCCAGGGCCCGGATGACGTCGGCCATGGTGATGGCGTCCGGGGACCGGGCCAACCGGTAGCCGCCCTCGGCACCCCGCTGGCTGGCCACCACCCCGGCCCGGCGCAGGTCCGCCAGGATCGCCCCCAGGAATCGGGGGGGCAGGCCCTGCTCCCCCGCCAGGTACTCGGCCGTCTGCGGCGTCCCCGCCGCGGCCAGCGCGAGCAGGGCCCGGATTCCGTAATCGACCTTGGCCGGGATGTGCATGGCGAGAGTCTGCCCGCGCCGCGCACCCCGGGCCACATCCGTTCCTGGGCGGCCGTCGTGCCAAGATCTTTCCCATGGCACGGATTGCGCTCCACATCACCGGCGACCAGGCGGCGGACGCCGTCATCAGTCGTGACCCCTTGGCCCTTCTGATCGGAATGGTGCTGGACCAACAGGTCACCATCGAGAAGGCCTTCTCCTCGCCGGCCGACCTCCTGGAGCGGCTCGGCACCAAAGGTCCCCTCAATGCCGCCACCCTGGCCGCCATGGACCCCGAGGAGCTGGGCGACATCTTCCGGGAGCGCCCGGCCCTGCACCGCTACCCGGGCTCCATGGCAGGCCGGGTCCAGGCCGTGTGCCGTGTCGTGGCCGACGAGTACGCCAACAAGGCCGACAACATTTGGAAAGGCGTGCAGAGCGGTGACGAGTTGGTCGGCCGGCTGCGCACCCTGCCGGGCTTCGGCGAGCAGAAGGCCAAGATCTTCGCCGCGTTGCTGGGCAAGCAACTGGGCGTCCGCCCGGACGGCTGGCGCAAGGTCACCACCCCCTACGGCAAGGAGGGGAGCTCCCTGTCGGTGGCCGACATCACCGACCGTGAGAGCCTGCTCAAGGTCAGGGCCACCAAGCAGGCGATGAAGGCCAAGGCCAAGGCGAAGGCCGCCGCCGGGGCGTGAGCGGGAGCGGGACCGGGGGTCACGACCTCTCGGCGCGACGCCTCTACCTCTGCACGCCGGATCGCCCGGACCTGGCCCATTTCCTGCGCGACTGCATCGCCGGCGGGGTCGACGTGGTCCAGCTGCGCGACAAGGAGCTCGACGCCAGGCCCCTGCTGGCCCGGGCCGCCGTGGCGTCAGCCGTCTGCCGGGACCTCGGGGTGCCCTTCGTGCTGAACGACCGGCCCGACCTGGCGTTGGAAGTGGGGGCGGACGGCGTCCACGTCGGGCAGGACGATGCGCCGGTCTCGCTGGCCCGGCGGATCATGGGGCCAGAGGCCATCATCGGCCTGTCGACCCACGGCCCGGCCGACCTCGAGGGTGCGGCCGCCGAGGACGTGACGTACATATCGGCCGGGCCCGTGGAGGCCACACCGACCAAGCCCGGCCGTCCAGGGACAGGGCTGGGGTACGTCACTCAGGCCAGCGCACGCTCCACTGTTCCTGTTTTCGTGACAGGCGGAGTGACCCCCGAAAAGATCCCCGCCCTGACGAGTGCCGGTGTCCGTCACTTCGTCGTTGTCCGTTATCTGACCCATGCCACCGATGCCCGGAGTGCGGCGCAGGCCCTCCGGCAGGCGATTGATCGAGCGTCGAGTATCGGGCCGGCTCTGGCGTGACGTCGGCCTGATCGCCTGCATCACGGGTGGCGGCGTCAGCCTCCTGGTCGTAGGGCTGGGTCGAGGACGCGCCGCCCCATGAGCCGAGGCCCTCGCTGAATTTGGTACCTCCCCAACCCGACACGCCCTACACATCGGCAGGCTGGGAGGGCGCTTGAGCACGTTCCGAGCGTCACCTGGGCACACACCGATGTCGCCGGTGATTGTTGACAGCCCATTGTCAGTGCCGGCGCTCCAGCCAGCCCACGAGGATGGCGATGACCCGCGGATCGGCCCGCAGCCAATGCCCCGCCCCGAGGATGGCGTGCAGCTCCGAGGGCCCCGTGGCGGCCTCGGCCAGGGCCCGGGCCTCGGCCAGGGGGACGTCGGGGTCGTCCGAGCCGTGGATCATCAGCAAGGGCCGGCCCTTCAAGAGGGCAGCGTCCTCGGCGGGGTGCAGGACGGACAGCTCCTTGGCCCAGGTGTCGGCGGAAGCGGGGAAGCCGGGCGTGCGCACGACGCCGGTCTGGCGGCAGCGCTGCAGCAGCCGCTCGGGATCGCCGGCCAGCGGACCGAGGTCGGCCGGGGTGCCCAGGCAGGCCACGCCGGCCACCCGCTCGTCGCCGGCGGCCAGGTGCAGCGCCAGCACGCCGCCGAATCCGAAGCCGACCACCAGGCGGGGAGCCGTCTCGGGGATTTCGGTCGAGGCCACGAACCCGAGGTCGTCCAACCAGCCGAGCGCCGAGAAGTCGCCCGCCGATTCCCCCGCACCGCGCAAGGCCGCGGTCACCACGCGCCAGCCGGACTCCCGGGTCAGGCGATCGGCCAGGGCCGGGTAGGTCAGGGCCACGTCCGCCGCCGCACCCTTGGGCCGCGGCAGGTCGTGCACCAGCAGCACATGGCCGTGGATGGGCGCGCCCTGCGGGGTGGTGCTGGCATAGGTGGCGAGGTCCCCCGCCGGCCCGGGGCGGAGCCTGAAGGGCCCCGGCACCTCAGATGCCGATGCGCTGTGCCAGCAGCTCGCGGTGGTACGAGGGATCGCCCAGCAACAGCTCGGACGACTTGGCCCGCTTGAAGTAGAGGTGGGCCGGGTGCTCCCACGTGAAGCCGATGCCGCCGTGGATCTGAATGTTCTCGGCGGCCGAGTGGAAGTAGGCCTCCGAGCAGTACGACTTGGCCAGCGAAGCCACGACCGGCAGCTCGTCGGAGTCCTCCGCCGCCGCCCATGCCGCGTAGTAGGCGGCGGACTTGGCCGACTCGACCTCGAGCAGCATGTCGGCGCACTTGTGCTTTATGGCCTGGAAACTGCCGATGGGCCGCCCGAACTGAATGCGGGTCTTGGCGTACTCGACCGAGGCGTCGAGCACGTGCTGGGCCCCGCCGACCTGCTCGGCCGCCAGTGCCACGGCGGCGAGGTCGAGCGTCTTGGACAGCCCGGCCTCGGCGCCACCGTCGGCGCCGATCAACACGGCGGGCACGTCGGCGAACTCGAGGCGGGCCTGCTTGCGCGTCTGGTCCATCGTCGGCAGCGCGGTGCGGGTCAGACCCGACGCGTCACCCTGCACGGCGAACAACGTGACGCCGGCGTCGGTGCGGGCGGCCACGATGATCAGGTTGGCGATGTGCCCGTCGATGACGAACATTTTGTGGCCGTTGAGCACCCAGCCGTCGCCCTTCTTCGTGGCGGCGCACTCAATGCCGGAGAAGTCCCATTTGCCGTTGTCCTCGGTGATGGCCAAGGTGGCGATGGTCTCGCCCGAGGCGATGCCGGGCAGGTAGGACTTCTTGGCCTCGTCGTCGCCCGACGTCAACAGCGCGTTGGCACCCAGCGCCACCGACGAGAAGAACGGCGCGCACAGCAGGGCGGCGCCCATCTCCTCGAGCACCACCAAGAGCTCCACATAGGTGAAACCCGAACCGCCGAACTCCTCGGGGATGGTCAGGGACTGCAGGCCCAACTGGTCGGCCATCTGGCTCCACACGGCGGGGTCGTAGCCCTCGGTCGTGTCCATCAGGCGGCGCACCTCGGTCTCGGGCGACTTCTCCGCCAGGAACCGGCGCACCGCGGCGCGCAGCTCGTCCTGCTCGTCACTGAAGGCGAAATTCATGCCAGGGCTCCCTCTGCCTCTTCCTACCAGCGTGTCTACCAGACGAAAGAGCGGCGGGACCAGATGTGCGACGCTGGTGGGCATGGGACGGCTGGAGCAGATCTGGAGCGACGCCACCGCCGAGGTCCACCAAATCGTGGTGGGCCCGATGGACAACAACGTCTACATCCTGCGGTGCCGCCGCACCGGTGACGCCATGTTGATTGATGCAGCCAACGAGCACGAGGAATTGCTCCAGATCTGCACGCAGCTGGGCGTGAACCAGGTGGTGGAGACGCACGGGCACTGGGACCACATTCAGGCCGTGCCCGCCGTGCGCGAGGCCGGCATCTCCGTGGCCGTGACCAGCGCCGACGCGGGCATGCTCCCCAGTTACGACCTCATCCTCGAAGACGACGAGCAGCTCAGTGTGGGCGACCTGCGCATCAAGACGCTGGCCACCCCGGGCCACACCCCCGGCTCCATCTGCTTCGCCGTGGAAGGGACGAACCTCCTGTTCACGGGCGACACCCTCTTCCCCGGCGGCCCGGGCAACACGTCCTTCGAGAATGCCGACTTCGACACCATCATTCAGTCGATCGATCGCAGGATCTTCGCCGCCTTCGGGCCCGACACCATCGTCCTGCCCGGTCACGGCACCGCCACCACGGTCGGGAACGAGTCCCCTCACCTGGCCGAATGGGTCGAGCGAGGTTGGTGAGGGCCGCCGCGGGGACCCCGCCGGAACCGTCGCGGCGGCCCCTAGCGGAAAACCTGACCAAAACGGTAAGCTTTTAGAAGATGACCACCACCCCCCCGCTGCTCGAAATCCGCGACCTCCACGTCTCGGCGGAGGACGGCCCCATCCTCCGTGGCGTCGACCTGACCGTCGGGACGGGCGAGATCCACGCCCTCATGGGCCCCAACGGCGCCGGCAAGTCCACGCTGGCCGGCGCGCTCATGGGGCACCCCGCCTACACGGTGACCTCAGGCACCATCGCGTTGCAGGGCGAGGACGTCACGCACTGGGCCACCGACGTGCGGGCCAAGGCCGGCCTGTTCCTGGCGTTCCAGTACCCCGAGTCGATCGAGGGCGTGTCGGTCACCCAATTCCTGCGCCAGGCCATGGCGGCCCGGAAGGGCACGGACGAGGTCTCGGTGCTGGAGGTGCGGGTGCTCATGACCGAGTGGATGGAGCGGCTCGGCATGGACACCTCGTTCGCCAGCCGGCACCTCAACCAGGGCTTCAGCGGTGGCGAGAAGAAGCGCAACGAGATCCTGCAGATGGCGCTGCTCGAGCCGCTGGTGGCAGTCCTCGACGAGACGGATTCGGGCCTCGACATCGATGCGCTGCGGGTGGTCGGTCGGGGCGTGCGGGCGGTGCGTGAGAAGCGCCCCGAGCTCGGTGTGTTGGCCATCACGCACTACACCCGCCTGCTCGAAGAGCTCGTGCCGGACGTGGTGCACATTCTGGTGGACGGGCGCATCGTGGCCAGCGGTGGCCCCGAGCTGGCGTCCACGGTGGAGACCGAGGGCTACGAGGGATGGCGATGACGCCGCCCGCCCCCGTCACGGACGACTCGGCGACGCCGGCACCGTTGAACGTCGAGGCGTTGCGCAAGGACTTCCCGTTGCTGACGCGCACGGTGAACGAACGGCCCATCGTCTATCTCGATTCGGCTTCGTCGGCGTTGCAGCCCCAGACCGTCATCAGCGCCATGTCGCGCTACTACGAGACGACGCACGCCAACGTGCACCGAGGCGTCTACGCCACCGCCGAGGAGGCCACCGCCCTGTACGAGCGGGCCCGCCTTGTGGCCGGGCGCTTCATCGGCGCACCGGACGCGGCGCACGAAGTGGTCTTTGCCAAGAACACGACCGAGGCGCTCAACCTGGTGGCCCAGTCCTGGGGCCGGGCCAACCTGCGCGCCGGCGACGCGGTGCTCCTCACCGAAATGGAGCACCACGCCAACATTGTGCCGTGGATGATGCTGTCCGAGGAACTGGGCGGGCTCGACCTGCGTTACATCCCGATCGACGACTCGGGGCGCCTCGTGCTCGACGACCTGGACCGGCTGGTGGACGGCGTCAAGGTCGTCGGTCTGTCCACGATGTCCAACGTGCTCGGGACCATTCCGCCGGTCCGACACATCGCCTCGGTGGCCCACGACGCCGGGGCCGTGGTGGTGGCCGACGGCGCCCAGCTCGTCCCCCACTCCCCGGTCGACGTACGCGACCTCGGCGTCGACTTCATCGCCTTCTCGGCCCACAAAATGATGGGCCCGACCGGTATCGGCGTCCTCTGGGGCCGGGCCGAGCTGCTCGACGCCATGCCGCCCTTCCTCGGCGGCGGCGGCATGATCCTCGACGTCAAGCTGGACAGCTTCAAGGCCGCGCCGCCCCCAGCCCGTTTCGAGGCCGGCACGCCGCCCATTGCCGAAGCGGTGGGACTCACGGCGGCGATCGACTACCTGGGCCAGATCGGGATGGACCGCATCAGGGCCCACGAGTTGGCCCTGACCACGTACGCCCTGGACCGCCTGGAGGAGAAGCTGGGCTCAGACGTGCGGATCTTCGGGCCCCCGGCGGGCGAGGACCGCGGCGGGGTGCTCTCGCTGGCCTACCGGGACGTGCACGCGCACGACCTGGCGCAGGTGCTCGACCAGTTCGGCGTCTGCGTACGACCGGGCCACCACTGTGCCAAGCCGCTGATGCGTCGCCTGGGCGTCCAGGCCACCGCACGCGCCTCGTTGTCCCTGTTCAGCGACGAGCACGACATTGAGGTGCTGATCGAAGGATTGCTGGAAGCCGGTAGATTGTTCGGCTAATGGCCGACCTCGAAGAGCTCTACCGCGAGATCATCCTCGACCACTACCGCTCACCCCGGAACCGGGGCGAGCTGGACTCCCCGCCGGCCCATCGCGTCGAGGGCTTCAACCCGCTGTGCGGCGACGAGGTCGTGGTGTCGATGGTCGTGGAGGACGGCAAGCTCTCTGATCTGAAGATCGGAGGGTCGGGCTGCTCCATCAGCCAGTCCTCCGCCTCGCTGATGTCGGCCGCCGTGAAGGGCAAGCCGGTCGACGAGGTGCGCCGCCTGATCTCCACCTTCAAGGGGATGATGTCGATCCACCAGGCCAACCTCGGACCGCACAGCGACGGCTCGGACGACGGGGCGGACGGCGAGCCCGAGGAGATCGATCTCGACAAGCTGGGTGAGCTGGCGGCGCTGCAGGGCGTCGTGAAGTTCCCCGTGCGTATCAAGTGCGCCACGTTGTCCTGGAACGCGCTGGCGCAGGGCCTCGACGAGGTGGCGGCGGAAGCCTCCTAATCCGGCATCGCCCGGATCAGCTGGGCGTACAGGGCGTGGGGTTGAAGGACGGCGGAGGCGTCGTCGTCGTCGTTGTTGCGCCCGCCGGGGACCGGCCGCCCGACGTGGTCGGGCTGACCGGCGCCACTGTCGTGGGCGTGATGGTCGGTGGAGGATTCGGGTACCCGGCCGCATCGGGCGGTGGACTGGTCGGTGCCTGCAGGTCGGACCCGAACGTGTTCACCAGCATTTGCTGCGCCTCGGGCTGCTGCACGGTCAGGACGTCCCCGAGGTCCCCGAAACCGTTGGCGGCCTCGGTGGGCAGGGTCTGGGCCGCCAGGTTGGACGGGTCGAAGGAGCGGTAGTCCAGGGCCAGCCCGATGAGCTCGTTGATGCCGAAGCCGTCATCGATGGAGACGCCCTCGTGGATGGAGCCGATGAAGGCGTTGACGGTGAGGGGGTTCACCTTCGACTTGGCCGAGGTGATCAGGGACCTGATGAACACGTCCTGGCGTTGGATTCGGCCGAAGTCGCTCGTGCCGTCGTACTGCCAGTACCCGTTGGCGTAGTACTCGTAGTGACGGGCCCGGGCCACGGCGAGGGCCTGCGCACCGTTGAGCAGCTGGCAACCGGGCGTCGTGATGTCGAGGCCCGAGTAGGCGTCCTTGGCCGGGTAGGGGAAGTTGAGGTAGATGCCACCGAGCGCGTTGACCGCGTCCTGGAAGCCGGCGAAGTCGACCTGGACCACGTGGTTGATCGGGATCCCGAAGTTGGCCGTGATGGTCTTGACCAACTGATCGGCCCCTGAGTTGAACGACGAGTTGATGCGGTTGTAGGTGCCGTACTGGGTGGTGTCCGGCGGCAGCATGGAGACGACGGTGTCGCGGGGAATGGAGAGGATCTGGATCTGTTTCGTGGCGGGGGTCACCCGCCACAGCTGCACGACGTCGCTGCGCTGGCCCGTGACCACGGAGGCCGAGCCGAAGGCCTGGCTCGACTCGCCCACCCGGCTGTCGGAGCCGATGACGAGGATGGTGAAGGGCGCGCCACTGGCGGCCGCCACCTCGGCGTTGATGTGCACCTTGTTGATCTGGTTGTACCGGTACCACAGGTAGGCATAGCCACCACCGACAACGGCGACCGCGAGCACGATCAACGCGCAGAGTGCCACCACCACCTTCTTGGCCGTGCTCCACTTGGGTGCCCCGCTGCGCCGGGTCCTGGACCTGGGCGTCTTCCCGTGAGAGTCGATGCGGGCTCCCAGCGCGCGCAGGCCCGACTCGTTGGCCACGCTCTCACCGTCGGAGCCGGAGTGCATCTGCCGGCCGAGCGCGGCCAGACCCTCTTGGTTCGCCTTCTTGCCGCGAGGCCTGTCGGGGGAGCGATCCGACCCGTCGCCCGTCGGACGACCGTTCGCCATGGACAAGAACGGTACCAAGCACGGTCGCGCAGGTGGCGGCAGCCCGCCCGCAGGGTGATCCGGCGCGCCTGGCGCCGAGGTTCAGCGTTTGTCCTGGTAGCCGGCGTATCCGGTCTCTTCGAGCTGGAGTGCCAGCGCAGCATCGCCCGTGGCAACAATGCGGCCGTCGACGAGGACATGCACGAGATCGGCCTCGAGTTGCACCAGGAAACGGTTGAAGTGGGTGATGGCCAACAAGCCGACGCCCCATTCGGTCGTGGCGTGCTGCAAGCGACGCGCCACCTCACCCAGCGCATCGACATCGAGGCCCGAGTCCACTTCGTCGAGGATGCAGATGGCGGGCCGGATCACACCCAGCTGCACCATTTCGGTGCGCTTGCGCTCACCCCCGGAGAGGTCGACGTTGAGGGGCCGGCGCAGCAGGCGGGCATCGAGCCCGACGGCCTTCGCCTCGTCCTCCATGCGCTGCTGCAGCGTGGCGGCCGGCTGGGCGCCCACCTCACTCACGGAACCACCGGCGGCGGCCGCGGCCAGCAGCGAGTGCAGTCCCACCCCGGGGACCTCGACCGGGTTCTGCAAAGCGAGGAACAGCCCGGCGCGCGCCCGCTCCCAGGCCGGCAGACCGGTGAGCTCGACCCCGTCCATGGTGATGGAGCCCGCGGTCACCTCGGTGCCGGGGCGTCCCATGAGCGCGTGGGCCAGGGTGCTCTTCCCTGAGCCGTTGGGCCCCATGATCACGTGGACCTCGCCGCTGCGCACCGTGAGATCGATGCCGTGCAGGACTTCCTTCCCGCCGGCCGCGGCGTGGAGGTCCCGCACCTCGAACACGTGCTCGCCGGTCACGGCAGCACCACGGCGACGGTGGCGTCGTCCACCTGCAGCTCGTAGACGGCGACGGGTTGGGTGGCCGGCAACGAGCACGGTGCCCCGGTCAACAGATCGAACGTGCTGCCATGACGGGGGCATTCGATCTCGCACTCGTCGGTCCAGACTTCGCCTTCCGACAGTGAATAGTCCTCATGGCTGCACTCGTCGTCGACGGCATAGAACCGATCGCCGATGCGCACCAGCGCGATGCGATGGCCGGACACGTCGAAGCGACGCGCCTGGCCCGGAGCCAGCTCGGAGGGCGCGCACAGCGCCACGGTCTCAGACACCGGCGGGGAGGGCCCGGCCGCCCAGCGCGACATCGAGGCGTTCATGGACCGCATGCTGCAGGAAAGGGATCACTTCGGGGACGGGCGAGCGCTCGATGATGGCGTCGAAGAAGCCCCGCACAATGAGACCCTCGGCCATCTCCGGCGCCACGCCGCGTGACTCAATGTAATAGCGCTGATCCTCGTCGACCGGGCCCACCGTCGACGCGTGGGAGCAGCGCACGTCGTTCTCCAAAATGTCGAGGTTCGGCACCGAGTCGGCGTGTGCCCCCTCGTCGAGGACGAGGTTGTGATTGGTCTGGCGGGCGTCGCTGCGCACGGCACCGCGATGGACCCGGATGAGCCCCGAGTAGACCGAGCGTGATGTGCCGGCGACCGCACCCTGGCACAGCAGCTCGCTCGTGGTGCGCGGGGCCACGTGGTCCTGCAGAGTGCGGATGTCGTGCACCTGGGTCCCGTCGCCGAGGTAGGCGGACAGGATTTCGCTGCGGGCGTCCTTGCCTTCGACCGCGACGTCGGCGCGGACCCGGTCGTAGGAGGCGCCCAGTCCGACGGTGAAGGTGCGCAGTGACGCCTTCGCCGTGCCCCGGCCGGCCAGGCGGGCGATCGACCAGGCGGCGTCACCGAGGATCTGCACGGAGACGTAGGAGAGCGACGCGCCGTCGGCGGCGGCCAGCTCGGTGACCGGGACGACGAGCGTCCGGTCGGGTCCCTCGGCGCCGGCGAAGACCTCGACGACGGACACGCTCGAACCGTCGCCGGCGCGCACACTCGTGCGGGGGAAGGCGGATGCGCCGTCGCACCAGTGCACAATGAGCACGGGCGCGTCGACGTGCACGCCAGCGGGAACGTCGACGAAGACCGGATCGGGCGCGAAGGCGTCGTTGAGCCGCACCAGGGCGTCCCCGCCCTGTTGCACCGCACCCAGCGACGCCGCCGCGGCGGGCACGTCCTCGGCCCGACCGAAGGCGAAGTCGGCCTCAGATGCCGTGAAGACGCTGGCTCGCCCGTTGTGCACGAGCACGCTTCCGGCCACCGGACCCAGCGCCGTGGTGAGGACGGCCAACAACTGGTCCCCCGCCGGGGCCGGCCCGTCGTGCGTCGGGGGCGCGAACTCGTCGAGGTCCAGACTGTTGATGGGCGTGTACCGCCAGACCTCTTCACTCTCGGAAGGCAGCTGGCACGAGGTCAGGGCCTCGTAGCCGGCGGCCCGCCGGTCACGGAGCCACTCGGGCCCGTCCAGGGCCGCGGAAGCCTCAGCGGTGAAGGTGTGCAGGGTGACGTCCTCTTTCGGGATGGCCGATGTGGCCCATGCACTCTACCGGCCCCCCGCCGGCTTCCCTACCAGGGCGGATTAGCCTTCGAGCATGGGAGAGATCGTCGATTTCACGTCACCCGTGCTGCGCCTCGAGGAAGGTCAGGCAGGTGTGGCCACCTTGTGGCTGGACCGGGCCGAGGCGCGCAATGCCATGGGGATGGACCTGTGGCGGGACCTGCCCCTGGCCATGGCGGTGCTGTCCGCCGACACGGCGGTGCGGGCCGTGGTGGTGGCCGCCGAGGGCCCACACTTCTCGGTCGGGCTGGACCTCAAGGCCATGGGCGCCATGCTCACCGGCGGGGGCGGCGGTGACGGGGCCGGAGGTGCGGGCGGCTCCTCTCCGGCGGCCCGGGCCCGCAGCGGCCGCGCCGAGGTGCTCCGGCTGCAGGACGCCATCACGGCGGTGGCGCGCTGCCCCAAGCCCGTGATCGCGGCGGTGCACGGCTACTGCATCGGCGGTGGGGTCGACCTCATTGCCGCCTGCGACATCCGGTTGGCCTCAGTCGATGCCGTCTTCTCGGTGCGCGAGGCCAAGATGGCCATCGTGGCCGACCTCGGAAGCCTGCAACGGCTCCCGGCCATCATCAACGCGGGGCACCTGGCCGAGCTGGCCTACACGGGCAAGGACATCAGCGCCGAGCGGGCCAAGGAGATCGGCTTGGTCAACGACCTGGCCCCTGACGTGGCGGGCGTCCATCAGGCGGCCCAGACCCTGGCCCTCGAGATCGCGGCCAACTCCCCCCTCGCCGTCCAGGGCACCAAGGCGGTGCTGACGGCCAACGAGGGCCGGACCGTGGCCGAGGGCCTGGACTACGTGGCCACCTGGAATGCCGGGATGCTGGCGTCGGACGATCTGACCGAGGCGGTCACGGCCTTCATGGAGAAGCGGCCCCCGCAGTTCACCGGTCGCTGATGCTCAGCGCTTGCGGCGCCACCAGCGGTTGGCCGAACGCTCCCGGCGGGCGTCCTGGGCGCGGACGGACTCGAGTACCTCGGGAGCGACGTCGTTGACGATGTCCTCGGCCGATTCGAGCAATTCCGCCACGTCCTCGCCACCGTCGCCGGGCTCTTCCTCGAGCGCCGGCTCCACCAGGCTTCCGTGCACCCAGCCCACATCGGCCAGGCGGCGGTGGTACGAGGGGCAGTTCTCGGGGCAGCGCCAGGGCGCCTCGGGGGCCAGATCGAGCACGCAGAAACGGGCGGCCTCGCCCGAGGCGTAGGTCCGGCTCTGGAAGTGCGTGCATTCCTCGCGCATCGGCACGGCCCTATGGTGCCATGCCGTAGGCGGGGTCGCGAGGGCTCAGCCGACCGACCCTTCCATCTGCAGCTCAATCAGGCGGCTCCACTCCACTGCGTATTCCATCGGCAGCGTGCGGGTCACCGGCTCAATGAAGCCGTTGACGATCATGCCCATGGCCTGTTGCTCGGAGAGGCCGCGGCTCATCAGGTAGAAGAGCTGGTCGTCGCCCACCTTCGAAACGGTGGCCTCGTGCCCGATGCGGGCGCTGCGCTCACCGACCTCCATGTAGGGCTTCGTCTCGGAGATCGACTCGTCGTCGAGCAGGAGGGCGTCGCAGCGCACGAAGGACTTGGCCCCGTAGGCCTGCGGGTCGACGTGGACCTTGCCCCGGTAGGTGGTGATGCCGCCGTCCTTGGAGATCGACTTCGACACGATGGTCGAGGTGGTCTCGGGGGCGATGTGGTACATCTTCGCGCCGGCGTCCTGGTGCTGGCCCGCCCCGGCGTATGCCACGGAGAGCACCTCGCCGCTGGCCTTGGGGCCCATCAGGTAGACCGACGGGTACTTCATTGTCAGGCGTGAGCCGATGTTGCCGTCGATCCACTCCACGTGCGCCTCGGCCTCGGCCCGGGCCCGCTTCGTGACCAGGTTGTAGACGTTGGTCGACCAGTTCTGAATGGTCGTGTACGTGATGCGCGACCCCGGCAGGGCCACGAGCTCGACCACGGCGGAGTGCAGCGAGTCCGTCGAGTACACCGGCGCCGAGCAGCCCTCGATGTAATGCACCTGGGAGCCCTCGTCGGCGATGATCAGCGTGCGCTCGAACTGGCCCATGTTCTCGGCGTTGATCCGGAAGTAGGCCTGCAGCGGCATGTCCACCTTCACGCCGGGCGGGACGTAGATGAAGGAGCCGCCCGACCACACGGCAGAGTTCAGGGCGGCGAACTTGTTGTCGTTGGGCGGAATGATTTTGCCGAACCACTTCTGCACGATCTCGGGGTACTCGCGGACGGCCGTGTCCATGTCGCAGAACAAGACGCCCTGCTCCTCGAGATCCTCGCGGTTGCGGTGGAACACGACTTCGGATTCGTACTGCGCAGTGACGCCGGAGAGGTACTTGCGCTCGGCCTCGGGGATACCGAGCTTCTCGTAGGTGTTCTTGATGGCGTCGGGGAGGTCTTCCCACTTGTCCACCTGCCCACCGGTGGGCTTGATGTAATAGAAGATGTCGTCGAAGTCGAGGTTCGGCATCTGCGTGGCGAACCACGGCGCCATCGGCTTGCGTTCGAAGTGCTTGAGGGCGCGGAGCCTGAAGTCCCGCATCCACTGGGGCTCGTTCTTCATTTCCGACATCTCGCGCACTATCGACTCGTTCAGGCCCTTCTTGGGCTTGAAGACGTAGTCCTCGGCGTCGCTCCACCCGAGCTGGTACCGCCCGAGGTCGAGATCCGTGGTGGCCATACATGGCTCCTGAAGTCGGAGGAAGAGAGGGAATTTCCCCTACGCAGATAGTAACAACTACCCGGGCCAGCCGAAACGTCTTCGGCGGCTCACTGGCGTGTCGCCAGCCGTGGCAGGCTCTCCACCCTATGGCAACCCCCCCCAGCGCACCCCGGCGCCCCCACGTCATTTCGGCCCACGGCGACGACCGGGAAGATCCCTGGTTCTGGCTGCGCGAACGCGAGGATCCCGAGGTCCTCGCCTATCTGGAAGCCGAGAACGCCTACACCGAAGAGGCGACGGCGCCACTGGCCGCCCTCCGCGGCGGCCTCTTCGAGGAGATGAAGGCCCGGATCAAAGAGACCGACATGTCGGTGCCGACCCGGCGGGGACCGTGGTGGTACTACTCGCGCACCGAGGAGGGGAAGGACTACGGCATCCACTGCCGGCGCCCAGCCCGGGGCCCCCAGGAGCTCCCGCCGGCCGGCGAACCCGGTGGGGAGGAGCAGGTCCTGCTGGACGAGAACGTGCTGGCGCAGGGCTCGGACTACTTCGCCGTGGGCAGCGCGGCAGTGAGCCACGATCACCGCTGGCTCGCCTATTCGACCGATGACCGCGGCAACGAGAAGTACGAGCTGCAGTTCCGGCCCCTGGCCGCCGGCGTGGCGGCGGCCCCCGAGGCGGTCCCCGACACCGGGTACGGCCTGGCCTGGTCGGCGGCGGCAGAGTACGTCTTCTACGTCCGCATGGACGAGGCCCAGCGGCCCTTCCAGCTCTGGCGCCACCAGCTCGGGAGCGACCCCGGTGGCGACGTGCTCGTCTTCGAGGAGGCCGACCGACGGTTCTCGCTCGGGACCGCCACGACCCGCGATGCCGCGTGGGTGCTCATCGGCCTGCACAGCACCAACAGCGCCGAGTGGCTCGCCATCCCGACGGCCGACCCGCTGGCCGAGCCCCGCGTCGTCCTGCCCCGCCGCGAAGGCGTCGAGTACGCCGTCGAACACCTCACTCCGGCGACCGGGGGCGGCTGGTTCCTCGTCCTGACCAACGACGAGGCCCAGGACTTCCGCGTCCTGGCCGCTCCCGACGACGCGCTGGGCGCCACGGACGGCTGGCGTGAGGTGATCCCCCACCGTCCCGGGACGCGGATTGACGACGTCGATGCCTTCAGCCGCGCCCTGGTCCTGAGCGAGCGCGCCGAGGCCCAGACCCAGGTCCGTGTCCTCCCCCTCCCCGACCGGGCCGACCCGTGGGCCGACGACCTGCTCGGGGCCGGCTGGATCATCCAGTCGATGGAGAGCCCGTCCTCCACCTGGCTCGGGGCCAACCCCGAGCCCGACACGCTGGCGCTGCGCTTCGGGCGCACGTCGCTGGTCACGCCCTCCAGCGTCCTGCAGATCACGCTGGACGAGCGCGAGGAGACGTTGCTCAAGCAGGAGCCTGTGCTGGGCGACTTCGACCCCGGTCGCTACACCACCTCCCGGGAATGGGCCGTGGCGCCCGACGGGACGCGGGTCCCGCTCTCGGTGGTCCATCGCATCGACCTGGAGCTGCCCGCACCGTTGCTGCTCTACGGCTACGGCGCCTACGAGATCAGCATCGACCCGAGCTTCTCACCCCACCGGCTCTCGCTCCTGGACCGCGGCGTCGTCTTCGCCATCGCCCACGTGCGCGGCGGCGGGGAGATGGGCCGCGCCTGGTACGAGGACGGGCGGATGGAGCACAAGGCCAACACCTTCTCGGACTTCATCGCCTGTGGCCGGCACCTGATTGACGCCGGCATCGCCCAACCCGGTCGGCTGGCCGGGCGGGGCGGCTCGGCAGGCGGCCTGCTCATCGGCGCCGTGGCCAACCAGGCACCCGAACTCTTCCGCGCCCTCGTGGCGGAGGTCCCCTTCGTCGACTGCGTGACCACCATGCTCGACGACGAACTGCCGCTGACCGTGGGTGAGTGGGAGGAATGGGGCAATCCCCTGGCCGACGAGTCGGCCTACCGCCGCATGCTGACCTACTCGCCCTACGACAACGTGACGGGGCAGAACGGTGACGGCTCGACGCGCACCTACCCCGACCTCTTCGTCACGGGCGGCCTCAACGACCCTCGGGTGGCCTACTGGGAGCCGGCCAAGTGGGTGGCCAAGCTGCGCGCCGAATCGCCCACGACCAGGGTCCTCCTCAAGACCGAGCTGGGCGCCGGACACGGCGGGCCGTCGGGGCGCTACGACGCCTGGAAGGAAGAGGCGCTGGTCTACGCCTTCTTGCTCGACGTGCTCGGCTTGGCCGAAAAGGGTTGAGCGCCCGGCCGATCAGGTGGTCGACGTCGTGGTCGAGCTGGTCGGAGAAGCCGAAGAAGCCGTCTGGAAGGTCAGCGTGAACGGCGCCTGATTGCCCGGCGGCAGCGTCACGGGTGCGCCGTCGACGTTGGCGGCGAACACGGCGGGGGCGCCGGCGATCACCGTGACGGGCCCCGTGGCGGTGATGGCGTGGGACTGACCGGACTGCAGCGTCGTCGTGAAGAGCACCGCCCCCGTGGCGGGATTGGTGACGTCCACCCAACACTGCCCCGTCGTGGCGGCCAGCGTGAGCGAGTAGGAGGACGCCGCCACGGTGTAACTCGCGGTGTGCGCTGTCACCGCCGTCGGCGCCGAGACCGAGGGTGGTGCGGTCGTGCTCGTGGTCGTCGACTCGTGGTGCTGCGGCTTGGTCGCCGGGTGGGTGGTCGCGGTCGTGGCGGCGGCCGACTTCCCGTGATGCTTCGTGGCGTTGGAGTGGAGACCGGTGAGGATGAGCACGGCGACCAGGACGAGGACGGCGGCCACCGCGGCAATGGGGGCGCCCAGGCGGCGGGGCCGGTGGTTGATGGAGTGGATGACCCGGTCCTCGTTCCCGGTCATGAAGGTGACCGGCACCGGATCCGGGCTGGCGTCGTCGAACGTCACCGGCTTCGACGGATTGGCCACCGGTGGGGGCGGGACGGGCGGGACGGGTGGCCTGTCGGCCTCGGTCAGACGCACCGTCGACGAGCCCGAGACGCGGAAGGCGCTGGCCGGGAAGGCCGCCGGCCCCCCGGCGTCGGCCTTGTCGCCGTCCCGACCGTTCGGGCCGTTCGGGCCGTTCGGGCTGTCGCCGGTGGGGTGAGCGCGGATCTCTTCGAGCGTGTGCAGCTGGCGGTGGTAATGCTCGACGGAATGGACGTCGTCATGGGAGCGCCGGAGCAGGAGCACGGCCGCGATGACGCCCAGCACAACGACGACAACCACGAGCCCACCGATCAGCACCGCCCTCTATTCAACAGGATCAGGGGGCGCAGCACACCGCAGCAATGCGGTCTTCCGGACCGGGAGCAATGCGGCCCGCCAGGAGGACGGGGGGCAGAACGCCCGGGCGACCACCCCAGGCGGCTCAAGAGGCCAGTCGGGGCCGGATCTCCTCGGGGATGTCGTCGCGCCAGGGGTTGTTCTGGTCCCGCGTGGACAGGATGGGATCGGTCACGCCCCAGTGGGCCGCCACGATGGGATCGTCCCAGGCCAGTCCGTGCTCGTCGGAGTCGTCGTAGTAGTTGTCGACCAGATACGTGAGAAGGATGTCTGTCAATGCGGCAAACCCGTGGGCCACCCCGGGCGGGATGTACACCCCCTGATCGACGTTGCCGTCGAGTTCGATGACCTCGGTGGCACCGTCGGTGCGGGACCCGACGCGCAGGTCGTGCAGGACGACGCGGACCTTGCCGCGCAGTGCGTACCAGTAGTCGGCCTGGTGCAGATGGAAGTGCAGTCCGACCAGCGCACCGGCCTGCTTCTCCGAGCGGTTGCCCTGAATCATTTCGGGGCGGTCGGGGAACCAGCTGCGACGGTAGGTCTCCACGAAACGGCCCCGCTCGTCGCCGTGCACGTCGGGATGGACCAGCACGACGTCATCGATGACGGAGGAGGTGATGAGCTCTGGCATGGCGCGAACGGTATCAGGGGGCGTAGCGCCCGAAGCCGCCCCGGTAGAACAGCAACGGGCTGCCCTCGCCGATCTCCATGGCGACCACGTGGCCGGTGACGAGCTCGTGGTCGCCGCCGTCGAAGATGTCGCCCAACCGGCATTCGACCACGGCCAGTGCGTCGTCGATCACAGGAGCACCCGTGATGCCGTGCGACCAGCCGACGCCCTCGAACTTGTTGCCGCCCGAGACGGCGAAGGAGCGGCAGAGCGCCTCTTGGTGCTCGCCGAGGATGTTCACGCAGAAGGATCCCGCCTGGGCGATGCGGGGCCAGCTCGTCGAGCTGCGGGCGGGGCACAGGAGGACCATGGGCGGGTCGAGGGAGAGGGCGGCGAAGGACTGGCAGCTGAAGCCGACGGGGCTGCCTTCTTCCAGCGCGGTGACGATGGTGATCCCGGTGGCGAAGTGGCCGAGTACTTCGCGGAACCGGGCCTGGTCGAGGCCCGACATGTCCGTTGCTCCTAGGCCTTGCCGAGATCGATCGACTGGGACTCGTGCGCCGACGAGACGTCCTCGATGGCCTTGGCCTCGGGGAGCCGGCGGGCCTGATTGAGGATGCGGTCGAGCTCACGGTCGGTGTGCGACGGATCGTGGTGCGAGAGCAGCAACCGCTTGACCCCCGTCTCGGCGGCCACGTGCACGGCGTAGGCCGCGGTCGAGTGACCCCAGTCCGCCTTGGCCGAGAACTCGTCGTCGGTGTACTGGCCGTCGTGGATGAGCAGGTCCACGTCCTGGCAGAGCTCGAGCACGGCCTCGGGGATGGTCCGCCGGTCGAGCGGCGCCTGGTGATCGGACATGTACGCGATGGAGCGGCCCTCCGCTTCAATGCGGAAGCCGAGTGTCACACCGGCATGCGGAATGTGCCGGGCCATCACCTTGGCGGACCCGACCGAGAAGTCCTCGGATCCGACGTCAATGGTGATGAGCTCGCCGCGGAACTGCTCCATGTGGATGGGGAACACGGGCGGCTGCACGGCGGCGTGCAGTGCGTCGTGCAGCGTGCCGTTGGGCTGTGCGGGCCCGTAGACGGTGAGGCGTGCGCCGGGGTCGTGGAGGGGGCCGAAGAACGGGATCCCCAAAATGTGGTCGAAGTGGAGGTGGGTCAGCAGCGCCGTGGCGTGCATGGGCGTGCCGAGGGCCCGCACCTCCCGGTGCAGGACGTCGCCGTAGGCCCGCAGACCGGTGCCCAGGTCGACGATGAGCGGTTCGTCGCCCTCAATGCCGATCACGAGGCACGACGTGTTTCCCCCGTAGCGCCGATAGCGGTCGCCCGAGCATGGGCACGACCCCCGCACGCCGTAGAACGTGACGTTCACCCACGCGACGTTACCCTGCCCCGGGGCAGTACGTTCTGCACTCATGGAGCCGGGCATCACGACCATTGCGGCGAACGGGCTGGAGTTCGCCTGCCTGACAGACGGGCCCGAAGACGGACCTTTGGCGCTGTGCCTGCACGGCTTCCCGGATTCGGCGCACACCTGGCGCTACCTGCTCCCCGAGTTGGCCGCGGCCGGCTTCCACGCGGTGGCGCCCTTCTTGCGCGGGTACGCGCCGACACCCCTGGCCCCCGACGGGCGCTACCAGGTGGGTGCGCTGGTGCAGGACGCCAACGCACTCCACGAGGTGCTGGGCGGCGGTGACGACGCCGTCCTGCTGGGGCATGACTGGGGGGCGCTGGCCACGTACGGCGCGGTGGCCCATCAGCCCGCACGCTGGCGGCGCGCCGTCGCGGCGGCGGTGCCTCCGACCGCTTCCATCGGCATGTCGCTGCTGACCTACGCGCAGTTGCAGAAGAGCTGGTACATGTTCTTCTTCCTGTCCCCGCTGGCCGAGGCCGCGCTGCCGCTCGACGACTACGCCTTTCTCGCCGACCTGTGGCGCGACTGGTCGCCGGGGTACGACGGGGCGTGGGACGTGGCGCGGGTGAAGGAGTCCATCGGTGACCCTGAGCGCATTGTGGCGGCCATCAGCTACTACCGCGCCATGTGGGACCCGACGCTGCAGGTACCCGAGCTGGCCGACGAGCAGGCAGCGGTGTTGGCGCCGACGCCGAAGCCGACCTTGTACCTGCACGGGCGCGACGACCAGTGCATGCTGCTGTCGTCCATGGGCTCGCCGCTCGACTTCATGGCCGAGGGATCCGTGGTGGAGGTCATTGACGACGCCGGCCATTTCCTGCACGTGGAACGGCCCGCTGTCGTGAACCGCTTGATCCTCGACTTCCTGACGACCTGACGGGCGACCTCGCCGGCATCTACGACGGGCGCAGCCGGAGGACGGGGTCCTTCCCGCCGGACCACTCGGCGAAGGTCTCGGACACGACGGCGGCGGCCACGCGGTCGGCGCGGACCGGGTCCTCGGGCCACCCGCAGGCGGCGGCGAGCGCGCTGCGCCGCACGCCACCGTGCCGCAGGGCATTGAGGAGCCGTCCCCGGCCCTGCCGGTCCGACCCTTCGAACGTGCTCTGCGGCCGCGCCGTCGGGCTGAGCCGCCATGGATCAGCGCTCTCTGCGCCGGTTCCCCGGCGGCGCCAGGCGCACTGGCGGCGCAGCGGGCAGTGCGTGCAGTCCGGCCGAGCCGCCGTGCACACCGTGGCCCCCAGGTCGAACATGGTCTGGTTGAACTCCCAGGACTTCCCGGACGGCACCAGCTGGTCACCCAGCGTCGTCGCCTGGCGGAGCGCCAGGGGGGCGCCTGCCACGGCGCGGGCCAGGACGCGCACGCCGTTGGTGTCGACGGCGGCCACGTCCTCGCCGAAGGCGAACGTGCGCACCGCCCGCGACGTGTAGGGCCCGACGCCCGGCAGTGCACGGAGGGACGCGTCCTCCTGCGGGACCATCCCGCCGTGGTCTGCCATGACGACGGCGGCGGCCCGGTGCAGATTCAGCGCGCGCCGGTTGTAGCCCAGCCCCGACCACTGGCGGACCACCGCCGCCGGACCCGCCGCGGCGCAGGCTGCCGGCGTCGGGAAGGTGGTCAGGAAGCGCTCGTAGGCGGGCACGACGCGGTCGACCTGGGTCTGCTGCAGCATGACCTCGGAGACGAGAATCGCCCAGGCGTCACGCGTGTGCCGCCAGGGCAGGTCGCGGCGGTGTTCCTCCCCCCACTCCAGCAGCCGCTGCCGGAAGCGCCGGACCCGGTCGGCCCGGAGTGGTGGGGCCTCAGTCCCAGACGTCGTCGTCGTAGGGACGTTGCCGCGCCGGCGCGGCCGCCGTCTTCCAGACCATCAACTTGCGCCGGAAGTAGCAGACCTCTTCGCCGCGCTGATTGAAGGCCTTGGTCTCGACGGTGACGATGCCGCGGTCGTCCTTCGACTTCGACGGCGTTGCCTCGAGCACCTTCGTCTCGGCATAAATCGTGTCACCGTGGAACGTGGGCGAACGGTGCAGGAGGGACTCGACCTCCAGATTGGCAATGCACGAGCCGCTGACATCGGGGACGCTCATGCCGAGGGCGAGGGAGTAGACGAGGTTGCCCACCACGACGTTCTTGCCCTGCACCGTCTCGTGCTCGGCGAACCACGCGTTGGTGTGCAGCGGGTGGTGGTTCATGGTGATCATGCAGAAGAGATGGTCGTCGTATTCCGTGATCGTCTTGCCGGGCCAATGCCGGTAGACGTCACCCGGAACGAAGTCCTCGAGGTAACGGCCGAAAGGCCGGTCGTAGACGGTCACTCGCCGGCGGGCTCGGGGCGGGGCCGGGTGGTGAAACCGAGTGAGGCATTGGGCAGCGACTCACCGTCGATCATCAGGCGCCAGGCGAAGCGGGTACCGGGGGCCAGCGGGAGGGGCCCCAGATTGACGGCGAGCGCCACGTCGATGGGCGAGCCCTCCGGGATGCCCTGCGGCTGGCTCACGGTGAACTCACCGCGCACCTCGACCGGCTGGGTCCCCTCGGTCGTCTCCATCAGCACGGGTTGGCCGTCGGCGTCCTCCAGGAAGAGCTCCCAGTGGTGCGACATCTCGGCCTCGTGCCAGTCCACATCGATCTTCAACGCCACGGCGGAGGGCACCGGGTCGGGACCCGTCATGCTCCAGCCGCCGCCCAGAATGAACAACTTCCCGTCGGACACCTGGGCCGCGTCGCACAGCAGCATGGTTACTTTCACGAAGAGGGAGGTTACCGGTCGCCGACGAGGGCGCCGTTCTGGCGAGGTGACGGCAAAGGGCGGCGCGACGGCCGGCACAAGGCAGGGCCGGGCCGACGGCTGGCAGAAGGCAGGGCCGGCACGCCCCTGCGCCGTAGAGTGCAAAAGCATGGTCGAGGACGTGGGCGACATGATCGGGCTCCGGGACGATGTCTATCGCCGCCCTCTGGCCACCGCGCTGGCTCGGTTGGGCCTCGGCCCCGGTTGGCGCTGCGTCGATGTGGGTGCCGGGGGCGGGGATGTCTCGGTGGCACTGGCCGAGATGGTCGGCCGGGACGGGCGGGTCTATGCCGTCGACAGCGACCCCGATGCGCGTGACGAGGTGGCCCGTGCGGCCGCCGCACACGCCCAGGTGATCGCCCTGACCCAGGCCGGCGAGGACCTCTCGTTGCCCGAAGAGGTGGACCTCGCCTTCTGCCGTTTCCTCTTGTTGCACGTGCTCGAGCCCTCCGAGGTCGTCCGGATGATGGCGGCGGCCGTCCGCCCCGGTGGCTGGGTGGTGGCGCAGGAGCCGATCACGTCGGCCGGCCGCATTGCCGGCACGGCCCTGTCGATGCCTGACGCCCGCCATCCCGATGTCGGCGCGCTGCTCCCTGCGCTCGTCCTCGACGCCGGGCTCGAGGTCGTCGACGCCTGGGCCGAGGCCCCGGCGGGCGTCGGACCCGGTCCCGTCACCCGCTATCTCGAATCGCTCACGGGCGTTGATCCGGGGGACGACCCGGTGGTCCTTCCTCCGCTGGTGACGGTGATCGGCCGCCGTAGCTGACCGACCGCATCCCGGCGGAAAATGGGGCACTTTGGGGAGCTATTAGGGTCGCTTTCCGTGACGACGCCCACCATTCGGGACCTCGCCGGCGCCGCTGACGCGGTTGATCTGGCCCAACGCTTGGTGGACCAGGCCTGTGCCACCGTGCGCCAGCGCGGCGGCATCGATCCGAACCAGGTGGTCGCCTACGACGTGGCCCATGCGGCCGCGGCAGTGGCGACGGCGCGGGCCACGCTGGAGTACGGCGCGCTCGGTGACGTCGAGGCTCGCATTGCCGCCGCCTTCGTGGCCGATGTCGTGGCGGATCTGATCGGCCGTGTCGCCGGACGCGAATCCCTCTGGGGCGTCGAGCCCGGCTGGGCGACGCCGGCGGACGCCTTCCTGGCGGCGCAGCGCGACCCGGCGGTACTGGCGGGCCTGGCCAGCACCGAAGGCCCGCGCCACTTGGGCGAGGACTTCGAGCTGGTGCGCGAGACCTTCCACCGTTTCGCCGAGGACAAGGTCCGGCCGCACGCCGAGCATGTGCACCGGGAGAACCTGGACATCCCCGAAGAGGTCATTGAGGGCCTGGCGGAGCTCGGCGGCTTCGGGCTCTCCGTCCCCGAGGAGTACGACGGCTTCGCGTCCGGCGGGGAGAGCGACTACATGGGCATGGTCGTCGCCACCGAGGAGCTGAGCTGGGGTTCGCTCGGCGTCGGCGGCTCACTGATCACGCGGCCCGAGATCCTGACCCGGGCGCTCGTCTACGGCGGGACAGAGGAGCAGAAGAAGCAGTGGCTCCCCAAGCTGGCCTCGGCCGAGATTCTGGCCGCCGTCGCCGTGACCGAGCCCGACTTCGGGTCCGATGTGGCCGGGATCGTCACCGCCGCCACGCCGGTCGAAGGCGGATGGGTGATCAACGGCGTCAAGACCTGGTGCACCTTCGCGGCCCGGGCGGACGTCCTCATGCTGCTGGCCCGCACCGACCCCGACCGCTCCCTGGCCCACCGCGGCATCTCCATGTTCATCGTCGAGAAGCCGCGGGGCGACGGCCATGGCTTCGTCTTCACCCAGGGGGACGGGTCGGACCGTCCCGGCGATCTGGCGCCGGGCCGGCTGGAGGGACGCCCCATCGACACGCTCGGCTACCGCGGCATGCACTCCTATGAGCTGGCGTTCGAGAACTGGTTCGTCCCCGACGCCAACCTGATCGGCGGTGCCGAAGGACTGGGCAAGGGCTTCTACCTCCAGATGCAGGGGTTCGAGAACGGCCGGCTGCAGACGGCGGCGCGCGCCCTCGGCATGATGCAGGCGGCCTACGAGGCTGCTGTGGCCTATGCGGCCGAGCGCAAGGTTTTCGGATCGCCGATCGCCGAGTACCAGCTGACCCAGTACAAGCTCGGCCGGATGGCCGTCATCATTCAGGCCACGCGCCAGAGCTCGTACCACGTGGCCCGGCTGATGGCCCGGGGCGAAGGCGCCCTGGAAGCTTCCATGGTCAAGGCCTACGTCTGCCGGGCCGCCGAATGGGTGACCCGAGAGGCCATGCAGATCCACGGTGGCATGGGTTACGCCGAGGAGTTCCCCGTCAGCCGCTACTTCGTCGACGCCCGGGTGCTCTCCATTTTCGAAGGAGCCGACGAGACGTTGGCGCTCAAGGTGATCGCCCGGCGACTCATCGGCTCTTAGCCGGGGCTGCGGCTGAGCCCGGCCCGCTCGCCACGGCTCACGAACTTGATGGCCATTTTGCGGCTGGCCTCGTCAATCATTTCGTCGCCGAACATCACGGCACCCTTGCGGTCGTCCTCGGTGGCGGTCCGATAGGCGTCGAGGATGTCGAAGGCACGGTCGAACTGCTCTTGGGTGGGTGAGAAGACCTCGTTGAGCGTCGTCGCCTGGTCGGGCGTCAGAGCCCACTTCCCGTCGTAGCCGAGCATGCGGGCGCGCATGGAGTAGTCGCGCAGCGCGTCGAGCTCGCGCACCTTGAGGAACGGCCCGTCGATCACCTGCAGCCCGTTGGCCCGCCCGGCCATGAGGATGCGGCTGAAGACATAGTTGAAGTGGTCGCCGGGGTACTCGGGGATCTCGATCCCGCCGGTGAGCACCGGCATCTCAATGCTGGCGGCGAAGTCGGCCGGGCCGAAGATGATCGTCTCGAGGCGGGGTGACGCGGCGCAGATGTCGTCCACGTTGATCAGCCCGCGCGCCGTCTCTATCTGCGCCTCAATCCCGATGTGACCGACCGGCAGCCCCGACTTCTTCTCGACCTGGGTCAGCAGGAGGTCCAAGGCGACGACGTCGGAGGCGTACTGCACCTTGGGCAACATGACCTCGTCCAGACGCTCCCCGGCGTTGCCCACCACTTCGATGACGTCGCCGTAGGTCCACTCGGTGTCCCAGGCGTTGATCCGCACGCAGAGCACACGGTCGTCCCAGGGCAGGTTCTTGATGGCATCGACCACCTTGGGCCGGGCGGCTTCCTTCTCGAGCGGTGCCACGGCGTCCTCGAGGTCGAGAAAGGTCATGTCGGCGGGAACCGTCGGGGCCTTGGCCAGGAACTTCTCGTTCGAACCAGGGGTGGAGAGGCAGGAGCGCCGGGGCAGGTCGCGAGAACGTGCAGACATGGTCCGATGGTAACAAACGGGCCCCTTTGCCCCTCCCGGGCCGTCCCGGGCTGTGGCGGGGCGTGCGGAGCGCTGCTGTTCCCGGGCTGTGCGGCCCGCCGCGGCGGCGCCGGCGGTCAGTCCACGCGTCGCGCTGTCAGCTGAGGTGTTGGGTGAAGAACGCCAACGTCCGGTCCCACAGCACGCGTGACGCTTCGGCGTCGTAGACCTCGGGGCGCGTGTCGTTGAAGAACGCGTGGTCAGTACCCGGATAGATGATGATTTCGACCGACTTGCCCAAGCCGCGCAGCTCGTCGCCCAACGCGGTGGCAGCCTCCGGCGTGAAGAAGCTGTCCTTCTCTGCGTAGTGGCCCAACACGGCGGCCGTCATGGCGGCGTAGTCCGGCTGCGCGTCCGGCCACGGGATGATGCCGTAACAGGGGACGACCGCCGCCACAGCGTCCGGTCGTTGCGTCGCCAGGACGAGGGCCAAGCCGCCACCCATGCAGAACCCGATGACGCCGACCTTGTCGCCCGAGCTGTGGCGCAGCACCTCGTCGACGGCCCCGCTCATGTCGCGCCCGGCCTGCGCCATCTGCATCGCCATCATCGCCTTGCCCGCTTCGTCGGGCTCCCCGGGTCGCACCTTCTTGCCGTGGTACAGGTCCGGGGCCAGCGCCACGAAGCCCACCGCGGCGAAGCGGTCGCACACATCCTCAATGTGGTCGACCAGACCCCACCACTCCTGGATCACGATCACTCCGGGGCCAGTGCCGCTCTCGGGAGTGGCCAGATAGCCTCCCGCCGTCGACCCGTTACTTGCGAATTCGACCATCTCACCCATGCGACCGAACCGTAGTTCCCCTCAGGAGCCTCCGCGATCCCCGCCAAGTTCACAAAAAGTTCGAATTCTTTGCTTCTCGGCTATGACCTCCATATTCGTACCACCAGTACTACCGCAAACGCCCGTTTCCCACCGAGGGTGGTTGTATCGACGAAGGCCGTCCGGTAAGAATATGGCCCATCGTGACTGACGTAGAGCGGGTTCACCACCACTCCACGCCGCGGTCTCCCAGGAGTGCTCGTTTGCTCCAGCGGGTCGGGATCCCTGCGTTGACCGTTGTCTCAGTGTTGGCAAGCACTGTGGGTATAGCAGCGCGCCCCGCCGCCGGTGACGCCATTTCGGATGCCAAGGCGAAGGCAGCCGCCATCGAGTCGCAGCTGGCACAGGCGCAAGACCAGATGTCGGCACTGAGCCAGCAGTACGACGCCGCGCAGTATCACCTGTCGCAGATCAACTCGAGCATCGCGACGACCAAGGCCAACGTGGCGGCCGACGAGGGACAAGTCGCCAAGGACAAGGCGACCCTGTCCAAGGCAGCCGTGGCCAACTACATCTCCGACGGCACGGCGGCGACACAGAACCCGATCTTCAGCGGCAACGAGCAGACTCTCGGTGCGACCACTGAGTACAACAAGGTCGCCGAAGGCGACATCTCCCTCGCCGTCGCCAACCTGCACACCGCCGAGGACTCGCTGAACGCGCAAGTCAGCCAGCTCCAAGGGGAGCAGGGGCAAGCCCAGACGCAGGTGGCCGCCGAGCAGAACGCGGTGGCACAGAACCAGCAGGCCATTGCGTCGCAGAAGGACGCGCTGTCGCAGGAACAGGGTCAGATCGCGCAACTGGTCCAGCAGCAGCAACAGGCCGAGGCCGCGGCAGCCGCCAAGGCCGCAGAACAGAAGCAGCAGGCGGCCGCCGCGGCCGCCGCTGCCGCCGCGGCGGCGCCCACACCGACTCACACTGCGGGCAGTAGTGGCAGTACGGCGTCGGCCACGCTGAGCCAGGCCGCTCCGCCACCCTCCGCTGCCGGCGGCGCAGGCGCCGTCCAGGCCGCCGAGAGTCAAGAAGGCGTCCCTTATGTATGGGGAGGCGAGTCCCCCAAGGGCTCGGCCAGCCCCGGCTTCGACTGCTCCGGGCTGGTCGCCTGGTCGTGGGGCCAGGTCGGTGTCGGCCTGCCCCACTATTCCGGGGCCCAGATGGCTGACTCGACGCCGGTCCCCATCAGTGACCTGCAGCCCGGCGACCTCCTCTTCTACGGCCCCGGCGGCTCTGACCACGTGGCCATGTACATCGGGCCCGGCACCATGATCGAGGCGCCCTATACGGGGGCCGTGGTCTGGGTCACCGGTCTCCGGCTCGGTGGCAACTTCGTGGGGGCCGGCCGGCCGTAGCCGGCTGCACCTGCCCGACCCAGTCCGGCCGCCTTTCCACTCACCCGGGCCCAGCAGCCCTCCGCCGGGTCCTAACCTGGCCCCGAGCGAGCCATGAAACCGATCCCCGTCGAGTTCCACATCGGACCGCTCCAGGTCCACACGTACGGCATCGGGCTCGCGCTCACGTTCTGGTTCGGCTTCGTCTACTTCGAGCGGCGCCTGCGCAAGAACGGCTACCCCACCGACTGGCTCGTCCCCGTCTTCCTCTGGATCATCCTCGCCGCGGTCGTGGGCGCCCGGGCCATGCACGTGCTGTCGAACCTCAGCTACTACACCCAGAATCCCGGCGACATCTTCGCCATCTGGCACGGTGGCCTCTCGTCCTTCGGCGGATTGCTGCTGGCGGTACCGGTCGGCATCTTCCTGACGCGGCGCCGTTGCCCCGAACTCCCGCTGGGCCGGGCCCTCGACCTCGTCGCGCCCGTCCTCCTGGCCTGCTGGGCCCTCGGCCGCCTGTTGGGTCCACAGCTGATGGTGGCGGGCGGTGGCCACCCGACCCACCAGTGGTTCGGCATGTACTACGCCGGTCAGCCCGGGCGGCGGCTGCCGGTGCCGATCTTCCAGGCACTCGAGGACTTCACCGTCTACCTCATCCTCATCGCCATTGAGCGACACCTCGACCGCTGGCCGGACGGATCACGACGCACCGGGTACCCGGCGGGAACCGTGCTCGGGGTCGCCATGGTCCTGTGGGGCATTGAGCGCTCGCTCGACGAGCACCTCTGGTTGGGTGAGGACGGCCGGCTCGGCTCCGACCTGGTGCAGATAGCCGGCGTGCTCCTCGTCGTGGGTGGCGCGGCGCTCCTGCTGCGTTCGCGGGCGCGTTGGCGGCGATGGCTCCTGACGCACGACGGGACCGAACCCGTCACGCCGCTCGAAAGCGCCGAACAACCGGCCTGACCCGCTGCCGTGCCGTGCGGGGTGCACACGCCCGTGCGGTCCCCCGCCTCCGACGAAAGACCGGGCGTTCTCAAGGCTTCTCCCGATGAAACCGATATCGCGAGGAGAAGGGGGGGCGAGCGCATGGCCACCGTCCAGCCGTGGATTCGAATGACAGAGAAAGCCTGGACCGACGACGAGAAGGAGGCATGGCTCGCGGCACACGGCGAGGAACCGACCCATGTGGTCACCTTCGAGCCCATGTACCAGATTGAGCTGTGCATCCCGCCCTGGGAGCATCCCGACCGCCAGATCGCCCGATCGGCCGTGGTCTGGGGTCAGCAGATGGGCCGTGTGTTCGACGACGACCCCGACGGCGTGTCAGCGATAGTGGCGGCTCATCACGAGGGGAACTCGCTGGAGATCTACAGCGTGGTGAAGCCCCGGCCCCGATTGCACCGCGTCACGTAGCGTCGCCGTCGGGTCAGGCGTTCGGCTTCTCGCCCGATGCCGCCGCTGCCCGCATCTGCTCCAGGCGGTCGATCATCGCCATGCGCTCCTGGCCGATGTTGTCGTCGAGCCGCTCCGCAATCTGTTCGGGCGTCCAGCGGCCGTCGGCCCACATGGCACGGACCTCGGTGGGCTGGTTCCAGACGGCGATTTTGGAGCCGACCACCGTGTAGACCTGGCCGGTCACGTGCTTCGCCTGGTCACTGAGGAGGTACACGACCATGGGCGCAATGTCCTCGGCGTCTCCCATTTCGGCGAGCTCGGACGGCACGTTGGCCGACATGCGGGTGCGGGCCACGGGCGCGATGGCGTTGGCCGTCACGCCGTAGCGGTGCAGACCGACCGCGGCCGACCGCACGAGCGACACGATGCCACCCTTGGCCGCGGCGTAGTTGGCCTGGGCCACACTGCCCTGGAAGGCGCCGGACGTGAAGCCGATGAGCGCGCCGCCACCTTCCTGCTTGCGCATGACCGCGGCCGCGGCCCGGAAGACGGTGAAATGCCCCTTGAGGTGGGTCTTGATGACAGCATCCCATTCGTCCTCGGACATGTTGAAGAGCATGCGCTCCCGCAAAATCCCAGCTACGGCCACGACGCCGTCAATGCGGCCCCACTTCTCGACCGCGGTGGCGATCAGGCGCTCGCCCGACTCCATTTTGGAGATGTCGTCCGCCACGGCGATGGCCTCGCCACCCGCCTTGGTGATCTCCGCCACGACAGCGTCGGCCACCTCGCTGCTCGGATCCTCCCCCGCCATGCCGACCCCGAAGTCGGCCACCAGCACCTTGGCCCCTTCGGCGGCAGCAGCCAGTGCGACGGCACGCCCGATTCCGCCACCACCGCCGGTGATGGCGACGACCTTCCCTTCGAGGAATGCAGCCATGGTCGTTCGCTCCTGATCTCTCTCGTACGGTGGCGGGCGGGCCGGCAGGGGCCGGCCCGGGAAATTGCCGTAAGTTAGAACACGTTCTAGCCTGCCGATGGCGGGGGCTGCCATTTGCACACCCCCGCTTCGCGAGCCTGCAAGGAGACTGCTGATGGGTGACCTCGGCTTCTGGGCGCTGGCCCAGGAAGACCCCGACTACCTGGCCCTGGTGACGCCCGAGGGCGACGAGGTCCGGGCCGGCGAACTGCTGGGCCGGGCCAACCAGGTGGTCCACGCCCTGCGGGCCCAGGGGCTCGCTGTGGGCGACGTCGTGGCCACCCTGCTGCCCAACAGCGCAGAAATGCTGGAGGTCTACCTGGCCGCCCTGCAGGCCGGCTGGTACCTGGTCCCGATCAACCACCACCTGGTGGCGCCCGAGGTGGCCTACATCCTCAAGGACTCCGGGGCCAAGGCCTTCGTGGCCGACGAGCGCTTCGGCGAGGTGGCGACGGCTGCGGCGGACGAGGCGGGCATTGACGGGGCCGGGCGGCTCGCCGTCGGCTCGCTGCCGGGGTTCGGCTCGTATGCGGCGGCGCGCGACGCACAGCCGACGACGCTGCCCTCGGACCGCACCATCGGCGACGTCATGAACTACACCTCGGGTACCACGGGCAACCCCAAGGGCATCTACCGCTCCCTCTTGGGCGTGACGCCGGAACAGGCTGCGCTGGGGCTGTCCGGGCTGCTCTTCCTGTTCGGCATTCAACCCAAGGACGACAACGTCCATATCATCGGCTCACCGCTGTACCACACGGCGGTGTTGCGCTTCGGGAGCGGCTCACTGCACCTTGGACACACGATCGTCCTCATGGACAAGTGGCTGCCCGAGGACATGCTCCGACTCATTGAAGAGCGCCGGGTCACGACCTCGCACATGGTGCCCACGCAGTTCCACCGCCTGCTGGCGCTGCCCGAGGACGTGCGGGACAAGTACGACGTGTCCTCGCTGCGCCACATGATCCACGCCGCCGCCCCGTGCCCCATCGACGTCAAGCACAAAATGATCGCCTGGTGGGGCAACGCGGTCGACGAGTACTACGCCGCCAGCGAGGGCGGTGGCACGCTGGTCAGCGCGGAGGAATGGCTGCAGAAGCCGGGCACGGTGGGTAAGCCGTGGCCGATCAGCGAAATCGCCGTGTTCGACGACGACGGCAACCGCATCACCGAGCCCAACGTCATCGGGACCGTGTACATGGCGATGCAGTCGGCCGACTTCGAGTACCACGGCGACAAGGAGAAGACCCGGAAGAACCGGATCGGCGCCTTTTTCACGGTGGGCGACGTCGGCATCATTGACGAGGACGGCTACCTGTTCCTGCGTGACCGAAAGATCGACATGATCATTTCGGGAGGCGCCAACATCTACCCGGCCGAAATCGAGAACGTCCTGCTGTCGCACCCCAAGGTCGGCGACGCTGCCGTCTTCGGCATCCCCAACCAGGACTGGGGCGAAGAGGTCAAGGCCGTCATTGAGCCGGCCGAGGGCGTCGAGGCGGATGACGCGCTGGCCCAGGAGATCCTGGCCTATTGCGCCGACAAACTGGCCAAGTTCAAGACGCCCAAGACGATCGACTTCACCAACGAGATGCCGCGCGACCCCAACGGGAAGCTCTACAAGCGCAAGCTGCGCGACCCCTACTGGGAGGGCGTGCAGCGGGCGGTCTGACCTGATGGGCGGAGCGGTGGGTCTTGCACTGCGGATGCAACAAGAGGGAGCCGGCGCGGCCTGCGCCGACATCCTGGCCAGCCTGCCCCATTGGTTCGGCTTCCCCCAGTCGGTGGCCGACTACGTGGAGTCGGCGGACACCCACCCGACCGTGGTGGCGACGATGGACGGGCGGGACTGCGGGATCCTGACGCTGCGGGTACACACCCCCTACGCAGCGGAGATCGTGGTGATGGGCGTCCTGCCCGGACAGCACCGGGGCGGGATCGGGCGGGCCATGCTCAATGCCGCGGAGTCCTGGCTGGCGGAGCGGGACATCACGTACCTGCAGGTGAAGACGCTCAGCCCTCGCTCGGCTGACGAGGGCTACGCGGCCACGCGGGCCTTCTACTTCGGGTGCGGTTTCCGCCCGCTGGAAGAGATGCCCGACCTGTGGGGCCGGGATTCGCCGGCGCTGCAGATGATCAAGACGGTGCCGGCGGCGGCACCCCTCCTACGAACCGAGGGCTGACGCCGCCTGCCGGCGGGATCCTGCGGCCGCTCAGTCCTCCGCCAGCGCGGCGAACTCCCGCTTCGTCTGCTTGTACCACCCCATGTTGGCGATCGGGTGCTTCCAACGTCCCTTCATGTCCTTCAGGGCACTCTCGTGCGCCGTGTCGCCGGCGGCCACGATCTCCTTGAGGTGGCGATCCTGTGCCTTAATGATCTCATCGGCCGTCTGTCCGTGATGCTCGAGGTCACAGGGGCCGCCCAGCTGCTTGCACGTCATGGTCTTCATGGCTCGCTCCCGCTTACGCCTGCTGAATGCGGACGAGGTTGCCCGACGGGTCGCGGAAGGCGCAGTCGGTGACGCCCCAGTGTTGCTTGGCCGGCTCCTGCAGGACTTCGGCCCCCGATGCGCGCACTTTCTCGAAGGTGGCATTGAGGTCGTCGGTGCGGAAGAGCGCCGCCTGCAACGAGCCCTGCGTCACGAGCGCCAGCAGAGCGTCGCCCTCGGCTTGCGAACGACCACCGTGCGGCTGGGAGAGGACGATGTCGACGTCCTGCTCCGGGGCGCCGACCGTGACCCAGCGGAATGCACCCGACTTGACGTCCTTCTTGACCTGGAGGCCGAGGGCGTCGCGGTAGAAGCCCAGTGCCTCCTCGGGGTCGTGCACGGAGATGAACATGGTGGAAACGGTGACTGGCATACGAAGAGTGTACGAAGACCCTCATTCGAATACTTCTCCGATCCTGCTCGCTACCGCCGTCGGGAGCCTCGGAGCGTTCAGACCGGAATGGGAGTGCGGCGGGGGCGGGTGACCACCATGCTGACGCACGATGGGATCGCCTCAATGTGGCTGTGGTCCTGGCTCCGGTACTGCGAAGGGGTCTCGCCGACAATCTCGGTGAAACGGGAGCTGAACGATCCGAGAGATGTGCACCCGACGGCGAAGCAGGCGTCGGTCACCGACATCCCCCGGCGGAGGAACGACTTGGCCCGCTCCATCCGGCGCGTCATCAGATAGCTGTAGGGCGTCTCGCCGTAGGCGGCGCGGAACTTGCGCGAGAAGTGTGCCGGCGACATGAGTGCCGTCCGGGCCATGGCCGGTACGTCGAGGGGCTGTGCAAAGTCCCGGTCGATGCGGTCGCGGGCTCGTCGCAGGTGCGCGAGGTCGGCCAACTCCTCGGGCGTCATGGCGGCGATGCTACGCGGCTACGGGGGCGCTCGGGGGATTTCTGCGGTCCAGACGGTCATACTGGCGTGCGTGCTGGAACGAACGCCGGGAGCGGGCCCGTACGCCAGGCTCGAGCGCGAGCAGCGCTGGCTGCTCAGCAGGCTCCCCGACGACGTGGTCGACCCCGTTGCGATCCACGACCGTTACCTGACCGGATCCACGCTGCGCCTCCGTCGCATGCGAACAGGGTCAGGTCCGGGCACCGTGTACAAGTTGGGTCAGAAGGTCCGGGCGACCCCGGACTCGCCCGAACGGGTGTCACTCACCAACATGTACCTGAGAGAGCATGAGTTCGACCTACTCGGACAGCTGGAGGGGGCGACCCTCGACAAGACCCGTTGGCAGTGGCCCACCGGCGACCACGTGCTCTCGGTCGACCAGTTCGAGGGGAACCTGGACGGCCTGGTCCTGGCCGAGGTCGAGTTGCGCGAGGACGAGGCTCGCCTCCCCGCACTGGGCCTTGCTGTCGCCGATGTCACCAGCGAGGACCGATTCTCGGGTGTCCGTCTGGCCCACCTGTCTGTCGAGGAGGCAGCGTTACTGCTGGCCTCAGTGGATGAGCTCGTGCGCCACGGAGGACGGCGATGAGTGGCGTCGGGCTCTCGCTGCCTACGCCCCCATCGCCTGCCAGATGATGGACGACACGCCGTCCACCGTGTCGATGCCGTACTGCTCGGACGCGTTGTCGTTCGTGAGCACGGCGATCAGGTAGTCACGACCGCCGCCGTCGACCCATCCGGTCGTGTTGATCTGCCATCCGGTGCTCATGGCGAACCCGTTCTTGAGTGCCACCGTCACGCCGGGAGGCACGCCACTCGTGGCGCCCCAGTCCTGCGACGGGGTGATGTGCTCCATGAGGTTGAGGATGTAGGCGCGGGATGCATCGTTCAACAGTGCGTTGGGTTCGGCCAGGGTCCGGATCATGGCGAGCCGGTCGAGGGCTGTCGTTTGCGTCGATCCCCACACACCGTCGGTCGCCGGCACGGTGGCGGTCATGCCCTCCGCCCGCTCGAAGGCACCCACGGCGCCGGGCCCGAGGCGGGTCCACAAGGTGTCGGCCGCGCTGTCCAGGCTCTGCTCGATCATCGGGACGGCGAGACTCTGCTCCTCGGGTGTGAGCGATCGCCCTGCGGCCTGCGCCTGACCGAGCAAGGTGGCCAAAATGTCGACCTTCAGGGTGCTCGCGGTGTTCTCGGTGACTCCGGGCCGGAACTGGTAGATCTGATTCGTCGTGAGGTCCTGCACGGCCACGGTCACGTTGTCGGCCCGGGTGGCGACATAGGCGGCGATCGACGAGATCATCTCTGTCTTCCGATCCACTCCGTAGGCGACCCAGTACCCGCCGGGCCGCCCCGCGATCCCCACGGCCGCCGCGCCCTGCTTCGGCGTGCCGCCGTCGGATCCCTCGAACGGAGCGTCCCCGTAGGTGAAGACGCCACCGTCCGCCGCCACCAGCCAGTAACCATGACCACTCGCCGAGGTGGCCATGCCGACGACGGGCTCGTCGAGGGGCGTCCCGCCCAACGAGCCTTCGAACGACGCGTCACCGAAGGCGAAGATGCCGCCGTCGGAGGCCGTCATCCAATACCCGTCTCCCGAGGGCGTCGCCGCCATGCCCACGACGGGCTCGTTGAGGGGACGGCCGCCCATGGACCCGAGGTACACGGCATCGCCGAACGCGAAGATGCCGCCGTCGGTCGCCACAAGCCAATAGCCGTGGCCGGAGGGGGTCGCGGCCATCCCGACGATCGGCTGATTGAGCGGACGGCCGCCCATGGAGCCCAGGAACACGGCATCGCCGAACGCGAAGATGCCGCCGTCGCTGGCCACCAGCCAATAGCCTCCACCGTCCGACGTTGCCGCCATGCCCACAATCGGTGCGTCGAGGTGGATGGCGCCCGTGGAGCCCTCGAAGGGTGCGTTGCCGAAGGCGAAGATGCCGCCGTCCGAGCCGACGGCCCAATAGCCGAGCCCGTCGGGGGTCGACGCCACCCCGACCACGGGTGAAGCCAGGCCGTTGAGCGTTGTCCCGGGCACGGTCGTGACGGCACTGCCGAACGCGGTGACCGCGTTGGGGCCGGGGGTGCCGGACTCGCTGTGTCCTGCGACAGCATCCGGCGAGGTCGACTGCGCCGGAGGGGAGGTCACGCCGAAGCCGATGACGAGGGCGAGAGCGAGGGTGACCACGGCCCCGGACACAGGCACCGGACGGCGGTGGCGGATACGACGCATCGACTCCACCTGGCAAACCTACCGGCGAACCGGCTGCAGTGCTCCTGCCCGTCCCCCCTTGTGATGCCCGTGGTCTCGCCCCCCTCGGTGGGCACAGACGGGACGACTCTCCAAAGACCACGGATGGGTTGCGTCCGGACCCGGAGGAAATTCGCATCTGTCGGACGAGGTCCGCGGGCTCGTCATGACGGCGAGCTCCGGTGCCAGACTGCGAGGCATGGCCGACTCGGCAGATCACAAAGCCGCGCTGCACCGGTACCTCCAGGCTGCCCGCGACGCCCTGGTGTGGAAGCTCGACGGGCTGAGCGAACGAGACGTGCGGCTCCCGCGCACCCCGAGCGGGAACAACCTCCTCGGGATGCTCAAGCACTGTCTCAACGTGGAGGTCGGCTATTTCGGGCCCACCTTCGGACGCGAGTTCCCGACGCCGGAGGAACTGGTGCCCGAAGAGGCCTTCACGCACGATCCTCAGGCCGACTGGTACGCCGGCGAGGACGAATCCAAGGAGGCCATGATCGACCTCGCCCGTCGGGCCTGGGCCTTCGCCGACCGGACGATCGACGAGTTACCGCTCACTGCGCCCGGACGCGTGCCGTGGTGGCCGCCGGATCGCCAAGAGGTGACCCTGCAGCAGATCATGGCGCACGTGACCTACGACCTCGCCCGCCACGCCGGTCAGGCCGACATCATGCGCGAGCAGATCGACGCCGCCATCGGCTGCCAGCCCGGCAACACCAACATTCCCGACGGCTACGACTGGCCGGCGTACGTCGGCCGGCTGACCGCGCTGGCTGACCGGTTCACCTGAGCCCCCGCCTGCGTCGCGGCGCGTGCCGCGTCAGCCGGGCGGCACCTCCCAGTGCACCAGGTCCGAGCTCCGGGCCAGCCCGATGCGGGCATGTCCCCAGCCCCCGAACTGCGTCAGCTCGGTGCTCCCGGCGTACGTCAGGTAGTCCTCGCCGCCGGGCCCCACGCAGAGAAAGGCGGAGTTGGCGTGCTCGTACCCGACGGAGGAGATCCCTGTGCCGCTGTTGAACGACTCATTGGGGATCGACAGCTGCTGGCCGGTACTCCAGTGCAGCCAGGTTGACGGTGTCTTGGGATCACCGGCGCCCAAAGTGAAGAGGAAGGGTTGGTCGAGGGTGTTCGACGTGGCCACCAAATGCCAGGCGCCCCCGACGGTGAGGAACTCGTAGTTCTCGACGGTGTCGCCGTACACGGCGATGTCGGGCCGGCCCACGACGCGGAATGTCCCGGTCAGCGAGGGCGCCCAGGCGATCTCGAAGTGCTGTGTCGAGCTACCCGCCTTGAAGCCCAGGATCACGCCGTGGCCCGTGAAGGCCAGCGCGGCATCGATCATCCGGTGCGCCAGACCACGGCCCAGCGGATGCGGGGCCGACCAGCTCCGCAGCGACGCGTTGGAGGCAGTGCGGTACGCCAGCCCCTGCGGCGTCTGATAGGTGACGATGAACGTGCCCGAAGGCGAGCGCACAATGTCGGGCGAGGCGGCGTTGTCGGCAATGACCCTGGGTGTGCTCCAGTGTCGTAAGTCCGGGCTCGACGAGACGGCGACGCTGAAGTGGACGTCCGGAGCGGCCTTCGTGGCTGTCATATCGCTGTAGAGCATGTGCCACTGGCCGCCGGACCACTGCAGCGCCTGGTCCTTCACGCCCACCGTCGGGTACGAGAGGATCGGATTGACCAGCGCCGACCAGTCGATGGACGCGGGCGGCGGGCCGACGATGCAGGAGTGATCCTGTCCCGGCGCCACGGTGGCCGCGCCGGTGGCGGCGCCGGCGGAACCGGATCCGGCCGCAACGGCCGACCCCGCTGCCGCGACCGCCGCCGCTGCTGCGAAGAAGAGGCGTCGCACGCCGGCACGCTACGGCAGACTGGGTGCGCCATGCACACCATCGAGCTGACCGTCGATGCCTCCCGGCAGCGCATCATCGACCTGACGAGCGAGCTCGAGCGCTTCTGCGCCGAGCTGGGCGACGGGTTGGTCAATGTCTTCGTCCCCCATGCCACCGCCGGCGTCGCCCTCATGGAGACCGGCTCGGGGTCCGACAGCGACCTGCTCGACGCGCTGGAGCGCATCCTGCCCCGCGACGACCGCTACCGGCACGCCCACGGATCGCCCGGCCACGGTGCCGACCACCTGTTGCCGGCGCTGATCAGCCCGTCGGTGACGTTGCCCGTGCTCGGGGGCCGGGTCGCGCTCGGGACCTGGCAGTCGGTGGTGCTGGTGGACCTGAACGAGGACAACCCGCGCCGGCACGTGCGCTTGAGCTTCGTGCCCGCCCCCGGCGACTGACGCCACCGGGACACCGGGGTGGCGGAACAGGGCCAGTAGGTCAGCCCGACTGGCCGTCCTTGCTGGCCGCATTGCGCGCCATCATCTTCTGCCAGTCCGGGTCGACGACCAGCGGGGCGTCGGTGCTGTGCGCGTTGCCCGACACGATGTCGAGCATGCGACCCGGCGGCACCTCAATGAAGATGCCGTCGGCCTCGGCCGTCAGCTCGCCCTGGTGGTAGATGCCACCCCAGGCGTAGACCTTGCGCCCTTCCTTGCCGGTGTGGCGGGCCACCAGCTCGAGCGGCGCCAGCAGCGGGGTCGGTCGCCGGTAGCGCACCGTCAGCGTCCCGGTCATGGCGCCGGACCCCACCAGAATGTTGCACATGCCCAGCAGCTCATCGAACAGCGCGGCAATGACGCCCCCGTGCACGCAGGTGGGCGGTCCCTCGTAGGGGTAGCCGTAGGTGACCCGGCCCCGCACCTCGCGCCAGCCCTCGTGGCCGACCACCGCCCACACCTCGACGGGTGGGGCGACCGGGTTGGCGAAGCCGATCACCGGACTGGTCGAGAAGACGTCCTGGGGATGGACCTCGGGGGTGGGATGGTTGCGGGTCCGCCGCTCGACCGCGGCCGCCGCCTCGAGGCGCTCGGCCAACGCCGTGAGCTCGGCCGCCGCCTGCACCACGTCCGCTTCGTCGAGTGGTTGGCCCACGGCAACGGAGCCGATGCGCCGTGCCGCGGCGGCGAGTCGGTTCAGCGGCGAGTCCGCCGCCGTCATCGACAGGCCGTCGACACCCGGAAAGCCCCCTCCGGCCGGCGGGTCGTGCGGCCGCTCCTGGCCGCTCACGTGCGGGTGTAGTTGGGGGGACGCTTCTCGGCGAAGGCCTTCTGGCCTTCGGTGGCGTCGTTGCTGGCGAAGACGGGCCAGCCGATTTCGAGCTCGCGGGCCAACCCGTCGACCTCGGACATGCCCTCCGTCTCGCGCACGCTCCGCAGAATCGCCTCGACGGCCAGCGGACCGTTCGAACCGATCACGGCGGCGATCTCCAGCGCTTTGTCCAGCGCGGTGCCGTCGGGGACGACGTGCCCGATGAGCCCGATGCGCAACGCCTCTGCGGCGGGCACCTCGCGGGCGGTCAGCAAGAGCTCCATGGCCAGCGTGTAAGGGATTTGGCGGCGCAGCCGGACCGTCGAGCCACCCAGTGGGAACAGGCCGCGCTTGGCCTCGAAGACGCCGAAGACGGCGCTCTCCCCCGCCACTCTGATGTGGGTGGCCTGCAGGATCTCGGTGCCACCGGCCACGGCCCAGCCCTCGACGGCGGCGATGAGCGGCTTGCGCAGGTCGTAGTGGCGCAACAGGGCTTTCCAGTGCAGGTCGGGGTCTTCGGCCATGCGTGACTGGTACTTCTCGGCGTCACTGCCCCCCATCGCCTTGAGGTCCATGCCGGCGCAGAACGTCCCGCCGGCACCGGTGAGGATGGCGCAACGGATGTCGTCGTTGCTGTCGATCTCCTCCCAGGCGTCCTTCATGCCCACCAGCATCGGCAAGCTCAGCGCGTTCTTCGCCTCGGGCCGGTTCATGGTGACGATGGCGGTCGCGCCATCGCGTTCGAACGTCAGGTGCTCAGTGGTAACCACGGTCCCCTCCAGAGGTACGTGCCCGATGTTCGGTCGGGTGCTGCCGATGCGGACGAAAGGTGCAGGCGCTCGCGCCTAGAGCCGCTCAATGATGGTGCCGGTCGCCAACGCACCACCGCAGCACATCGATACGAGTCCATAGGTCTTGTCGCTGCGCTCCAGCTCGTGCAAAATCGTCGTGATCAGGCGGGCGCCGGTGGCGCCGACCGGGTGGCCGATGGCGATGGCACCGCCGTTGACATTGACCTTGTCCATGTCGGCATCGTGCACGCGGGCCCAACTCATGACTACGGAGGCGAAGGCCTCGTTGACCTCGAAGAGATCGATGTCCTTCATGGTCATACCGGCCTTGGCCAGCACCTTGGTCGTCGCCGCGATGGGACCGTCGAGGTGGTAGTAGGGGTCGGAGCCCACGAGCACCTGCGCCACTATGCGGGCGCGGGGCTTGAAACCCTCGGCCTTGGCCCGGTCCTCGGACATCCAGAGCACGGCGGCCGCGCCGTCCGAAATCTGCGACGAGTTCCCTGCCGTGTGCATGCCGTCCGGCAGCACGGGCTTGAGCTTGGCCAGGCCCTCGGCTGTCGTGTCACGCGGGCCCTGGTCCTTGGACACGACCATCTTCTCGCCGGAGTGCTCGCCCCGCGGGCCTTCCTCACCGACAATGGGTGCTTCGACCGAGACGAGCTCACGGGCGAAGCGGTCCTCGGCCAGAGCGCGGGCCGCCTTCTTCTGGGACTCGAGGCCGAGCCAGTCGACGTCGGCCCGGCTGATGTCGTACTTCTTGGCGATGCGCTCGGCCGCCGTGAACTGGTCGGGCATGTCATAGGGCAGGTCGGCCGGAATGGCCCGTCCCACGCCGGCGGCCGCGTTGGCGCCGAGCGGCACGCGGCTCATGGCCTCGACACCGCAGCCGATGGCCGCGTCGACGGCGCCGGCGGCAATGAGATTGTTCACGAAATGGTTGGCCTGCTGCGACGAGCCGCACTGGCAGTCCACGGTGGTGGCGGCCACCTCGTAGGGCAGTCCGGCCAGCAGCCAGGACGTCCTGGTCACGTTGAAGCCCTGCTCGCCCGCCTGGGTCACGCAGCCGCCGACGACCTGCTCAATGGTGGCGGGGTCGATGCCGGACCGCTTGACCACCTCGACCTGGACCGCGCCCAGAATGTCGGGGGCACGGAGTCCCGACAGCCACCCGTTTCGCTTCCCGATGGGGGTGCGGACCGCCTCGATGAGTACCGGCTGCGCCATGACTGACGTCCTCCTACTGCCACGTCCGACCCACGGCCGGCAGCCCGCGTTGGGCTGTTTCTAGAACTTGTTCTAACTTTAGCACCGGCCCTTTTCGGGCCGGCCCCACGAGTCTGCCCGGACTGTGACACCGGGCGCCAACGCCCTTCCGCCGGGACTCGACAACACTCATCGCCCGAGTCCGGGACCCCCCCGCTCGCGCGACGGGAACATCTCCTGGAGGAGGAACTGTGCCCTGGGCGCAATCACATGACTCGGATATGTCGTCTCCAAGAGACGCATTCCTTCTTCAGCCGTGGTGAACCCGCAGAGCTCATAGAGAGCTCGAATGTCGTCCTGGTCGCGGTCCACGCGCGCTGCCAGGAGTTTCATGGCGAGGAGGTACCTCGGTGAGGCAGCCGCCACGCTCAAGTTGTTCCCCTCGAAGACACTGATCTGGTCAGAATCGCTTCCCGGCATGAACGCCTTGGCGCCGTCGTTGAGCCAATCCTGCTCAAGCCCTAGATCGTCGGCCACCCTTCGAGCTGCCTGCCTCACTTCAGCGGCAGGCAGAAAGGTCGCATCAACATCAATGGTGGCGCGGCGGGCGTCGTAGGCGAGAGCCATTGCTGCCCCTCCAACCACGAAGAGCTCACCCCGAATGCCAGAACGTGCGAGCTCAGCGTCGAGGGCGGTCAGAGCCGCTCGAATGCCATTTCGGTCAAGAAGCGTCACGCGTACGTCAACGAATCCTCGGTGATGAAGACGCCGCGTCGCTTGAATGAAATCGGACTGTGCACCATGGCGTTTGCCTGGAGGGATCTCATTCCCGAAACAAACCACCACTCGTCGAGGAATCGGCTTGGTCCCTCGACCCAGTCTGGAGGACGCATGGCGTGATGGATGCACGAGTACTCCACCAAAGAGGCCAGCAGGGCGTCGTATCGACGGTCGCCCGTCGGGAGCGGGGCGCCCTCGACCATTTCTTTGCGGTCGGCTTCCCCAGCCTTGTCGAACTGCTCAACGAACCGGAAGGCAAGTCGGCGCCCGGCGTCTTCGTCGTTCTCGGCCAGGCAACGGGCCACTTCGGCCCCCACCTCGGAAATCGTCGGCCACCGGAATGCCATTTCTCAATGGTAGGTCGCCGGTGCTTCAGGCCGGCACCCTCAGAGGTGCTTGAGGATCTCCCGGGCGATGACGACCTTCTGCACCTGGTTGGTGCCTTCGTAAATCTGGGTGACCTTGGCGTCGCGCAGGAAGCGCTCGACCGGGAAGTCCTTGGTGTAGCCGTAGCCGCCGAGCAGCTGCACGGCGTCGACCGTGATCGACATGGAGGCGTCCGAGGCGAACGCCTTGGCCATGGCGCCGAATTTCGTGAGCTCCCCCGTCGGGTCGTCGTCGGCCATGGCGCAGGCCCGGTACACCAGGGCGCGGGCCGCCTCGTTGCGCATGGCCATGTCGGCCAGCATGAAGCGCAGGCCCTGCAGGTCGGCGATGGGGGCGCCGAAGGCCTGGCGCTGCTTCATGTACGCCCCGGAGAAGTCGATGGCACCCTGGGCGATGCCCACCGCCTGGGCCCCGATGGTCGGCCGGCTGCGGTCGAGTGTGTGCATGGCGATGGTGAAGCCCTGGCCCTCTTCCCCGATGCGGTGTGAGGCGGGCACGCGGACCTCGTCGAACACGACCTCCCCGGTCGGGCTGCCGCGCAAGCCCATTTTGTCCTCGTGCTTGGCGGTGCGGACGCCCCACTCCTTCTCGACGAGGAAGCACGAAATGCCCCGCCCACCGGCGTCGGGGTCTGTCTTGGCGAAGACGGTGTAGAGGTCGGAGATCCCGGCGTTGGTGATCCAGTACTTGGACCCGGTGAGGATGTAGTCGTCGCCGTCGCGTACAGCCCGCGTGCGCATGGCGGCCACATCGCTGCCGGCGTCGGCCTCGGAGAGGCAGTAGCTGGCCTGCACCTCGCCGGCCGCCACCCGCGGTACGTACTTCCGCTTGAGCTCCTCGGAGCCCCAGTTCAGGACCGGTGTCATCCCCAGCTTCGAAATGAGGACGGTCAGCGCCGTCGAGGCGCAGACCCGGGCCAGCTCCTCGGTCATGATCGCCACCGTGACGGTGTCCGCGCCCGCGCCGCCGTACTCGGCCGGCAGTCCCAGCGCGGGCAGCTCCATGTCCTTGCAGGCCTCGAAGGACTTCCAGGGGAACTCGGCGGTGCGGTCGGCCTCGGCCGCATTGGGCGCGATCTTCTCTTCAGCGAAGGCGCGCAGCGTGGCGCGGAAATCGTTCTGGACGTCAGTCAGGGCGAAGGTCGAGGTGCTCACGCTCTCATTCTCGCAGGCGCCGCCGGGGCGGTGTGCGCCACAGCCGTGGCCGTCGTCAGTGGGCTCTGAGGTGCCGGAGCAACAGCCCGGACAGCTCCACGGGTGCCATTTCGGGGATCCAGTGCGACACGTTGTCGAGGACCTCGAAGGTGTACGGCCCCTGCACGCACTCGGCGGTGTTCTGGGCCGCCGCCCACCCGAAGGCCACGTCCCCGGTGGACCAGACGTAGAGCGTGGGCACGCAGATCGGGTTCAGGCCGGTGAGGGCGCTGTCGTCCATGGCCCGGTACCAGTTGAGGGCCGCCGTGAGGGCGCCCGGCTCACTCAGGGCGGCGACATACATCCGGGCATCCTCGTCATCGAGACCGGTCTCGGCCAGCAGTGTGGCCAAGCCGCCGCCGGCTCCGTCGGCCCCGAGCAACAGGCGCTCGGGCACTTCGGGGGCGCGGTACGCATCCATGGAGGCGCCGTAGGCGGCCTGCGTCGGGTCGGCACCCTGCAGCGCCTCGTGCAGCGCAATCGGGTGCGGCGTCGACACGACGGTGAGGGTGCGCACGCGGCCGGGATGGCGCGAGGCCAGAATCCAGCCCAGCATGCCGCCCCAGTCGTGGCCCACGAGGTCGAACGACTCCATGTGCATGGAGTCCGCCAGGTCGATGACGTCCTGCAACAGGTGCTCGGTGGCGTAGTCGGCCACCTCGGCCGGGCGGGCGCCCTTGCAGTAGCCGCGCTGGTCGGGTGCGATGGCGCGGAACCCGGCCCGTCCCAAGGCCCACAACTCGTCGCGCCAGGCCCACGAGGTCTGGGGGAAGCCGTGCAACAACAGGACGGTGCGGCCCTCGTGCGGGCCGCAGGCCCGACCCGTGAAAGTGAAGCCGCCGGCCTCTATCTCGAGCCGGTCGATCGCCCCGAACGTGTCCACGACGGTGCGTGCGCCGCGCCTAGGCGGCGGAGCCGCCCCCTGCGACGACCTCGTCCGGGCTGCGCCGGAGCGTCTCCTCGGGGACGGAGTCGACCAGCGCCCGCTGCGCCACGTAGTCGTGCGAAATGGAGGAGAACAGCGCGCGACGCTCTTCCCGGACGGCCGCCGGGGCGTCGCCGAGGAAGCCCCACAGGTCGAGGGCGAGCCGGACGTCGTAGACGCAGGGCGCCCGGCCGAAGAGGGCGGCCCGCTTGGCGGCCACGAGGGCGACGCCCAGCAGCACATCGTGCGCGGACTCGCCGTCGCCGAGCTCGAGGTCGTGCTCGAAACGGTGGGCCAGCCGGAGGGCGAAGCCCGAGTCGGGCCCCGGTGTCCCGAGGTTGGCGCCCCGGCGCAGCGTCGGCCCCACCAGCTCGGCCGGACGGGACGTGGTCCATGCCTCGGGGACGTGCAGGTGCCGGGCCGGCCGGACCTGGTCCGCCTCGGCAATGGGCACGAAGGTGGGCTGGGTCATGCGCGGGAGACTAGCCGAGGGGGTCGGCTGAACCCATTCCGTGCTCACCCATGGCGCCGCCCTGCAGCAGGGGCACGACGTGCAACACGACCGAGGACGGGCGCCCGGCATGGTGGAAGATCTCCTGATCGGCCGAGCGCAGGGTGGCCCCCGTCGCCAGAGGCTCCCCCGTACCGGCGTTGCGGTTGAACAGCGGATGGGCGCCGCTCGAGACCTGCAGGCGGATGCGGTGGCCGGCCTTGAAGGTGTTGGCCGTGGGCCAGAGGCGAACGTCGAGTGTGGCGACGCCGTCCTCGCTCCGCTCGACCGAGCCGGGCGTGAGCCTGACGATGCCGTCGCTCAGGTTGAAGGATTTGCCCTTCTCCGTCACGTCGCACAGCCGGACGAAGAAGTCGGTGTGCTCGAGCGACGAGCGCACGTAGAGCGTGGCGGTCACCGGGCCGATGACGGTGAGGTCGTCGGTGAGCGGAGGGCTGGTGTACGTGAGCACGTCGCGCCGGCGTTCCCGGCGGGACTGCTCCTTGCGTCCGGCCGTGGTGGCGTTGAGGGACGGGCCGCCCACCGACGGTGTCGGGTCGTTCGGGTTGTAGTGGTAGCGGTCCGGAGGGACGTCGTGGGGCGGCGGGGACTGGGCCAGGGTGCCTCCCCGGCCGAGATACCACCGCTCGGTCTTCCCCGCCGGGGGCCACAGGGAGAACTCCTGCCATGAGCGTGAGCCCATGACGAAGACGCGCACCGGGGCGTCCTGCCGCTCTTCGCGCTCCGCCCGTTGCGGCCCGAGCTGGCTGTCGAACCAGCGCGGGCCGTCGCGCACGGTCTCGGCGAACAGCCCGGGGCTGCCGTGCGTCCACGGACCGATGGTCAGCCGGGCCGGTCGTCCCGCACGCCGGAGCGCCTCGTAATCGTCGACCTGTGCCTTGAGGAAGAGGTCGTACCAGCCGCCGATGAAGCTGGCCGGCGGCACGTGCTCGAGCCGGCGCCCGAAGTCGACGGCGTCCCACCACGGGTCTCCCGGCGTGCTGTGCTGGAGCCACTCCTGATAGAAGCCCATGGGCTCACCGATGGCGGCGCTGTCGCACTTCCCCAGCGGCAGGACCTCGCTGGAGCTGGCCACCACCCGGCCACCGTGCAGGCGCGTGCGCAGGACGGCGCGCCACCCGAGCTCCTGGTTCTTGATCTCGTGCAGCCAGGCCAACCCCGTCTCGAGCGCGAAGGCGCCGCCGGGGAACACGACCGAGTCACGGAAGTTCGCCGCGGTGACCTGGAGGCTGAGCGCCCGCAGGAAATCCGGCGCGTCCTCCGCCACCGCCCACTGCGCCATGCCCAGGTAGCTCGCACCCCACATGACGAGGTGGCCGTCGAACCACGGCTGG
>Ga0302279_10000578_pt1 | contig 53684 bp, 44 predicted proteins | sample III_Bog_N3_3_FD_194541 | JGI IMG/M metagenome (GOLD analysis project Ga0302279, IMG submission 194541) | Peat permafrost microbial communities from Stordalen Mire near Abisko, Sweden - III_Bog_N3_3 | ecosystem: Environmental > Terrestrial > Soil > Wetlands > Peat | place: Sweden: Abisko... | reverse complement strand
GAACATCACCGGTGTCGGCGCCGTCACCGGGTACGGCTGGGGACGCAAGCACGTGTGGGACGGCTTCCTCCTCGGGGAGAGTGCCGTCCGTCTCACCGGCGGTCTCGAAGGGTACGTGGACGGCGGTCAGGCCTACCTCGCCACCATCACCGACGAAGGTGACCGGCGCGACGGACCGAGCCGGTTCATGCAGGCACTCCGGTTCGCCGCCCGGGAGGCGATCACCGACGCCACCGAACGCGGATGGAAGCCGGGCAAGGTCGTCGGCGTGGTCCACTCGCTCGTGCTCGGCGACGCCGAGATGTGGAGCGACTACTACCACGAGGCCCCCGAGCGGGTCCGTGTGAAGCGATGGGTCAACATGCTCCCGTCGACGGTCATCTCCCAGCTGATGAAGGAGAACGACTTCCACGGTCCGGCCATGTCGGTGTCGGCCATGTGCGCCTCGGCCAACGCCGGGATGATCACGGCCAAGTCGTGGCTCGACTCCGGGATCGCCACCGACGTGGTCCTGCTGGCCACCGACCTCTCGGGCATCCCCATCAACCTCCGCCGGTTCAAGGACCTCGGTGTGGCCGTGCTGGACACGCCCCCGCTGGACGGCTGCCGTCCGTTCCAGGAAGGCAGCAAGGGCTTCGTGGGTGGCGAGGCCGCCGTGGCGATGGTCCTCTCCACCCAGGACACCGGCGCCTACGCCACCGTGCTCGGCGGGGCCATGACGATGGACGCCTTCAACCTGGTGGCCGTCGCCCCGGACATGACCGAACTCGAGCGGTGCTTCCGCGATGCGCTGCACAGCTCAGGGGTGGGTGCGGACGAGATCGCCTACATCAACGCCCACGGGCCCGGCACCGCCCAGTGCGACGCCGCCGAGGGCAAGATGCTCGACAAGCTCTTCCCCGACGCCGCCGGCATCTTCTCGATCAAGCCACTGGTCGGCCACTGTCAGGCCGCCGGCGCCGCCGTCGAGGTCCTGGCCACGATCTACGCCTTCCAGACCGGCTTCGTTCCGGCACCCCGGCAGGTGGCGCCCGGCCACCCCCGGTTGGTCAACGGTCTCACGCCACGACGGCCAGGTCCGATGCTCAAGTCCTCCATCGGCATGGGAGGCTTCAATACCGCCATCGTGCTGGGAGAACCCTCGAGCTGAGGAGGAGCTTCTGCCCTCGGGCAAAGGCTAAAGATTGACCACCGGGTCGCCGATACCAACGGCCTATGGTGACGACGAGCGAATTCGACGGCGGGCGCCGGACGGTCTCGTTCGACCGTGTCGAAGTCGGGGGAGGTAATTACCCCGAGCACCCGTTCGAACTGTCGCAGGAGATCGACCTCACCGGTGAGGGTCTGCCCACCGTGACCTGGGTCTACGACGTCGCCGGCGACGCCGTGGTCTGGTCGTCGCCCATCGAGGAGCTCTTCGGGTTCCCTCCCGGCATCCGGGGCTTCAGCGTCCAGTCGGGCAACCCGGACGAGCAGCCCGAGGTCCTGCGGCCCCCGGCCGACTTCGGTGCGCCGGGGGACATCGGCGCCGATCTCCTCGCCCCGATCCTGGCTCCCATCCGTGCCGGTGTGCCGCCGTCGGAGTTCGACCTCCACTACACGGTCACCTGCCCGGACGGCACCGTGCGGGTCGCCGTCATCCGTGCCTCCCCCATCGGTCCCGGGACCGAGGCGCCGGACGCCCCGGCGGACGGATCGTTCTACACCGGCGTGGTCATCGACGTCACCGCCCAGCAGCGCTTCGAACACGAGCTGAGCGAGCTCGTCGACCGCTACCGCCTGCTGACCGAGGTCTCCCCCGACGTGGTCATCGTGCACCAGGACGGGCTGCTCGTCTACGGCAACCGGGCCGGCGTCAAGCTGCTCAAGGCCGAGTCGATGTGGGACCACTACGGCGAACCCGTCACGAACTTCGTCCACCCCAACGACATCAACGGGATGATCGAACGCCTGGCCCAGCTCACCGAGCCCGGGCAGTTCTTCGAGCACGGCGAGGTCCGGGTCGTCGCCCCGGACGGCACCGCCACCGTCATGGAGCTCACCAGCATCCGCACCACGTGGGGCGGCAAGCCGGCCTACCAGGTGATCATGCGCGACGTCTCCGAGCGCCGTGCCGCCGAGGCGTCCGCCCGCTACCGGGCCAGCCTGGTGGCCCACGTGTCCGACGCCATCATCGGTATCGACGCCGAGGGACGGATCGAGAGCTGGAACGAGGCCGCACAGCACATCTACGGCTGGTCCGAGGCCGAGGTGGCCGGTCTGTCGATCGGCACCGTGGTGTCGGCCAACCGGACCGACAGCGCCGCCATCCTGGAGCGCGGGCAGCACTGCCACCGCCGCAAGGACGGCTCCTCGGTCGATGTCCTGATCTCCATCGACCCCCTGATGGACGACGACACCCTGCCGTCGGGTTGGGTGGTCGTGTGCACCGAACTCACCGACGCCCGCCAGGCCGAGGCCGGCCGCCGGGCGGCCGAGGAACGCTACGAGGCCGTCGTCGCCTCGCTGAGCGAGGGCATCATCCTCTTCGACGAGGCCGGCAAGATGAGCGCCCACAACCAGGCCGCCGCCACCATCCTCGGTTCGCGCCTGGACGAGGGCGACGGCCACCGCCTCTTCACGGGTAACTCCATCGCCACGTCGACCGAAGGCTTCCCGCTCACACCGACGATGTTCCCGCACGTGAAGACCCTCACCACCGGCGAGTCCGAGGACGGCGTGGTGATCGGCGTCACCGACGAGCACGGCAAGCGCCAGTGGCTGTCGATGAGCTCCCGTCGCCTCTCCGGGGCCAGCCAGTCCGAGTCGCCGATGGTGGTGTGCTCGTTCACCGACGTGACCGACCGGCGGGCGGCCGAGGCCCAGCTGCACTGGCTCGCCTACCACGACTCGCTCACCGGACTCGGTAACCGGTCGTTCTTCAACGACGAGCTCGAGCGCGAGCTCCTGATGTCCATGCAGAGCGACACCAACCTTGCCGTCCTCTTCATCGACCTCGACCGCTTCAAGCTGGTGAACGACTCCTTCGGGCACGCCAGCGGCGACGAGTTGCTGCTCGAGCTGGCCCGGCGGTTCAAGACCACGGCCCGCAGGGGCGACACCGTCAGCCGGTTCAGCGGCGACGAGTTCGTGGTGCTGTGCCCGAACGTCCGCTCCGAGGCCCACGCCGTGGAGCTGGCCGAGGAGTACTCGCGGGTCATCGACACCGCGTTCCGGCTCTCGACCGGTCGGTCGGTCGTCGTCACCTGCAGCGTCGGCGTGGCCTTCGTGGAGAAGGGCCGCCAGAGTGCGCAGGACATCCTCCAGCAGGCCGACACGGCCATGTTCAAGGCCAAGGGCAAGGGTCGGTCCCGCATCGAGGTCTTCGACGAGTCGCTGCGGGTCAACTCCGTGGCCCGGCTCGAGATCTACGACGACCTGCGCCACTCGATCGAGCACGACGAGCTCGTGGTGCACTACCAGCCCATCGCCTCGGTCTCCGACGGCAAGATCGTGGCCCTCGAGGCCCTGGTGCGCTGGAACCACCCGACCCGCGGGCTACTCGGCCCGATGGAGTTCATCCCCTTCGCCGAGGAGACCGACCTGATCTTCTCCCTCGGCCGCTGGGTGCTGCGCGAGGCCTGCACGACCATGGCCCGGTGGCGCAACGAGGTGGACGGGGCCCAGGACGCCTACATCACGGTGAACCTCTCGGTGCACCAGCTGAGTGACTCGACGCTGCTCGACTCGATCGCCGCGGCGCTGGCCGACTCCGGACTGCCGCCCGAGGCACTCGTGCTCGAGGTCACCGAGTCGCTGCTGATGAGCGAGACCCAGGAGACCGTGGACGCCCTCAGCGGGATCCACGCCATGGGGGTGGGCCTCGCCATCGACGACTTCGGCACCGGTGAGTCCTCCCTCGCCCGCCTCAAGCGGTTCCCGGTGAAGGTGCTCAAGATCGACAAGTCCTTCGTCGACGGCCTCGGGATCCTCGAGACCGACGAGGCCATCGTGGCGGCGATCGTCCAACTGTCCAAGGCACTGGGCCTGGTGGTCCTGGCCGAAGGGGTGGAGACCCCCGTACAACTCGAGCGGGTGGCCGCTCTCGGGTGCGACCTCTATCAGGGCTACCTGATGTCCCGCCCGATCAGCGCCGACCACGTCGACTTCACCAAGAAGGCGGAGACGACCCCGCAGACAGACCTCCCCGCGTAGCGGCGTGCTCCGGCACCCGCTACGCGGGGCGGGCCCGCGGGCGGCAGCCGGGGTCCGGTGAACCCGCTCGGCGGCTCCGTCAGCCCAGTCGCTCGATGATGGTGGCGTTGGCCTGGCCGCCGCCCTCGCACATGGTCTGGAGCCCGTAGCGGGCGCCGGTGCGCTCCATCTCGTTGAGCAACGTGGCCATGAGGCGCGCACCCGAGCCCCCGGTCGGGTGGCCGATGGCGATGGCCCCACCGTTGACGTTGACCTTCGACATGTCCGGGTGGTGCTCCTTCTCCCAGGCCAGCACCACCGACGCGAACGCCTCGTTGATCTCGACCAGGTCGATGTCGTCGAGCGAGAGTTTCGACTTCTCGAGCACGAGCGTGGTCGCCGGGATCGGCGCCGTCAGCATGATGACCGGGTCGTTGGCGGCCACGGCGAACGTGTGGAACCGGGCGCGGGGGGTGAGGCCGAGCTGGCTGGCCCGTTCCTCGGACATGATCAGTACGGCCGCCGCCCCGTCCGAGATCTGCGACGACGAGGCCGCCGTCACCAGACCGTCCTCCACGAAGCACGGCGGGAGCGAGGCCAGCTTCTCGTAGGTGGAGCCGGCCCGGACGCCCTCGTCGAAGGTGAGCGGTCCCTCGTCGGCCGGATCGCCTTCATCGGTTCCGGCGACGGCGATCTTGTCCTCGATGCGGGCCCGTCGGGTGGCCAGCGGCACGATCTCGTTGTCGAAGCGGCCCTCGGCGATGGCGGTCGCCGCCCGGTCGTGGGACTGCAGGGCGAAGCGGTCCATCTCCTCGCGACCGATCCCCCACCGTCGGGCGATCTCCTCGGCGGCCAGACCCTGGTGGATGAAGTCGAACCGCTCGTGGACGGTCGGCCCGTACGCGTCGCCCGGCCCGTGGTCGGTGGTCGACCCGATCGGCACCCGGCTCATGGCCTCCACCCCGCCACCGATGACGATGTCCATGGCCCCCGAGGCCACCGCCTGGGCGGCGAAGTGCACGGCCTGTTGGGCCGAGCCGCACTGTCGGTCCACCGTGGTGCCGGGCACGGTGTCCGGAAACCCGGCGGCGAGGGCGGCGTTGCGGCCGATGTTCATGGCCTGCTCGCCCACGGTCATGGTGCAGCCGAAGATCACGTCCTCGACCAGGGCGGGGTCGAGGTCGTTGCGGGCGATGAGCGCGGCCAGCGGGGCCGCGGCCAGATCCACCGCGTGCCATCCGGACAGACGTCCGTTCTTCTTCCCTACCGGAGTGCGGACGACGTCGACGATCACAGCGCTGGCCATGGGGACATTGTGGCCCAGGGGCCACGGTTGCCGGAAATCTGAAGGTGTGTCAGATTTCGGAGCGACCGCGACCTGCGTGGATCGCACCCGGCCGAACGAGGAACGCCACCGATGGATGGATCGAGGGACCAGCCCATGGACCTGCACTACACGGACGCCCAGGAGGCGTTCCGCGAGGACGCCCGGGCCTGGCTGGCCGACCACGCTCCCGCTCCCCGCTCGCTCCCGTCCCTCGACACGGCCGAGGGGTTCGAGGCCCACCGGGCCTGGGAGGCCGAGATGGCCGCCGACCGCTGGTCGGTCGTGTCCTGGCCCGAGGAGTACGGGGGTCGGGGTGTCGGGATCCTCGAGTGGTTGGTGTTCGAGGAGGAGTACTGGCGGGCCCAGGCACCGCTGCGGGTCAGCCAGAACGGCGTGTTCCTGCTGGCCCCGACCATGTTCGAGTTCGGGACCGACGAGCAGAAGTCGCGCTTCCTCCCCCCGATGGCCTCGGCCACCGAGATCTGGTGCCAGGGCTGGTCCGAGCCCGATGCCGGCTCCGACCTCGCCGGCATCCGCAGCCGCGCCCGCCGGTCCGACACCGAGGGCGGCTGGGTGCTGTCGGGCCAGAAGACCTGGGCCTCACGCGGCGCCTTCGCCGAGTGGTGCTTCGGGCTGTTCCGCACCGACCCCGACGCCGAGCGCCACCGCGGGCTCACCTACTTCCTGATCGACATGGCCACCCCCGGGGTGACCGTGCGGCCGATCCCCCAGATCGACGGCGAGACCGGCTTCGCCGAACTGTTCTTCGAGGACGTCTTCGTGCCCGACGACCTCGTCCTCGGCGACGTGGGCAAAGGGTGGAACGTGGCCATGGCCACCGCGGGCTCCGAGCGCGGCCTCAGCCTGCGCAGCCCCGCCCGCTACAGCCGGGCCGCCGACCGCCTGGTCGACCTGTACGCCCGCACCCACGACGAGGACCCCGTCCGGGCCGCCCGGTCCGCCGACTCGGTGGCCCAGGCCTGGATGGACGCCGAGGCCTACCGGCTCAACACCCTGTGGACCGCCACCCGGGTCCTCGACGGCGGGTCCGTCGGCCCGGAGGCCAGCGCCAACAAGATCCACTGGTCCGAGACCGACCTGGCCATCCACCGCGCCGCCCTCGACCTGCTCGGCCCCGCAGCCGAGTTCCACGGTGACGGGGTCGACGCACCGTGGCTCGACGGCTACCTGTTCGCCCTGGCCGGCCCCATCTACGCCGGCACCAACGAGATCCAGCGGAACGTGGTGGCCGAGCGCATGCTCGGGCTGCCGCGGGGCTGAGGGGACCACGCCATGCACTTCGCCTTCACCGACCAGCAACTCGAATTCCGCGACGCCGTGCGCCAGGTCCTGGCCAAGGAGTGCACGACCGATGCCGTCCGCGCCGCCTACGACGCGCCGGCCGCCCGGACGCCGCGGTGGGACACCCTGGCCGAACTGGGGGTGTGCGGGCTGACCGTGCCCGAAGCGCGCGGGGGGTTCGGTCTCGGCCTGGTCGACCTGGTGCCGCTGGTGGAGGAGGCCGGCCGGGTCGCCCTGCCCGAGCCACTGGGAACCACCACCGGCATCGCCGCTCCGCTGCTCGTCGACCTCGTGGCTGCCGGCGCCGACGACCGCATCGACGACCGCACCGGCGCGTGGCTGGCCGGCGTGGCGGCCGGCGAGGTGACCGCCGCGGTGGCCGATCCGGAACGACCCGCGGCCCCCGTCGCCGGGGCCGACGGTGCCGACCTGCTGCTGCTCGTCGCCGACGGGCCCGACGGCCGCGTCCTGCACGGCCTCGACCGCGCCGTGCTCGAAGGCGGGGCCGGCGTGACCCCGGTGTCGTCCCTCGATCCCACCCGCCGCCTCGGGACCCCGGAGTGGCAGCCCACACCGGACACGTTGCTGCTCGCCGGACCGGGGCTCGATGCGGTGCTGACCCGCACCTCCGACCGGGCGGCCGTCGTCACCGGGGCCGAGTTGCTCGGCCTCGCCGACGCCATGGTCACCCTGACGGCCGAGTACGCCAAGGACCGGCAGCAGTTCGGCAAGCCCATCGGCAGCTTCCAGGCCGTCAAGCACCTGCTGGCCGGGGCCCAGGTCCTCCTCGAGTTCGCGCGGCCCGTCGTCTACGGCGCGGCCTGGGCACTCGACGAGGCGTCCCCCGACGCGTCACGCGCCGCCTCGGTGGCCAAGGCCTACGCCGCCGACGCCGCCCTCGAGGCGGCACGGGTGTCCCTCCAGGTGCACGGGGCCATCGGCTACACGTGGGAGTGCGACCTGCACCTGTTCCTCAAGCGCACGTGGGCCCTCGCCGAGGCGTGGGGATCGGCCGGCGACCACCGCGCCCGGCTGCTCGGCCTGCTGCTCGCCGGACGCTGAGCGACCGCCACCCCTCAGGTGGGTGCGGCCCCGGTCGGCGGGTCGAGGAGCCGCTTGAAGCCGACGTGGCTGGCCACGAACCCGTGCCCCTCGTAGAACCGGTGGGCATCGGTGCGGACGGTGTTCGACGTGAGCTGGATCCGGTAGCAACCCGCCGCCCGGGCCCGGGCCACCGCCTCCTCCAGGAGCACGCCGCCGATGCCGGTGCCCCGCAGATCCGAACGCACGTGCATGGACTCCAGTTCGGCACACCGTCCTCCGCCGTGCTGGAGGTGGCGGAAGGTGATCAGCTGGCACACGGCGACCACCTCGCCGGCGCGTTCGACCACCAGGACGTCGGTTCCGGGGGTGGCGGCGATGTCGGCCAGGGCCGTCCGGTAGCGGGCGGGCTCGCCAGGATCCTCGTCACCCGCCCCGAGGGCACCGCCCCGGAGCAGACCGACCAGGGCGGCGGCGTCCTCGCTACGGGCCGGGCGCACGAGCAGCCCGGCCGGGTCGTGGCCTCCGTCAGGGACGGGCAAAGGCGTAGATCGGCATGCCGTTGTACGTCTCGGAGCGCGACGGCAGGTAGGGCCCGTTGACGATGACGGCCAGGTTGCCGGTCGGGGCGGGGCCGGCATCGCCCTCGACGGTCACGATCGCACCGTCCGGCCACACCTGCATGACCAGACCCACGTGCACCGACGTGGCCGTGGACCACGGACCGGTCCCGTAGAGGACGGCGTCACCGGGCAGGGGCGCAGCCCACGCCGGCAGGACCTCGGTGTGGGCCGCGGCCCAGGTGTAGATGTCCCCGGTGAAGGCGTACGAGGGGATGGGCACGCCGGCCCGGGCCCACACCCAGGTGGCGAACAGCGCGCACCAGGCCTCGCACGGACCGTACGGGTTGCAGAAGTAGCCGGTGTCCGGGTCGGCGTTGACCTGGCTGGTGGCGGTCACGACGATGGCGGACGCCGTCGCTGACGGCGACGGCGACGGCGGGTTGGTGAAGGAGTAGTTGAACCCGTCCGGGTCGAGCAGCCAGTAGCCGGTCTTGCCCTGGGCCAGCACGATCTGGGCCACCGGGAGGACCACGTCGGGGTTGCCGTCGAGACCGGCACCCAGCGAGCCGTAGTAGGGCGCGTCGCCGAACGCGAAGATGCCGCCGTCGGTGGCGACCATGTAGTAGCCACCGTCGTCGGGGGTGGCCGCCATGCTCACCACCGGGTCGTTGAGCACCGTGCCACCCGTCGACCCGTGGAAGGTGGCGTCGCCGAAGGTGAAGATCCCGCCGTCACCGGCCACCAGCCAGTAGCCGAGACCGTGGTGGGTCGGGGCCATGCCGGTGACGGGTGACACCAGAGGCGTGCCTCCCATCGAGCCCAGGAACGGGGCGTCGCCGAAGGCGAAGACCCCGCCGTCGGACGCCACCAGCCAGTAGCCCTTGCCGTCGGCCGTGGAGGCCATCCCGACGATCGGCTGGTTGAGCCGGACGGCGCCCATGGAACCGTAGAAGTGGGCGTCACCGAAGGCGAACACCCCGCCGTCGAGGGCGGCGAGCCAGTAGCCCCTGCCGTCCGGGGTCGCCGCCATGGCCACCACCGGACCCTGGAGCCGCTCGTTGCCGAGCGAGCCGTAGTACCCGGCGTCGCCCTGGGCGTAGACGCCACCGTCGGCCGAGGCCAACCAGTAGCCCTCGTGCGCGGCCGTCGCGGCCGGGTTGGCCGCCATGGTAACGACGACCGAGTTGAGCGGGGTGGTCAGCGGGGGAGCCACCTGGGGGGCACCGAAGCCGAGGACGCCTCCGCCGGCGTAGATGTGGGGGGCGGCGAGGGCCTGGCCCACCGTGGTGGCCACGGCCGGAGCTGCGGTGGCGACGGCCACGCCGGACACCAGCGCCACCACCGCGGCGACCGTCGCGACGAGACGTCGGGGGATGCGCATGGGTCCCCATCGTAGGCAACCGCCCAGATGGGCGATAGGGGTGATCCGGAGAGATTTCGCGTACCCCCGGCCGGGCGGGGGCCGCTCCCACGGGCCGGACCCGTGCCTGGCCGGAGCCCCGCCCCGCACCTGACACACCGTCAGAACCAGGGATACACTCCCCCCATGGCCGAACTGCCGATGATCATTTCCGTCGACGACCACATCGTCGAGCCCGCCGACGTCTGGACCAGCCGCATGCCGGCGAAGTTCAAGGAGGCTGCTCCCCACATCGTCCGCAAGGACATGCCCGATGTCACGTTCGTGGGCGGCAAGCTGACCGTGAACGAGGGTGGGGGCGGAGCACCCGCCGACTGGTGGATCTACGAGAAGCTGCAGCGGCCCCTGCTGCGGGTGGACTCGGCCGTCGGCGTGCCGCGCGACGAGGTCACCATGAAGGGCATCACCTACGAGGACATGCGCCCCGGCTCCTACAGCCAGAAGGAGCGCCTCGAGGACATGGACGACAACCACATCGAGGCGTCCCTCTGCTTCCCCACGTTCCCCCGGTTCTGCGGCCAGACCTTCACCGAGGCCGAGGACAAGGAGCTGGCCCTGCTGTGCGTCGAGGCCTACAACGACTACCAGGTCGAGGAGTGGTGCGCCGGTTCCGGCGGGCGCCTCGTGCCCCTCACCATCGTGCCGCTGTGGGACGCCCACCTGGCCGCCGCCGAGGTCCGCCGCAACGCCGAGCGCGGCGTGCGGGCCGTGTGCTTCAGCGAGATCCCGGCCTACCTGGGCCTGCCCTCCATCCACGACCCGGACAACTACTGGGACCCGTTCTTCCAGGCCTGTGACGAGACGTCGACGGTCGTCAACATGCACATCGGCTCGAGTTCGAAGATGCCGTCGACCTCGCCCGACGCGCCCGCCGCCGTCGGTTCCTCGCTCACCCACATCAACGCCGAGCTGTCGATGACCGACTTCTTGATGTCCGGGCTCTTCGAGCGGTTCGCCAACCTGAAGGTCGCCTACTCCGAGGGCCAGATCGGCTGGATCCCCCACCTGCTCCACCGCATGGACGTGGTGTGGGAGGACAACCGGGGATGGGGCGGCGTGGCCGACAAGGTGCCGAACCCGCCGTCGAGCTACTTCGCCGACCACGTCTTCGGCTGCTTCTTCGACGACCCGAACGGCCTGCTGCTGATCGACGAGATCGGCGAGGACAACATCACCTACGAGTCGGACTACCCGCACTCGGACTCGACGTGGCCCCGCACCCGCGAGATCGCCGAGAAGCAGATGGCGGGACTGACCGACGAGCAGCGCTACAAGGTGGTCCGGGGTAACGCCATCAAGCTGTTCGGGCTCGACTTCAAATGACCGCCGGGCAGTAGGCCACCCGTGGACCTGCGCTACTCCGACGCCGAGCAGGCGTTCCGCTCCTCCTTACGCGCCTGGTTGGAGAAGACCCTCCCCGACCTGCCCGACAAGCCGTCCCCGGACGACTGGCCGGGTCGTCGCGCCTACGACACCCACTGGCAGCGCCTGCTGTTCGACGCCGGCTACGCCGGGGTCGACTGGCCGGTCGAGGGTGGCGGCCGCGGGGCCTCGCCCGTCGAGGAGCTGATCTTCAAAGAGGAGCTCGAGCGGGCCCACGCCCCCTACGTCGGCGTCAACTTCGTCGGCCTGTTGCACGCCGGGCCCACCGTGATCGCCGAGGGCACCCCCGAACAGCGGGCCCGGTTCCTCCCGCCCATCCTCCGCGGCGACGAGGTGTGGTGCCAGGGCTTCAGCGAGCCCAACGCCGGGAGCGACCTGGCGTCGATGCGGACCCGTGCGGTGCGCGACGGTGACGACTACGTCATCTCCGGCCAGAAGATCTGGACCTCGCACGCCGAAGTGGCCGACTACTGCGAGCTGCTGGTCCGGACCGGACCCGAGGACAGCCGCCACCGCGGCATCTCGTGGCTCATCCTGCCGATGGACACCCCGGGGGTGGACATCCGACCGCTCCACACCATCGCCGGGTCGACGGAGTTCGCCGAGCTGTTCCTGGACGAGGTCCGGGTACCGGTGGCCAACCGGGTCGGCGAGGAGAACGACGGCTGGCGGGTGACCATGGTCACGCTCAGCTTCGAGCGGGGCACCGCCTTCGTGGGCGACCTCCTGGAGGCCATCGAGCTGCTGACCGCCTCCGTCGAGCTGGCCCGGCGGACCGGTGCCTGGGCCGATCCCGCCACCCGCCGCCAGGCCGGCCACCTGAAGGCCGAACTCGACGCCCTGTGGGCGTTGACCAAGCGCAACGTCTCCCAGGCCGCCCGCACCGGCGTCCCGGGGGTCGGCGGCACCTACTTCAAGCTGGCCTACTCCGAGACCCGCCACAAGCTGGGCGAGTTCTCCCTCGCCCTGCTCGACCGGGCGGGGCTGTCGGCCCACGACATCGAAGGCACCGACGGTCTCGGGCTCCTGCCGGCGGGCACCATGGTCGAGGACTGGCTACGGGGGATCTCCCTCACCATCGCCGCCGGCACCTCGCAGATCCAGCGCAACATCGTCGGCGAGCGGATCCTGGGCCTGCCCAAGGAGCCCCAGACCGCCAAGGCGCCGGCGAAGACCACGGCGACGTCCGGCGTGACGGGCTGAGGACGGGACGATGGACTTCGAGGTGAGCGAGTTCGAGGCCGAGCTGGCCGGCGGCATCCGCCGACTGTGCGAGGGGCGTTTCCCCCTCGACACCATCCGGTCACGCGAGTCGACCGACCACGCCATCGACCGCGACGGCTGGCGCGAGCTGGGCGACGCCGGGGTGTTCCACCTGTGCCTGGCCGAGGAAGCCGGCGGTGTGGGTCTCGGCCTGGCCGAGGCCGCCCTGGTCTTCGAGGAGCTCGGACGGGCCCTCATCCCCGGCCCACTCGTGGCCTCCCACCTGGCCGCCGGGCTCATCGACGGGGCCGACGACGGGTCCGTGGTGGTGGGACTGGTCGAGCGCCCGGCGCCCGGTGCGGTCGGCACCGGGGTACTGCCCGTGGTGGTCGAGCACCTGGCCGACCTCGACGTCCTGCTGGTCCTGTCCGACCAGGGGATCGAACGCCTCGACCCGGCCACGCTGGACGCCACCCCGCTCCCCCGGCCCATGGATCCGCTGACCCCGGTGTGGGCGCTGTCGACACTGCCGGTGGGTGAGCCGGTGGCCGATGCCGAGATCGCCGCCTGGTGGCGCCGGGACGGCGCGGTGCTGACCGCCGCGCTCCAGGTCGGCATGGCCCAGCTCGCCTGCGACCTCGCCGTCGAGTACGCCAAGGGACGGGTCCAGTTCGGACGGCCGATCGGTGGGTTCCAGGCCGTCAAGCACATCTGCTCCGACATGGCCGTGCGGGCCGAGGTGGCCCGCATCGCCGTGCAGGCGGCGGCGGTCACCGTCGACCAACCCGACGTCGGCGACGCCGTCCTGGCCGCGGCCGGGGCCAAGCTGCTGGCCGACGAGGCGGCGGTCACCAACGGACGGTCGAGCATCCAGGTCCACGGCGGCATGGGTTTCACGTGGGAGGTGCCGGTCCACCTCGCCTACAAGCGGGCCCGGGTGCTGGCGACCACCTTCGGCACCGCCGACGCCCTCGCCGAGGAGCTCGCCGACTCGCTCGCCGGGGCGTAGGCGCCCGCACCCGGCCGACCACACCCCCGGACGACACACTCCGACTCTGACGAACACGACCCGCCCCGTCGGGCCCGAACCCCTGAGGTGCATCCCATGACCGACTCCCCCTTCGCCCCACCCGCCGACGTGGTGCCGGTGCTGCCCACGGGGATCACCTCGTTCGGCATCCAACTGCCGGTCCAGTCGCAGTCGACCATCTACGTCGAGCCCTGGGAGGCCGCCGCCGGCCCCGACGAGCTGGCCCGGGTCGCCCTGGCGTGCGAGTCGGCCGGGTTCTTCTACGTGGGCGTGTGCGACCACACGTTCATCCCCGAACGACTGGCCGGAGCCATGAGCACCGTCTGGTACGACACCATCGCCACCCTCGGGTGGCTGGCCGCCGTCACCACCGAGATCCATCTGCTCTCCCACATCTACGTGGCCGCCCTCCGCCATCCGCTGCGGGCCGCCAAGGAGTTCGCCACCGTCGACGTCCTGTCCTCGGGTCGGGTCATCTGCGGCGTCGGTGCGGGCCACGTCTCCGAGGAGTTCGACCTCATGGGACCGGCCTTCGACGAGCGGGGCGCGGCCACCGACGAGGCCGTGTCCGGACTCGCCCTCGGGCTGACGGCGGAGTTCCCCGAACTGCCCGGGCCCCGCTGGCCGGCTACCGGGGTGGGCCTCAAGCCGCGTCCGGTCCGGTCCCCCCGACCGCCCATCTGGGTCGGGGGCTCGTCCCCGGCCGCCCTGCGGCGCACCGCCCGCTTCGCCGACGGCTGGCTGCCGCAGTCCGTGGGGCCGAACGTCGAGCTGCTGGCGACCTTGCGCGAGCTGCGGGCCGAGTACCGCGACGGGGCGCCCCTCGACATCGGGTCGATCTCCTACCCGCTGTACCTCGGGACACCGCCGGCCGATAACGAACTGCCACCCGGGACCGTGCAGGGCAGCGCCGAACGGCTCGCCGAGTACCTGGCCCCCTACCGCGACGCCGGCTGCGGACAGGTCCAGGTCCGCTTCCCGGCCCACTCGGTCGAGGAGTTGTGCGACCAGATCGCCGCCTTCGGTGCCGAGGTCATCCCGCGGGTCAACCGCTGAGCCGAGGTCGCATCACGCGGCTGGAGGACGACACCCCCGACGATCGCCTGGACCGGGTCGCCTGGACCGGGTCGCCTGGACCGGGTCGCCTGGACCGGGAGTGCCGCTCAGGCGACCGAGGCGTGGAAGGCGTTGAGGATGCCGGCGGCCTGGGCCGGGTCCTGCAGCGCCCACCAGTGGCCCACACCGGTCAGTGTCTCGGTGCGGGCGCCGAGCAGGGCGGCGACCTCGGCGGACCGGGCCTCGTCGCCGAACGGGTCGTCGGCCGCGTGCAGTACGAGACCGGGGGCCGACGTGGGTCCCACCGCGTCGCCCCACGTGGCGTAGGCACGGGGTAGGGCGGAGCGGTAGAGGTCCAGGATGCACGAGGCCATCACCGGGTCGCTCATCGGGATGAGGGCCTCCGTCCGGTCGGCCGGCACCCCCATGGCCTCGTAGACGGCGGCCGAGTCGGCGGCCGACACGTCGGCCTGGCCGGCGAAGAACTCCTCACCCGCGCCGGGCGTCTGCCAGATCTGGGCGAAGTCGTGCCAGGTGTAGTCGGGGTGTAACAGGTTGGCCACGTCGGCCGACCACGACCGCAGCAGTTCGCCCTTGGTGGTGGCCAACCGGTAGGTGAGGGCGGCCCCCCAGTCGTGTCCGACCAGGTCGACCGGCGCATCGAACTGTTCGATCTCGCCGGCGAGCCAGTCCACGTACTCGTCCTTGGTGGCCCCGAACCCGTCGGGTCGGGGGGTGGCGAATCCCGGGAGCGCCAGCGCCGTCGACTCGCCGTCGAGCAACTCCTGGAGGGGGCCCCAGAGGGCGGCGGACTCGGGCACACCGTGTACCAGGACGATCATGCCCGCAGCGTACCCACGGCGGTCCTGCCCCGCCCGGCCCACCCCGATCCCGGTCGGACAGTTCCCGGCCGGCCCGTACCCGGCCGGCCCGTACCCCGGCGCGTCACGGGGCGGTCGAGCTGGTGGGCGACGACGCCGGGGTCGTGGTGGTGACCGTGGCATTCGACGTGGAGCTGGTGGTGGTGGTCGAAGCCGACGGCCGGGTGGTGGTGGTCGTCGTCGTGGTGGTGGTCGGCCGGGTCGTCGCGGTGGTCGACGACGGCGTCGTGGTCGTGGCCCCGGTCGGGCGCGACGTGGTCGTGGTCGTGGCCGGCCGGGTGGTCGTGGTGGGGCTGGTCGTCGGGGTCGGGGTGAAGATGCCCGGGATGCCGCCGTCGGTCGTGTTCGTGGTGGTCGAGGAGGCCGTGCCGTCGGGCGGATAGAGGTAGGTGAGGGTGCCGAACCCGAGGAAGGCCACCAGCATCAGGACGGTCGACCGCCGGACCGGGACGGCCCGGGTGATGGGCACGGCCATGAACCCCACCAACTTGCTGCGGGGCACCGGCTCGACGACCGGCGTGGAGCCGGTGGTCGGCGGGCCCGTCGTGGCCGTGGCGGGCGTGCCGCCGCCGTCCCACTCGTCGGCGCCGTCCGAGGTCCCGTCGGCGGCCCCGTCATCACCGGGGGCGTCGGATCCGGAGGCGTCGTCACTCACGGGTTGGTCCGCGTATCGGTCAGCCCGACGGCGGGCGAAGCCACCCCGGCCGTCCGGAGGGCGATCGAGGCCCGCAGACGGATCTCCCGCGCCACCTCGAACTGTCGTCCGGGGAGGGTGCGGGCGATGAGCCGGAGCTGCACGTAGCCGACGTCGATCGACTCGACCCCGGCCACCACCGGGTCGCCGAGGATGAGGTCCGACCACTCGGAGTCGTGGGCCATCGAGTCCACCACGTCCTTCAGGATCCGGGTGACCTGCTCCAGGTCCTCGGTGACGGCCACGGGGATGTCGATGACCGCCCGCGACCAGTCCTTGGACAGATTGGTCACCTGGCGGAGCGCGCTGTTGGGCACGATCACCAGTTCACCCTGTGCGGTGCGCAGCTTGGTGACCCGCAGGGTCACCTCCTCCACCGTCCCGGTGACCCCGGTGGCCTGGCCGGGCATCGACAGGCGGATCACGTCGCCGAAGGCGAACTGGTGCTCGGCGAAGAGGAAGAAGCCGGCCAGCAGGTCCCCCACCATCTGCTGGGCGCCGAAGCCGAGGCCGATGCCGATGACGGTGGCCGGGGCCACCAGGGTGGTGAGCGGGATGCCCAGCCGGTCGAAGGCGAGGATCCCCGCCACGAAGTAGAGGAGGGCGACGACCGCCCACTCGACGGCCTCGCTGATGGCCCGCGACCGCTTGAGGGCCTCGGAGGCCACGCCGCCCGACTCGATCTGGTGCCGGATCTGGACGTCGATCCACCGGCGTCGGCGCTGACCCACCCAGTGGGCGAGGCGGATGGCCAGGCCGGTTCCGAGCAGGAGTACGACGACCGGGAGCAGGTGGTTCTGGAAATAGGAGTGGTCGATGTCCGAACCTTACCGTCGCCATCGTGGGCGGCCCGGGCCGGGGCCGGCTCGCCCGGCGCCCGTGCATGCAATAATCTGACGCACTGTCAGTTCCGGGGGGACGCGGCGACGGTCCTCGTCGTCCGCCACGGCCACCCGGGCTCCGCCACGCTCAGCGGGCCGCCGCCATCGGCACCGGCTCCACGAAGGGAACGCCACATGCTCGACTACGTGATCCGCAACGGCCTCGTCGTCGACGGCACCGGGTCCCCCGGTTTCCGCGCCGACGTCGGCATCCGCGACGGGGTGATCGTGGCGGTCGGTACCGTCACCGAGCAGGGGACGACCGAACTCGACGCCGAAGGCCTCGTGGTGGCGCCGGGCATCGTGGATCCCCACACCCACTACGACGCGCAGCTCTTCTGGGACCCGACGGCCTCGCCGTCCAACCTCCACGGCGTCACCACCGTCATCGCCGGCAACTGCGGCTTCACCCTCGCGCCGATCAAGTCCCAGGACCACGACTACATCCGCCAGATGATGGCCAAGGTCGAGGGCATGCCCCTCGTGGCCCTCGAGAGCGGTATCGAATGGGACTGGACCACCTTCGCCGAGTACCTCGACCGGCTCGAGGGCAACCTCGGGGTCAACGCCGGCTTCCTCGTCGGCCACTGCGCCATCCGCCGCTGGGTGATGGGCGCCGACCGGGCCGCCGAGGTGGCGAACGACGCCGAACTGGAGGCGATGACCGCGCTCCTGGCCGAGTCGATCGAGGCCGGCGGCCTCGGCTTCTCGTCGTCGCAGTCGAGGACCCACTCCGACGGTGACGGCAACCCCATCTCGTCCCGGTTCGCCGACCGCCGCGAGATGCTCGCCTTCTGCGAGGTCGTCCGGGACCACCCCGGCACGACGCTCGAGTACATCACCAACGGCTGCCTCGACACCTTCAGCGACGAGGAGATCGACCTGATGGTGGCCATGACCACCACGGCCCAGCGGCCCCTCAACTGGAACCTGCTGACCGTCGACTCGCGTACCCCGGCCAAGACCGCCCGCCAGCTCGAGGCCTCGGCCACGGCGGCGGCGGCCGGCGGCCGGATCATCGCCCTCACCATGCCCACGCTGGTGCCCATGAACATGAGCTTCCGCACCCACTGCGCCCTGTTCCTGATCCCGGGCTGGGGCGACGTCATGGGACTGCCCGCCGAGCAGCGCAAGGAGAAGCTGGCCGACCCGGCCGTGCGGGCCGAGCTGGACGAGCTCGCCCACTCCGAAGGCGCCGGGGTCTTCCGCCGCCTGTCCTACTGGGCCAACTACATCATCGGTGACACCTTCGCCCCCGAGAACGCCGGCTACAGCTGGCGTGACGTCGGCTCCATCGCCGAGGAGCAGGGCAAGGAGCCGTTCGACGCCCTGCTCGACCTGGTCATCGCCGACGACCTGCGCACCGTGCTGTGGCCCAAGGCCTCCGACGGCGACGCCGCCTCGTGGGACGCGCGTGTCGACGTGTGGAACGACCCGGGTGCCCTGGTCGGCGGGTCCGACGCCGGCGCGCACCTCGACCGGATGTGCGGCTCCAACTACCCGACCTCGTTCCTCGGCGACTGCCTGCGCAACCGCAAGCTGGTCCCGATGGAGCAGGCGGTGCACTGGATGACCCAGGCCCCGGCCGACCTCTTCGGCCTCCACGACCGCGGCCGGGTGGCCGAGGGCCTCCGCGCCGACCTCTTCGTGTTCGACCCGGCCACCGTGGCCTCCGAGCCGGCCACGCTGGTCGAGGACCTGCCGGGTGGGAGCCCACGGCTCATCGCCGACTCCATCGGTGTGGTCCGCGTCCTCGTCAACGGCGTCGAGACCGTCGTCGAGGGCCGTCCGACCGGCAACCTGCCCGGCACCCTGCTGCGCTCGGGTCGGGACACCGTTACCGTCGACACCACGGCCGCCACCGTCTGACCGTCCGGACTCCGGGCCGTCGGCCCACCGACGGATGATCGCAGCACCCTCAGTCGCAGCACCCGACATCGCACCAGCAACCGGCAGCACCTCCACGAGAACAGGGGACACACCATGAGCAGCACGGTCACCAGGAACGAGACGCAGCTCCTCATCGGGGGCAAGTGGGTCGAGGCCGGCGACGGCACCTACGACATCATCAACCCGGCCACCGAGGAGGTCGTCGGACAGGCGCCCAACGCCTCGGTGGCCGACGCCGAAGCTGCGGCCGCCGCCGCCCGTGAGGCCTTTCCGGCCTGGGCCGCCACCCCGGTCGAGGAGCGCCTGGCCCTGCTGAAGAAGGCCGCCGCCGCCATCCGGGCGAAGAACGACGAACTGGTGCCACTGGTGATCGCCGAGACCGGGGCCACGGCCTCGGTGGGCTCGCGCATGCAGGTCCCGATCAGCGCCGACCGGTTCGACCGCTACAGCCGGGACATCCGCCACGTCCAGGAGTCGATGCTCCCCCCGATCGCCACCAACGCCACACCGCTGGCGCCCGGCGGCCTGATCAGCGCCCTCGCCTACCGCCAGCCCGTGGGCGTCGTCGCCGCCATCGCCAGCTACAACTTCCCCCTGACCAACATGGCCGGCAAGGTGGCGCCGGCGCTGGCCATGGGGAACACCCTGGTCATCAAGCCCGCCCCCCAGGACCCGCTGGCCATCGTGGAGCTGGCCCGGGTCCTCGACGAAGTCGGGTTCCCCCCGGGCGTCGTCAACCTGGTCTGCTCCCAGGGGCCCGAGCCCGCATCGGTGCTGACCTCGACCCCGGACGTCGACATGGTGTCGTTCACCGGCTCGACCGCCGTGGGTCAGCGCATCGCCGCCGCCGGGGCGGCCACCATGAAGCGCCAGCTCATGGAGCTCGGTGGCAAGGGCGCCGCCGTGGTGTTCGCCGACGCCGACCTGAAGAGCGCCATCACCGCCATCGGGTCGACCTGGGCCTTCCACTCGGGCCAGATCTGCACCGCCCCCACCCGGGCGGTCGTCCACCGGAGCATCTTCGACCAGGTGGTCGAGGGCCTCTCTACCTTCGCCGGCCGCCTGACCGTCGGCGACCCGACCGAGCCGACCACCGTGGTGGGTCCGGTCATCTCCGGCGTCCACCAGCAGCGGATCCTCGACTACATCGAGTCGGGTCGCCAGCAGGGCGAGGTCGTGGTCGGTGGCGGTCGTCCCGAGCACCTCGAGCGTGGCTACTACGTCGAGCCCACCCTCATCACCGGTTCCAACGACATGACCTCGGCCCGTGAGGAGATCTTCGGCCCCGTGGTCGTGGCGATCCCCTTCGACGACGACGACGAGGGCATCGCCATCGCCAACGACTCCGAGTTCGGCCTCTACGACTACGTCTTCTCGGGGGACACGGCGCGGGCGTTCCGGGTGGCCAAGCTGCTGCGGGCCGGCCACGTCGGCATCAACACCGCCCAGCGCAACATGGACGCGCCGTTCGGTGGCTTCAAGATGAGCGGTATCGGCCGTGACGGTGGCGACTACGGACTCGAGGCCTACTCGGAGCTCCAGTCGATCATCTGGGCCGGCTGAGCAGCTGGGCCGGCTGAGCATCGGGGCCGGCTGAGCATCGGGGCCGGCTGAGACGACCGCCGGCCGGCGGTCCGGATCAGTCGGCGCCGACGAAGGGTGCGCCGTAGGCGAACACGCCCCCGTCGCTGGCCACCAGCCAGTAGCCGTCGCTCGACGCATCGGCGGCGATGCCCACCACCGGTGCCTGGAGCACCAGCGATCCGGCGCTCCCCCGGAACGGGGCTCCGCCGAAGGCGAAGATGCCGCCGTCGGAGCTGACCAGCCAGTAGCCCGTGCCGGACGCATCGGCGGCCATGCCCACCACCGGGCTGTTGAGGACCATGCCGCCCGTCGAGCCGCCGAAGCGCGCGTCGCCGAAGGCGAAGATGCCGCCGTCACTGCCCACCAGCCAGTAGCCGTGACCGCTCGAGTCCGACGCCATGCCCACGATGGCGGCGTTGAGCGCGTGGCCGCCCATCGAGCCGTGGAAGGCGGCGTCGCCGAAGGCGAAGATGCCGCCGTCGCTGGCCACCAGCCAGTAGCCCCGGCCGTCGCTGGTGGGGGTCATGTCGACCACCGGGGCGTTGAGCGCCCGGCCGCCCATCGAGCCGTAGAAGCCGGCGTCGCCGAAGGCGAAGATGCCACCGTCGGCGGCCACCAGCCAGTAGCCCCGGCCGTCCGCCGTCCCCACGATGTGGGTGATGGGGGCGGTCAGCGGCTTGCCCTGCATCGAGCCGTAGGCGGCGGCCGAACCGTGGGGCGACACGGATCCGTCCGACGTCGCCACCCAGTAGCCCCGACCGCCGGCGGCGGGGGCGATCCCCACGTACGAGGCCGAGTCGGGTGGCGGGGCGGCCGAACCGTCGCTCACGGCGGGCACCGGGTAGGGGTAGGGGTAGGTACCCCCGGTCGCCGTCACCTCGTCGTCGGGACCCACCACCTGTCCCGGGCAGTACACCGGCGACCCGGTGCCCTGACCGGCGACCGACGGGGCGGCCGGCACGGGATTCCCCTCGGCCGCGTCCTGGGTCGACTCGCGCTGCAGCGCGCTTCCCAGGTTGCCGTAGGTGAAGCCGAACAATTCGACCGTCCAGGCCTGGCCGCCGCTGCAGGCCACGCCCATGCCGACGGTGTCGTACCCGGCGTCCAGCATGTTCTCCCGGTGTCCGGACGAGTTCATGTAGGCGGTCTCCATGCCGTCGGACCCGTCGCCGGGCCAGTACCCGTTGCCCGAACTGCCGGCGTTGGCCGCCAGCACGCACAGGGTGCCCGAGGTCGGATCGGCGCCGCACCCGGTCAGCGGGGCGTCCTCCAGGACGCCGGTGGCGGCGATGTGCACGGCCCACGCCTGGGCGGCGGCGTTCAAGGCGGCGTTCTCCTGCAGCGGGGGGATCGGTTGGCCCGCCGAGTTGCGGGCGTCCCGCTCGGCGTTGATCCGGTCGAGGAGGTCGGTGGCGTACAGGTTCTCGACCGAGGCGAGGTCCTGGGGTGCCGTGGCGGCTCCGGCCGGTGCGGTCGTCAGCGGGCCCACCGTGACCACGGCGGAACCGGCCACGAGCACGAGCGCCATCCAGCCGCCGACCGCTGCCTGTCGCCAGCGTGGGGTCCGATGGGCGCGACCGTGTCGGCCCGACCCGCGTCCAGCCCTCGTCCCGGAAGCTTCCACGCCTGGTCTATCGGCACGATCCGACCGAAACTGTTGTCCGGATCGGCTACAACTGGGGCGTGCCCGTGCCTGTGCCTGACTCGATCCCACCGTCGTTCACCGAAATGGCCGAACGCGTCTCCAACTGGGGGCGCTGGGGCCCGGACGACCAGATCGGGACCCTCAACCTGATCGACGAGGCGGCACGCCTGCGCGGGGTGGCCTCGGTGGTGGACGGTGTGGCCTTCCCGCTCGGGATCCCGATGTCCGAGGCGGAGGGCATCCAGATGGGGTTCATCGAGGGCCGGGTCAACCCGACCCACCGGATGGTCACGGTCAACGTCCCCCAGAGCGAGGATCCGGGCTGGGTCGCCTTCAGCGAGGACACGGTCTCCTTCGCCATGCAGTGCGCCACCCACTGGGACGGTCTGGCCCACGCCTCCTACGGGCCCGCTCCCGACGGCGGCCGCCTGTACAACGGGTTCCCGGCCTCGTCGATCACCGAGGAGGGGGCCTCCCTCCTCGGGATCCAGCAGATCCGCACGCTGGTGTCGCGGGGACTCCTGCTCGACGTGGCCCGGGCCAAAGGGCTCGAGCTGCTCGAGCCCGGGTACGCCATCACCCCTGACGACCTCGACGCCGCCTGCGAGTTCGGAGGCCTCACCGTCGAGTCCGGCGACGTGCTGCTCGTCCGGACCGGACAGGCCGCCCATCTCGCCCTGCCCGGTCGCCCCGGCATCGGCGGCAATCCCCCGGTGCGCAACCTGATCGCCTACACGTGGCCCACCCCGGGACTGACCGTGGCCACCGCCGGGTGGTTCCACGACCGGGACGTGGCCGCCGTGGCCATCGACACCATGGTCCTGGAGGTCTACCCGTGTGAGTCCGACGACCTGTTCCTCCCCGTGCACCTGCTCCACCTGGTGGAGATGGGCATGACCCAGGGGCAGAACTGGTTCCTGGACGCCCTGGCCGACGCCTGTGCGGCCGACGGCCGGTACACGTTCCTGCTGGACGCCACCCCGCTCCCCTTCACCGCCGCACTCGGCTCACCGGTGAACCCGATCGCCCTCCGCTAGGCCGGTCCCCGGCCACCGGGACGGGTCGGCTCCATGCCCTGAAGCGATGGCCCGTATGCCTTGTGGGCTGGGGAGAGTAGGGTTGCCTGCAGGGCCAGGTTTCACCTCTGACCTCTCGGTGGGCCTTCGGGCCCGATGCACGGCATCCGGACCACGTGCTGTGCCGCCAGACAGCAGGGCGGTGGCATGGCGTGATCTCCTCACTGCGGTGGGACGCGACGCTGGGTGGGTACCCGGATGCTGCACTCGACTCGTGCGATCGAATCGGGCGGTGGGGGATTCCGGTGGCCCACGTCGTCGTCACCCCGCCCGCCGGTCCGGTGGCGCCGTTCGGGGAGGGCACATGAGCCCTTCCGGTCGCCGCGACGACATCGTGGCACTGCAGCGGTCGCTGACGACGGCCATGGCCACCGGCCACGGCGTGCACGGGATCGCCGCCGCGGTCTGCGCGGTGACCGGCGGGACCGTGGTGATCGACGACGCCGAATCCACCCGACTGGCCCAGGCGGGCCAGGAGACCGACGCCAACCTGCAGATGCCCGACTGGCGCATCTGCCCTCCCCTCGACCACGCCACCGCCGTCCGCCGCCACGGATGGGTGCTGGCCCTGGCCAGCCCGGCCGGCACCTGCCTCGGCGTGATCGGATGGCTGGATCCCGGGCCCCTGGCAGGTCTCGACGACGATGCCGAGGTCGCCGTGGGCGTCCGCCGGGCCCTCGAACAGGGAGCCCTGGTGTTGGCCACCGAGCTCTACCGATTGCGCAGCGTGGCCTCGAACGAGCTCCGGGTGTGGGGAGACCTCGCCTCGGAGCTGCTCGACAGTCCCGACATCGAGCGCACCCGCTCCCATGCGGCCGCACTGGGCTACGCGCTCGACCAGCCCCACCGCGCCCTGGTCATCGAGGCCGACTTCCCCGGGCGGCTCCCCTCGATGATGCAGTTGCACCAGGTGCTCCGGACCGTCGGCCTGGACGGACGGCTGGCCACCTCCCGCCCCAACAGTCTCGTGTGCTTCGTCGCCGACACGATCGACTGGGCACGGCTGGGCAAGGAACTGAATCAGGAGGGTGAGGGTCTCCTCCGGCTGGGGGTGGGCGACAGCCACCAGGTGTCCGACCTCGGTCAGTCGGTGTCCGAGGCGGAACTGGCCCTCCACCTCTCCGGTGCCCGCGTGGCGCGGTTCGACGGCATGGGCATCTCGCGCTTCTTGTCCATCGACGCGGACGACGCACGCCTGCGGGCGTTCGTGGCCGAATGGCTCGGGCCGCTGGAGGCCTATGACGACGTCCACCATGCCGACCTGGTCCATACGCTGAGCGAGTCACTGCGGGACCAGCACTCCCTCCGGGCCACCTCCGACCGCATCCACGTCCACCTGAGCACACTGAAGTACCGGCTGCGCCGGATCGAGGAGCTCACCGGACGGGACCTGCACGACCCCGACGAGCGGTTCAACCTCGATCTGGCCTGCCGGATACGGGCGACCCTGGTGGCCCAGCAGGCCTCTGGTCTCCGTCCCGGTGCCGGGTTCGGCACCACCGCCACTCCCTCGTCCGGTTCGGAGTCGGTTGCACCCTCACCAGGAGCTCCCTCCGCGGACTCGTCGGTGGTGGAGGTGGCCGTGCTGGACCGGGCCGGGGTGCTCACATCGGTCAACCGGGCCTGGCGCGAGTTCGGCGTGGCCAACGGCGGCGATCCGCTCCGTACCGGCGTGGGTACCTCCTATCTCGAGGCCTGCCGGTCGGCCACGGGCGACCCGTGGGCCGACCTGGCCGGTTCGGCGGTCCACCTGGCCATCGACGGCGACCTGCCGGCCCCCTTCCGGATCACCATCCCGTGCGACAGCCCGGACACGTCGCGGTGGTTCGAACTCTCGGTGTCGTCCCGTTACGGCGACGACGGGCAGTGCTGTGGGGCCACGGTCACCCTGGTCCGGACCACGATCCATTGAACCGGAGCGGGGTGTCCCGGACGGCCGCGCTTCCCTCACCCTCCGGTGCCCAGGAGCCCGTTGCGGTTCCCACCTGCCAGGCACGGGTGTGTCCCCTATGGACAACTACCGGTGAGATTGTTCGCACCGAGTGGCCAAAGACCAGGGAAACAGGCACTCCTACGCTGATTCCATGAGCAAGTGGACCAGGCGGTCGACGACAGTGGCGAAGGATGACATGCGGGCGCGTTCCCGTTCGCCGATCACCGTGACCGCCGACCCCGCGCTCCTGGACGGTCAGGCCGGGCACGCCGGACTCGCCGGACTCGACGGGCACGCCGGACTCGACGGGCACGCCGGACTCGACGGGCACGCCTCGCACGCCCAACCCACCTTCGTCCAGAGGGTCTCGGTCAACGCCACGTTCGGCGTGAAGCTGCGCCGGACTCTCGAAGACGGCGAAGTGGCGGTGAACCAGCTCATCCGCTCCTACGACCCGACGTTGGCCGACCACCACAGCGATGTGGCCAGGCTGGCCACGGGCATCGCCCAGCGCCTCTCGCTCCCCGCCGACGAGATCCGGGGCATCGGTCTCGCCGCGTCCATCCACGACATCGGAACGGTCGGCATGCCGGGCGCCTTCGGCCCCCAGGTCGCGGCACCCTCCTGCGATCCGTTGTCGGCCCACGCCTCCACCGGTGCCTCGATCGTCGACGGCATCCGCTTCCCGTGGCCGATCGCGGTCATGATCCTCCAGCACCACGAGCGTATGGACGGGAGCGGGTTTCCCGACGGGCTGGACGGCCACTCGCTCCTGCTCGGGTCCCGGGTGATCTCCGTGGCGGACACCGTCGTCTCGAGGACGGCGCTGAACCCCACCCTCGTCATCGCCCTGCATCACGTGGGAGCGCGCCGAGGAACGCACTTCGACTCCGCAGTGGTCGACGCGTGCCTCTCACTCTTCACTGATGCGGCGGGACCACCCGACCACGCCCCGGTCCGAGGGTCATGACCGGTGACGCCGTCTCGACATCGGTGCACCGATTCGCGTGGTTGGCCATCGCGGTGGTCATCGTGCTCGTCGGTGGAGTGGCGACCACGGCGGCCGCGCAGACCATCGCCGACCACGATGCCGCCTCCTCGGTCCAGACCCGGCTGGCGACCGCCACCGGAGTCGCCTCGACCCTCAAACTCGCGCTCGCCCGCGAACAGGATCTGGACGTCAGCGCCGCCGGCTTCGTGGCGGCCGCCCCCCTGGCGTCCGATGCGGCATTCCAGGCGTGGGTGGCCTCACAGAGTGCGTTCAGCCGTTTCCCCGAACTCCAGACCATCGCGGCGATCATCGCCGTGCCCGCCGTCGACCTGCCCGGATTCGTCCAGCGCGAGGCCCTGGATCCGGCCGGCCCGACGGGTCCCGGCGGGATCCTCGTGGTGACACCCGCCGGCTCGCGGCCCTACTACTGCCTGGAGACGGGCAGTGTCACCCGGGCGGGCAACCCCGTCTACCCCGCCGGTGTCGACTACTGCGACACCGCACTGGGCCCCGCGCTCCTGACCGCCCGGGACTCCGGAGCCGACACCTATCTGCCGTTCGGCTCCGGCAGGCACCGCAACCTCGCCGTGGGGTCGGCCATCTACCGGGGGGGTGCCCATCCCACCACCCAGGCGGCCCGGCGGGCCGAGTTCATCGGCTGGACCGGGTCGCAGATCGCCCCCGAGGTACTGATGACCTCCGCCCTCAGCGGGCATCCCCACACGGGACTGGTCTTCCGCTACGGCACCGGACCGAACGCCGTCTCCTACTCGGCCGGTCACGCCCCCGCGGGTGCGCAGACGACCAGCATCGATCTCGACAACGGCTGGCACGTGTCCACGAGCTCCGTCGGTGCGGGATCCACCATCACGGCGAACCGGGACGCGCTCGTCTTCCTGGCCGGCGGTGTGCTGATCAGCCTGCTGCTGGCGTTCCTCGTCTTCGTCCTGGGCACCGGCCGGTCCCGCGCCAAGGTGCTCGTCCGCGACCGGACCCAGGAACTCACCCACCTCGCGTTCCACGACCCCCTGACGGGACTGCCCAACCGCGTCCTGATCCTCGACCGCCTCGAGCAGATGATGCTCCGCCTCCGACGGGACCACGCCAAGGTCGGGGCCCTCTTCCTCGACCTCGACGACTTCAAGGACATCAACGACACGCTCGGGCACGATGCCGGGGACCAGCTCCTGGTGCTCGTGGCCAACCGACTGACCAAGGTCCTGCGCGAAGGGGACACCGTGGGACGGATCGGCGGAGACGAATTCGTCATCCTGATCGACGGACAGTCACTCGACCGGGGACCGGAGTTGGCGGCCCAGCGGATCCTCGACGTGATGTCCCAGCCGTACGTGCTCGACTCGAGCGACGTGCCCGTGGTCGTCACGGCCAGCATCGGCATCGCCGACGGGCTGCGCCCGCACCCCGAGGACCTCCTGCACGACGCCGACATCGCCCTCAACCGGGCCAAGGCGTCGGGCAAGCAACGCTCGATGCTCTTCTCCTCGCCCATGCAGGATGCGGTCGACGCCCGTCGGCACCTCGAGGTGGACCTGCGTGAGGCCCTGCCGGCCGATCAGTTCTTCGTCCTCTATCAACCCATCTTCGATCTGCAGTCCGCCAGGTTGACGGGCGTCGAGGCGCTGCTGCGCTGGAACCGGCCCCGGCACGGCGTCGTCGGGCCCGCCGACTTCATCCCGACCCTCGAGTCGTCCGGACTCATCAACGCGGTGGGACGCTGGGTACTGCGTGAGGCCTGTCGCCAGGGGTCGATCTGGCAGGACGTCGGACACCCGTTGTCGGTCTCGGTGAACATCTCCGCCAACCAGCTCGAAGAGGGTCTGCTCGTCGAGGACGTCCGGCGTGCACTCGAGACGAGCGGGCTCGCCCCTGACCTGCTGGTGCTGGAGCTCACCGAGACGATCCTGATGCGCGACATGACGGCGACCGTCGATCAGCTCGTCCGACTGAAGGCGACGGGCGTGCGGATCTCCATCGACGACTTCGGCACCGGCTACTCCTCGTTCGCCTACCTCCGCCGCTTCCCCATCGACATCCTCAAGATCGACCAGGCCTTCGTCGCCACCATCGCCGACACCTGGGAGTCGGCGGCCATCGTCCACACTCTGGTGCAGCTGGGCAAGGTGCTCGGTCTCGAGATGGTGGCCGAAGGCATCGAGACCGACGAACAGTGGACCCAACTCCGGTCCGAGGACGTGGAGAAGGGGCAGGGCTTCCTGTTCTCCCGGCCGGTCGACGCATCGGAGATCGACCATTTCCTGGTCGGCCTCGTCACCACCCGGTCGGCGCCGCCGTGAGCGCCGGCCCCCTCGAGAACCCGGGGCGGCTCCGGCGGATCCTCGAGGCGACCCAACTGGTCGCCGGCAGCTTCGAACTCGACCAGCTGCTCCTCCACGTCATCAACGAGGCGTGCTCGATGACCGGGGCGAAGTTCGGTGCCGTCGGCGTGCTCGACGACTCCGGTGAGGGCCTCTCCGACTTCATCACGGTCGGTCTCACCCCGGAACAGGAGACGTGCATCGGCGCGCGACCCCAGGGACGGGGGCTCCTCGGCGTGATGATCGCCGATCCCCAGCCCCTGCTGGTCTCCCACGTGGGCCGCCACCCGGCGAGCGCCGGGTTCCCCGCCGGCCACCCGCCGATGACGTCACTCCTGGGTGTCCCGCTCAAGGTGGCCGGCGAGGTCTACGGCCACCTCTACCTGACCGACAAGTGGGGCGGACTCCCGTTCAACCCCGAGGACCGCGACCTGGTCGAGGCGTTGGCCCTGGCCGCGGGGATCGGCATCGAGAACGTGCGCCTGCACGCCGCCCTGCGACTCGTCACCGAACTCCAGGACGACTCGCGTCGCGACCATCTGACAGGGCTACCCAACCGCCGGGCGTGGGACGAGCGGCTCGACGACGAGATCGAGCGGTGCCGACGCAGCGGCACGGCCCTGTCGGTCGCCCTCATCGACCTCGACGGCTTCAAGTCCATCAACGATCTCCATGGCCACAGTGCCGGTGACCTGGCCCTGCAAGGGTTCGCCCAGTCGTGGAAGCGGATCCTCCGACTGGGCGGCGACTTCATCGCCCGGCTCGGGGGCGACGAGTTCGGCCTGCTCGTGCCCGGCTCGAGATCCATCGGGCTGCGCACCCTGGCGGCCCGTCACGCCGAGTCGGATCCCTTCGGCATCCGCTACTCGTTCGGGGTGGCCACCTGGGACGAGCAGGAGACCGCGGGCCAGTTGGCCCACCGCGCCGACCTCTCGATGTACCGGGACAAGGCCGGCAAGCACGGTCGCTGAGGCGGCCCGGGATGCCGGTCGGGGCGACGCGCCCGCCCGGGTCGGCCGTCGCACAGGTCACTCATCCGCACAGGTCACTCATCCGCACGGGTCAGTCACCCGCTCGGGTCAGTCGCCCGCACGGGTCAATCATCCGCACGGATCAGTCGCCCGCTCGGTTCAGTCCGGGCGGCTGCGGCCCTTGGCCGTGCGGGCCGACGCGGCCCCACCACCCACCACCGGACCGGTGCGGGGCGCTGCGCCCTCCGAGCCCGGCACCCGGGCCCCCTCGGGGGCGGGGCGGCCGGTCACCGACCAGTGCAGCAGGCGGGCCTGGCTGTCCACCAGCGAGGCCGTGCGGATCCCCCAGAACTCGAAGCCGTAGCGGTGGCCGGCCACCTGGGCCAGCATGGCGATCAGCGTGCCGGCGGCGGCCATCGGGTCGGACCCGGCCGGCGACCCCGACGTGGATGCCTGGTTGGCGATCACCCGGGCCAGGGTCACGGTGACGGCGTTGAGGGCCCGGACCCGCAGGCCCTGGAACCGGAGATCCCCCTCGACGGTGGTGAGCTCGACCACCCGGAAGACGGCCCGGTTGCGCTCCCAGTAGTCCATGAACCCCTCGACCACGGCGACCGCCGTGTCCCACGAGGCACCCTCCGACCAGTCGCCGTCGACGACCTCGGCCAGGATGCCCGCTCCCTCGACCAGCTCCTCGGCGAGCACGGTGATGGCCGCCTCCACGTTCTCGAAGTACTGGTAGAAGGTGGCCGGTGACGTCCCGGCCTGCCGGGCGATGTCGATGACCTTGATCGAGCGCCACGGGGTGGCCACGAGCAGCTCGGCCGTGCACTCGAGGAGCCGCTGGCGGGTGGCGAGACCCCGTCGGCCGGGCACCCGTCCGTCCGTGGTGGCGATCAGCTCCTGGTCGTCGTCGGTGGGTTCGGCGGTGGGCATGGCGGCCCATCGTACCGAGGGGGGACGGTTCGGGACGGTCCGACATCCCGCGCCCGCACCGGGGCGCCTCCCCGAGCCTGGAAAGTGTCTCCGACTAGGGTGTTCCCATGGCGAACGCCCCGGTGCCGCGCACCTTGACGCGGGCCCAGCAGGCCCGACGGCAGCGCGTCATCGACGCGGCCATGTCGCTGGCGCTCGACGGCGGGTACGAGGCCGTCCAGATGCGGGACGTGGCCGCCCGGGCCGACGTGGCCATGGGCACCGTCTACCGGTACTTCACCAGCAAGGACCACCTGCTGGCCGCCGCCCTGGTGCACTGGGTCGAGCAGCTCGACAGCCGACTGGCCCAGAGTCCGGCCCAGGGGGGCACGCCCGCCGAGCGGGTCATCGACGCCCTCGACCGGGCCCTGCGCTCCATGGGCCGCCAACCCGAGCTCGTGGGTGCCGTGTTCACCGCCCTCGCCTCACCCGATCCGGCCGCCATCGAGTGCCAGCAGCAGGTGTCGGTCCTGATGGAGGGGATCATCACCCGGGCCATCGGCGAGCCCCAACCGCCCGACATCAGCGACCGTGCCCGCATCCTGGGCCACGTCTGGTACTCGGCCCTCGTCGGCTGGGTGAACGGCTGGTCCAACATGAACCGGGTCCACGACGAGTTGGTCGTGGCCATCGGGCTCCTACTGCCCATCGACGTCTACGCCGAGGTCTGACCCACCGGGGCACCCGTCCCGGACGGTTCCCGGGGACGGGTCGGTGACGCGGCGGAGTCCGGCCGGGGGGCTACGGTCTGGCATGCCTTCCGCCATCGAGGTCCGCGGCCTGAGCAAGCGGTTCGGCGCCGTCCGGGCCGTCGACGACCTGTCCTTCGAGGTCGCCCAGGGCCGGGTGACCGGCTTCCTCGGCCCCAACGGCTCGGGCAAGACCACCACCCTGCGCATGCTGCTCGGCCTGGTCTCGATCACCGAGGGCGTCGCCACCATCGGCGGCAAGCGCTACGTCGACCTCGAGCACCCGATCCGCCACGTCGGAGCGGCGCTCGAAGCCACCAGCTTCCATCCGACCCGACGCGCCGAGGACCATCTGAAGTCGGTGGCCCTGGCCGGCGGCGTGCCCCTCTCCCGGGTGGACGAGACGCTCGAGGTGGTCGGCCTCACCGACGTGGCCCGGCGCCGGGTCGGCAAGTTCTCGCTCGGGATGCGCCAACGCCTCCAGCTGGCCACCGCCCTGCTCGGCGACCCCGAGATCCTCATCCTGGACGAGCCGGCGAACGGCCTCGACCCCCAGGGCATCCAGTGGCTCCGGTCCTTCATCCGCAATCAGGCGACCCTCGGACACGCCGTGCTGGTGTCGTCCCACCTGCTCGCCGAGGTGGAGGAGACCGTCGACGACGTCGTGATCATCTCGCAGGGCCGGCTGGTGCTCCAGACGACCTTGGCCGACCTGGCCTCACAGACCGGCTCGGGCACGGGCATGCGCATCCGGACACCCGAGCTGACCCGGTTGGCCGAGGTGCTGAACGCCGTTCCGGTCGGGTGGCGCCAGACCGGGCCGGACACCATGGTGATCGACGGGGCCTCCCCCGAGTGGTTCGGCCACTTCGCCGCCCAGCACCAGATCATCCTCTACGAGCTGATCCAGGAGAAGGGCAGCCTGGAGGACGTCTTCCTGCAGCTGACCACGGGCTTCGACGCCCCGCACCCGGTGGGCCCGACGCCCGGGGGTGCCGCATGATCGCCGTCCTGCGCTCGGAATGGCTGAAGCTGCGGACCACGACCATCCCGTGGCTGCTCAGCGCCATCGCCCTCGTGATCACCGGCCTGCTCATCCTCCTGTACTTCGTCAACAAGGGCAGCAACGGTGGACCCCACGACCACTCCACGTTCGGGCCGCCGACCCCGGACATCCCCCACACCACCCAGCAGCTGCGCAACCTGCTCGGCACGAGCGTGGGGATCTACGTCTTCGCCCTCCTGCTCGGCGTGCTCATCATCACCGTCGAGTTCCGCCACAAGACGGTGACCACCTCGTTCCTGACGACACCGCACCGCACCCGGTTCGTGGGGGGCAAGATCCTCATCGCCGTGATCACCGGGGCCGTCCTGGGCGTCATCGTGCTGGCCGGCACGCTCCTGATCGGCGGCATCACCCTGTCGGCCAAGGGGGGGTCGTTCTCCTCGCTGGTCCACCAGCTCGGGGCCGTGGCCCCGGGCCTGATCCTCGTGTACGCCCTGATGGCCGTGCTGGGCGTCGGCGTCGGCTCGTTGCTCACCAACCAGGTGGCAGCCATCATCGTGTGCCTCGGCTGGTTCCTGATCCTCGAGAACATCATCGGCGGCATCTGGAACGGCACCGTCAAGTGGCTGCCCAGCGGTGCCGCGGCCGCGGCGTCCAACGTGTCGAGCGGCCGCAACGACATCGGACTGTTCAACTGGTGGCAGGGTTCAGTGCTGATCCTGGTCTACGGGCTGGTCTTCGCCGCCCTCGGGTCGATCCTGCTCGCCCGCCGCGACATCACCTGAGGGGCCATCCGGACCGGGGGACGCCGGCTCATCGTGCGCGGACCCGCCCTGCGTAGGCTCGGGACATGCCCGAATTCGCCGACACCCGACTGCCCGCGCACGGCCTCGACGCCGGCGCCGTGCTGGCCCGCCTCGACGAACTGGCCGCCGACGACCGCGACTGGCGGGGCGGCCGGGTGTTCAGCCTCGTCTACAACGCCGGGGACGAGGTCCTCGACCTGCTCGCCCGGGCCGCCGGGCGGTACTCCGCCGAAAACGCCCTCAACACGATGGCGTTCCCCAGCCTGGGGTGGATGCAGCACGACATCGTGACCATCACCGCCGGCCTGCTCGGGGCCGACCGGCGGCCACCCGGGGCGGGGAGGGCCCGGGGCTACCTCACCTCCGGCGGGACCGAATCGCTGCTCCAGGCCACCAGGACCGCCCGTGACTGGGGACGGGCCGAGCGGGGCATCGACACCCCCAACATGGTGCTGGCCACCAGTGCGCACGCGGCGTTCGAGAAGGCGGCCCACTACTTCGACGTCGAGTCGCGGCGGGTGCCGGTCCGGGCCGACGGCAGTGCCGACGTCGGGGCCATGGCCGAGGCCGTGGACGACCGCACCGTCCTGGTCGTCGGCTCCGCCCCCTCGTACCCACAGGGGGTGATCGACCCGATTCCGGAGCTCGGGGCGCTGGCCGCCGAGCGGGGCGTCCTCTGCCACGTGGACGCCTGCCTCGGCGGGTTCATCCTCCCCTTCCTCGGCTCGTTGGGCCACATCACCAAGCAGTGGGACCTGTCGGTGCCCGGGGTCACCTCGATCAGTGCCGACCTGCACAAGTACGGCTACGCCTCCAAGGGGGTGTCGGTCCTCGTCTACGGCGACGCCGACCTGGCCCGGCTCCAGCCCTTCGTCACGTCGAACTGGCTCGGGGGCCTCTACGGGTCGCCGTCGATGGCCGGCACCCGACCGGGTGGTCCGATCGCCGCCGGCTGGGCCGTGCTCCACTACCTGGGGGAGGACGGCTACCTCCGCCTGGCCGCCGACACCTGGCGGGCGGCCTCGGCGCTGCGACGCACCATCGACTCGACCCCGGGCATCGCCGTGCGGGGCGCGCCCGACGCCACGGTCATGGCCTTCGGCGACGACGGGTCCGGCGCGGTGGACACCTTCGCGCTGGGTGACGTGCTGACCGGGCGCGGGGGGTGGTTCTTCGACCGCCAGACGCCGCCCGACAGCCTGCACGCCACCGTGCACGCCGGACACGCCGCCGTCATCGACGACCTGTGCACCGACCTCGTGGCCGCGGTCGGGGAGTCGGTGCGCACCGGGGCCCGCGCCGGGGACCGCGGCACCACCTACGGCACCGTCTGACCGCGACGGCCACGCACGCCGCGGCACGCGTCGGTGCACGGCGCAACGGGGGTGGACGGTAGGGTTCCGAACCATTGCCCGTGTCCCGCGCATGGTCTATACATGCCAAGGCACGGGTCGCTGGCGTCGCGACCGCCGGTAGCGGCGCAGACAGTGGACCGAACGGGGAGGCAACGTGGATCGCAAGTGGTGGACGCTGATCGCGGTCTGCTTCGGCACGTTCATGCTGCTGCTCGACATCACCGTGGTCAACGTGGCGCTGCCCGACATCCAGGTGGCGTTGCACTCCTCGTTCGCCGATCTCCAGTGGGTGGTCGACGCCTATTCGCTGACCCTGGCCGCGTTCCTGCTCACCGCCGGTGTGCTGGGTGACATGTACGGCCGCCGGGGCATGTTCGCCATCGGCCTCGTGCTCTTCTCGGCGGCCTCGTTCGCCTGCGGCATCGCCCACACGCCGCTCGTGCTCAACCTGTCACGCGGCGCCCAGGGTGTCGGCGGGGCCATCATGTTCGCCACCTCGCTCGCCCTGATCGCCCAGGCCTTCTCCGGCAAGGAACGGGGTACGGCCATCGGCGTCTACGGGGCGGTGGTCGGCGGTGCGGTGGCCATCGGGCCGCTCGTCGGCGGGGCCATCACCAGCGGCATCGGCTGGCGGTGGATCTTCTTCCTCAACATCCCCATCGGCGTCGTGGCCTTCATCATCACCCTGACCAAGGTGGACAACGCCAAGATCACCTCGGCCCGACGCATCGACTGGCTCGGCTTCGTGACGTTCTCGGCGTCACTGTTCCTCCTGGTGTTCGCCCTCGTGCAGGGGAACGCCAAGGGCTGGGGCAGCACCTACATCGTGTCGATGCTGGTCGGCTCCGTCGTCCTCATGGCCGTGTTCCTGATCGGCGAGTGGCGCCAGAAGGACCCGATGCTCGACCTCGGGCTGTTCAAGCGGCCGGCCATGGTCGGCGTGTCCCTGGGGTCCTTCACCCTGTCGTCGTCGATCTTCGCCATGTTCTTGTACCTGACCCTCTACATGCAGGAGATCCTCGGGTACGGCGCCTTCGCCGCCGGCCTCCGCTTCCTGCCGCTCACCCTGCTGGCCTTCATCGTGGCGCCGATCGCCGGCAAGCTGACCGTGCGGATCCAGACCCGGTTCCTCATGAGCCTGGGTCTCGCCCTGGTGGCCATCGGCTGCGAGCTCATGACCCACGTCGGCGCCACCTCGTCGTGGCTGGTACTGCTGCCCGGCTTCCTGGTGTCGGGGGCCGGCATCGGGATCACCAACCCGGTGCTCGCCTCGGGCTCGGTCTCGGTCGTGCCGCCCGAGCGCAGCGGCATGTCGACCGGCGCGGCCAGCACGTTCCGCCAGGTCGGCATCGCCACGGGCATCGCCGGACTCGGCGCCATCTTCGTGCACCAGATCAAGCCGGCGACGGTGCAGAACCTGCAGTCCTCGACGGCCGGCCAGGCCGTGCTGGCCCACGGCGGCCAGGGGCTCGGCACGGCGCTGGCCTCGGGCGGCGTGCGCCAGGCCGCCACGGCCATCCCCTCGGCCGCGGGCCGCCAGGCCCTGCTGTCGTCCTACCAGGAGGCGTTCGCCTCCACGTTCAACCACCTGATGGGGATCGCCGCCGTCATCGCCCTGGTCGGTGCGGTCGGCACGCTGTTCCTGGTGCGCCAGAAGGACTTCGTGCCCAGCATGGGCCATGCCGGACCGCCGGCCGGAGCACCGCCGGCGGGCGACCCCCACTCGGAGGCACCGCTCGAGGGGGCGTCGACCGCCGGGAGGTCGGCCGGGACCGAACCGTCGGGGGACGGCGGCGCCACCGGCCTGACGCCCAGTCCCGCGGGTTGACGATCCGGGACCGATGAGCGAGGGCGAGCCGCTCGCCGATCGGGGTCCGGACGAGCCCCATCCCTCTCGTCTCCCTCTCGACCATCCGCGACGGGCGGAGATCCTCGCCGCCCACCGGGAGGCGCGGCTGGCCGGTCGTCCGGGCTACACCGACCCGGCCACGGGCTATCAGGTCATGACGTCGACGTACCTGGCCGAACGGGGCACCTGCTGCCACCAGGGGTGCCGGCACTGCCCCTATCTGGTGTGAGGCGGCCGGTCTGGTGTGAGGCGGCCGGGCGCCGGGGCCTCAGCGGGGTTCGAGGACCGTGCGGTCGCCGGCGCGTAGCCCGGCGATGAGCGAGCGGTAGGTGCCGGCCGCGTCGCGTCCCATGGCGTCGGTCTCGAGCCACCGTCCCCCCGCCGCACCCCGGTCCCGGTCGACGCCGTACAGACCGAAGCGGGGTTCGTAGGAGCCCCACTCGTAATTGTCGACCAGCGACCAGTGCCAGTAGCCCTCGACGGGCACGCCGGCGTCGACGGCGTCGACCACCGCGGCCACGTTGGCCCGCAGGTACCGGGGGCGGTCCCAGCTGTCCAGGCGCCCGAACGAACGGCCCCGGCGCACCCGATTGCACATCCCGTTCTCCACCACCCACAGCGGCAGGCCCGGGGCCAGGGCCGCCTGGACTCCCAGCCAACGGGTCAGCCCGGCCGGGTCCGGTGGATCGTCCCACAGCGCACGTGCCGCGTCGAGGCTGCGCCCCCCGGCCGTGCGGTGCCCGGGCAGGCGGAAGTGCCGGGCCGCGTGCGGGTCGTAGTAGTCGACCCCCAGTACATCGAGGGTGCGCTCGTGTGGGCTCGACTCGATGGCGTCGAGGGCCCGGCGTGGCGCGGTCGAGCCCCTGCCCGTGGCCCCGTAGGAGGCGAGACGGGCACCGGCCCTGCGCAGCAGTGTCTCGCCCAGCCCGGGGCTCGCCAGCAGGCCGTAGTGCCGGCGGCGGCGCTCGGCGATCCACCCGTCCAGGTCCCGCCGCCCGATGCCGTGGCTGCGGGACAGCAGCAGGTCGGTCAGCATCCGGTCGTACTCGTAGACCGTCAGGCAGAAGTTGTTGGTCGTCACCACGGCGTCGGGGCGCGCCGCGTGGATGACGTCGTAGCCGAGCACGTGGGCGGCCAGGAGGTTGTCGAGGGCGACGGCGGCGTCATCGAACGCCAGGGTCCGGCCGGGTGGGAAGTCACCGGTCAGGTAGGTCTGGACGGCGAGGATGTTCAGCTCGTTCAGCGTCACCCAGTGGCGCACGAACGGGGCCAGGGCCGGCACCACGAGGCCCGCCCACTCGGCGAACCGGGCGGGGGCGTCGGGCCGGAGCCAGAGGTCCTCGCCCAGCCACGCCGGACCGGTGAAGTGGTGCAGGGTCACGAGCGGGGCCAGGCCCCGCTCCACGCACGCCGCCACGATCGCCACGTACCGGTCCAGCGCCGCCCGGTCGACGCGGCGTCCGTCCGGCACCACCCGGGCCCATTCGACCCCCAGGCGGAAGCTGTCACACCCCAGGGCGGCCGCCCGGTCGAGGGCCTCCTCGGGACGAGCCCAGAAGCCCACGGCATCGCCGGACGGCTCGACCCGGCCCGTCTGCTCCCAGGCCAGCCAGTTGTTGGCCGGTTCGCCCGGGCCGTTGAACCCGCCCTCGACCTGGAACCCGGCGGTGGCCACACCGAACCGGAACCCTTCGGGCAACACCTCGCGCCCCGCCGCCGGCCGTGCGCTGTCCGACTCGGTTGGGTTGCTCGTTGGCGACACGGCCGTGGCCTCTCCTCGACGACGGGGCCCGACCAATGGGACCGCCACAAGGAGGCGATGGTAGCTTGCCGCCCCGTGAGGTCCCCGCCCGGGTGGACCCCGAACGACCAGGATCCCCCATGCCCACCGCCGTCCCCGATCCGGAGCGCACCCCCGTCGTCATCGCCTCGGGCCAGGCGATCGAGCGCGTCGCCCTGGTCAACCCCGTCGACCTGATGGCCCGGGCCTCCGAGTCCGCACTGGCCGACGCGCCCGCACTGCGGGACCACATCGACCGGCTGAGCGTCGTCGACGTCATGACCAAGGTGGGCCCGGCCCCGGCCACCGAGCTGGCCGACCGGCTCGGCCTCGGGCCCGACGTCGTCCGGGAGGTCACGACGGTCGGCGGCAACACCCCCCAGTGGCTGGTCAACCGGGCGGCCAGCGAGATCGCCGCCGGCTCGCTGTCCGTGACCCTCATCGCCGGGGCGGAGGCGATCCGGTCGTCCCGGGCCCGCCGGGCCGAGGGACTGGCCCGTGACGAGGGCCGGGCCGACCTGGCCCCCGATCCCGTCGTCGGGGACGACCTGCCCGGGTTCGGGCCGGCCGAACTCGCCATCTCCCTCCTCGCCCCCATCCACGTCTACCCGCTCTTCGAGAACGTGCTGGCCGCGCGGGCCGGGCGGGACGCCGACGCCCAACGCCGGGCCATCGGCGAGCTGATGGCGCCGTTCACCCGGGTGGCCGCCTCCCACCCCTACGCCTGGTTCCGCGACGCGCGCACCGCGGTCGACATCGCCACCCCGAGCGCCGACAACCGCATCGTCTGCGAGCCGTACACGAAGCGCATGGCCGCCTTCCTCGGATCGGACCAGGCCGCCGCCCTCGTCGTCTGCTCGCTGGCCGCGGCCCGCAGGGCCGGGGTGGCCGACCGCGCCGTGTACGTGTGGTCCGGGGCCGAGGCGGTGGACGTGCGGTTCGTCGCCTCGCGCCCCGATCCCGGCCGTTCGCCGGCCATCGCCGCCGCGGGCGAGGCGCTGTTCACCTCGGCCACGGCCGCCGCAGGCCGGGGGGTGGGCATCGACGACGTGGACCGCATGGACCTCTACTCGTGCTTCCCGTCCGCCGTGCAGATGGCCTGTGACGCCCTGGGCCTCGTGGGCGACGACGCCCGGGGTCTGACGGTCACCGGCGGCCTCCCCTACTTCGGCGGCCCGGGCAACAACTACACGACCCACGGCATCGCCACGTTGACCGACCTGCTGCGGGACGGCGAGGGCACCGGCACCCGCCTCGGCCTCGCCACCGGGCTCGGCTGGTTCGTCACCAAGCACGCCCTCGGCCTCTACGGCTCGACCCCGCCCCCGGCCGGCTTCCACCGGGGCGACACCACGGCCGCCCAGGCCCGGATCGACGTGACGGCGGCCCCCGTGGTCGACCACGTCGGGGCCCCCGAGACCGCCACGGTCGTGGCGGCCACCGTGTGGCGCGACACCGACGGGAGTGCCGCCGGAGCCCCGGTCGTGGCCCGACTGGCCAGCGGTGGCCAGATGGCCCTGTCACCGGCCGACGACGAGGTGCTGGCCGCCATGGGCGAGGAGGACCTGCCCGGCCTGATCGGCGGCGACGTGGTCGTCCAGGCCGGCGAGCCGCGCTACCGTCTCCCCGGGCGCTGAACCGCCACCACCGATCTGCTTCCAGGGAGACCGCCATGTCCGAACTGCTCCGCGAACGCCAGGGTCACATCGAGATCCTGACCATCAACCGGCCCGAGGCCCGCAACGCCATCAACCTCGCCACCGCCACCGCCCTGTCGGCCGCCCTCGACGAGATCGAGGACGACGACGACGTGTGGGTCGTGGTGCTGACGGCGGCCGGTGACAAGGCGTTCTCGGCCGGCATGGACCTGAAGGCGTTCGCCACCGGCGAGTTCCCCATTACCGAGAAGGGGTTCGGCGGCATCACCAAGCGCGACTTCCCGAAGCCGCTCATCGCCGCCTGCAACGGCTCGGCGCTGGCCGGTGGCTGCGAGATCGTGCTCAGCTGCGACCTGGTGGTGGCGGCCGACCACGCCAAGTTCGGGATCCCCGAGGTGGCCCGCGGCCTGGTGGCCGGAGCCGGCGGCCTGATCCGGCTCCCGAAGCGCCTGCCCCAGGCGATCGCACTCGAGCTGGCTCTCACCGGTGAGCCCATCGACGCCGACCGCGCCCTGCAGATCGGGCTCATCAACAAGGTCGTCCCCGGTGCGCAGCTGCTGGCTGAGGCCCTGGCCCTGGCCGAGCGCATCGCCAAGAACGCGCCCCTGGCCGTCCGGTTGTCCAAGCAGGTCATGAAGCAGGCCGCCGAACTGCCCGAGGAGGAGGCCTGGGCCATCAACGACGCCGTGTTCGGCGAGATCGGCAAGTCGGCCGACGCCCTGGAGGGCGCCATCGCCTTCGCCGAGAAGCGCGAGCCAAACTGGACCGGCAAGTAGCCCGACCGCAGCGGTGGCACTCCCCCTGCTGGCCGAGTCGGGTCCGACCCTCGCCTCCGGCCTGGACGGGTTCCGCCTGATCCTCCACGTCCTGGCCGCCACCATCTGGGTGGGCGGGCAGTTCACCGTGGCCGGGCTGCTGCCCACCATCCGCTCCCTCGGTGACGACGCCCCGAAGCAGGTGGCCCGGGCCTTCGCCCGGCTGCTGTGGCCGGCGTACGCCGTACTGGTCATCACCGGGTTCTGGAACATCAGCGCCATCGACGCCCAGCACGCCTCGTCGGCCTGGACCGCCGTGCTGATCGCCAAGATCGTGACCGTCGTGGTGGCCGGGGTGGCGGTCTTCCTCCACCAGCGCGCCACCTCCAAGGCCGGACTGGCCGTCTGGGGGTCCGTCGGCGGGGTGGCCTCGGTGGCCGCCCTCGCCCTCGGCGTGTTCCTGGCCGGCTGACCAGCACCGTCGACCGCCCGTCATCCGGCGGGTCGGTCGGCGCCGAACTACAACCGGGTCTAACCTGGGGCCAGCACTCGACAAGGGAGCCACCGTCATGTCGTTCACCCCGCCAGCAGAACTCTTCGGCGAACAGGGCATCATCGTCCTCATCGTCATCGCCGTCGTCCTCTTCGGCTCGACCCAGATCCCGAAGTTGGCCCGATCCCTCGGCTCCGCGCAGAAGGAGTTCAAGAAGGGCCTCGACGAGGGCGGCCAGGACTCCGCCGCCACCCCGGCCGCGCCCCTGACCCAGGCCCCACAGGCCGCTCCGGCTCCGGCCCCCGCACCGGCCCCGGCCCCGCCCGCCGCCGACGGGTCCGCAGGCACCACTTCCTGAGCGACCGGCACCCGTGCCGTCGGACATCGGAGCGGACACTGACCGTCCGCGCACCGACACGGCACCGGTCGGCTGGCGCATCCCCTTCTGGGCCCTCCAGGTCCTGGAGCTCGGTGTCGCCTTCCTGCTCGTCACCCAGTCGGTCCATGTCCGCCACGGCGCCATCCTGGTGGTCGCAGGCGCCGTCCTCGCCGTGCTGGCACTCACCGCGGACGGACCCCTCGGCGTCTACCGGCGGTGCGGTCAGCGGCTGCACCTCGTCATCCTGGTCGGCGTCGTCGTCGCGCTGGTCGTCGCCGCCTGTATCCCCTCCACCCGCCCCGACCTCGAGGGACTGCTGGTGATCGCGTTCGCCGTCGTCGCCCTGATCGTGCTCGGGGCGCGCACCACGACCGGTGGCGGACGCCGACGCCGGCGCCGGGCCCCGGGCGGAGGCGAGGTCATCGACGCCACGGCCACGGTCATCCCGGCCGCCCCGGAGCCGCCGGCCGGGCCGGCCGTGGATCCCGGGGCCCCCGACCCCGACTCGGTCCTCCGCAAGGCCGGCCGGACCACGGGAGCGGCGGCGGCAGCCGGCAGACGCGCGGTGGACGAGCACCGGCCGGCCGTCGAGGACCAGGTGAAGAAGGGCCTGCGCGGCGCGGGCCGGCTGGCCGGACGGCTGACCGCACCGAAGTCGCCACCTTCCGACCGGGCCTGAGTCCGAGCCTCCCCGAACCGAGTACCACCCACCCCGAGCGGAGGCGCACCACATGACCGAGGAACACGACGTCCTGGCCGTCGCCGAACGGCTGTGGAACGCCGAGGGACCCATCGACGCCCACCCGATGGCTCCGGGCGGCGGGATCGCCGAGGTGGCCGACGGCGTGGTCTTCGTGCCCTCGTTCGCCAACGTCGCCGCCGTGACCACCGACGACGGCCTGGTGCTCGTCGACGTCGGGAGCCCGTTCCTGTCCGGTCAGGTCCACCGCACGTTGCGCACCTGGACCGACCTCCCCCTCCACACCGCCGTCTACTCCCACGGGCACATCGACCATGTGTTCGGCGTGGACCGTTGGGAGGCCGACGCCGCCGAGCGCGGGGCCCCGGCGCCGGTGGTCGTGGCCCACGAGGCGGTCGCCGCCCGCTTCGACCGCTACCTCCGCACCGCCGGCTACAACACGGTCGTCAACCGGCGCCAGTTCGGTCTCGACGACCTCGAGTGGCCGACGCGGTACCGCTACCCCGACCGCACCTTCAGCGACCGGCTCGATCTCGGAGTCGGCGGCGTGGGTTTCGAGCTCCACCACGCCCGGGGGGAGACGGACGACCACGCGTGGACGTGGTTCCCCCGACAGCGGGTCCTCTGCACGGGCGACCTGTTCATCTGGGCGTCGCCCAACGCCGGTAACCCGCAGAAGGTGCAGCGCTATCCGCTCGAATGGGCCGCGGCCCTGCGGGTCATGCTGGGCCTGTACGACAGGCCCGGCGGTGGGCCGGAGGTCCTGCTGCCCGGTCACGGCTACCCCATCATCGGCGCCGACCGGATCCGTCGGGCCCTGTCCGAGACCGCCGAGCTGCTCGAGTCCCTCGTGGACCAGACCCTCGGGTACATGAACGCCGGTGCCCGCCTCGACGAGGCCATCCACGGGGTCGTGGCCCCCGCCCACCTACTGGCCCGGCCCTATCTGCAGCCCGTCTACGACGAGCCCGAATTCGTCGTCCGGGGGGTGTGGCGCCTCTACGGCGGATGGTGGGACGGCAACCCCGCCACCCTGCGGCCGGCGCCGGAGGCGGCCGTGGCCCGGGAACTGGCCGACCTCGCCGGGGGGCCCGGTGCCCTGGCCGACCGGGCCCGGACCCTGAGCGAGGGCGACGACGACACCGCCCTGCGCCTGGCCGGTCACCTGGCCGAACTCGCCTGGCTGGCCGCTCCCGACGACCCGGCGATCGCCGAGGTCCGCCGGTCGGTGTTCACCCGGCGCGCCGGGGCGGCCTCGTCCACGATGGCCCGGGGCGTCTTCGGCTGGGCGGCCCGCGAGTCGTGAGCAGAGGTCGGGGGACCGGGGGACGATGCGTCCGATCCGGCGCCGGATCCACGCCTGTGACCAGGGACCCGCCGGCGCCCGGCGCACCGATTCCTCAACTTCTCATTTTGGTGCGGACCCCACTAGTGTGACGCCCGTGAACGCCTTCACAAACGGATCTCCGACGTCACTGCCCGCACGCGACACCCTGTCCGCAGACCGTCCGGAGGGGACGGAGGGTCGCTCGGCCCCCGCCCGCAGCCGGCGGTGGAAGCGGGTCGCCACGGGGCTCGCCATCGGTGCGCCGCTGGTGCTCGGGGGCTGCAACTTCTACCCGACCTACGGCGCCAGCCGGGGGGCCACGACCCAGGGCCAGGACACGTTCAAGCTCTACTCGGGGATGATGACCACCGGCATCATCGTCGGCGGGTTCGTCTTCGTCCTCATCCTGTGGACCGTCCTGCGGTACCGCAGGCGCTCGGACGAGATGCCGAAGCAGTTCCACGAGAGCATCCCGATCGAGATCCTCTACACCGGCATCCCCGTGCTCATCGTGGCCGGCCTGTTCCTCTTCACCGTCCTCACGGAGAACAACGTCGACGCCACCGTGCCGAACAACGCCCGGGTCACCACCACCGGCGCACCCGTGCTGCAGGTGAAGGTGACGGCGTTCCAGTGGGGCTGGCGCTTCGACTACCCGAACAACAACGTCACCGTCTCCGGCGAGGTCACCAACGGCCCGGGCGGGCTCGGACCGCAGATGGTCCTCCCCGTGGGTGAGACCGTGCAGATCCTGTTGGTCTCGAACGACGTGATCCACGGGTTCTACGTGCGGGACTTCAACTTCAGCCGCTACGCCCTGCCCGGCGTCGACAACCGCTTCGACCTGAACATCGTCCACACCGGCCTGTTCCGCGGCCAGTGCACCCAGATCTGCGGCCTCTACCATTCGGAAATGCTCTTCACCGTGAAGGGTGTGACCCCCGTGCAGTTCCAGAGGTGGACGGCCGGTGAGATCGCCTCCGGCCACACCCTGGCCCGCACGCTGCCGCCGGCCGCCGACACGCCGCCGATCGACACGCACGTGACCCCGTCCAACGCCCTGGCTGCGCCCTCCTCGAAGAAGGGTTCCCTGTGACCACCACCGTCGAGTCCCCTGAACTGATCGAGCCCGAGGAGCCGGGCGGTCCCGACGCCCACGGTCCCGACGCCCACGGCCCCGACTCCCACGAGCACGGCGGCGGCCACGCCGAGCACGGTCCGACGGGACTGCTCAAGTGGCTCACCTCGACCGACCACAAGGTCATCGGCAAGTCGTACATGATCACCTCGCTGGTGACGTTCTTCATCTCGGGCTGCATGGCCATCGTGATCCGTCTGCAGCTCGCCAACCCCACCTCGTCGCTGGTCAACTTCCAGACCTACAACGAGCTGTTCACCATGCACGGCAGCCTGATGCTGTACCTGTTCGCCGGTCCCTTCGCCTTCGGTGGCCTGGCCAACTACATCGTCCCGCTGCAGGTCGGCGCACCCGACATGGCCTTCCCCCGCCTGAACGCCCTGTCGTACTGGCTCTACCTGGGCGGCGCGTCGATGATGACGCTCAGCTTCCTGGTGGCCGGCGGGGCGGCCAGCTTCGGTTGGGTGGCCTACGCCCCGCTCTCCAACTCGATCAACTCCCCCGGCACCGGCACCGACATGTGGCTCATGTCGCTCGCCCTCACCGGGTTCTCGGCCATCTTCACCGGCGTCAACCTGGTGGCCACCATCTTCTACCTGCGGGCGCCGGGCATGACCATGTTCCGGGTGCCGATCTTCTCCTGGAACATGCTGGTGACCGGCATCCTGATCCTGATCGCCTTCCCGGTGCTGTTCGGCGCCGTCGTGCTGCTGTTCTGCGACCGCCACTTCGGGACACACATCTTCTCGGTCCAGGGAGGTGGTGTGCCGGTGCTCTGGCAACACCTCTTCTGGTTCTTCGGGCACCCCGAGGTGTACATCCTCGCGTTACCGTATTTCGGCATCGTGACCGACGTGATCCCGGTGTTCAGCCGCAAGCCGCTGTTCGGCTACCGCGGCATGGTGTTCGCCACCCTGTCGATCGCCGCCCTGTCGACCGGGGTGTGGGCCCACCACATGTTCACCACCGGCGTCGTGCTGCTGCCGTTCTTCTCCCTGCTGTCGTACCTCATCGCCATTCCCACGGGCATCAAGTTCTTCAACTGGATCGGCACCATGTGGGGTGGCCAGATCAGCTTCCAGACGCCGATGCTCTTCTCGGTCGGGTTCCTGTTCGCCTTCCTCATGGGGGGCGTGACCGGCGTGCTGCTGGCCTCGCCCCCGGTCGACTTCATGACCCACGACACCTACTTCGTGGTGGCCCACTTCCACCAGGTGCTCATCGGCACGACCGTGTTCGCCGGGTTCGCCGGGTTCTACTTCTGGTACCCGAAGATGTTCGGTCGGATGCTCAACGAGACCTTGGGCAAGCTGCACTTCTGGCTGCTGTTCATCGGCTTCTGGGTGACCTTCATCCCCCAGTACATCGTCGGCCTGAAGGGCATGCCCCGACGTGTCGCCGACTACCTGAGCGGCAACGGCTGGACCGGGCTCAACCAGCTCTCCACCGTCGGCGCCATCATCATCTTCACGTCGTTCCTGTTCTTCCTCGTGAACCTGGTGCACTCGTGGCGCAAGCCCGTTCCCGCCGGCGACAACCCGTGGGACGGCCACGCACTCGAGTGGTTCACCTCGTCGCCGCCGCCGCACCACAACTTCACCCACCTGCCGCCCATCCGCTCGGAGCGACCGGTGTGGGACTACAACCATCCGGAGCACCGCAAGGACGAGTCCCACGGGGACAAGCGTCACCGTGAGCACGACGAGGAGCCCGTGGGAGCCAGCGCATGAGAGTCAGCGGTACGTTCCTCCTCACCATCGGCATCTTCTTCGGCATCATCGGCCTCTTCTACTGGTTCACCGCCTACGAGGACGCCGGCTTCGTGATGCTGATCGGCTCGGCGCTGCTCGGCATCCTGCCCGGCGGGTACTACCTCTGGTGGTCGCTCCGCATGCGTCCCCTGGAGGGCGACGACGCCGATGCCGACATGAGTGACGGCGCCGGGGTCATCGACGCCTTCCCGGGGTCGAGCATCTGGCCGTTCCTGCTCGGCATGGGGGCCCTGTTCGCCACCATGACCTTCATCTTCGGCCTGTGGCTGGCCCCCATCGCCGCCGCCCTCGGCCTGTCCGCCGTCATCGGCGGTGTGGTCGAGAGCCGCCGCGGCGGCACCGTCTGACCGGACCCGGACACGCCGTGTGCCCCCGGTGGTGGGACGGCGGCTCCCACCGTGGGCACGGCCCACTCCGGCATCCGGCCACCTGAGCCCGGACGCCCGTGCGTCGGCGTCCGGTCGCCCCGGACCCGATCCGGCCCGTTGCGGCACCAGGACCTGGCGTCCCCGGTGCCGGTGGCGCCACCGATGTGCGTGCCAGGATCCACAGCAGCAAGACTGGCCGCGTCGACCGACGTGGTCCGACGGGAAGGCAGACAGCAATGGAGCGGAGCGGAACCGAGGGAAGCCCCTCGATCGACGAGCTGCGTGAGCGGTACCGACGTGAGCAGCAGAAGCGGATCCGTCCCGACGGCATGGCCCAGTGGCGCGAACTGGACGAGGAGCTCGACCGCGACCCGTTCGTCGAGCCCGGGTTCACGCGGGACCCGATCGTCGAGGAGACCACCGTCGTCATCGTGGGTGGCGGGTTCGCCGGGATGCTCACGGCCATCGACCTCGGCAAGCACGGGATCACCGACATCCGCATCATCGAGAAGGCCGGCGACTTCGGGGGCACCTGGTACTGGAACCGCTACCCGGGCTGCATGTGCGACGTCGAGTCCTACACCTACCTTCCCCTGCTCGAGGAGACCGGCTTCATGCCGACCGAGCGGTACTCGAGCGCCACGGAGATCTTCGAGTACTCCAAGCTGATGGCGCGCACGTTCGACCTCTACCCGAAGGCCCTCTTCCAGACCGACGTGACCGGCGCCGAGTGGGACGCCGACAGCCGTCGCTGGCAGGTGACCACCAGCCGGGGCGACCACCTGTCGACACGGTTCTTCGTCCTCGCCGGGGGCATCCTGCACAAGGCCAAGCTGCCCGGGATCGACGGCATCGAGGACTTCGCGGGGAAGGCCTTCCACACCAGCCGGTGGGACTACGGCTACACGGGCGGCAGCCCCACCGAGCCCATGGACCACCTGGCCGACAAGCGGGTCGGCATCATCGGCACCGGGGCCACCGCCGTCCAGGTCGTGCCCCAGATCGCCCGGGTGGCCAAGGAGCTCTACGTCTTCCAGCGCACCCCGGGGGCCGTCGGCGTCCGCAACCAGCAGCCCACCGACGTCGAGTGGTTCGAGAGCCTGAAGCCCGGATGGCAGCACGAGCGGATCGTGAACTTCACCCAGGCGGTCACCGGTGCCCAACCCGAGGTGGACCTGGTCCACGACGGCTGGACCGAGCTGCTGTGGGTCGACACCCAGAGTGCGTCGAGCGCCGAGGAGGCCGCCGAACTCGAGCGCTCCGACTTCGAGTCGATGGAGGCCATCCGTCGTCGGGTCGACGAGATCGTGGAGGACCCCGAGACCGCCGAGAAGCTCAAGCCCTACTGGGGCAAGCACTGCAAGCGCGTCTGCTTCCACGACGACTACCTGCCGGCGTTCAACCGGCCGAACGTCCACCTGGTCGACACCAACGGCCAGGGCGTCGACCGCTGCACCGAACGCGGCCCGGTCGTCGACGGGGTCGAGTACCCGGTGGACCTCCTCATCTACGCCTCGGGGTTCGAGGTCACGACCGACCTCCACCACCGGCTGGGCTTCGACCCCAAGGGTCGGGACGGCGTCAGCCTGTCCGAGCGCTGGGCCAAGGGCGCCCACACCCTGCACGGGGTGCTGGCCAGCGGGTTCCCCAACCTGTTGCTGATCAGCCTCGTCCAGGGTGGGTTCGGCACGAACTTCTCCCACCTGCTGTCCGAGTCGGCCCGGCACGTGGCCACGATCATCGAGGCCTGCACCGAGCAGGGCATCGTCGAGATCGAACCCGAGGAGGACGCCGAGGAGGAGTGGCTCCAGATCCTGCTCGGTGTGGGCATGGGCAACGCCCGCTACTTCCAGGCCTGCACACCCAGCTTCTACAACAGCGAGCAGCAGGCCATCGACGGCCGGGCGGCCCGGAACCTCACCTACACCGGGAGCCTGCTCGACTACGTCGGCTACCTCGAGCGGTGGCGCGAGCAGGCCGACTTCCCCGGTGTCCGCGTGGAGCGGGTACCGGCCGACTGACGGACGACGGGGCCGCGGGGCGACCACCCCGGCCGGGCCCCGCACGCGCACCGGCCGGCACCTCTCCGGGGAGGGAGCGGTGCCGGCCGGTGACGACTGATGATCGGGTGACTCAGGCCACGGCGAGTGCCAGTTCCCCCATCTCGGTCATGTCTTCCTTCTTGGCGTTGATCAGGAAGCCGGCCGACAGGGCGGCGATGGCCAGGAACACCGCACCGATGGCGAACCCGACGGTGTAGCCGTGGATCTGGGCCGCCTCCCGCACCGCCGGGGTCCCGACACGGGTGGCCAGGTAGGCCGCCGTGGTCGAGGCGAACACCGTGTTCAACAGGGCGGTCCCGAGGGAGCCCCCGATCTGCTGGGTGGTGTTCAAGGTGGCGGAAGCCACACCGGCGTCGTGGGCGGGCACCCCGAACAGGGCGGTGCTGCTCATGGGGACGAAGGCCAGTCCCATGCCGAGGCTCATCAGGATCTCGGCGGGCAGCACGTGGCTGGCGAACGCGGTGTGGGCGCCGATCTGGGTCAGCCACACCATGCCCAGGGCGGCGGCACTGAACCCGGTCACCATGAGGGGCTTCGGACCGGTCCGGGGCAGGATCTTCGACGACGCCCCGGCGGCCAGGATGATGCCGGCCGAGAAGGGGAGGAAGGCGAAGCCCGTCTTGAGGGCCGAGTACCCGAGGTTCTCCTGGAAGTAGTAGGTGAGGAAGAGGAACATCCCCATCAGGCCCGAGCCCACCATCAGCGAGCTCAGGAACGACCCGCCCCGGGTGCGGTCGAGGACGACCCGCATCGGCAGCAGCGGGTTCTTCGTCCGCAGCTCGATGAGCACGAAGGCGGTCAGCAGCACCACGGCGGCACCGAGGTAGGACAGCGTGCTGGTGGCGGTCCAGCCGTGCTGGGCGGCCTGGGTGAAGCCGTAGACGAGGGACACGAGACCCGCGGTGACGGTGACCGCACCGGGGATGTCGTAGCTCGTGTTCCCGTCCGCCTTGCTCTCCCGGACGATGGGCAGGGCCACCAACGCGGTCACGATGGCGATCGGCACGTTGACGAAGAGGCACCAGCGCCACGAGGCGTACTGGGTCAGGATGCCGCCCATGATCAGGCCGATGGCCGCCCCACCGCCGGCGATGGCGCCGTAGACGCCGAAGGCGGTGGCCCGCTCCTTCACCTCGGTGAAGGTGACGGTGATGAGGGACAGCGCGGCGGGGGCGAGCATGGCCGCCATCGCACCCTGCAGGGCGCGGGCTCCGAAGAGCATGGGCGCGTTGACCGCGGCACCTCCGAGGGCGGAGGCACCGGCGAACCCGAGCAGGCCGATGATGAACATGCGCTTACGACCGACGTAGTCGGCGATCCGACCACCGAGCAGCAGCAGGCCGCCGAAGGCCAGGGTGTAGGCCGTCACCATCCACTGACGGTTGTCGGTGGAGATGTGCAGCGACCGCTGGGCCGACGGGAGGGCGATGGTGACGATGGAGGCGTCGAGCACCACCATCAGCTGGGCGACGGCGATGACCGCCAGGGCGGCCCACCGCTTGGGGTCCGCTTCTCGGGGGTTGAGGTGTGCCGGTGGTCCGGTCGGTTCGGTCACGGTGGTCATGGGGGTCTCCTTGGAGGGGGGTGGAGGCTGTCGATGGGGGGTGATGCTGTGAGGTGCGGCGGATCCAGCTTGGGGAATGCGGTAGCAGGGGTGCGACGGGTGGAACCGGGTACTGCGGGAGACGCTCAGGTCGGTGGGGGGACCGCCCGGTCGTCGGTGGTGCGGGTGAGGAAGGTCAGCAGCGGAGCAAGGGGATGATCACGTCGTCGACCACGTGGTGGATGAACTCGGTGTCCATCTCGCCACCGCCCATGGCCACACGATTGACGAAGAGTGCGGAACTGACCTCGTTGGCGATCGGCGAGGCGCTGACCGATACCGGCTCGCCCCGGCCGACGGCCCGGGCCACGATCTCGTCGAAGAGGCCCCGCTTGGCTTCGAAGAGCTGCTGGCGCATGAGGTCGGCCAGTTCCTGGTCGTGGTGCATGGCCGAGACCATGCCGACCAGGAGCGACGAGTCCTCCTCGGTGAAGGAGTCGCAGCTGTAGCTGAGGACCGCCAGCAGGTCGCCGCGCAGCGACCCGGTGTCGGGAAGAGTCGAGAAGTCGGCCGACTTCCGACAGCGGATGGCCTCCACCACGACCTGCGCCTTGCCGTTCCAGTGGCGGTAGATGGTGGCCTTGCCGGCGTGGGCCCGCTCGGCCAGCGCATCCATGCTCATCCGGTCGTAGCCGACCTCCATCAGCAACTCGATCGCCGCGTCCAGGATCGCCTGACGCCGGGCGGCGGCCCGGGCGCCGGTCGGCCGCGGATCCGACTCGCTGATCGGCGACCCGGTGATGGGCGACCCGCTGATCGGCGACTCCGTGATGTGGGTGTCGGTGATGGACATGGCCGGTGCTCTCTCGAAGGTGAATGGAACGGAACGGTTCCGTCCCGATCAAGATACCTGAACATCAAACAGAACGCAACCGTTCCGTTCACTTTTCTTTGAATGACCAGCTCAGAGGCCACAATGCGGCACCCTGTGGGTTCCGGATCCGCACCGGATGCGCAGGTGGACCGCGCCCGCCCGCACCCGGACCGGAGGATCGTCACCGGACCGCAACCTGATTCCTACACCCAGCTTGGCTTCCTCTTATCCCGCTCTTGGACTCGGTCCCTACCGTGGTCCATGGAGGCGAGCAGTCCGACCGACCACTGCTCGGAAGACCATGGATTGGATCATCGGAGTGCCGCTGCTGGCCGTCACGTTCGTCTGTGCCTCGATCCCCATGCTGATGGACTCGTTCAACTGACCCTGGCCACACGCGGCGCACACGTACCAGCCAGTGGTGAACCCCACGTTTGTAGTTCGACCAGCCACGTGTGCACCGCCGGGATTGCCCCTTGTACCGGCACCATCCGCGGGTCTAACGTTGACAAGTGGTGGATACACATGAGTACGCACCGGAGCCGCAGGAAGGGCTCGCAGCAAGCATCCGTGCCTACCGCCATCGGCACGGGATGACCCAGCGCGAGCTGGCCGACCAGCTCGGGGTCACCCAGCAGTCGGTCGCCCGGTGGGAACAGGGCTCGCCCCCGAGCCGGCACCTGCTCCGCACGCTCGAGGTCCTGGTCGACGAGCCGGACACCGACCACCGGTCCGACGAGATGGCCGACATCATCGGCATCCGTCCTCCCGCACCCACCCTGGTGCGCCCCCGGGGACTCGAAGAGGCCCGGAAGGCCTACGTGCAGGGGTGCCTGAAGCTGCTCGAGCGCGGGGAGCGCCTGCCCAACCGGGTGCTCGTACTGCTGGCCGACGAGCTGGGCTGGTCCGTCGACGACTGAGCCGGCGCCGCCGACACGGGGTCGGACGGACAGGGTCGGACCGTCATCCCTGGGCGCCGTTTCTCACCTATCGTGCCGCCAGTGGATCCGCCCGGTCCCGGGCCACGGAGTCACCGGGCGGTCGAGTGGGAGCAGCGAGAGATGCGGACCAGATGGGCAGCGGCGGTGCTGGTGGTCGTCGGAGTGATCGGGTTGGCCGGTTGCAGCAGCGGGTCCTCGTCGGGTGGCACGTCGACGACGCCACCGGGCGGCGGCCTGACCGGCACGACGTGGAAGCTGACGTCCTACCGGGCGGCCACCGGTAGTGCGGTGGCCGCCGTTCCCGACGCCACCGCGGACCTGGCCTTCCAGGCCCACGGTGTGCTCGCCGGCTCGACCGGCTGCAACTCGTTCGGTGGGAGCTACACGACGTCGGGCACCGCACTCACCATCGTCCCCGGCCCGATGACCCTGATCGGGTGCCCCGACGCACTCGCCGCCCAGGAGGCGGCCCTGGTGGCCCTGTTCCCGAAGGTCATCGGCTACTCGCTCGCGTCGGACCGACTGGCCCTGACCGGGGTGGGTGCCACGACGCTGCTCACCTACGCGGCCGGCCCGGCCGGTCTCACCGGGACCTCGTGGATCGCCACCGGGGTCCACAACGGCCAGAGTGGACTCGAGGCCACCGGCGCCACCTCGGACCTGACGGCCACCTTCGCCGCCGACGGGGTCTTCCACGGCTTCGGTGGGTGCAACACGCTGTCCGGTCGGTACACCACCACCGGCTCGGGCGGGCTCACCATCACCGACGTGGCGTCCACCCTGAAGGCCTGCACCCCGGAGGTCACCGCCCTCGAGCAGCGGTACACGGCGGCGCTCGCCCACGTGACCGCCTACGCACTGTCCGGCGGCCGGTTGACGCTCCGCGACCGCGGGGGTCAGACCCAGGTCACCTACCGCCTGGAGGGCTGACCGATCCGACCGCCAGCCTCGACCCCGGATTCGACCCCGGCCTCGAGGGCCGACGCGATCCGGCGGAGCGCCAGCCGACAGACCAGCAGGTAGGGGAAGGCCGGTAGCGGCACCCCGAACGTCACCCGGCAGCCGCCGGGGACGGGGTCGACCTGATGGGTGGTGGCCGGGACCCCGAGCACCGACCAGGACCAGGAGTGGTGTGGCTCGACCCGGGTGATGCGGAACGGGAACCAGAGCCCGAGCGGTGTCCGCACCCGGCCGATCATGCCCTCGGACACGACCGCCGAGGCCGGTTGCACCGCGGTCACGCTCGGACCCCACCGGGTCCAGGACCCGGTCGAGGACACGAGCTTCCAGGCCGCGTCCGGTGACGCCGCCACGGAGCGGCTCACGGTCAGCCTCATTCGGCGATCAACTCGAGCAGCGGCCGTCGGGCGACCGCGTCCCCGTCCGACCCGGGCGTCCGGACGCGGCGGAACGGGTGGACCCGGACCTCGGCGGGCTCCCCCACCAGGACGTGGGGCATCCCGATGACGTCGAACCCGGCCGATGCCACCGTTCCCAGGTCCACGTCCACCAGGCGGGCCCTCCGCACCTGCCAGGGCGCATGCGACAGGGACCCCTGGAGGAGGTGGCCGTGCCACCAGGTGTAGAGCGAGTAGCGCTCGACCAGGAAGCGCTCGAGACCGGGGGCCGCCGGCCGCGGGGGTCCACCCTCGGGTCGCACGCGGAGTGCGGCCCGGGCGCCGTCGTCCCGCCGGACGCTCGTCCAGGTGAGCTCCTCGGACCCACCGTCGCCGGTGACGTCGAGTCGCGTGGACGCCAGCCGGTACGGGAGTCCGAAGGCCACCCGCGCGGTGGCGACGGCGAGCAGGCGGTCCGCGTCCAGCGTGGCGAACC
>Ga0302279_10000577_pt1 | contig 53707 bp, 47 predicted proteins | sample III_Bog_N3_3_FD_194541 | JGI IMG/M metagenome (GOLD analysis project Ga0302279, IMG submission 194541) | Peat permafrost microbial communities from Stordalen Mire near Abisko, Sweden - III_Bog_N3_3 | ecosystem: Environmental > Terrestrial > Soil > Wetlands > Peat | place: Sweden: Abisko... | reverse complement strand
GACGACCACGGCCGAGGGCGTCGAGACCGAGCAGCAGCGCGACCTGCTGCGCGCGCTCGGCTGCGCCGAAATGCAGGGCTACCTGTTCAGCCCCGCCAAGCCGGCCGCCGAGATCGGGCCGCTGCTGCGGGTGAGCTGCCAGCGGAAGGCGGCCGCGGCATGAGGGTGGCGGCCGCGCGCAAATCGCACCATTTGGCTGCGCCGCAAACATTCCGATTTCGAACCCCAAGCGGCAAATTGATAGGTTCGCGTTCCAGATTGACAGTAGGCTCACCAATCGTGTTTCATTGCGGGCAATCGCCGGATAGGGCGTGCCGGAAGGAAACATGGACGACATCATCATCGTCGGCGCCGGCATCGGCGGATTGACCCTCGGGCTGGCACTGCATGCGGCCGGGATTCCCTGCCGTATCTTCGAGTCGGCGGCCGAAATCCGAGCCGTCGGGGTCGGCATCAATCTGCTTCCGCATGCTACCGCGGAACTCGCCGCGCTCGGACTGCAAGACGCCCTGGCGCAGGCCGCGATCGCCACCGAGGATGCCACTTTCTTCAATCGCTTCGGGCAGCTGATCTATCGCGAGCCGCTGGGCCGTGCGGCCGGCTACGCGCACCCGCAATTCTCGATTCATCGCGGCGATCTGCAGATGGTACTGGTCGACGCGTTCCGCGCCCGCGCCGGATCAGACCGGCTCATCACCGGCCATCATTGCCTCTCGGTCGAGCAGGACCAAGCCGGCGTCAGCGTGCACTTTTCCGATCGGCCTGGTGGCGCCGGCCGCAGCAGCGTTCGCGGTCGCGCCGCGATCGCCTGCGACGGCATCAATTCCGCGATCCGCAAGCAGTTCTTCCCCGGCGAAGGCGAACCGCGCTATTCCGGCGTCAACATGTGGCGCGGCGTGACGCGGTGGAAACCGATGCTTTCGGGCGCCAGCATGGTGCGGGCGGGATGGCTGTCGCACGGCAAGATGGTGATCTATCCGATCCGTCGCGCCTCCGGCGCCGACGGGTTGCAGCTCATCAACTGGGTGGCCGAAATCGAGACACCGGTCTATCGCAAGCGCGACTGGAACCGTCCCGGTTCGATCGACGATTTCATCGGCGCGTTCGCCGACTGGCATTTCGACTGGCTCGACGTTCCCGCCTTTATCCGTGCTGCCGACAGCGTGCTGGAATTCCCGATGGTCGATCAGGATCCGCTGCCGCGCTGGAGCTTTGGTTTGGTCACGCTGCTCGGCGATGCCGCCCACCCGATGGTGCCGCGTGGTTCCAACGGCGCCGGCCAGGCCATCCTGGACGCCCGCGCGCTTGCTTCGGCGCTGCTGGAAAACCAGGATCCGGTCGCCGCGCTGGCCGCCTACCAGCAGCAGCGTCTCGAAGCGACCACAAGGATCGTGCTGACCAACCGCAGCAATCCGCCGGATGCGATCCTGCGTGAGATCTATCAGCGCACCCACGACCAGCCGTTCGCGGCGATCGGTGATGTCATCAGCCAGGAAGAACTGGTCGCCTTGTCCGAAGGCTACAAGCGGATCGCCGGCTATTCGAAGGATGCCTTGCGCGGTTGAGGATGCGGGAACCGGGCCGCGGCCCTGCCATCGCGCTGGACCAATTCGTCAAAAACACGGGATCGCCGGAAACCGCGGTCTGACGCTGGAGAGGGAGACGACTATGCCGGATTCGCAACGCCAGAACGCGGGCACCTCGCCGGTCGATATCGCCGAATTCATCGACCGGCAGCCGGTCGGCGGATTTCAGATCCGGCTGCTGCTGGTCTGTGCGGCGGTGCTGTTTCTCGACGGCTTCGACACCCAGGCGATCGGCTATGTCGCGCCTGCCCTGGCGAGGGAATGGGGGCTTTCCAAGGCGGCGCTCGGCCCCGTATTCAGTGCCGGCCTGTTCGGGCTGATGATCGGCGCGCTGCTGTTCGGGCCGCTTGCGGACCGTATCGGGCGCAAGAAGATCATTATTTTCTCGACTCTTGCGTTCGGCGTCGGCGCGCTGGCGACGGCGTTCGTTCATGACGCCGACACGCTCCTGGTGATCCGGTTTCTGACCGGGCTCGGCCTCGGCGGCGCGATGCCGAACGCCATTGCGATGACCTCCGAGTTCAATCCGCGCCGCCGCCGCGCCACCATGGTGATGATCATGTTCTGCGGCTTCTCGGTCGGCGCGGCGCTCGGCGGGTTGCTCGCAGCGGCGCTGATCCCGCAATTCGGCTGGCGCGCCGTGTTCGTGGTCGGCGGTGTGGTCCCGCTGCTGCTGGTTCCGGTGCTGGCGCTGCGGCTGCCGGAATCGGCGCGGTTCCTGGTGCTCAGCGGAGCGCCGCATCGGCGGGTCGCCGAACTGCTGCAGAGCCTTGGCCCGAAGTTTGCGTTCACCCCGGCAACGCAGTTCGTCGTGGATGAACCGCAATTGCCCGGCATGCCGGTGCTGCATCTGTTCAAAAGCGGGCGAACCCTGGTCACGCTGTTGCTGTGGGTGGTGTTTTTCATGAGCCTGCTCGACCTTTATTTCCTGTCCAACTGGCTGCCCACGGTGCTCAACGACCTCGGCGCATCGGTGTCGGCGGCGGCGGCGATCGGATCGATGTTGCAGGTCGGCGGCGTGGTCGGAGCCCTTGCGCTCGGGAGCGTCATCGACCGCTTCTCGTTTCGGGCGCTGGCGCTGGTGTATTTCGTCGCCGTGTTCGCGGTGTTCGCGATCGGCCAGTTCGGACACTCCGCAGTTCTGGTCGCGATGGCGATTTTCGCTGCCGGCTTTTGCATTGTCGGTGGCCAGATTGCGGCCAATGCGCTGGCCGCGGCGTTCTATCCGACCGCGGTCAGGGCGACCGGCATAGGCTGGGCGCTCGGGATCGGCCGCGCCGGCTCGATTGTCGGGCCGCTGGTCGGCGGCTTGCTGCTGGCCATGAAATGGAACACGGCGTCCGTGTTCACGGCGGCCGCGCTCGCCGCGTTGTGCGCGGCGCTGGCGGCGTTGTGGTTGAGCCGGCTCGCCGGCCTGGGCGGAAGCGGCCAGCGCACTGCCGAGCCGGCAGCGTTCGCTGCGGCGTTACATCCGTCGACGACGGCTGGAGCCTAGGCTAGATTGCAGCGCCGGAGCGCGATCCCGGCGCCGTCGATGGCATGACGGGAGGGCTGGCGATGAACGACGCGGACAATGACAGCAAGGAGCGGGACCGCGAGATCGCCCGGAACGAAAGTGTGCGGCAGACCGTCAGCGACGTCCGCGTCAGTGTCTGGGCGATCGCGGCGGCCGTCGTGATCGGCCTCGCCGCCGTCGGCTGGGTAGTGCTGCACAACAAGTAGCGCAATGTCGTTTCATCGCTTCCGCATGGCGGCAGCGCGTGTTCAGGCCACGGCGCCCGAGCCGCGTAGCTGCGCGATTGCGGCGTCGTCGTAGCCCGCCTGGCGCAGAATTTCGTCGCTGTGCTCGCCGATCCCCGGCGGACGCCGCGGTTGCGTCTTCCGGCTGCCGTCGATCCAGATCGGGCTGTTGACGGTGAGCATGGTATCGCCCTCGAATGGCACCAGCACCTCGTTTTCCAGCATCTGGCTGTCATTGGGAATGTCGTCGAGAATGCCGACGACGCCGAACACCAGGCCATTGCCGTCAAGTATCTTGCGCCATTCGGCGAGGTCCTTGCCAGCGAAAATCTCGTCGAAAATCCGGATCAATTCCAGCGAGCGGGCGTGGCGGTCGGGCTTGGTGGCGAATCTCGGATCGGTGATGAAATCCTCGCGGCCGAGGCAGCGCGCCAGCGCCGGCCATTGCCGTTCCTCGTTGAGCAGCGACAGAATGATCCAGCGTCCGTCGCGGCATTTGTAGTGATTGGTCACCGCGTTCAGCGCGTGCTCGCGCGGACGCCGCTCGCCGAATTTCGCGCCGCATAATTTGGCCTGGGCGAGGACGCCGTTGGCCCAGATGCCGTTGGCCATCAGGTTCGAGCTGACATGCGAGCCCTTGCCGGTGCGCTCGCGCTTGTACAGCGCGGTCACGATCGCGCCGTACAGCGCCATCGCGCAGGGGTGGTCGCCCATGCCGGCGACCGAGCGCGCCGGCGTGGTATCGGTATCGGCGCGGACCAGATCCATCAGGCCGGAGCGTGCCCAATAGGCATTGCTGTCGAATCCGGGCTTGTCGGCTTCGGCGCCTTTTTCGCCATAGCCGGTGAACGACGCATAGATCAGCCGGTCATTGAGCGGCGCCAGCTGGGCATAGGTGAGGCCGAGCCGGGCGCGCACGCCGGGCGGAAAATTGGTGATGAAGACATCGGCCTCGGCGACCAGCCGATACAACACCGCCTGGCCTTCCGGCCTGGACAGATCGAGCGCGAGACTGCGCTTGTTGCGGGATTCCAGCAGCCACGCGAAATTGTGCGGACTGGCCGGATATCCCGGCAAATTCGGCAGGTTGCGATAGGGGTCGCCCGACCCGGGCGGCTCGATCTTGATCACCTCGGCGCCGAAATCCGACAGCACGGTACCGGCCGCAGGCGCGGCGATGAAGCTCGCGCAGTCCAGGACCTTGAGGCCTTCGAAGATGCCGTCTTCCATGGTGGGGTCGCTCCCGTGACTCTTGTTGGTTTTATTCCGCGCGATGGAATCGCGGCCGCCGCGATGGCCGAATTCCGGTGCATTTGACCGGTCTAGCCGTTCCGATGCAACGGGGCTTTGTGACATGGCTGCCGGGCAGCGTGAAGATCGGCTATTCGCTGCCCGACAACAGCGCCGCGTTGCCGCCGGCCGCGGCCGTGTTGACGGTCACGGTCTGCTCGGTGGCGAAGCGGGGCAGATAATGCGGGCCGCCGGCCTTGGGGCCGGTGCCGGACAGCCCATGGCCGCCGAACGGCTGCACGCCGACCACCGCGCCGATCATGTTGCGGTTGACATAGATGTTGCCGACCTGCAGCCGCTCGATCACGCCCTCGATGCTGTCGTCGATGCGCGAGTGAATGCCGAGCGTCAGGCCGTAGCCGCTGCGTTCGATCGATTGCAGCACGCGCTCAAGTCCGTCGGCGGGATAGCGCACCACATGCAGCACCGGGCCGAAGACTTCCTCGGTCAGCTCACCGGCGTCCGACAATTCGAAGATGTGCGGCGCGACGAAATTGCCGTCGGGAGCGCGACCCGCGAAATGCACCCGGGCCCCGGTTTTCATGCGCGCGATATGGGCCTCCAGCTGTCGCTTGGCCTCGGCGTCGATCACCGGCCCGATCTGAACCGCGGGATCGCAGGGGTCGCCGATCGCAAGCTCGCGGGCGGCGCCCGAGATCATCTCGATCATGCGGTCGGCGACGTCGTCCTGGAGGAACAGCAGTCGCAGCGCCGAGCAGCGCTGGCCGGCCGAGCGGAATGCCGAGCTGACGACGTCGTCGGCGACCTGCTCGGGCAGAGCGGTGGCGTCGACGATCATGGCATTGATGCCCCCGGTTTCCGCGATCAGCGGCACGATCGGGCCTTGTTTGGCGGCCAGCGTGCGATTGATCGAGCGGGCGACCGCGGTCGAGCCGGTGAAGACGACGCCGGCGATGTCAGGATGCGCCACCAGCGCGGCGCCGATTCGGCCGTCGCCCGGCACCAGATGCAGCGCCGAGGCGGGGATTCCGGCCTCGTGCAGCAACCGGACCGCCTCGGCGGCGACCCGCGGCGTCTGCTCGGCGGGCTTGGCGACGACGCTGTTGCCGGCCATCAGCGCCGCGGTCACCTGGCCCAGGAAGATCGCCAATGGAAAATTCCACGGCGAGATCGCGACGAACACGCCGCGGCCGCGAAGCGCCAGGCTGTTGCGCTCGCCGGTCGGCCCCGGCATGAGCTGGCCTGCGCCGAACAGCCTCAGGCCTTCGGCGGCGTAGTAGCGGCAGAAATCGGCGGCCTCGCGGACCTCGGAGAGCGAATCATCGAGCGTCTTGCCGCCCTCGCGCTGCAACAGCGCGATGAAATGCGCCGCGCGCCGTTCCAGCAGGTCGGCCGCCTGCTCCAGCATCGTGGCGCGGGTTTCGGCCGGCGTCCGGCTCCACGATCGGAATGCCGCCCGTGCGGCCGTTACGGCGAGGCTTGCGGCCTCCGGATCGGTGTCGGTCACCTCGGTAACGTCGGGGCTGCCTGCGGCGACGGCCGAAACCAGCTCGCGCAGGGCGGCGCGCTCGCCGAACTCGATGCCGCGCGAATTTTGCCGCAGCGGCCGATAGAGATCGGGCGGCCGGCGGATGTCGGGATGCCGTGCCTCGGCGGCGGCGCCGATCAGCTCGGCCGGCCGCCGCAGCAGGGTTGCAACCGGCACGGCGTGGTCGGCGGCGACAGCGACGAAGGACGAATTGGCGCCATTCTCCAGCAGCCGCCGCACCAGATAGGCCAAGAGGTCGCGGTGGCTGCCGACCGGCGCATAGGTCCGGCAGGCCGGCGTCGGGCGATCCTCGCGCAACTGCGCGTACAGCGCCTCGCCCATGCCGTGCAGGCGCTGAAACTCGAATCCGCCGTCGTCGCCGGCAAGCTCGAGAATGGTCGCCACCGTCAGGGCGTTGTGGGTGGCGAATTGCGGAAAGATGCGGGGCCGCAGCGCCAGCAGCTGCTGCGCGCGCGCGATGTAATTGAGGTCGGTCATCGCCTTGCGGGTGAACACCGGATAATCGTCGAGGCCGCGCTCCTGCGCGCGCTTGATTTCGGTGTCCCAGTAGGCGCCCTTGACCAGGCGCAACATCAGCCGCCGGTTCAGCGACTTCGCGAGATCGTCGACATGGTCGATCACGGCTTCGGCGCGTTTCTGGTAGGCCTGGATGGCCAGTCCGAAACCGTCCCAGCCGGCGAGCGAAGCGTCACCGAGCGCCGCCGCGATCACGTCGAGCGACAGTTCCAGCCGATCCGCTTCCTCGGCATCGACGGTGAAATTCAGCTCAAAGGCCCTGGCCCGGCGCGCCAGATCGATCAGCCGGGGCACCAGCTCCGCCATCACCCGCCGCCGGCTCAACGGTTCGAAACGCGGATGCAGGGCGGAGAGCTTGACCGAGATGCCCGGCCGATCCGGCAGCGGCCGATGGTCGGCGGCGCGGCCGATGGCTTCGATCGCGCTGGCGTAGGAATCGAAATAGCGCGCCGCGTCGGCGGCGGTGCGCGCGCCTTCGCCGAGCATGTCGAAGGAATAGCGCGGCGCGTTGTCGGCATCCGGCTGCGCCCGCGCCAGCGCGGACTCGATGGTCTCGCCGAGCACGAAGTGACTGCCCATCAGCCGCATCGCCTGGCGCGTGGCGGCGCGCACCGCCGGAACGCCGAGCCGCTTCGCCAGCCGTCCGATGCTGCCCTGCGGGGTTTCACCCGGCTGAATCACCCGCGCCGATATTCCCAGCGCCCACGCCGATGCGTTGACCAGGAAAGCGCTGGATTTGGTCTCATGGTGCACGAAGTCCCCCTGGCCGAGCTTGTCCTCGATGAACTGGTCGGCGGTGCGGGCGTCGGGCACGCGCAGCAGCGCTTCGGCCAGCACCATCAGCGCCAGGCCTTCCCGGGTGGAGAGCGCGAATTCGCGCAGCATGTCCTCGACGCCGCCGAGCCGGCCGTCGGTGGCGCGGATGGCGCCGATCAGGCGCGTCGCCGTGCGGTCGATGCGGGCGTCCTGCTCCGCGCTCAAGACGGCGGTTTCGAGCAGCCGGGCCGCCAGGACTGCGTCGTCCGGCGCGTACGGCGCCGCGAAGGGCGGAACGGATGAGGGGTTGGACGTCATGCCTTGTCTCTGGTTCCCGCCCGGCATCATGCCGCCGGTCCAGCAATCGTCAAACACGGCGTTGGGTTTCGCGGAAATTTGCCGGATTGAATAAAGCGGCGGCGGGAGCGCGGCGACCGGCGCAAGCGACAGGCCGGCGGGTCCTTGGCGAATGGCGGGCAGGCCTGTCGGCAGCACAGGAGCCGCCGACGCTCGCGCCGCGTTGCGGCCTGGAGGACCGCCCGGGCCAGCTATCCGTGAGACCGACTGCGGCCAGCGCGGGCCAGCGGGCGGGATGTCATGAACGAGGAGTCAAGGTTTCTTGCGCTCGAACCAGCGCGTTCTGCGCCGATTCGAAAGCGTGCACGAGCGGTGCCAGGCCCCGCCAAACGCACTCTGTTTACTTGGGATATTTTGGAAGCCCCACTCCCGGATTGGGTCCGAGAGTGCGCTGTTGCGGACCGCGTCCTTAGCGTCAAACCTTGAGGTTTTCCGCCGAAGTCTTGCCGCGATTGGCAACTTCTTCGTATTCGACCGTCTGTCCTTCGTTGAGCGAGGAAAGGCCAGCTTTCTCGACCGCCGAAATATGAACGAAAACGTCTTTGCCGCCGCTAGAGGGCTGGATGAATCCAAAACCCTTGGTCGCGTTGAACCACTTCACAGTACCTTTAGCCATCACGTCGTCTCCGCGGGATCAAAAGCGATAACGAACTGCCGGTCCCCGCAAACCGGCATGTCCGACATGCGCACGATACGCGGTATAGGCCAAGCTTGATAGCTTAAACCACACCGGGATTTTGACGGAAAACGATCATTATCGCGGCACATTCGCGCTTTTTGGCCATTTCGCGCTAATTTGACGCGGAACCCGGCCCGATCGGCCCCCGTCGTCGACGTGGCGGCGGGGCCTGGGGGGATCGAAATTAGTGCGTCGCGGCAAGATAGTCGACGATCTTGCCGACATCGGCATCCTCGATCGGCGCGCCATAATTCTTGATCATCTTGGTCACCTCGGCCTGCCAGAAATCCTTCTTGAATTTCGGCCCGCGCGGCTGGGTATTGATGTAGTCCGCGGAGTGACAGGCCGTGCAGTTGTTCTGCACCACCTCGAGATTGGGTCCGGGCTTGAATGTCGCGGTTTCCTCCGGAAGCTGATAGGCGATCGGCGCCGCGCCGGCCGACCCAAGAGCCAATATTGCGATGGCGGCAAGGCCGACGGAAAAACCGGGAGTCATGAGGGCTCGCATCATGCCGCGGTGACCCGGACTGTTTCGACGACATTGCGCAGATAGCCGGCCGGATTCCATGTCGGCTCGAGCGGCTGGGTGTCGCCGGCATTGTTGGTGGCGCGAACCTTGAGTTCGTGGCTGCCGGCAGTGAGCCGCACCGGCAGCTTCCATTCGCGGAACGAGTATTTTCCGAGGTCCCTGCCGAGTTTTGCCGGTGTCCAGCTGCTTCCGCCATCGAGCGAGACCGCGACTTCCTTGATGCCCTTGCCGCCGTCGAAGGCGATTCCCTTCAGGGTCGTTGCGCCCGGCTTCAGTTTCGCGCCATCGCTCACATTGGTGATGAAAGAGCGGACGGTGAGGTGGTTGATAGGGATCGTCGCCTTGGGGGCGGTGCCGGGCTCGACGCAGCCGCACGGCGTGTCCGGAATCCGATAGGCGGTTTTCATCCAGAAGCCGTCGAACACGCTGTCCAGCACGGTAATCTCGTTGAGATGCTTGACCCAGTAGGTGCCGTAGTAGCCCGGCACCACCAGCCGCAACGGGAAGCCGTTGAGAACCGGCAGATCTTCGCCATTCATGCCATAGGCCAGCATGACCTCGCCGTCGCGGGCATGATCGACATCGAGCGCCTTGGCAAAATCCGGCGTGCGGTCGCTGACCGGCCCGTCCATGCCGCCGAACGCGACCTGTTTTGCCCCTTGCTGCACGCCTGCCATATCGAGCACGGTCTTCAGCGGTACGCCGTGCCAGCGGGCATTGCCCATCGCGCCATTGCCCAGTTGGCCGCCCGCCACCCGCGGCTCGAAAAATCCACGGCTGTTGCCCGAGCACTGGTTGACGGCAACGAGTTCGACGGCGCCGAGCTTGCGGATGTCCTTCAGCGACAAGGTCAGCGGACGATCGACCTTGCCCTTGACCTGCAGCGAGAATTTATCCGGATCGATGTCGAGAGGGATGTCGGCCAGATGATAGCGGACGAAGAAGGCGTTGTTCGGCGTAATCGGGCCGTCGTTGAAGATGGAGAACGGCGTCTCCATCTGCGGCGGCCGGCTGGTCAGGCCGATCATCAGCCGCTTTTGCGGATATTTCACCAGCGGCCGCTCGCCATTGTCGAAAGGCAGGGTCACGCTATCGAGCGCCAGCGCCGGCAGCGAACCGAAACCTGTCGCCAGCGCCGCCATGCCGGCGCGCCTCATCATCTCTCGTCTGTCGAGCATCGCGCTTCCTCCGAAGCTTTCTTTTGGACCCGGTCGCCACCGGAATCACGGGCGCCACTGTGGCATCGGAATCGTCCAAGTCAACACGACCTCAGTCTGAGCATGGCAAGGAGATTGCGATGCAACAATGCGGCCAGACAAAAGCCCCGGCCGCGGAGCCGGCCGGGGATTTGAACGGAAGCAATCGAGGTCTCGCTATTCACAGACATTGATGGTGCGAAGGCGGTAGCCGAACGGGGTCGGTATGCGGCGGATCACATAGCATCCGCCATCATCATAGCCGACGCCGCCGACATAGCCGAGGCCGAAGCCGTGGTGACCGAAGTGATGGAAGCCGCCACCCCATCCGCCGCCCCAATGCGCGGACGCGGCGGAGGGAGCCAGCGCCACCGCGCTGAGAGAGATGGCGGCAACAAGTCCAAGCGTCAATTTGCGAAGCATGGTCGTTCTCCTTGAATGATGCGCACGCGGCGCGGGTTGCTGTCGACGGCGTAACCGTCGCACATCAGTCGCATCGCTTCGGAGCGGGGTTCGGGAATGTCAGGTCTGGTTCGTCGACAATCTTCTGAAGATTCGTTCAGGTGTGAGAAAAATCACATAGCGTCGCATTCGCCCTCAATTGGCTTGCCGGGGCGGACACGGCCGGAGGCCGCCGGCCTCCACACCGATCATCTGGCGATGTGTTCGGAAAACGTCTCGCGGAACTTCTCGACCTCGCCGGCGCTGACATCGGACACGGCCCAGAAAGTCAGTCCGTCCTCGCTCCAGTTCTCCATGTTGTAGCCGTCGCGAGATGCCGTGGTCGGTCCGGCGGCCGAAGCCGGCCAGATGAACAGGTTGATGAGATGCGCTTGCCGCCGGTAGATCAGGGCCGCCACCACCCGCCCGCCGATGTAGTCGATGCGGCCTCCCACCAGGGGAAATCCCTGCGGCGCAAGATCGACGACCGGCGGAGAGAAATCGATCTTGCCGTTGAACCATGGCTTGACGGTGTGCTGATCTGAAGTCGCGACATCCGTCAGGTGATTGACCAGCAGCGAGCGGACGTGGCTTGCAAGGATTTCATCTTCGATCGGCGAACGCTGATGGATCGGCGCGGTCACCAGGAACAGGCTGGCAGCGAGCGCTGCGAGCGACGGCACGAACATCCACTGCCTGACGAATTCGAGGAAATTGAAACGCTTTTCGCCCTGCCGGTTCTGCGGCGCAGCCGACGATCTCGCCTGCATCGCGGCCTCGTGCGCCACCGCAGCGAGGACCTGCGCGCGCACGTGATCCGGCGTTCGCCAGCGCACCCCATTTTGCGTCACCGCCTGTTTCAATGCCTCGAGTCGTCTCAGTTGAGTGTCGCAATGGGGGCAGGTGGCGAGATGCCGTTCCAGTTGCAGCGAATGGGCGGCATCGAGTTCGCCATCGATGAAGCCGTGAAGCATCAAATCCCACTCGGCGCACGGCTTTGCGGCGGAGGAGCTCACCTGCGGTCCTCCCCCAGGCCGGTTTGCTGGCGCCATGCGCTCTCGAATCGTGTCCGCGCGCGCGCCAGCCGGGACATCACGGTGCCGATCGGCAGCGCAAAGGTTTCCGCGATCTGGCGGTAGGACAGCCCTTCCAGCTCGCGCAGGACCAGTACCTCGCGCAGCGACCGCGGCAGTTTGGCGAGGACGATTCGAACCGCGCTGGATTCGCCGCTTCGCAGCAGCGCCGTTTCCGGGGTGTCCGCATCCGACGGTATGTCGTCGACCGAGAACCCCTCGGCGTCGTCCGGACGGTGAAGGTCGACTTCCACGCGGGCCTTGCGCCGGCACTCGAGCAGCCAATTATGATAGCAGTTGCGCACAATGGTGAAGATCCAGGCGCGCGCGTCGCCACCCTGATAGCCGTCGAAATTTCGATAGGCGCGAAGGAACGCTTCCTGCACGATGTCCTGGGCTGCGTCGGGGTTGCGGCTGAGAAAGCGCGCGAAATTATAGGCGGCATCGAGGTGGGGCACGATGTCTCGCTGAAACCTGCCGTAGAGGTCGCTGGCCCCGGCCGGCTGGCGCGTCGCCGAAACATCGGCGCGACCTGACGCCGCGGTCACCGGACTGCAGGGCTCGGCCCGGCTTGTTGTTGGCGGGGTAGCGGCATGGTCGTTGCCGGCGGCCATCGATCGAATCCTGAAATCCTTCCGTATTTCCGCGATTCCGATCGCCACGCCGGCGATCAGGCAATCCAGCAACGAACCTGGCATCCTGCAGTCTGTCGCCGATGGCGAATTCATGACGTCCGTCCGCTGCGTGTCCGTTTGAATCGAGGGTGGCAAAATCCAGGCAAAATCCAGGTATCGACATCCGACTGTGAAATAGACCGCCATTCGCAACGGTTTATTCCCGGGCTTGTCAAAAAACCGCGGCCCTTTCCAAAAGCCTGACCGCCGCCCTGTCCGTGCCGGACGGCCTGACGCGATGCCCCACGCCCAGCCACCGCCATGGTGCTGCGGCGGAAAAATAGTTGCGCCGGCGAGAATAAAGCGCCGACGGCGCCGGTCTCCTTGGCTGCAGGCATGATTGTTCCGCCTCCTGCTCCCATCCAGTCGAAATCAAGGAGAACGTCAAATGTTAACCTTATCGCGCCGTGGCCTCCTGGCATCCGCAGCGCTCGGTGCAGCCTTCGGGCTGGACAGGAAGCTGGCTTTCATCAACCCCGCGCTTGCGGAAACACCGCTTGAGCCGAGCAACGGCGTCTACAAATACAAGGTCGGCTCGATCGAGGTGACCGCCTTGTACGACGGTATCTGGCGCAAGCCCCACGATCCCTCTTTCATCAGGAACGCTTCGGTCGAGGAAACCAAGGCCGCGCTCGCCAAGGCGGGCCTGACCACGGAATTCATGCCGATCCCGCTGACGGTGATCGTGCTGAAGATCGGCGACAGGCATATCATGGTCGACGCCGGGTCGGGGGTCGGTCAGTGGCAGGCCAATGCGACCAACCTGCCCGCCAACATGAAGGCCGCCGGTATCGAACGCAATCAAATCGGCACCATCCTGGTCTCGCATTTTCATCCCGATCACGTCTGGGGATTGATGGAGAAAGGCACCAACGCGCCGGTGTTTCCGAATGCCGAACTCATTGTCAACGGCGCCGAATACAATTGGTGGACCGAGCCCGGCCGGGTCGAGAAGCTGGCGGAAGGCCGCCGGCCGGCCGGCAAGCGCATCGCCGGGGTGTTCCCGACCTGGAAGAACTGGAAGCTCGTCGAGGACAACGCCGAAGTCGCTCCCGGCGTCCGCCTGCTTTCGGCGGTCGGCCACACCCCGGGTCACTCGGCCTTCCTGGTCACGTCGGGCAAGGACCAGCTGATGGTGTCGAACGACACCATGTATGTGCCGGCGCTGCTGGCGCCGCACCCGGACTGGCAGGGCACCTATGATCAGGACGGTCCGACCGCCGTCGCCACCCGCCGCAAGCTGATCGACCGCGTCATCGCCGACAAGATGATGATTTGCGGCGCGCATTTCCCGTTTCCCGGCGCCGGCGTGTTCGCCAGGGACGGCGATGCCTACGCCTTCACGCCAGTCGCTCAATCCTGATCAGACACGGAGGATACCACCATGGCAAAGACGCTGCACTCCATGCTGGCCGGCATGACGCTGGTCCTCGGTCTCGGGCTCGCCCCGGGGCTGTCGCCGGCCCCGGCTTACGCGGTCGACAACATGTCGTCGAGCGACGCCCCCGATCTCACCTCGGTCCGCGCCAAGATCAAGGCAAAGGACTATGCCGGCGCGCTGGCGGAATTGCGCGACCTCGCCGAGGACACCCAGCAGGCCGACGTCTACAATCTGCTCGGCTTCACCCTGCGCAAGACCGGCGACGTCAAGACATCGCTGACCTACTACACCAAGGCTTTGGAACTCGAGCCGGGTCACAAGGCGGCCCGCGAGTATCTCGGCGAACTCTATGTTGAAACCGGCAATATGGAGAAGGCCCGCGAACAGCTGGCCATCCTGGCAAAACTCTGCCCTGGCGGCTGCGAGGAACGCGAGGATCTGCAAAAGGCCATCGGCGCCAAGGCGGCGAGCAACTGACAGCGGAGGCGGGCGGTCATCCGCCCGCGTCCCTTTATTGCAACCAACCGGAGCGGATCAAATGCAAGCGCCGGCGACACCAGCCATGGTCCACGAGGACGCCATTCTGCTGGTGAGCCGGCTGCTGCTGGCATGGCTCTTCGTCCATGAGGGCGCGTTTCTGGTGGTGAATTTCGGCGCCGCTTCCGCGTCCATGGCCAAACTCGGCGTCCCTGCGTTGGCGCTGATCGCCACCATCGCGCTGCAGCTCGTTGCCGGCATCGCAATGGCGATCGGTTGGCATGCGCGGCCCGGCGCGGCGGCCCTGGGCCTGTTCTGTCTGGTCACGGCAATCCAGTTCCACAATAATCTTGCCGTTCGAAACGAATTGCTGCATTTCGAGAAGGACCTCGCGATCGCCGGCGGATTGTTTCTCCTGGCGGTGCGCGGCACCGGCAGATGGTCGCTGGACGCCCTTCGCCGCGCCCGCTCCGCGGGCTCGGCGGTGGCCGCGGCAGGCCCCCGTGGCGCCCTGTGAGAAGCGAAACTCTCCGGCCTCGCCGCGGAGCGCCGGTTTTGAGGCTGTGTTTGGTGCGGACTGCGAAGCACGGCACGCAGCGGCTGACGGGCCGCAAGGCGCTGCTGGCGACGATTACTCAGCCGCGACGAGATCCACGGCATCCACCAGGGCGGACAAGGCCTTCGCAGAGGCAACCACGCGGACCACCATCGGCCCGGTGCGTCCGCGGATCGCGATTTCCTGAGCAGGCAGGGCATCGGCCGGCAGGCCGGCCTCGATCCGAACCTGCTCCGAAACGATCGCTTCGCAGCCGAGGCTCTTGGTCATGTCCTGCAGCCTTGCGGCGACATTGACCGCATCGCCGAGGGCGGTGAACACCATGTGCTCGCGGTAGCCGATGTCGCCGATGATCACTTCGCCGCCATGAATGCCGATGCCGAAGCGGATCGGCTCATTCAGGTCATGACCGAGCAATCGATTCAATTCGTCGACATTGACGGCAATCATGGCCGCCGCGCGAAGCGCCTGGCGGCAGGCGCCTTGCGGGCCGGCCGCGAGCCCGAACAGCGCCAGTTGCCCGTCGCCGACGAACTGGTTGGGTTGGCCGCCGCATTCGATCACGGCCCGCGACACCGCGGCGAGGAAGCGGTTGACGATGAAGACGGTGTCGAACGGCAGCCGCAGTTCCGCCAGCCTGGTCGATCCGCGCATGTCCACGAACATGCTGACCAGGTAGCGCTCCTCGCCGATGCGGTGCGGGTGCGACGCGGGCGCAGGGGCCGACGATTCATGCGGCATGAAGAGCTGGAAGAACGACAGATCGGCGGTGGGCCGCAACTGGCAGGCAAGGCGGATCGACGGGTCGGCCGCTCCGACCCGGTCGAGCACGAATGCCTCGCGCGGCGACGGCTGCGGCAGCGCGGAGCAGTCCCCGATCACGCGAATCCTGCAGGTGGAGCAGCGGGCGCGGCCGCCGCACATGCTGGCATGCGGTACGTTGTGGCGCAGGCTTGCCTCGAGCACGCTGAGACCCTTCGGCACCCGGACCGTCCTGCCATTGCCGTAGGACAGGGTGACGATGCTGGCGCGGCGTTCGTTCAGGGCGCGCGCGGTCCTTGCCAGCAACACCAGCCCGATCAGGCCGAGATAGAAGATCAGGAAATCATTCACGATATCGCCGAGCAATTGCTGCTCGGCCGGCGTGCCGACCTGGCGCGGCGAAAGATTGTCGGTTCGCCATTGCGCGCTGGCGCTGTCGCGAACCACGCTGCGCCCGCCCTGATAGAGACCGAGCAGCGCCAGGGTCGGTATCAGCACCGCCGCCGCCAGCAGAAACGGCGCCGCGCGCTTGAAGAACGCCTTCATCCGCAGCCAGAAATAAAGACCGATGCAGCCGTGGATCCAGGCCACGGTCAGCACGGTGAACATCAGCCACATTTTGTACGGCGACGCGATCCAGTCGGCATAAAATACCTGCGGATAGAGCCGCTCCTGTCCGAACAGGGCCTGGCCGAGCCGCATGCCGGCAATGTGAGCGATGATCAGGGCCGGAATGCTGAGGCCGAGCACGAGCTGCAGCGGCTCGACGGCCTTCCAGCGAAACTGCCGGCGCTGGTACAGCGCCCAGATCCCGAGGCCGGCATGCAGCAGCGCCGCGCCATAAAACACGACGGCGACCGGCGGAAATTGCCAGAACATGATGTGGTAATGGAGTCCCGTTGCCAGGGCCGCCATCGAGATATTGCCGAGCGCATGGTTGAGGAAGTGACTGAGCAGATAGGCAAACAGCACCAGCCCGCAGCCGAGACGGATTTGGCGTATGCCGATGCCGCGGGTGAATCTGGCGAACCTGGCGCGGCTGCGGATGGTCATGCGGTTCCGTCGATGATGCTCGCGCAATGTAGGGTTTAATTTCGACGCTGGCCACCTTTCCACACGCCGGCGCGGGGCGGCGGCGGCGTCGTTCCGGCGCGGGCCCGTTTCGGCGGGCTGCGACCGGCTTTCTGCAACGCGTAAGCCGGCGGCCGGCGTTCGCCAGCATTTGCTCCATGGGTAAGGTGATGGCCGCCACACGTTGACAGCTCCCGGTGAGTCGGGGAGAAAGCACCGTGACAACAGCCCCGCCCGACAGCATCTGTACCCGGCCGAAGCGTTTTTCCGCGCGGCAATGGCTGGCGGTGGCTGGCCTGATCGCCGCGCTGACGGTGCTTCGGGTGATCTACGCATCCGTGATCGAGCTGCGTACCGACGAGGCCTATTACTGGACCTGGTCGAAGCAGAACGTGCTCTGCTACCTCGATCATCCGCCGATGATCGCCTGGTTCATCCGCTTCGGCACTGCGATCTTCGGCGACACCAATTTCGGCGTCAGGTTTGCCGGCGTGGTGGCGATGCTGGTCACGCAGCTGCTGCTCGCCGATATGGTCCGGCGCGTGACCCACGACGCCCGCGCGATCGTGTTCGCGCTGCTGATGCCGGAGGCCGCACTCTATTACGGGCTGCTGATGGCCAAGGTGTCGCCCGACGTGGCGATGATCCCGTTTGCGGTCGCCATGCTGTGGGCGCTGGTGCGGCTGCGCGAGAGCGATGACGGGCGCTGGTGGCTGGCGGCGGGCGCCTTCGCCGGCCTGGCGCTGCTGTCGAAATTCACGGTGGTCATGCTGGTTCCGGCGGTGGCAGCCTTCATGCTGGTGCCGGACTGGCGCCGGCGCTGGCTGCGCAGCCCGTATCCGTGGACCGCGGCGCTGATCGCCGCGGTTTTGTTCGCTCCGGTAGTGATCTGGAATGATCAGCACGACTGGGCGTCATTCCGCTTCCAGCTGGTGCGCGCCACCGCACCCCATCCGGTGTCGCTGCGCACCGTCGGGGATTTTATCGGCCTGCAGTTCGGGCTGGTCGGGTTTATCCTGTTGCCGGTGGTCCTGTCCGGCGTGGCGCTGACGGCGTGGCGGGGATATCGGCGAGGTGACGCCGTGGCCATCCTGCTTTCGACCTGTGTCGTCGTTCCGTTTGGCTATTTCTTCTGGAAATCGCTGACGCTGCGGGTCGGCGATACCTGGCCGACATTCCTGTGGCCGGCCGGATTTGCCGCCGCCGCCATCAATGTCGCGATGCTGCCGCGCGAAGGCTGGCCGGCTTGGATGATCAAATCGACGGTGACATGGGCCAAGGCCGCGGTCGCCTCCGGGATCGTCTTCGTGGTCCTGGTGTTTCTCTACTACGTGGTCAGCCCCTGGAATTTCATCGGCAGGGCCGATCCGATCGGCGGGGAGGCGGGCTACCGGCAGGTCGCGGAGCGGGCCCAGGCCGAACTGGACAAGATCGGCGCGACCTGGATAGCGACCACGGACTACCGGACCTACGCCATGATGCGTTGGTATTTCAACGGCCGGGTGCCGGTGATCCAGATCAACGAGCGGGCGCGGTTCATCGGCTTTCGCGACCCCGGCATGGATCTGATCAGGGGGCATACCGGCCTCTATGTCGCGCGCGAGCCCGACAATGCCAATCCGGTATGGGACGCCACCACGGCGGTCAGGCAGCCGCTGGAACGGGTCGATCGCAGCTGGCGCGGTATCGTGATGGACACCTACGCGCTGGAGAAATTGACCGGTTGGACGCCGGAACTGTCGCCGCCGCCGGATTCGCCGCTGTATCGCTGGCACTGGCTGGCCGGCGATTTTCAACTGACCCTGCAGGGAGATTGTTAAAGATGCTGGTCCGAATGGCTACCGTCCTGGCGTTGTCGGTCGGCGCGCCGGCGCTGCCGGCCGCGGCCGCCGATTACCCCGATCATGCGATCAGGATGATCGTGCCGTTTGCCGCCGGTGGCGGCACCGACGTGCTGGCGCGCATCATCGCGCAAAACCTCAACAGCCGATGGGGCCAGCCGGTCATCGTGGAGAACGAGCCGGGCGCGTCGGGCGCGATCGGGACCCGGGCCGCCATGAAGGCCGCGCCCGATGGCTACACCCTGCTGATGGCCTCGACCGGCGCGCTGATGGCGGTTTCCGCCGGCGCCGACGACGGCGGTCCGTTCGACGTCAACAGATATCTGACGCCGATCGCGATCGGCGCGGCGCCGCCCTATCTGCTGGTCGTCAGCCCGACCCTGCCGGTGCAGACGACCGCGGAACTGATCAGATACGCGAAGCAAAAGCCGGACGGACTGACCTTCGGCTCGTCGGGCATCGGCGCGGCGTCGCATCTTTCCGGGCTGCTGTTTGCCAGCGATACCGGGATCAAGATGCTGCACATTCCCTACAAGGGAACCGGGCCCGCGGTCACCGATCTGCTCGGCGGCCGCATCGACATGATGTTCGCGCCCGGGCCGGTGGTGGATCAGTTCGTGCAATCCGGCCAGTTGAAGGCATTGGGCGTCACCGACATCAGGCGATCCAAATTTTATCCCGACGTCCCGACCGTCGCCGACGCCGTGCCCGGCTACGAATCGGTCGGCTGGTTCGGTCTGCTGGGGCCGCCGCATCTGCCGCCCGGGATCGTCAAACGGATCAACGCGGCCATTGTCTCGGCGATGCAGACCCGGGAATTTCGCGATCATCTGGCGACACTGGGCGCCGAACCCGAGTTGCGAACGCCGGAAGAGTTCGGCCGCTACATCAATGCCGATGTTGCCAAATGGAGCAGGCTCGTGAAAGACAACGACGTGCAATTGCCGGGAGGAAAGTGAATATGCGTTTGGCAACCTTTACCGAAGCGTGGTCGAAGCCGCGGTTCGGCATCGTCCGCGGCGAGCACATGGTCGACGTGATTGCGGCCGCCAACGCGCTGCATCGGGCGGTTCCGGCGACCACGGTCAAGGCCGCCGTCACCGGCGGCGCCGCGACGCTCGCGGCTCTGGAAGATTTGGCTGCAGCGGCGGAACGCGCCAGGCTGGTTCGCCCGATCGCGGGGTTGAAGTTCCTGCCGCCGATTTCCGATCCGTCAAAGTTCTTCTGCGTCGGCAAGAACAACAGGAAGCATCGCGAGGAACTGGCCGCCAACAAGATGCTGACCGAAGTCCCGAATGAGCCGACCGGTTTCATCAAGCTGGTCGACACCATGTCGGGCGACGGCGACGAGGTCGTCAGGCCGGCCGATATCGCCATGCTCGATTACGAGCCGGAGCTTTGCTATGTCGTCGGCAAGCGTGCCCACGGCGTCAGCAAGGCCGAGGCGATGGACTATATCGCGGGCTTTACCCTCACCAACGATGTCAGCGCGCGCGAAATCCAGAAGCGCGAGGTCGCCTCCGGCAGCCGGTTCTGGACTGCCAAGAACATGCCCGGCTTCGCGCCGGTCGGGCCCTATATCCTGACCATGGACGAAGTCGCCGACACCGACAATCTGTGGGTCACCTGCGACGTCAACGGCGAGCGCAGGCTGCGTTCCAACACCGGCGACTATCTGTACAAGATTGCCGACGTGCTCGAGCACTTCTCGCGCTATGTCGTGTTCGAGCCGGGCGATCTGATCGCGATGGGCGCCCCGAGCGGCGTAGCGGTCGGACAGCCCAATGCGGCCGAACTTTATCTGCGGCCCGGTGACGACATGGTGATCGCGTTCGAAGGCCTGATGTCGCTGCGCACCAGGATCGTCGCGCCGGGGTAGCTGGAATTCGAAATTGATTGACCTCGGCACCTCCGCCATCTTTGCGAGGAGCGAAGCGACGGAGCAATCCAGCTTCGCTTGCGGCCCTGGATTGCCTCGCTTCGCTCGCAAATGACGATAGGGCGTTCGGCTGAAACCAAACCGCCGCCGACGCGTTCGCGCCAAAATGCATGCGCGGCGCGGGCCTATTCCTCCGCCTCGCGCTTGCGCAGCAGGTCCTTGGCGAGATCGCCGAGCGCGGGCCGCGGCAGCGCGGTGAACGGCAGCGGGCGGGTCACCTCGATGGCGGCCAGACCGAGCCGGGCGGTGAGCAGTCCGTTGAGAACGCCCTCGCCGAGCCGCTGCGACAGTTTTGCCGCGATGCCGTGGCCCAGCACCTGCTGAACCAGGCTGTCGCTCGCCGCCATGCCGCCGCTGATCGCAACATGCGCGATGACGTGACGCATCAGCCGGATCATGCCCAGCGCTCCCGGCCGCCCGCCGTACAGCAGGGCCAGCTGCCGGATCAGCCGCAGCGACGCTGCGAACACGAACAGCACATCGACCAGCGCGCGCGGACTGACGGCGGTGACGATCGAGACCCGTTGCGCCGCCGACGAGATCAGGCGGCGCGCTTCCTGATCGAGCGGCGTCATCAATTCCCGTTCCGCCAGCCGGATCAGGTCGGCGCCGTCGATGATGTCGTCGACGTGGCCTTGCAGCGTGGCGCGGGCCCGCGCCAGTTGCGGGTTCTGATGCGCAAGCTTGAGCAGCTCCCGCACGATGCTGCGGCTGTCGGCATTGTTGTCGCTGAGCAGCGTGGCGGCGGCGCGCAGATGCAGCTTTTCGATGGTGGCAAGCCGCGCCAGTCCGAATGCCTCGCGGGCAACCACCACGACAAAGGCCAGGGCTGCGGCGCAGGCAAATGCCAGCCCGAGAAAACCGAGGCCCTCGCTGCGCGCGAACAGATCCTCGATCAGGCCGGTCACGCCAAGCCCGAGGCCGAGCAGGACCAGTCCGCCGACCGCGGCCCAGAACACCGCGCCCCAGCGAAATCCGCGGCGGCTGCGCAGCATCGGCGCCTCGAGCGCGACCGGCAGCAGCGCGGCATCGGGTTCCGGTGTGACGCGGACGGTGCCGCGCGGCGGCCGGCCGGCCTCCTCCGGGTCGATCACGATCACGCCGGGGTCGTCGAGCTTGAAGGTCGCCGGGCGCCGGGATCGCTCGCTCATTGCAGTTTGTCTCCGATCAGGAACTGGAGGGCGCGGTCAAGGCGGATGTGAGGCAGCGCGGCGGCAGCCGCGTCCAGGCTTTGCAGCAGCGGCGGCCGAAAGCGCAGAAAGCGGAAATCGGTCGTGTCGGGGCCGGTGCTGGAGAGGCCGGCAAACGCGCCTTCGCCGCCGAAAAGCTGTTCCGGATCCAAAGGCAGATCGCCGGGGAAGGTCGCCACCTCGGTGGTGCCGTCGAAGGCCTCGCCGCCTGCGGTCTGCTCGGCGGCGGGCGTGCCGAGGATGGAGGGCAGTTTTTCCCGGCCGCGCTGCACCTGGGCCTCGCGGGTGGCGCGGACCGCGGCCAGCGCCACGACGTCGATCTCGGCGCCGGCATATTCGGCGCGGGTCGCAGCCCTGGCCACGGCGCGCCGCAAGACCGCCTCGAGGCGATCATGGCTGGAATGGTGCAGATGGTCGGCCTTGGTGGCGGCGAACAGGATGCGGTCGATTCGCGGCCGGAACAGGCTGCTGAGCAGGGTGCTGCGGCCGATCCGGAAGCAGTCGAGAATTCCCGCCAGCGCCGCCTCGAGGTCCTGCAGCGCTTCGGGTCCGGCATTGAAGGCCGCCAGCGCATCGACCAGAACCACCTGGCGGTCGAGCCGCGAGAAATGATCGCGGAAGAACGGCCGGACCACCACGGTCTTGTAGGCCTCGTAGCGCCGCACCATCATCGCCCACAGCGATCCCTCCGGCGCCACGCCGTCGGCCGGCAGGTCGAGCGGCGCAAAGGTCAGCGCCGGCGAGCCTGCAAGATTGCCCGGCATCAGGAAACGGCCCGGCGGCAGCAGGCTCATGGCAAAGCGCTCGTCGCGGCAGGCGCGCAGATAGTCGGTGAACAGCCGCGCAGCGGTCAGGGCAGCCTGTTCGTCTTCACGGTGGCGGGCATTCAGTGTTGCAAGATGCTGCTGCCACGGCGCCGCGAGCCGGGCGCGGGGCCGCTGCCGCGACAGGCCGAGGCTTTCACGGGACCATTGCTCGTAGCTCTTGGCGAGCAGCGGCAGATCGAGCAGCCATTCGCCGGGATAATCGACGATATCGAGCGTCAGCGAGCGGTCCGCGCCATTGGTGCGCTGATAATCGATCACCAGCCGCAATTCGCTGATATCGACCGTCGAATTCGGCCAGGTCCGGTGCTCGATCAGGGTGCGGACATGGTTTTCGTAGTCGAACCGCGGCACCGCATCGTCGGGCTGCGGCTCAAGCCGGGCGCGGGCGATCCGGCCGGTCGCCAGCGGCTCGAAAACCGGAAAGCGGCCGCCCCGGGTAAGGCCGTGGACCAGCGCCGTGATGAAGACGGTCTTGCCGGCGCGTGACAGGCCGGTGACGCCGAGGCGAATTGTCGGATTGAAAAAGTGATCGCCGAATTCCAACAGGGCTCGCGCCGACAGGCGGGCTTCCTCGATGATATCGGAAAAACCAAGGGCCATGCGGGCCTGAACTGCTCGATTTGACGGTAGAAACCGGCGGGAAGCCATCGCAAAGGTGGCGATTGGCGGATGGAAATCAAGCTTTCATATTTAGGACGCGATTTGAGCCGAGAAGTCCGGGGATCGGTTGACCTGCCCCCGGGCGTTGACCTCCCCGGGAGCATGATCTATCGCTCCCCACTCAAGCTTGGCACGCCATGACCATTTTCAGACTGAAGCAACTGGCCTCGTCCTCTGCCCTGGCGGCGGCCGGCGCGGTACGCTGGAATTACGATCGCTCCGAGCTGATCGCCGATGGCGTCGTGCACGGCATCGGCGTGTTCTGCGGATTGGTCGCGGCCACGGTGCTGATCGTACTGACGGCCATCTACGCCACCGGGTTCGAAGTCGCGGTGGTATCGGTCTATGTCATGGGATTGCTGGCCATGTTGGTGCTGTCGGCCACCTACAATCTGTGGCCGATCTCGCGGGCCAAATGGGTGCTGCGCCGGTTCGATCACTCGGCAATCTATGTGCTGATCGCGGCGACCTACACGCCGGTGTTCGCCCAGCTGCAGGACCGCATCTTTGCGATGTCGCTGCTGGCCGGGGTTTGGAGCGTGGCCGCGGTCGGGATCATGCTGAAGCTGTTTTTCCCCGGCCGCTTCGACCGGGTATCCGTCGGTCTGTATCTGGCGATGGGCTGGAGCGGATTGATCGCCTATGATGCCGGCTTATCGTCGCTGCCGCGGCTGGCGCTGTGGTTCATCGCGGCCGGCGGTGCGCTCTATACGCTGGGCGTGATCTTTCACGCCTGGCGGCGGCTGCGCTTTCAAAACGCGATCTGGCATTGCTTCGTGCTGCTGGGTGCGGCCTGCCATTACACCGCCGTGCTCGACCTGGTTCTGGCCTGAGCGATCCAACAAGGACGAACTGACCGATGCAGGTTGCGGGCAAGGTCGTGGTTGTCACCGGCGGCGCCAATGGCATCGGCCGGGCACTCTGCGAAGCCTTTCACCGCGCCGGTGCGGCCAAGGTGGTGGTGGCGGATCTCGATCTGGCAGGCGCACAAGCCGTTGCCGCCGTGGTCGACGGCAAGGCCTTCCAATGCGACGTCGGCCGGGAGCAGGACATCCGCCATGTCATCGAGGAAACCGAGCGGCAGTTCGGCCCGATCGCGCTGTTCTGCTCCAATGCCGGCATCGGCGGCGGGTTCGATCCGCTGTCGGAAAACGCCGGCGGCACGTCCGATGAACCGTTCGCGAAAAGCTGGGCGGTTCATGTCATGGCGCATGTCTACGCCGCGCGGCATCTGATCCCGCGGATGAAGGCACGCGGCGGGGGCTGTTTTCTCAACACCGTTTCCGCCGCAGGCCTGCTGTCGCAGGTCGGAAGCCCGGCCTACTCGACCACCAAACATGCCGCAGTCGGATTTGCGGAAAATCTTGCGATCTCGCACCGGGCCGACGGCATCCGGGTCTCGATCCTGTGTCCGCAGGGCGTCGACACCAACATGCTGCGCTCGATCCCGAAGGGTCCGCAGTCCGGCGATGGCGATCTCAGCCCCGAACAGGTCGCCAACGACGCCCTGCAGGGAATCGAGCAGGAGACATTCCTGATCCTGCCGCACCCGCAGGTGCTCGGCTACATGCGCAACAAGACCGAAAATTACGATCGCTGGATCGCCGGCATGGCGAAGATCCAGGCCAGGATGCGGGAAGCCTACGGGAAGGCGTGAAGACAGCCCGGCCGCGACGGGTAGGCATGAACCTCGCGGTTCAGTTCTTCTGCGAATACAGTACCGGTACCGCCGAATCCACCATCACCTCGACCAGGCTGACGCCGTCATGGACGAGGCTGCGCTCCAGCGCCGGCACCAGATCCGACGATTTGCCGACGCGCACCGCATCGCAGCCCATGCCTTGCGCGATCTTCACAAAATCGATCCCCGGCAGATCGAGGCCGGGCACGTTGCGCACCTGCATCACCTGGCTGAACGAGCGCATGGCGCCGTAGCCGGCATTGTTGATCACCACCACCGTCAGCGGCAGCTTGCGTTGCGCCGCCGTCCACAGTGCCTGGATCGAATACATCGCCGAGCCGTCGCCGATCAGGCAAACCGTGCGGCGCTCCGGGCGGCCCAGCGCCATGCCGACGGAGGCCGGCAGGCTGAATCCGAGACCGCCGCTGGCCATGGTGCAGAAGCTGTCCTGTCCGCGCATCGGCATGAACTTCTGCATGGCCGGGCGATGCGACGGGGCTTCCTCCACCAGCACGGCGTCGCCGGGCATCGCGGCCGACAGCGAATGCAGCAGGAATTCGGCGGGGATCGGATCGCCGGCGGCCGGTGCCGGCGGCAGCGTGCGGCCCGCCGGCATTGCACGCCTGGTTTCCGGCAGCAGTTCGAGCAGCATCGTCAGCGCGGGCTTCAGGGTGGCGATGATGCTGGTGCCGACAGGCGAAACCGCAGCCTGAGTCGGATCGTCGGTGATCTGGAAGATCGTGGTCGCGCCGTCGAAAACCGCAGCATGGCCCTCGACGTGGAAGGTAAAGACCGGCGCGCCGATCACCACCACCAGATCATGGTGGCGCAACGCGTCCGAAAGCTGCGCCGGCGAGGCGTGGAGGAAGCCCGCGAATTGCGGGTGCCGTTCCGGAAAACCGCAGCGCGCCGAAAACGGGCTGACCCACACCGAGGCTCTCGCCTTCTCCGCCACCCGCACCATCAGATCGACGCCCTGGGCGCGATCGACCCCGGGGCCGACCACCAGGGCCGGGTGCTTGCTTTGCGTCAATGCTTCGACCAGCGCCTGCATCGCAGCGGGATCCGGGCCGAATTCCCGGCTGACGTTGCGCGCCTGCAGCGGCTGGGCCGGATGGGTCCAGTCGTCGATCGGCACCGACACGAAGGTCGGTCCGCAGGGCGGCTGCATCGCCACGTAATAGGCCCGCGCGATCGCCGCCGGAACATCCTCGGCGCGGGCGGGCTCGACACTGAACTTGACGTAGGGCCGCGGGAACTCGGAGGCCCGCTCGGCATAGAGAAAGGCCTGCAGCGGCAGGATGCTGCGCGCCTGCTGGCCCGCGGTAATCACCAGCGGGGTCTGGTTGCGGTGGGCGCTGTAGATATTGCCGAGCGCATTGCCGACGCCGGCGGCGGAATGCAGGTTGACAAAGCCGGCGTTGCGGGTGGCCTGCGCATAGCCATCGGCCATGCCGATCACCGAGGCTTCCTGCAGTCCCAGCACATAGTCGATATCGTCGGGCCAGTCGCTCAGGAACGGCAGTTCGGTCGAGCCGGGATTGCCGAACACCTTCCGGATTCCGAAGGCGCGCAACAGATCGAGCGTCGCTTGCTTGACCGTGACGGAGGCGGATTGCTTGCGGGGCACGAACGGCGATCCCTGGAGTTAGAGCGTTTCGGTTTGGGGTGTCTGACGCTTCATGATGACAACGGTCATCCCGGGATGCGCCTGTTCGCGCAGGGCCGGCCTGACCAACGCCGGATCACCACGTCGCAAGGCCCTTCATGGTCGGCTGGGCGGCCGAGTTCGCCGTCCACAATTCCATTCCGGAGCCGGTCTCGCTGGCGTTGATGCTGAATTCGCCGCCTTCGAACAGCGGCTGCAGCCCGCGGTAGCTGAATTTCCGCGGCGCCGTGCCGCCATGCAGGCGGCTGGCGAATTCCACCAGGAAGGCCGCCTGCAGCGGGCCGTGGAAGATCAGGCCGGGATAGCCCTCGACCCTGGTAACGTAGTCGCGGTCGTAATGGATGCGGTGGCCGTTGAAGGTCAGCGCCGAATACCGGAACAGCAGCACGGGATCGGCGAAGTGGCTTTCGCGGTGTTGCGCCGTTGGCGGCGGCGCCGGCGGCTTGGCCGGCGTGGATGGCTGGGCGGCCGGGATGTCCCGATAGACGATGTCCTGGCGTTCGCGGATCGAGGTGCCGCGCGGCGTCGTGATCAGGTGTTCGACGGACACGAAACACAGGATGCCGGTGCTGCCGGTCTTCATGGTCACATCCGCGATGCGCGAGGTCCGCGTCATCTCGTCGCCGACCCGCAACGGTTCGAAGAATTCCAGTTCGCCGCCGGCCCACATCCGGCGCGGCAGCGGCACCGGCGGCAGAAATCCGCCGCGGGTGGGGTGGCCGTCGGGGCCGAGTTCCGACATCGGGTAGACCGGCTGCGCCAGGCACCAATGCGCGGTGAACGGCGCAGCGTCGCCCGGTTTCGGCGCGCCGATGTCCATGAACAGGGTGGCGCGCAGGCCGCGCACCAGTTGCGCGGTGACGATGTCGGAGGCCTGTTCGCTGCGCCCGATCCATTGGCGCAAATGGTCGAGATCGGGTTTATCGGTCATGACGATGGGGTCCGGACTTTTGCGGGTTTCTGGCTGTGATCGCCGATGCCGGGCACGGCGCCGTAATGGCGCGGCTCGCCGACGACAATGGCGGCCGGCGCCGGATAGCTCACCGGTCCTGCCGGCGTCGCCACCTCGATGCGGCGCAGATGAGGGTGCACCGCAAGGTCGGCCATGGTGTTGACCTCGGCGAAGGCGATATCGGCGTCCGACAGCCGCGCGAGCAACTCGTCGCGGGTCAGCGTTGCAAAACGATCGCCGACGATCTGGTCGGTCAGCTTGCGGTTGCGGACCCGCTCGACCATGTTGGCGAACCGCGGATCGTCCGGCAGTTTGGGCTGGCCCAGAACTTCCGCGCACAGTTTCTTCCATTCGCGCTCGCTCTGGATCGAGATCAGAATGTCCTTGCCGTCCCTGGAGCGAAACACCCCATAGGGGGCAATCGAGGGATGCGCCAGGCCGATCCGTTGCGGCGGATTGCCGGCTTCCGAATTGAGCAGCGGCACCGCCAGCCAGTCGGCCATCACGTCGAACATCGAGATGCGGATGTCGGCGCCCTGGCCGCTGCGCGAGCGGCCGATCAGCGCCTCGAGGATGGCGGCATGGGCGGTGGCGCCGGTGGCGATATCTACGATCGACAGTCCGACGCGGGAGGGGCCGTCCGGACCGCCGGTGATCGAGGCCAGTCCGCTCTCGGCCTGGATCAACAGATCGTAGGCCTTGCGATCGGCGTAGGGGCCGTCGTCGCCATAGCCGGAGATGCTGCAGCAGATCAGCGCCGGATAGTCCTTGCGCAGCCGCGGCAGCGCAAAGCCGAGCTTGTCCATCGCGCCAGGCTTGAGATTCTGGATCAGCACGTCGGCGCCGCCGATCAGGTTCTCGAGGCTGGCGCGCCCGTCCCTGGTGGCGAGGTCGATCACCACGGAATCCTTGCCGCGGTTGAGCCAGACGAAATAGCTGCTCTGCCCCTTGGCCGCGGCATCGTAGCCGCGCGCGAAATCGCCTTCCGGCCGTTCCACCTTGATGACATGGGCGCCGGCATCCGCCAGCCGCGAACTGCAGAACGGCGCGGCGACCGCCTGTTCGACGGCGATGACGGTCAGTCCTTCAAGCGGCAGCATCGGCTTTTCTCAGTAGGAGCGCGGCATGCCCAGCACGTGTTCGGCCAGGTGCGACAGGATCAGATTGGTCGAGATCGGCGCCACCTGGTAGAGCCGGGTTTCGCGGAATTTGCGCTCGATGTCGTATTCTTCCGCAAAGCCGAAGCCGCCATGGGTCTGCACGCAGGCGTTGGCGGCCTCCCAGGAGGCATCGGCCGCCAGCATCTTGGCCATATTGGCCTCGGCGCCGCAATCGATGCCGGCCTCATAGCGGCGGGTGGCTTCCTTGACCATCAGCTCGGCGGCGCGCATCGCGGCATAGGCCTTGGCGATCGGAAACTGGATACCCTGGTTCTGGCCGATCGGGCGGCCGAACACCGTGCGCTCCCTGGCATAGGCGGAGGCCTTGGCGATGAACCACTTGGCGTCGCCGACGCATTCCGCCGCAATCAGGATGCGCTCGGCGTTCATGCCGGAGAGGATGTAGCGAAAGCCCTTGCCTTCCTCGCCGATCAGGTTTTCCGCCGGCACCCGCATATCGGTGAAGAACACCTCGGTGGTGGAATGGTTCATCATGGTGCGGATCGGGCTGATCGACAGCCCGTTGTCCTTGGCCGCCCGCATGTCGACGATGAACACCGACAGGCCGTCGGTGCGCTTCTTGGCCTGTTCCTTCGGCGTGGTGCGCGCCAGAAGGATCATCAGGTCGGAATATTCGGCGCGGCTGGTCCAGATCTTCTGGCCGTTGACGATGTAGCTGTCGTTGCCCTCGCGCCGGGCAAACGTCTTCAGCGACGAGGTGTCGGTGCCGCTGGTCGGCTCGGTGACGCCAAAAGCCTGCAGCCGCAATTCGCCGCTGGCGATCTTCGGCAGCCATTTCGCCTTTTGCTCCTCGCTGCCGTGGCGGAGCAGCGTCCCCATCGTGTACATCTGGGCATGGCAGCCGCCGCCATTGCATCCGGCGCGCTGGATCTCTTCGAGGATCGCCGCGGCCGCCGACAGCTTCAGCCCGGCGCCGCCATATTGCTCGGGAATCAGCACCGAGAGATAGCCGGCCTCGGTCAGCGCATCGACGAAGGCGCGGGGGTAGGCCATCTCGCGGTCGAGCTTGCGCCAGTATTCCCCCGGGAACTGGGCGCAGAGCTTGGCGACCGCGTCGCGGATGTCGGCAAATTCGTCAGGTTCTGTTGTTGTCATTGGAACTCGGCTGGCAGATCGAGGGCGCGCATGGTGGCGGTGCGGAATGCGCAGAGGGCTTCGGAAGTGTCGTCGTCGGTGAAGATCCCGACGGTGGCGACACCGATCGAGCCTGACATTTCGGGGGCCTGGCGCGGGCCACGATTTCGTTGCCGTCGGCGGGGCTGAGCAAGTTGACCTTGATTTCGACGGCGACCCCGACCCGGTCCGCCGGCGACCCCGGAGGTGACCGCGATTCCCGCCGCCTGATCGGCCGGCGCGGTGATGACGTCGCCGTGCAAATGACCGAAGAACTGCAGCAGATCCGGCCGCCGCGGCAGCGGGAGCTCGGCGTGGCCGGGCGCCACGGCGGCAATGCGGAAGCCGGCGGCGCTGCTGAAGCCGCTGGCGCTGACGGCTCCGGCGAGGCTGGGCGGGTTGGGGGCGCTGTTCAAGATAGGGGTCTGTTCACGCTGCAATGCGGACCGGCAGGGACTCGATGCCGCGCACGAAGCTGGAATACACCCGCTTCGGCTCGCCTACCACTTCGATTCGATCGAAGCGCTTCAGCATTTCCTGCCACACGATCCTGAGCTGCAGTTCGGCGAGCCGCATGCCGACGCAGCGGTGGATGCCGAAGCCGAACGACAGATGGGTGCGCGGCCGGGCGCGGTCGATGATGAACTCGTCGGGACGCTCGATCGCCGCTTCGTCGCGATTGCCCGAGACATACCACATCACGACCCGGTCGCCCTTGTGGATGGTCTTGCCGCCGAGTTCGGTATCGACCAGGGCGGTGCGCCGCATATGCGCCAGCGGAGTCTGCCAGCGGATCACTTCGGGCACCATCGATTCGATCAGCGCCGGATTGTCGCGCAGCTTCTGGTACTGGTCGGGATTTTCGTTCAAGGCCAGCACCGATCCGCTCATGGTGTTGCGCGTGGTGTCGTTGCCGCCGACGATCAGCAGGATGATGTTGCCCATCAGATTGTCCGGGTCCATGTGCCGGGTGGCGTCGCTGTGCGCCATCATCGAGATCAGGTCGTTGCGCGGCGCGGAATTGACCCGTTCGTTCCAGAGCCTGGTGAAATAGGCCGCGCACTCGTCCATCTCGGCGCGGCGCTGCTCCGCCGATTCGACGATCATGCTCTTCGGCAGCGCGGTGGAAACGTCGGACCAGCGCGTCAGCTTGCGGCGTTCCTCCCAGGGAAAATCGAACAGGGTGGCCAGCATCTGCGTGGTCAATTCGATCGAGACCCGATCGACGAAATCGAAGGTCTCGTTGCGCGGCAAGGCGTCGAGCACCTTGCCGGCGCGCTGGCGGATCAGCACCGCGAGTTCGTCGAGGTGGGTCGGCGTGAACATCGGCGACACGGTCTTGCGCTGGGCGTTGTGCCGGGGCTGATCCATCGCGATGAAGCTCGGCCAGTCGTAGCCCGGCGGCACGTCGCGGATCGAGATGCCGCCGAGGCTGACGTCGGAGGAGAAGATCGCATGATTGGTGTCGACATGCATGATGTCGTCGTATCGGGTAACGGACCAATAGGGTTCGATCGGCGACTTGGTGCAGAAATGTACCGGGGCTTCCCGGCGCAGCCGCTCGAACCAGGGCCAAAGCGTATCGTTCTGGAACAGGCGGGGCGCGCCGGGATGGAAATCCTCGAGCGGCGTGGAATAGGCTTCCTCGCGCGCCAGGCGCTGCAGCTCGGCCTTGTCGGCCCGCACGGATGTCTGGATGTTCATCGTCGTCGGTCCCCAAATACGGTCAGGGCTCCCTCATCCGGCAATGCGGACCGGCAGGGTCTCGTAGCCCTTCACAAAGCTCGAATACACCCGCTTGGGCTCGCCGACCACCTCAATATTGTCGAAACGCTTGAGGATTTCCTCCCAGATGATCTTCAGTTGCAGTTCGGCCAGGCGGATCCCGACGCAGCGGTGGATCCCGAAGCCGAACGACAGATGGGTGCGCGGCCGGGCCCGGTCGATGACGAACTCGTAGGGGCGTTCGATCACCTCTTCGTCGCGGTTGCCCGAGACGTACCACATCACCACCTTGTCGCCCTTCCTGAACTTCTTGCCGCGGAACTCGATGTCCTCGAGCGCGGTCCGGCGCATGTGCGCCAGCGGCGTCTGCCAGCGGATCACCTCCGGCACGAAACTGTCGATCAGCGCCGGATTGTCGCGCAGCTTCCGGTACTGATCCGGATTCCTGCTCAAGGCATAGAGGCTGCCCGACAAGGTGTTGCGGGTGGTATCGTTGCCGCCGACGATCAGCAGCACCAGATTGCCGAGAAAATTGCGCGGGTCCATGTCGCGGGTGGCTTCGCTGTGCGCCATCATCGACAACAGGTCGCTCTTCGGCGGCTGGTTGATACGCTCTTTCCAGAGCCTGGCAAAATAGCTCGCGCATTCCAGCAGTTCGACCTGGCGGTCATCCTCGGTCGCGACCAGCCCGTCCGGGCCGGGAAGCGTCGTGGCGATGTCGGACCAGCGGGTCAGCTTGCGGCGGTCCTGCCAGGGGAAATCGAACAGCACCGCGAGCATCTGCGTGGTCAGCTCGATCGAGACCTGATCGACCCAGTCGAACACCTCGTCCTTCGGCAGATTGTCGAGGCATTCGGCCGACCGCTTGCGGATGTCGATCGCGAGCTGGTCGAGATGGGTCGGCGTGAACATCGGCGCGACGGTCTTGCGCTGCGCGCTGTGGCGCGGCTGGTCCATGGCGATGAAGCTTTCGCGGCGCACGTCGGTCGGGACATCGCGGATGGTGATGCCGCCGAGCGACGCCGCCGACGAGAACACCGCGTGGTTGGTCTCGATATCCATGATGTCGTTGTATTTGGTGATCGACCAGTACGGCCCGAACACGCTGTCGCGGCAGTAGTGCACCGGCTCTTCCCTGCGCAGCCGGTCGAAATAGGGCCAGAACGTATCGCTGCGAAACAGTTCGGGATCGCCGGGGTTGAATTGCTCGAGCGGAATGCAAGAAGCGCGGTCGCACGCGGCCTTTTGCTGGGGATTTTGAACAGAATCGATCGTCCCGTGCATGAGGCGGCTCCCTTGATGTCCCCTCCGTGATTGGTCCCGGAAGGCGGCTGTCTCCGAATTACATCCCGTTGTGCCGGTCAGGGCAAGGGCGATTTGCCGCATTCCGCCGCGCTGCAGGCCAGGTCCGGCGCGGGGCGCCTTCTCAGCCGCTTCTGCCCGTGACAAGCTTGATGGCAAAGCATAAGAAAACGGCATGATTTGCCCGGAGGCAGCCCGACCATGATCCCCAACGCGCAACGGATGTTCAACTTCGATCTCGGCGAAACCGCGGACGCGATTCGCGAGACGGTCCGCGATTTCTCCAGCCACGAGATCGCGCCGCGCGCCGCCGAAATCGACCGGAGCAATCAATTCCCGCGCGACCTGTGGCCGAAGCTCGGCGCGCTTGGCCTGCACGGGATTACCGTCGAGGAGGAGTATGGCGGCTCGGGGCTCGGCTACCTCGAACACTGCATCGCGGTGGAGGAAATCTCGCGCGCCTCCGCGGCGGTCGGCCTGTCCTACGGCGCGCATTCCAACCTGTGCGTCAACCAGCTGCGCCGCAACGGCAACGAGGCCCAGAAGCGCCGCTACCTGCCCAGGCTGATTTCCGGGGAACATGTCGGTGCGCTGGCGATGTCGGAGCCGGGCGCCGGCTCCGACGTGGTGTCGATGTCGACCCGCGCCGAGAAGAAGGGCGACCGCTACGTCATCAACGGCAGCAAGATGTGGATCACCAACGGCCCGATCGCGGAGACGCTGGTGGTCTATGCCAAGACCGATCCGGCCGCCGGCCCGCGCGGCATCACCGCCTTCATCATCGAAAAGGGCATGAAGGGATTTTCCACCGCGCAAAAGCTCGACAAGCTCGGCATGCGCGGCTCCGACACCGGCGAACTGGTGTTCGAGAATTGCGAGGTGCCCGAAGAAAACGTGCTCGGCGAGGTCGGCCGCGGCGTCAACGTTTTGATGTCGGGTCTCGATTACGAACGCTCGGTGCTGGCGGCCGGTCCGCTTGGCATCATGCAGGCGTGCCTCGACGTGGTGATGCCCTACGTGCATGAACGCAAGCAATTCGGCCAGCCGATCGGCAGCTTTCAACTGGTGCAGGGCAAGATCGCCGACATGTACACCACGATGAACGCCTCGCGCGCCTACGTCTATGCCGTCGCAAGGGCCTGCGACCGCGGCGAGACCACCCGCGAGGACGCCGCCGGCGCCATTCTCTATGCCTCCGAAAAGGCGACGCAATGCGCGCTCGACGCGATCCAGCTGCTCGGCGGCAACGGCTACATCAACGACTATCCGACCGGCCGATTGCTGCGCGACGCCAAGCTCTACGAGATCGGCGCCGGCACCAGTGAAATCCGGCGCATGCTGATCGGGCGCGAATTGTTCGAGAAATCTTCATGAATGTTGCTCGTTGGCGTTTCGAACGACAATAGCCGCCCGCCACCGCGGCGACATCATTCCGGCAGGTGATTGACGTTCTTTACCCAGGCCCGCACATCGGCCAGCACGCCGGGCAGCGCCGCCTTGACCTCCTCGACCGTCATGCCGGCCTTGATGCGGGGGTCGTAGAGAATGTTCAGGATGTACTGGTCGTAGACGTCGAAAAACCCCATCGACACATTGTCGTTGAACATGGTCCAGGGCACCGAACTGGAGTCGTTGATCGGCCCCAGCGACTGCAGCAATTCCTCGTAGGCGCAGTCGAGGAAGGTGAAATCGCCGCTGTCGAAGGTCAGGATCACGTCGGAATGCTCGATTTCGAACTGCTCGTTCTTGCGAAAGCCGGACAGGCATTGCGGGTCGAGCGAGGAGCGGATCTCGCGCGCCCGTTCGCTGCCGTAAAGACGGGCGATGGTGCGGGAAAGATCGCGGTCGCGCACCAGGTTGACGACGACGTTGGCGCCTTCGCCGGCCTGCGCCATCGCGATGTCGAGATGCTGAACCCGCCGCGCGATGTCGGCGACGACCCTGGCGAGCTGCGCCTTGCGGCGCGCAAGGCCGGCGCCGTCGGCGAACACCCGCACCGGCACGTCGTATTTGCGGATCCGGTCGACCCGGCCGGCGAGCTGAAATTCGGCGCCGAACGCGGTCTTGAGAAACCCGTCGATGATCTCGCTGTCGGTGAAGACCTTCTTTTCGGCGCGCTGACGCGATGCGATGGCGGGGATTTCGGCCGCCGCCGACGGCTCCCAGACGGCGCTGTCGAGTGCGACACCCGCCAGGACCAGCGCGAGTATCCGCAGATTATGCCAGGACCGGCCGGGAGCGCTCATCGTCCCGACGCTGCCGCAATCGGCGGAAGCGCGCAAGCTCGACCTGGGTGCCGAGTGGCGGCGCAAGCTTGCTTTGGCGGCCGGCTAGTTTTTCACGACGACGGTGGCGCCGACCGCGACGCGGTCATAGAGATCGGCGACGTCCTCATTGGTCATGCGAAAGCAGCCGGAAGAAACCGCCTGGCCGATCGTCTCCGGCTCGTTGGAGCCGTGGATGCGATAAAGCGTCGAGCCGAGATACATCGCGCGGGCGCCGAGCGGGTTGTCGATGCCGCCGGCCATGTGGCGCGGCAGATCGGGCCGCCGCGCCAGCATCTGCGAGGGCGGCGTCCAGCTCGGCCATTCCTTCTTGGCGGAAATGCGGTGGATGCCGCTCCAGCGAAAGCCGTCGCGGCCGACACCAATGCCATAGCGAAGCGCCTGGCCATTGGGCAGCACCAGGTAAAGCCGCCGCTCGGCGGTATCCACCACGATGGTGCCCGGCGCATACCCGCTCGCATAGCTCACGGTGGTGCGCGGAATCGGGCTGGCGCCGGTCCTGAAATTCGGGCCGCCGCCCATGATGTCGCGCGAGTCGAAGGTCTGGGCCCGGGCCTGGCCGGCCCCGGCCAGAACGGTCACCGCAGCCAACAGCACAGCAAAAGCCCGGGTCATTGTCGCCCTCTGGGATTGTCGAATTGTCCGCGAGAAAAAGGCCACAATTGCCGCGATTTCGCAAGCACCGAACCCGTGAGCGCGGCCAATTTCAAAGCCCGATGGTTACCGAAATGGCGCCGCCGCGAGGGATGGACCTGCGGCATCATTGCGGGGGGCAGCGAAGCTACGATGTCATTCCGGGGCGCGCGTTGGCGCGAATCCGCAATTCCGGGATCCCGGGTTCTATGGGCTCTCGCATCGCCCGGGAATGACGGCAAATGACAGCAGGAAGCAGCCATGCCTGCGCCCCCCTTTGACGAAACGCGCTGGGAATGATTGATCGTCGGGCAGCTGCAGGAAATATCGCGAACGGGAGTGCAATCATGAACGGTGCGGAAAGTCTGGTGCGGACCCTGGTGGCAGGCGGTGTCGACGTCTGCTTTGCCAATCCCGGCACCTCGGAGATGCATTTTGTCGCGGCCCTGGACCGGGTCGAGGGCATGCGTTGCGTGCTCGGCCTGTTCGAGGGCGTGGTGACGGGGGCAGCGGACGGCTATTTCCGGATGAAGGGCACACCGGCCTCGACCCTGCTGCATCTCGGGCCGGGCCTCGCCAACGGCCTGGCCAATCTGCACAACGCCAAGAAGGCGCATTCCGGCATCGTCAACATCGTCGGCCAGCACGCCACCTACCACATCGGACTCAATGCGCCGCTGACCTCGGACATCGAGGGCCTGGCGCGGCCGATGTCGGCCTGGGTGCGGACCTCGCCGGACGCCAAATCGGTCGCCGCCGATGGTGCCGCCGCCATTGCCGCGGCCAAGAGCCATCCGCCTGGGATCGCGACCCTGATCCTGCCGGCCGACACCGCCTGGAACGAGGCCGACGGCATCGCAGAGGTGCCGGCCGACAGCCAGCGCATCGGCTATTCCCCGCAGGCCGTCGATGGCGCGGCCAGGATCCTGCGAAGCGATCCCGCCCACACGCTGGTGCTGATGACCGGCAGCGCACTGACCGAACAGGCGCTGGCGCTGGCCGAACAGATCGCCGGCAAGACCGGCTGCAAGGTGATGGGCCAGACCTATCATCCGCGGATGGCGCGCGGGCAGGGCCGGTTCTCGATCGACCGGATTCCCTATGTGATCGAACAGGCGCTGCCGATCCTGAAGAATTTCAAGCATATCGTGCTGGTCGAGGCCAACGACCCGGTCGCGTTCTTTGCCTATCCGAACAAGCCGAGCATGCTCAAGCCCGAGGGTTGCGAAGTCCATCGCATGACCTCATGGGGCGAAAACTCGGTCGCGGCGCTGGAAGCGCTGGCGACCGCTGTGGGCGCCAAGCCGTCCGACGTGAAGCCGCAAAAGCTGATGGAACTGGCCAGGCCCACGGGCGCGCTGACCCACGCCTCGATCGCGCAGGCGATCGCGATGGCGATCCCGGAAAACGCCATCATGGTCGACGAATCCATCACCACCGGGCGCGGCTTTTTCCCGCCGACCGCCGCCGCCAAGCCGCACGACTGGCTGCAGAACATGGGCGGCTCGATCGGATTTTCGACCCCGGTGGCGACCGGGGCCGCGGTGGCATGCCCGGATCGCAAGGTGATCTGCATGGTCGGCGACGGCAGCGCGATGTACACCCTGCAGTCGCTGTGGACCCAGGCCCGCGAAGGCCTCAACGTCCTGACCATCGTGTTCGCCAACCGCATCTACCAGATCCTGCGCGGCGAATTCGACGGCGTCGGCGCTGGCGAGCCGGGACAGCGGGCGCTCGACATGCTGAAAATCGACCGTCCCGCGCTGGATTGGGTCGCCCTCGCCAAGGGTATGGGCGTGCCGGGCCGCTCGGTCGCCACCGCTGACGAGTTCAACAAGGCGCTGGCGGAAGGCGTCGCCGAACCGGGGCCGCGGCTGATCGAAGTGCAGATGTGAAGCGGCGGCAGAGCCCGCCGGGAGCACCGGCTCCTGACGCTGATCGGAATTCGTCATGCCCGGGCCTCCCGGGCATCGACGTCTTTGCGGCTTGAAAGGACGAAGACGCGGGCTGGCCGGGACCAGGCCCGGCGGCGACGAAAAAGCGAAACATCGTCATGCTATGAGAAATCGCCTGAAACGGCTCGATGCCCTTCCAGCCGGGCTGTAGGGTTCCGACGGAGGCAACATGCGATCCGGGATGCAAGCCGAACTGGAAAAGGTCGTCAGCGCGCTGCAGGAATTCTATGCGCGGGAGACACATCTGCTCGACAACGATCTCGGCGAGCGCACCCTGACGCATCGCCTTGCCGTGCACCTCGAACGGCAATTCCTGGGCTGGGACGTCGACTGCGACTACAACCGGCTGGGGGAGCGCACGCTGCTGCTGCCAAGGGGCAGCATCGTCTCGACCGACGACCATCTCGGAAAATCGGTCTTTCCCGATATCGTCGTGCATCGCCGCAGCGTTCCGCAAAACCTGCTCGCGATCGAGGTCAGGAAGGCAGCCAATCACCAGCCGCCGGAGCATGACCGGCACAAGCTGCGGGCGTTGACCGATCCGCACCGGTGGTTCGCCTATGCGATCGGGATCTATCTGGTGCTGGGAAGGAAAAGCGCGGTGTCGGACGTTTATGCCGGCGGCGTGATCGACGGACCGTTGTCGGGATGGTTGGCCGAACGGCTGAAGCAGGCGGGGGTGGGGTAAGGTTTTAAGGCCGCGGAGGCTTTTAAAATGAGGCGCGGTGATCGTCTTCAGAGTACAGATATTTGCACTCCCCTGGCTCTGGCTGAAGCTTCCCGTAACGAATATGCCGCGTTGGCAGGCTCGTCTAACGCTGTCGGTTAACGCCGCGCATGCTGGCGCGGCGGGCAATCTGGGTAATGGTGACGGGCCGGCGCAGGGCTTCAGCGATGATTTCGCCCGATTTCCGGGAAAGATCACTGGTTGAATATCGGGTCATCGATCGGTCTCCATTGCGGCTGTAAAATACAACAATGCTGCAAGTGGCCGGCTGCCAAGCCGCGCCCGGTCTCAGCGCACCGCCTGCGCCGGGCCTGGCCTTGCCGGTTCGAACATCGGTGAAACACCGGCCGCGCTTTGGGACTCGCGCTCGCTCATCCATCTGGCAAGCCGCGCGATGCGCAGCGGCGGCGCAAACAGATATCCCTGGCCGACGTCACATCCGGCATCGCGCAACTTCGCCAGGGTGTGGGGATTGTCAATGCCTTCCCCGACCACCTTCATCCTGAAAGCCCTGGCCAGCCCGATCGACGCTTCCACGATCCGCATCATGTCTTCGTCGGCGTCGCAGCCCTTGACGAAGGATTGATCGATCTTCAATTCGCTGAAGGGAACCTTGGCGAGCGCCGCCAGAGACGAGAAGCCGGTGCCGAAATCGTCGATCGCCGCGCCGACGCCCTTGATCCTGAGCCGCACCAGGATGTCCATCGCCCGGTCGACGTCGGACATCGCGACGCTTTCGGTGACTTCGACGATCAGCGAACTGGCGTCGACGCCGTGCTCGCGCAAAATGCCCTCGATCCGCTCCGGCAGCATCAGATCGGTCAGCAGCGAGCCGGAGACGTTGACGGCGACGGTGAAGCCGGGATGCTGATCGATCAGCTTTCGGCTGTCGGCGATGGCGGAGGCGAGAACACGGTTGGTCACCTCCGGCATCAGGCCGAAATGCTCCACCATCGGAATGAATTTCGCCGGCGAAAGTGTGCCGAATTCGGGCATCCGCCAGCGCGCCAGGGCTTCGGCGCCGACGGTGGCGCCGGTCGCCAGATCGACCTTGGGCTGGAACTCGACGAAGAATTCATCCTGCGCCAGCGCCGCCAGGATCCGGTCGCGATCGATGTCCGGCGCCGCCGTTTCGTCAACTGCGATGGTCTGGCCCTGCGCCGGCAACTGCAGCGCTTCGCGAACATGGTCGAGATTGAGCGGCTTGGTCAGGCACCGGGTCAGGGACAGGTCGAGCGCCTGGCCGACCCGCATGGTGGTATTCAAGATGCGCTCATCGCAACCGCTGACGATCACGATCGGCATGCTGTTCAGTCCCAGATCGGCGATCAGCCGCAGCAGTTCCACGCCGTCATGTTCGCCGAGCGACAGATCCAGGGTCATGATGTCGAAGGCCTGGGTGCGCAAAACCTCCCATGCCGTCTCGAACGATGGCGCCAGCACGGCGTCATATCCCAGCCTGGCGCCGATTTTTCCGATGATGGTCCGCTGGACCAGGTCGTCGTCGACGACCAGCAGGTTGCCCTTCGAGTCATCGGTTTGCCGCGCCATCGTCCTCATCTTGCTCTCCCCGGTCCGCTATCCAGCAGGTTTGCCTGCGCAAATTGTTCAGTGGCCTCGAATGTCCGTCGAAGACCGGCGATGGATTGTTGCAGCTGTGCCGCCGGCAGGGTCTCGGCGGTGGATTCAAGCTCCTGGGCAAGCCGCGACAGATTCTTGAAGCCGAAGGTCGCTGCCGAACTCTTCATCGAGTGAGCTTCCCGCTTGATGGTCGGGCGCGCCTCGCTGCTGGCCTCGATCGCGGCCAGCTTGTCGGCGGTGTCCGCCAGGAACGTCATGAGAACCTCGACCGTGTCCGCGGCTCCGAGCTCGGTGCGGAGCTCGTGAAAGACGGCGTTGTCGAACAGAAAATTCTCGTTCATGCGATCACCGGACCAGCGCAATGGCGAAAACTGCCGATCGGCGCGCTTTCATGCCGTCGGGTCGGGGACCGATGTGTTGCTTGTTGCCCGAAATCCGGCTGTTCAACCCGCCCCCGCTGCAAACCGTACGGAACGCAGGTGGACGTCACGTAAAGCCGATTGGGTAAAACTTTCGCTATATTTGACGGATTGTTAGCTATTTGCCGTGGCCGGCGACCTGGCGCTGCGTTCCCGGGGGCCACCAAATGGCGGACCGTCACACACGATTCTCGTGGCAGGCCGTTAATGGTGGGCGCACAAGGGATCGAACCTTGGACCTCTCCCGTGTGAAGGGAACGCTCTCCCGCTGAGCTATGCGCCCGGGATTGTCGTGCAGGATCAAAGACCTGAAAACAGGCTCCGATCGAACCATGCACTTCGTCAGAGCCCGCGATTTACGAAGTGCGGGGCACCGGTGTCAAGCTGTCGTGTCAAACCCGTGCCGAAAAGCTTCAGCCCGGCTGGCGGGCGCGGGAGGCATGGGACTGCAGCGCCCGGATGCGGTCGGCCAGCGTCCCGCCGCCCTCGGCGGCGGCGCCATTGGCGGCCGCGCCGTTGACGGCGCGCGCGACCTTGGCCGGCGCGACCGGTTCGGCGGCCAGCATGGCCTCGATCGCCGAATTCGGCCCCTCGAGCTGCATCGCCAGTTTGGCGACCTCGGCGGCGATATCGTTGATGCGTTCGCGCAACAGCGCATTTTCCATGCGCTCGGTCGCCCATGAGCTTTCGGCCTGCTGCTGGATCGCATTGATGTCGCGCTGCAGCTTGGCGCGCTCGTCGCGCGCGGTCCGCAGCTGCTCCTCGACCGCCGCCTTTTCGGCGCGCAGTTTTTCGATCACCGGCGACTTGCCGCCGCTGCTCAGGGCGGCGATCTCGTTGCGCAATTCCTGCGCGACGCGCTCGGCGGCCTGATGCGACTGGCGCAATTGATTGTTCTCGAAGTCGCGCTCGGCCAGCATCTTGCCCTGGGTGGCAAGCCGCGCTTCCAGATCGGTGACGCGGTTGCCGAGCATTTCGGCTTCCTTGACCTGGACGATCAGTTGGCGATCGAGATCGGTGACCCGCTGGCTGAGATTTTCCACGCGGCTGCGCGCCGCGTTGAGCTCGCTTGTGGCCTTCTCGGACTCGCCGCGCTCCTGTTCGAGCCGGGCCTGGGTGGCGGCGAATTCCTTTTCGGCGTCGCCGACCCGGTTCTTGAGCTGATCGATCTGGGCGCGCACCGCGACCAGCTCGACCTGGCGGCTTTCCGCCATCATCGAACGGTCCGACAATTCGGTGTTGAGCCTGGCAAGCTCGCTCTGCTTGTCCTTCAGCGCCTGGTCGGCGGCGCGCAGCGCTTCGGTCTTGCTGGAAAATTCCTCTTCGGTGGCCCGCAACTGCTCCTTGACCGCCTTCTCGCGCGCCTCGAGCGAGAAGATCGTGGCGTTCTTTTCGCCAAGCTCGAGCTTCATGCGATTGATCGCATCGGATTTCTTGCCGAGTTCGGCGAGCTGGCTGGTGGTCTTGTTCTTGAGCTGATCGACGCTCATCTCCAGCCGCCGCGCCGACATCGCGAATTCCGCGCGCAGCTGGTCCTTGTCGGCCTGGATTTCGGCCATCGACAGCGGCGTCGCCGCCTCCAGGCGCCTCGTCGTCAGCCGCACCGCGCGGTTATGCACCAGCGGCACAATCATCAGCCCGAACAGCATCGAGACCAGAAAACCGATCGCCAGATACATGATCGGTTCGACCATGAATGGTAACTCCCCACTGGAAAAACACTATGGATGACAATGCCATGGGCGGCGGGGGAAAGGCCAGCCCAATGCCGCGTTAACGTGAATCGGTAACCGGAAAACCGTTCCCGGCGGGGAAAGCCGGATCAGAACGGGTTCCAGGTCGCGCGCGGGGTATATTTGAGATAGCCGATATTGGCGCCGAGCCGCAGCCCGAGACCGGAACGGATCGGCACCAGCACGATGTTGTTCGCCGTCAGCGCGGTCATCCCGAAACCGCCGATAATATAGGCAGAGCCGTCGATGCCGGCAAAGCGCTGGTAGATCGCGCTGGTGGCGGGCAGGTTGTAGACCAGCGTCATGGTGCGCGCGCCGTCGCCGCCCCAGTCGAAGCCGACCGAAGGACCCTGCCAGTAGACGCGCAAATCGCCGGCATTCTTGGTGTAGAGCGTGCCTTCGCCGTAGCGCAGTCCGGCGACGAAGGCGCCGGAGCCCTCCTCGCCGAGAATGTAACCGTTGGGCAGCCCCCACTGGCTGACCGCGCGCTCGATCACCGAGGCGAGGCCGCGCGACACGTTGCCGAAAAACCGGTGTCCGGCGCTGGTCAATTCGTCCGGACCATAGGTGCTGGCGGCGGGCGCGCGAGGCGGCGGCTCCGGCTCGGCCTGTTGCTGCGCGAAGGCGGGCACGGTCCAGCACATCATCGCGGCCAGCGTCACCGCTGCAAGGCGTGAGGCGAAAATCATGAAAATACCCCTGGGTATCGAAATCATGGCCGCGGCCTTAACCGGATGCCAACAAGCACGGCTTTAGGTTGCGTCCAGCGTCCCCCGACTCGAATGTTATCGGCACCAACTATGACGGTACAACGGCAGGAAATAAACGGCTGGCGCCCCGGAATAGCCTTTATCGCGCCATTGGCGGCCCTGATCGGGGCAAGCCTGCCATCGACAGGTCTTGGCATAACAGGTCTTGGCACAACAGGTCTTGGCATGACAGGTCTTGGCATCGTCAGTCTCGGCGTGGGGGCTCTGGCTGGCGTTCCGGTCGCGGCACAGGCGGCGACCACCGAGCGGGTGATCGTGAACCGCTTCAGCGGTCTTGCCATCGAGGGTTTCGACCCGGTCGCCTATTTCACCGACGGCGCCCCCGAGATCGGCCTTCCGCAATTCGAGGCCTCCGAGGCGGGGGCGGTCTGGCGCTTCCGCAACGAGGGCAATCGCGCCTCCTTTGTTGCCCATCCCGATATTTACGGCCCCCAGTTCGGCGGCTACGACCCGATCGACGTGGCGCGCGGCGTCACGGTTGCCGGCAACCCGCGGTTCTGGCTGATCGCGGGCCAGCGGCTCTATCTGTTTGGCCGTGAGGAGACCCGCAACGCCTTTGCCGTCGATCCGGCGCATGTGCTGCGGCAGGCGAACCTGCGCTGGCCGGACCTGGAGCAGACGCTGGCGCGCTAGCCGCCAGGTTGCCAGCCGCGCGCCGCCTCCGGATCTCCCCAGGCGATGAATTCCGGCACGATGAAGCCATCCAGCCTTCCGCCAAAGCGCACGTCAGCGCCTTGCGCGTCCGTGATCCTGCCGCCGGCCGCGGTGACGATGGCGTGGCCGGCCGCGATGTCCCATTCGCAGGTCGGAGCGAGGCGCGGATAGATATCGGCGCCGCCCTCTGCGACCCGGCCGAATTTGACCGCCGAGCCCAGCGTCTGGCGGATCGCGCCGGGCCGGTCTGCAATAAAGGCTTCGGTCCTGGCATCGCCATGCGAGCGGCTGACCGCCACAACCCAGGGGTCGCCGCGCGGCGGTAGGCGGCGCGTGTGGATCGGCTCGGCGGCGACGACAGCCGAATCGGTCGTCGCCAGCCGCTCGGCGCCACGCCCCACCAGCCCGCGCCAGATCAATCCGAGTGCCGGCGCACCGATAATCCCCAATAACGGCGTTCCGTCATTCACCAGCGCGAGATTGACCGTGAATTCATTGCGGCCGGCAACGAACTCCTTGGTGCCGTCCAGCGGATCGATCAGAAAGAAGCTGCCGCCGTAGGGCGGCTTGGCCGATTGAACCCTCTCCTCGGAGAGCGCCGGCACGCCCGGAACCAGCCTGGCGAGTCCCTCGCCGAGGATGCGGTCGGCGGCCAGATCCGCTTCGGTGACCGGCGATCCGTCCATTTTACCTTCGATCTTCATGGCCGGGCGGTTGACGGCCAGAATCGCGGCTCCGGCCCGGATCACGAGGTCCGTCAGCGGCTTCATGAGCGCGGCCGCGGCATCGCCGCTGATCAGGGGTGTTGACCAAAGTGTCTCATTCATTGACCGGCCTCAATCTGCTGTCTGCCGTTTATCTATAAGGTTCCACGCTGGAAGGTACCACCAGCCGCCGACAACGGGCCAATCAGCCGGCCTGTGTTGGCAGAGCGCGGGTCTGCAGTGTATCAAGCGTGCAAACGTGCGTGATTCGCCGTGTCCGCGCCTGTCACGGGTTTTCAGGAACATCCTATGTCTGGCACCTCGTCTCCCGGCCCCGCCCCCGATGCGCTCGAACTGGCGGCGCTGCTGTGCTCACGGGTCTGCCACGATCTGATCAGTCCGGTGGGCGCCATCGTCAACGGGCTCGAGGTGCTCGACGACAATCCGAAGCCGGAAGATCGCGAGTTTGCGCTCGATCTGATCCGCAAGAGCGCCAAGACCGCGTCAGCGCGATTGCAGTTCTGCCGCCTCGCTTTCGGGGCGGCGGGGTCGTCGGGCGCGCAGATCGACCTCGGCGACGCGCAGGCGATGGCGCGCGGCCACCTGGAGGACGGCAAGACCACGATCGCGTGGAATTTGCCGCGCGTGCTGCTGCCAAAAAACAAGGTCAAGTTGCTGCTCAACATGATGGTGATTGCGCAACAGACGATTCCGCGCGGCGGAGTGCTGACCGTCGATTCGATCGGCGAGGGCGACGGCATCGGCTTTCGCGTCGCCGCCAGCGGGCTGAACGCCCGCATGCCGCAGAATATCGCCGATCTCCTCAGTGCCGACCACGCTTCGGGCGTCGATGCCCATGCGGTGCAGCCTTATTACACGCGGCTTTTGGCCGAGGCCTGCGGCCTGAAGGCGGTGCTGGCGCCCGAGGGCGATGCGGTGGTCGTGACCGCTTCCCGAAGCGAAGCCGCGCAACATGGTTAACCAATGGTTTAGAGGCTGACCCGAACTGCATCGGGCGGTCTTATCTATTTGTTGGCTGCGTTCTTTTTCAATTACTCAACCAATAATAAACGCTTTACATAGAAGCTGGCCACGCTCTGAAAGGCGCGACGACATCGCGCGCCGGTGCGTTCGAAGGCCTGTTTCATGGATGATTTGTTGCGGGAGTTTTTGACGGAAACCAGCGAAAGCCTGGATACCGTGGATAATCAGCTGGTGCGGTTCGAGCAGGACCCGAACAACGCCAAGATTCTGGATAACATCTTTCGCCTGGTCCACACCATCAAGGGCACCTGCGGCTTTCTCGGACTGCCGCGGCTCGAAGCGCTGGCCCATGCCGGCGAGACGCTGATGGGCAAATTCCGTGACGGCATGCCGGTCACGGCCGAAGCTGTCAGCCTCATCCTGAGCAGCATCGACCGCATCAAGGAAATTCTCTCCGGGCTGGAGGCAACCGAGTCGGAGCCGCAGGGCACCGATCAGGATCTGATCGTCAAGCTTCACCATATGGTCGAGCTCGGGATGCAGGCGATGGCCGCGCCGGTCGCGCCAGCGCCTGTCGTGCAGCCCGCCAGTGAGCAAGGCTCGCTGGTACCCCAGGTTCTGGAGCGTCCGTTGCGTCCCGGCGAAGTGTCGCTCGACGATCTGGAGCGGGCATTCCGCGAGACCGCAAGCGAGATCGCACCGAAACCGGTCGCCGCCGTGCCGGCGGCAGAGGTCGGCACCTTGGTGCCGCAGATGCTGGAGCGGCAATTGCGCCCCGGCGAAGTGTCGCTGGATGAACTGGAACGCGCGTTCCGTGAAACCGAGAGCGAAGCCATGCCGAAATCTCCGGCGTCCGCCTCGCTTGACGCCCTGGCGCGCGGATTCCGCGCCGCGACCGGGCCGCAGCCCGCGGCGCCCGCGCCGGAAGCGAAGGTCGCGGCCGCACAGCCTGCCGCGCCCGCGCCTGTCGCTCCCGCCGCAAAGGCGGTCAAAAGCAAACCGGCCGTCGAGGCCGACGTGCCGGAGGCCGACAAGGTCGCCAACCAGTCGATCCGCGTCAATGTCGACACGCTGGAACATCTGATGACGATGGTGTCGGAACTGGTTCTGACCCGCAATCAGCTTCTGGAGATCTCGCGGCGCAACGAGGATACCGAGTTCAAGGTGCCGCTGCAGCGGCTGTCCAACGTCACCGCCGAACTGCAGGAAGGCGTCATGAAGACGCGGATGCAGCCGATCGGCAATGCCTGGCAGAAGCTGCCGCGGATCGTGCGCGACCTGGCCGGCGAACTGCACAAGCAGATCGAACTGGAGATGCACGGCGCCGACACCGAGCTCGACCGCCAGGTGCTCGACCTGATCAAGGATCCGTTGACCCACATGGTGCGCAACTCGGCCGACCACGGGCTGGAGACCCCGGCCGAGCGCGCCGCCGCCGGCAAGCCGGAGCAGGGCACCATCCGGCTGTCGGCCTATCATGAAGGCGGCCACATCATCATCTGCATCGCCGACAATGGCCGCGGGCTGAACACCGAGCGGATCAAGGCCAAGGCGGTCAGCAGCGGCCTGGTCAGCGAGGCCGAACTGGAGAAGATGACGGAAGCCCAGATCCACAAGTTCATCTTCGCGCCGGGCTTCTCCACCGCCGCCGCCGTCACCAGCGTGTCCGGCCGCGGCGTCGGCATGGACGTGGTGCGCACCAATATCGACCAGATCGGCGGCACCATCGACGTCAAGTCGGTGGCCGGCGAAGGCTCCAGCGTCACCATCAAGATCCCGCTGACGCTGGCGATCGTCTCGGCGCTGATCGTGGAAGCCGCCGGCGACCGCTTCGCGATCCCGCAACTGGCGGTGGTCGAACTGGTGCGGGCGCGGGCCAATTCCGAGCACCGCATCGAGCGCATCAAGGACACCGCGGTGCTGCGGCTGCGCAACAAGCTGTTGCCGCTGATGCACCTCAAGAAGCTGCTCAAGATCGACGACGGCTCCTCCTCGGATCCGGAAAACGGCTTCATCGTGGTGACCCAGGTCGGCAGCCAGACCTTCGGCATCGTGGTCGACGGCGTGTTCCACACCGAGGAAATCGTGGTCAAGCCGATGTCGACCAAGCTGCGCCACATCGACATGTTCTCCGGCAATACCATCCTGGGCGACGGCGCGGTGATCATGATCATCGACCCCAACGGCATCGCCAAGGCGCTCGGCACCTCGGTCGCGGCGACCCACCAGATCGCCGACGAGAACGCGGCGATGCGCGCCAATGCCGCCGAGCAACTGACCTCGCTATTGGTGTTCCGCGCCGGCTCCACGCAGCCCAAGGCGGTGCCGCTCGGGCTGGTGACCCGGCTGGAAGAAATCGCCGCCGACAAGATCGAACTGTCGAACGGCCGCTACATGGTGCAGTACCGCGACCAGCTGATGCCGCTGGTGCTGATGACCGGCGTCGACGTCCGCAGCTCGGGCGCCCAGCCGATCCTGGTGTTCGCCGACGACGGCCGCTCGATGGGACTGGTGGTCGACGAGATCATCGACATCGTCGAGGAGCGGCTCAATATCGAGGTCGCCGGCGGCGAGGTGGGCATTCTCGGTTCCGCGGTGATCAAGGGGCAGGCCACCGAGGTGATCGACGTCGGCCACTTCCTGCCGATGGCGTTCGCCGACTGGTTCAGCCGCAAGGAGATGCGTCCCGCGGCGACCTCGCAATCGGTGCTGCTGGTCGACGACAGCGCGTTCTTCCGCAACATGCTGGCGCCGGTGCTCAAGGCGGCGGGCTACCGGGTGCGGGTTGCGCCCAATGCGCAGGAGGGCCTGGTGGCGCTGCGCTCGGGCCAGCAGTTCGACGTGGTGCTGACCGACATCGAAATGCCCGACATGAACGGGTTCGAATTCGCCGAGACGATCCGGGCCGATGCGCATCTGAGCTCCATGCCGATCATCGCGCTGTCCTCGATGGTCTCTCCGGCGGCGATCGAGCGCGGCCGGCTGGCCGGCTTCCACGACTATGTCGCCAAGTTCGACCGTCCCGGGCTGATCGCGGCGCTGAAGGAGCAGACCGCCGAACTCAGCCGCGCGGCGTGAAGCAAGTCCAGCCTGACGGCAAGAAACAAGTCCGGCCTGATATCAAGGAAGCCAGCATGACCAGCAAGACCGATACCACCGAAGGCGCCGTTTCCGAATTCGTCACCGCGATGATCGGCGGCCAGCTGTTCGGGCTGCCGATCTCCCGGGTGCAGGACGTGTTCATGCCGGAACGGCTGACCCGGGTGCCGCTGTCGTCGGGCGAGATCGCCGGCGTGCTCAATCTGCGCGGCCGCATCGTCACCGTGGTCGACATGCGCGCCCGCCTCGGCCTGCCGAAAAACGACGACGGCAAGCCGCCGATGGCGGTCGGCGTCGACCTGCGCGGGGAATCCTACGGCCTGTTGATCGACCAGATCGGCGAGGTGCTCAAGCTTGCCGACGACGGCCGCGAGGAAAACCCCGTCAACCTCGATCCGCGCATGGCCAAGCTCGCCGGCGGCGTGCATCGCCTCGACGGCCAGCTCATGGTCGTGCTCGACGTCGATCGCGTCCTCGAACTCGCGCCGGCCATGCTGGCGGCGTAGCACCAAAGACATTCACAGGGCCTGGACGTAGTTGCCAATTTCCATTCGGGATCCCAAGGAAGCAGAGGCTAAAATGAAAACATGTCTGGTGGTCGATGATTCGAGTGTCATCCGAAAGGTCGCTCGCCGCATCCTCGAAGGGCTGGATTTCCAGATCATCGAAGCCGAGGACGGCGAGAAGGCGCTGGAGGCCTGCAAGCGCGGCTTGCCCGAGGCGATCCTGCTCGACTGGAACATGCCGGTGATGGACGGCTATGAATTTCTCGGCAATCTGCGCCGCATGCCGGGTGGCGACCAGCCCAAGGTGGTGTTCTGCACCACCGAAAACGACGTCGCGCACATCGCGCGCGCGCTGCACGCCGGCGCCAACGAATACATCATGAAACCGTTCGACAAGGACATCGTCACGGCGAAGTTCCAGGAAGTCGGGCTGATCTGATCTGGCGTCCTTGATCCGGCGGCTGAACGGCCTTCGGCGTTGTCTTTGAAATAGCGGCGCTAGAGCCGGATCTGGGTGAATAATGAGTGTCGCGTTGGCAAGCTCCTCGAGTCCGATTTCGACGCGCCAGGAACCGCTGCGGGTCATGGTGGTCGACGATTCCGTCGTGATCCGGGGATTGATATCCCGCTGGATCGCTTCGGAGCCGGACATGGTTGTGGCAGCCTCGCTGCGCACCGGCCTCGACGCGGTCAACCAGATCGAGCGCGTCAATCCGGATATTGCCGTGCTCGACATCGAAATGCCGGAACTCGACGGCATTTCCGCGCTGCCGCTGTTGCTGGCGAAGAAGCGCAACCTCATCATCATCATGGCGTCGACCCTGACCCGCCGCAATGCCGAGGTCAGCTTCAAGGCGCTCTCGCTCGGCGCCTCGGACTATATTCCGAAGCCCGAGAGCACCCGCGAAGCGTCCGCCGCCGAGACTTTCCGCCACGATCTCATTCAGAAGATTCGCTCGCTCGGCGCCAAGGTGCGCCGCGCCGCGCCGGCTTCCGCCGCCGCGCCGCTGGTCCCCGGCCTCGATCGGCCGCGCGAGCCGTTGCCGCGGGCGGCGCCGGCCCCGGTCGCGCATTCGCAGCCGGTGCGCCGCGCGTTCGGCGCCCAGGCGCCGCGGGTGCTGCTGATCGGCTCATCGACCGGCGGCCCGCAGGCGCTCATGACGCTGGTCGGCGAGATCGGTGCCGTGATCGACCGCTTTCCCGTGCTCATCACCCAGCACATGCCGCCCACTTTCACCACGATTCTCGCCGAGCATCTGGCGCGCTCGAGCCATCGGCCGGCCCACGAAGCCGTCGACGGCGAGATCGTCAAGGCCGGCCGGATCTATCTCGCGCCGGGCGGGCGCCACATGCGGGTCACGCGCCACGGCGCGGATGCGGTGATCGCGCTTGACGACGGACCGCCGGTCAATTTCTGCAAGCCCGCGGTCGATCCGCTGTTCACTTCGGCCATCGATGTCTGGCAGGGCGGCGTGCTGGCCGTGGTGCTCACCGGCATGGGCTCGGACGGCATGCGCGGCGGCAAGGAGATCGTCGCGGCCGGCGGCAGCGTGATTGCCCAGGATGAAGCTTCCAGCGTGGTGTGGGGAATGCCCGGTGCCGCGGCCAATGCCGGCATTTGCGCCGCGATTCTGCCGCTCGGCCAGATCGCTTCGAAACTGGTTCGGTTGTTTTCGGGAGATCGTTCGTGACACCTATGGACTACGAGTTCCTGCGTAAGTTTCTGAAAGAGCGTTCCGGTCTAGACCTGTCTTCCGACAAGCAATATCTGGTTGAGAGCCGATTGATCCCGCTGGCGCGGCGCGCCGGCCTGCCCGGCATCACCGAACTGGTCCAGAAAATAAAGGGTGGATCCGACCCGCTGACGGCGGAGGTGGTCGAGGCGATGACCACCAACGAGACGTTCTTCTTCCGCGACAAGGTTCCGTTCGATCATCTGCGCGAGGCGGTGATCCCGGAATTGTTGAAGGCGCGTGCGAGCCGACGTTCGCTGCGGATCTGGTGTGCGGCTTCCTCCACCGGCCAGGAGCCCTATTCGATCGCGATGTGCCTGAAGGAAATCGGACCGGCGCTGGCGGGCTGGCGGGTGGAAATTCTTGCCACCGATCTGTCGCAGGCCGTGCTGGAAAAATCCAGAGCCGGCGTCTTCAGCCAGTTCGAGGTTCAGCGCGGGCTGCCGATTCAGATGCTGGTCAAATATTTCTCGCAGGTTGGCGAGCTATGGCAGCTCAACGCCGATATCCGCGCCATGATCCAGCACCGGCAACTCAACCTGCTGCAGGATTTTTCTCACCTCGGAACCTTCGACGTGATCTTCTGCCGCAACGTCCTGATCTATTTCGACCAGGATGCCAAGATCGGAATCTTCGAACGGCTGGCCAGGATGCTCGAACCCGACGGCGTGTTGGCGCTGGGTGCCGCCGAATCCGTGGTCGGGATATCGGACGCCTTCAAGCCCTATCCGGATCGGCGCGGGCTCTACCGGCCGAACGCCGCCCGCACCGGTCGCAGCGGCGTGGCGACGCTGATGCCGCCGGCGTTGAAGGTGGCGGGTTCGGCGGCGCGCTGAAGATCCGCTCAAAGGATCGCGTGCGGCAGAAATCGCGAGCCATTGCCGGTGACCGGATTTGCGTCTTCGCGGATCGATAGCCCGCAAGGGACGTGATCGACCAGCCAGCTTCCCAGCACCGGATATTGGCCGGCAAACTCCGGCAGCGGCGCCAGCGCCTGGCGAATGAAGCCCTCCGCGCCATACGGTCCCGGCTGTTCGACCAGCGCAACGCCTTCGCTGACCAGCGTGACATTGGCGCCTTCGCGGGAAAACAGCGGCTTGCGTACGAAGCAGGCACCGAGCCTTGCCACGTCGGGATCGTCCTCGAAATAGGCCGGCAGAAGGTTGGGATGTCCCGGAAACATCTCCCAGAGCAGCGGCAGAATGCCCTTGTTGGACAGAATCGCCTTCCATGGCGGCTCGATCCACCGTGTCGGCGCCGTGGCAAGCCGGTCGCCGAACGCATCGTGAAACATCCATTCCCAGGGATAGAGCTTGAACGCCAACCCGATCGGCCGATCGTCGGGATCGACGAAGTTGCCGTCATCGCGCCAGCCGACATGTTCGATGTCGATCAGGGTGGTCGAAAGTCCGGCCTGCCTCGCGGTGTCCTCCAGATAGGCCAGCGTCACGGCATCTTCGGGGTTTTCGGTTGTTCCCGCGAGATGAAGGTGGGTTTGCCGGGGGAGTTTTTTCCAGGCGCCGATCAGGCTTTCATGGATCGCGTTGAACTGGTCGGCATCTCCGGGGATGATGCGCCGCTCGATCGCCTGCTCGAGCCATGTCCACTGAAATACCGCCGCCTCGAACAGCGAGGTCGGCGTATCCGCGTTGTATTCCAGCAATTTCGCCGGACCGCGGCCGTCAAAGCTGAGGTCGAGCCGGCCGTAGAGGCTGGCTTCATCGCGGCGCCAGCTGTCGCGGATCAGCGGCCAGAACGCTTCGGGCAGTTTCAATCGGCGCAGACAGCGTTCGTCGTCGACCGCGCGGGCGACCAGTTCGAGGCACAGCGCGTCGATTTCCCCCGATGGCGCCTCGATCCGGCCTTCGATCTCCTGCAGCGTGAAAGCGTAGCAGGCGCGTTCGTCCCAGTAGCGCTGGCCATCGATGGTATGAAAATCGAACCCGGCCCGCTCGGCGGTGCTGCGCCAGTCGTCGCGTTCGGAACAGGCGAGGCGCTGCATTCGGGCGGCCGCTAGCTAGCCGCCGCCATGGGCGTGGCCGTGGAAGCGGCGCGGGGCGCCGCCGAATCCGCCATAGCTGACGCGGCAACTCTCGATCAGCCGGCCGTCCGGGCCGCGCGCGAGCTCTGAAACCAGTCCGGGGCCGCAGCCGCTGCGCCGCATGAATCCCATCGATACGGCGCCGGCGGCCGCCGTGCCCATCATGGTCAAAACCACACGGCGAGAACGTTTCATGTCGCGGCCCCCAAGCGCTTCAAGAAATCAGCTTGGACATTCAGGCATGCGCGCCGCGGCCGGGCAAGCAAAAGCCGGACATTTCACGGCTTCGTGCGGCGGGATCCGGCGACACGCTCGCGCGGTTATTCGGTCGCGCGGTTCGGCCGTTCGCTCCCCAAACAAAAACCCCGCCATTTGCGGCGGGGTCCAGTCTGGGAGGCGCGAGCTGCACAAGCTCGCCATGAAGCTCAGGGTCAGGCGGGGATCCGTTCTTCGACTTCGTGCGGTTCGCGCAGCACATAGCCGCGGCCCCAGACGGTCTCGATGAAGTTGCGGCCTTCGGAGGCGTTGGCGAGCTTCTTGCGCAGCTTGCAGATGAAGACGTCGATGATCTTCAGTTCGGGCTCGTCCATGCCGCCATAGAGATGGTTGAGGAACATTTCCTTGGTCAGGGTGGTGCCCTTGCGCAGGCTGAGCAGCTCCAGCATCTGGTATTCCTTGCCGGTCAGATGCACGCGCTGGCCTCCGACTTCGACCGTCTTGGTGTCGAGATTGACCACCAGGTCGCCGGTCTGGATCACCGACTGGGCGTGGCCCTTGGAGCGGCGCACGATCGCATGGATGCGCGCGACCAGTTCGTCCTTGTGAAAGGGCTTGGTCATGTAGTCGTCGGCGCCGACGCCGAGGCCCTTGACCTTGTCCTCGATGCCGGCGAGGCCGGAGAGGATCAGAATGGGTGTCTTGATCTTCGACACCCGGAGCTGCTTGAGCACATCATAGCCGGACATGTCGGGCAAATTGAGGTCGAGCAGGATAATGTCGTAATCGTAAAGTTTCCCGAGGTCGACGCCTTCTTCCCCGAGGTCCGTCGTATAGACGTTGAAACTCTCGGACTTAAGCATCAACTCGATCGACTGCGCGACGGCGCTGTCATCTTCTATCAGCAATACGCGCATGCCAGTCCCCTATAGTCGCCGCTCCGGGCGTCAGGTCGGCCGCACTTGCGGCACTCAAAACGCCTTTGAACAACTG
>Ga0302279_10000576_pt1 | contig 53732 bp, 44 predicted proteins | sample III_Bog_N3_3_FD_194541 | JGI IMG/M metagenome (GOLD analysis project Ga0302279, IMG submission 194541) | Peat permafrost microbial communities from Stordalen Mire near Abisko, Sweden - III_Bog_N3_3 | ecosystem: Environmental > Terrestrial > Soil > Wetlands > Peat | place: Sweden: Abisko... | reverse complement strand
GACCCGTGCACGAAGACCGCGATGTGCTGCGTGTGCACCTCGGCCGTCCCCAGCACGTCGTGCCACCGCGCCAGGAACTGCTCGATGGGAACGTAGGTGTAGTGACCCGAGGTGCTCGGGTCCATGAAGAACAGGTTCTTCGCGTCGTAGCCGAGCACGATGGCGTAGTGGCCGTCGTCCCAGTCGGTGCTCCACGGCTTCATCTGCGCGTACGTCGCGACCGACTGCCACGCCTGGAGCGCAACGATCGTCGGGTCACCGCGATCGACCGCGTGCTCGAGATCGTCGAGCTCGACGTGCCCGCCGTCGCTTCCGTCGCGGACCTCCGCCGCGATCCCGGGCTGGCGGTTCAGGTAGTCGGCGATGGCTTGCGGCTCGGTGCCGTCCTGCGGGGTCGTGTGCAGCGGCGCGTAGAGCGCCGACTCGGGCGTGCGCGAGAAAGGGTCAGGCGCGTAGTACCGGAGCAGCGACAGCGCGACGCCGTCGCCGCAGCTGTAGTTGGTCTCCTGCCGCACGACCGGCAGCGGGATGACGTGGGCTGGCAGAGAGACCGGCGCCTCGTCCCGAACGAAGGCGGCGGGAGCCGGTCCCGCGTCTGTGGTCGAGGCCGGCGCGGCGCGGCACGAGGCAAGGGCCAGGCAGGCCACGAGCGCCAGTCGCCCCAGCCTCGGCACGCTCGCACCGCTCCTCACGTGTCTTTCGTTAGCATGCGAGCCGGCCGGTGCGCTCGCGAAGGCGAGGCAGTACGCTTGGGGGATGCGCATCGTCGCGGTCGCCGACACGCACCTCTACCACGACGAGCTGGCGGTGCCCGACGGCGACGTCTTCGTCCACGCCGGCGACATGTGTCGCGGCGGCGACCTGGACGAGCTCGCCCTCGCGGCCGCCTGGATTCGATCGCTGCCGCACCCCACGAAGATCGTCGTCGCGGGCAACCACGACTGGGCCTTCGCGCTCGATCGCGAGCGCGCGGTCGGGCTCCTCGGGCCCGGGATCACCTACCTCGAGGACTCCGGGGCGATCGTCGACGGCGTCCGCTTCTGGGGAAGCCCCTGGCAGCCTTCATTCAACGACTGGGCCTACAACCTCCCGCGCGGCGAGCGCCTGCGCGAGAGGTGGGCGCTCATCCCGCCCTCCACCGACGTCCTCATCACGCACGGTCCGCCGCTCGGGATCGGCGATCGTGGACCGGTTGGCGGTCGGGCAGGCTGCGCGGATCTGCTCGCGCGCGTCCAAGAGGTGCGCCCGCGGCTGCACCTGTTTGGCCACATCCACCAGGACGGCGGCGTCTCGCGCGTCGCGGGCACGCTCTTCGCGAACGTGACGACCTGGGAGTGCGAGCGTGGAGCGTCGGTCCTCTCGATCGCGGCGGGTACCACCGAAGCCGGCGCCGACGTGGTTCCTCCGGCGCGTTGAGGCCCGCGACGGGGAAGGCGGCAGGGCCCACCGCCGTAGGACACGAAGCCCCCGCACTCCGGTATCCTCGCACGCCCATGGCCCACCTCTCCATCCGCCGCCCTCGCCTCCTGGCTACCCTCTTCGCCGCCGGCTCGGTCTCCGCCGCCGCCGCGTGCGGAGGCAGCGGGCCTCCCCCGACCATGGCCGGACGCGAGGGCATGCTCTCGCAGACCGCGGTGGCGCAGAAGTGCGGCGAGGCGGCCAAGGGGCACGATCGTCCGTTCGTCGTCGAGTGGGACGCGACCGACCTCGCGAGCTTCGAGGCGAAGGCGGCGCGCGACACGATGTTCGTCGACTACGAGGGCTGCTCGCTCGAGGTGCTCTACGGTTGCAACGACCCGAACGTCCACGGCCGCCTCGGCAGCTACGGGCAGCCCACCTTCACGAGCGGCACGATCCAGGGCTTCGACGTGAAGAACGAAGGCGAGCTCTACGCCAAGCTCCCGCTCGGCGCGGCCGCCTTCTCGGCGAAGGTGAACGCCGGCGAGGAGCTGCACCTCAAGTACTTCGTCTCGGGCGTGGCCACGAACACGCGCGACGCGGTCTTCCGCAACGAGATCAAGAGCTACCCGGGCTGCGCCAAGGCCACCCACTTCGTGTGGGCCTACAACCTCGGCGCCTTCAACCTGGACTCGAAGGAGAACAACCACGGCGAGGCGAAGGCGAGCTTCGGCGCCGCGGGCGCGGGCGGCGACCGCTCGCACGAGCAAGCGTCGGTCGCGCAGGGGGGCGACATTGCGAGCTGCACGACGCAGGATCAGCGGGCGTGCCGCGTGCCCATCCGGCTCGCGCTCCGCGCCATCGGCGACGGCGACAACCCGAACGACCAGCACGGGGGCGCGGCCGGCGTGCCAGCAGGTGGCGCCCCGGCGACAGGAGCCCCCTTCGACTACGGCTCGACGCCGGCCGGCCAGGCCGCGGCCATGCTCGAGGAGGCGCGGAACAAGAAGGCCGCCGGCGACGGCGCAGGCTGCCTCGCCCTCATGAGGCGCGCGTTCGGCATCGACGCGCGTCAGGCCGAGCACCTCGGCTACCAGCTGGCCGAGTGCACGATGGCCTCGGGCGATTGCGAGGAGGGCTCCAAGGAGATGCGCGCGGTGCTCGCCGCGCGAGACACGAACCGCAACATGCTCGACGCCGAGCTCGACCGGCAGACGCGCGACATCGCCAACCGCGAGTGCCCCGCCTCGACGGCGAAGAACGCGACCGATCTGGTCATCCGCACGTCCAACGAGATGCACAAGGCGGTGGAGGCGAACGACGGGGCCGCCTGCCGCGCGAAGTTCGAGACCATCGACGGCAAGATCGAGGAAGCGGACAAGGAGGCGAAGGACGCCCGCCAGACGCACAAGAAGGACACGGCCGTCTGGCCCTGGAACGTAGGGACGATGGCGATGGCCTCGGCGGCGACCTGCATCGCGAAGGCGAGCAGCTGCGACGACGGGCTCAAGTACTACAAGCGCTACTACGCGAAGATGCTCCACGGCGTGAAGAACACCGACAAGATCGCGGAGGATTCGTGGGGCAGCATGATCAAGCTGGGTCACGTCACGTGTAAGTGAGCTGACGCGCGGCCTGCCCGTGTCATCAGAACGAGCGGTTGCTGTGCGCGCGGCTTGCGCGCAGACTCTTCGCACTCGCACCTTCGTTTCCTGGGGCGCGGTCTGCGCGCGGACGGTTTCCGCGGAAGAAAGGACCTCAAGCCATGAATCGAGCCCTTGTGCGGTTCTCGAAAAAGTGCGCCCTCGCACTTGCCTCGGTCGGCATGCTCGCCGGCCTCTCCCTGGTCGCTCCCCGCGAGGCGTCGGCCCAGGAAGACGTGTACCCGGACGACGCGTACCTCGCCACGGCAGAGCCCGTCTATTACAACGGCTACGCGCACTACTGGTACCGGGACCACTGGGTCTACCGCAACGGCCGGAGCTGGGGGTATTACCATGGCGGTGAGCCTGGCTACCTCCACGACTACCGTTACCGTGCCTGGCCGGGCGGCGCGTACCACCCGGGCTACCACTACGGTGGCGGTTACCACGGCGGCGGCGGCTACCACGGCGGCGGTGGACACGGCGGACGGCGCTAGAGCGACCCGATGTAACATCAGATCACATCATGGCGAGCTAGCCTCGACATGATGGGACACGGGATCACCTAATGTCGTGCCGTCGTCGACACTTGGTGATCCCGGATCACCCAATGTCGAGCCCTCTTCGACATGATGGGACACGGGATCACCTAATGTCGTGCCGTCGTCGACACTTGGTGATCCCGGATCACCCGATGTCGACCCCTCTTCGACAGGATGGGATACCGGATCACCTAGAGTCGTTCCGTCCTCGACAGGATGGGATACGGGATCACCTAGAGTCGTTCCGTCCTCGACTGGATGGGACACGGGATCACCTCGGCCCCCGAGCCGCGCGCTCTCAGTAGGGCGTCGCGGGAGGGGGATCGAGGGGGCTGGGGAACGGGCCCCCGCGCCATTCGTGGATGTTGACCACCATGTCGTAGCGGCCGTGCCCGAGGCCGGCGGTCGCGAGGTCGTGAACCTGGACGTGCACCGCGTCGGCGCTGGGCGCGCCTCCGTCGCCCCCTCGAACGTCGAATACGGCCCCCGCCGGGCCGACGGGACGGGTCACCGGCGTGGATACCGGATCGCCGTGGTGGTCGAGCAGCGTCACCGTGACGTCCCCCACGGAAACAGGGCTCGTGACGACGACGCGCCTGAAGGGCCCGCACGCCGCGTCATCGACGGCGAGCTTCGGGGTCTTGTCGGGCGCGAGAGCTGGGGCCATGTACCCCTGCCACCCGGCGCTCTTGTCCTTTGCCTCGCGCGCTTTCTCGTCGTCGAGGCGCGGGCCGATCGGCGTCGCCAGCTCGTAGCCCTTGGCGGCGGGCCCGACCATCGCGCGCGCCTCGCCGTTCACGTCGACGATGAACACGCCGAGCCGCGGGGTCTCCGCACCCAGGTAGCGGACCTGACCGGCGTTCGTCAGCGTGAAGTAGTCCGCGATGAAGTCGGCGGACATCTCGGCGCCGATGTGGCGATCGGGGAACAGGTCGAAGTACCAGCCCGTCCACTTTGGCGGCTGTCCCGAGTCACCGCCCCAACCGCCGACGGGGATGTACTCGGCCACCATGCCGAGCCACCGCTTCTGCGCCTCGGCGAGCGGGGCGCCGGACAGCTCCGTCACCACGATGCTCCGCAGCATCGTGATCACCTGCTCGACTCGCCGGAAGTAGTCGGTGTTGGTCGTCGTCACCGCCCGCGCCGCGCGCACATACGCGAGCAGGGCGTCGTAGGTGCCGAGCGCGGGCTCCACGTAGCCGTCGGGGATCTCGCACCCGTAGGCGTCGTAGCCCTGGCCCGCGAGGAGCACGTAGTTGTGCCGGATCTGGCCGAAGCCGACGAGCGCGGAGTTGATGCGGTAGTCGGCGTAGGCGTCCGTCTTCATGAACGACGGCTCCGCTCCCTGCGCGGGCTCCGCCAGGCGCATGACCGCGGTGAGCCACAGGCCGTAGAGATCCTTCTTGCCGGCAGCGCCCTTGCGTAGCTCGGCGCGCGCGCCGTCGAGCGCGGGGCCGAGCGAAGGGAACGTCGCGAGATCCTTCGCGAGCGAAGCCTTCGCCCGATCGTGCCCGAGGACGAACGCGACGTCCGCGGCGCCGAGGACGCGCCGCTCGGGGACGCTGTCGTGGACGAGGCGCGTGAGCGGCGCGACGTCCGGCACGATCCGCGGGCCAAAGAGCGTCATGATGGCGGGCAAGACCGGCGAGCCCTCGGGCATGAAGTGCGTGCGCGCGGTCCGCTGGAAGCGCTCTCCGATGGCGGCGCGGAGCTTCTCGGGCGCCGCGGGGTCCTTCGCGGTCAACCCTGCCCCCTTGGCGAGGGCGAGCATGTCGACGACCGACACGTCCTGGCGGCCTCCGGCGAAGACCGAGTACACGTCCTCGAACGCGCGCAGGTCCCCGAGCTCGCCGGACCGCTCGACCAGATCCGCGAGCGCGATGGCGTCGCGCGCCTCGCGCGGCGTCTCGCTCGGGTCGGGAGACTCGCCGGGCTGCGAGCTGCGGCACGAGCGCGACACGAGGTTCAGCTCGAGCCTGGAGAGCCACATCATCGCCTCGAAGTACTGCACCAGCGTTACGCCGTACCTGCCTCCGGTGTAGTGCCCGCGCGCGGTGTACTGCGAGAAGTCGATCATCCGCGAACGTCCAAAGAGCTCGACCGCCTCGAGCTCTTGCCCGCTGGCGGCCTTCTCCACGAGGCTCTCCGCGAGCGCTTCGTCCGCGGGATCGCCGAAGACGGTGAGCTTCTCGGCGGGCTGGATGACGGTGCCATCCGCCTTCACGTCGGGGACCAGACGGCGCGGAACGGCGAGGTAGACGTCGAGGTCGTGGCGCGTGGTCGCGTCGTAGTTGCCCTGGCTCTTGGCGAGCGTCGCCCGGAGGCGGTCGAGCATGTGCCCGAGCTTGGGCTGGAGCCGGTTCGTCTCGATGTCCTGGAGGATGGATCCGTTGGCCTGGAATACCGAGTGCAGGACGGAGTCGATGCTGACGAAGACCGGCAGCTGTTGCTGAAAGACGTCGTGGTACGCCGTCGCGTACGAGTCGTACGGCAGGCGGTCGAGGACGACGAAGCCTTGCTTCGCGAGGAGCGCCTGCTCGTCGTCGGTCAGGTGCAGGTGCGCGTCGACGCGATCGAGCATCGCCGGCTTGGACCGACCGTCCCAGGGCGACGACTGCAGAGCCGGACGCGACTTCGAGGAGAGCGCGTCACGCTCCGCGCGGCGGATGTTGGAGTTGGCGACGAAGCAGGCGTCGCGTCTGTCGGGCGGGTGCTCGACCTGGTCGCAGAAGTGATCCTCCCCCTCGCACTGCGGATCGACCGGCGTGAACGGGTGAAGGGCGGCCACCGTCTCCCCCGCGGCGCCGGGCGCGAGCTTGCAGATGTCCACGGGCTTCGGCCTGCCCGGCAGCGCGACGGTGGCGGGCGGAGCCTCGACGAGGGGCGGAGGCGGTGGAACCGCGGACGGCGCCATCGCCGTCGCCATGGTCGACGGCGGCGGCTGCGAGGACGTGCACGCCGTGGGCACGAGAACCGCGGCCAACCCAAGCACCCCGACCAGCCCGACGACGACCCGAGACGCTCCCCGCATACGCCGTTAACGTACCACGCGACGATCCGATCTAAGACCGGCGGCCGCGCCGGCGTCGACGCCTACGCTTCGCCCGTCCCCACGAACTCGCGAACGAAATTGCGGAGGAGCGCGTGCGCGTGCGGCGCTTCGCGGACGCTCGCGAGGATGGCGTCCGCGTCCAGTCCCTCGGAGCGAAGGATGGGCGAGCGCGCCAGCACGTAACCGCGCATCGCGTCCGCGTCGACCTCGGGGTGAAACTGCACGGCGCGCGCCACAGGACCGATGGCGAACGCCGCCACGGGGTCCATCGACGTCGACGCGAGGACACGCGCGTCGGAGGGGACCTTGGCCACGGCGTCGACGTGCGTCTCGCTCACATCGAACGACGCGGGGAGCCCCTTGAAGAGCGGATCGTCGCCCAGCCGGGTCACGTGCTGCGTCCCGATCTCGCGTCCTCGTGGGTTCTTCGTCACGTTGCCGCCGCACGCCTGGGCCATGATCTGGTGCCCGAAGCAGATGCCCAGGAGAGGCCGCCGCGCGGCGATGAGCTGCCGCACGTACTCTTCCGTACGCAGCATCCACGGCGCGCGCTCGGTCACGCTGCTGCTCGAGCCGGTGATGATGAACGCGGCGGCGGAGCCCACCTCGGGGAACGCCGCCTCGGTGCGAACGTCGTGGACGCGCCAGCCGCCGCGCCACGCGTCGCCAACGGTCTCCCGGATCCACCGGACGAAGTCGCCGCGGCGGGCCGCGAGATCGGCCACGGGCTCGCCAGCCTGCAAAACGAGGATGTCCACAGCCGGAGGATTGAGCGAAACCGAGCGGGCCGCAAGTAGACGACGCACCCCCTGGGGCGCCCGAGCTGAAACGACACGTGCTCGCGGGGTCGCACCGACGTCGGGTGGAAGGAGCACCGACGTGCCAGCAAGACCCCGGTCGTCATGGGTGGACGGCGCACCGACGTGGGGTGGAAGGTGAGCCGAGCCGAGTCGGCAGCTCATGCGCGCGCCCATTTGACTACCGGGCCGCCAGGTGGCCTCCTCTGGACGAGACCGCCAATGCCGTCGCTCTACCTCATATCGCCGTCGCACTACCTGGCCGACGGGCGGCTGGTCAAGACGACCCGCTACTGGACCAGCGGCCTCACGATGCCTGCCTTGAAGGCGCTGACGCCACGCGACTACGACGTCACCATCGTCGACGAGCTCATCGCGGACGTGAACCTCGACCAGCCCTGCGACGTCGTGGGCATCGGCGCGATGGGCCCGCAGATCAGCCGCGCCTACGAGCTCGGCGACGCCTTCCGCGCGCGCGGCAAGAAGGTCGTGCTCGGGGGCCCGTGGGTCTCGCTCGCGCCGAGCGAGCGGTCGCTCGAGCACGCCGACGCCATCGTGGTGGGCGAGGCGGAGCAGCAGTGGGCGCGTTGTCTAGGAGATCTCGCTACGGGCCACAGCGCCGGCGTCTACCGCTCGGGGGACTTCGTGAGCCTCGGAGGTCGCACGCTCGCCCGTCCCCGCCCGGGCGCGGAGCCCGCGAAGACGCGTGGCGTGTCCGAGCACGGGACGGACGTCTTCTCCCGGATCGACTACCAGGACCTCCAGCTCATTCGCTGGGACAAGTGGCGCTCGAGCCCGGCCTACCGAGTCTACTTCCACTGGCCGATCATGTTCAGCCGCGGGTGCCCGCACCCCTGCTCGTACTGCGCGGTGCAGGCGTTCTACGATCGCAGCTTCCGGACCCGCGGCATCGACGCCGTGATCAACGACGTGCGCCGCATCAAGGCCCTCGGCGGCAAGAACCTCCTCTTCCTCGACGACAACCCCATCGCCGACGTGGACGCCGCCAAGGAGCTCTTCGCCCGGCTCATCCCCGAGAAGATCAAGTGGTCGAGCCAGTGCACCATCGAGATCGCTCGCGATCCGGAGCTGCTCGATCTCGCCGCTCGCTCGGGGTGCGTCGCCCTCTCGATTGGCTTCGAGTCGAACGACGAGGCCGTGCTCGACGGCCTGAAGAAGCGGTTCAACCGCCCGTCACGGTACGCCGCCGACCTCAAGGCTCTCCGCGCTCACGGCATCCAGGTCATCGCGCTCATGATGCTCGGAATGGACGGCCAGTCCGAGGGCGTGTTCGACAGCACGCTCCGCTTTCTCATCGACGAGAAGGTGTCCCTCGTGAAGTTTTTCACGCCGGCGCCGTACCCCGGCACCGCGTACTACGACGAGATGCGCGCGGCGGGGCGGATCAAGAGCGAGGACTGGGGCCGCTACGACTACGGCTCTCTCCTCGTCGAGCCGCGCAGCATGACGCCCGAGGCCCTCCGGGAGGGTTTCGACCGGACGTACAAGGCGTTCTATGGCCTCGGTGCCATAGCCAGACGCATGCTGCCCTTCCCCAAGACGAACCGCATCGAGCACGCCGCGTACATCGTGGCGAACTTGAAAACATGGGGCTTCCTGCGGAAACAACCATCCGCCTGGGGGACCATCTCGTAGGCCGGCACGCAACCTGCTCTGATTGCGAGTCGCTCATGAGAAACCTGCAGCGAACCAGTGGGGGCGTGGTCCGGAGGTGGCGATCGAGGTGGGGTGCCCTGTTCACAGTGGCCGTCCTCCTCACGGTCGTCTTGGCGTGCGGCATCCGCCAGGACGAGTTCTCCTGTGAGGACGCCGTGGCGCACCTCCAGCAGTGTTGCCCGGACTTCCCCGGCACCAACATCCAGTGCGTCTACAACGACAACGACGGCTGCGGCGCCACGTACCCCGATCTGGACGTCGACCTGAGCACCTGCATCCGCAACGAGGACTGCCCGACCCTGCGCTCTAGCGGCGTATGCACACGGGCCGCGGCCATCGACGGCGGGGCCGCCACGACCGGCCAGGGCCAGGGCCAGGGACAGGGACAGGGCAGCGCCCCACCCGAGATCACGGGGGTGTGCCCGTGAAGCGAGCTCTTCCCCTCGTCCTTGCCGCGCTCTTCACGATCGCGCTGCCGGCTGCCTCGGCATTCGCCCAGCTTCCTGCCCAGCCGCCGGCCGCGCCCGCGCCGCCAGCCACCGCGACGGCTCCGGTGCCGGTCGTGCCGCCTCCCCCGCCGACGCCGGTCCTCGCGCCCCTGCCGCCGGCCCCTGCACCGGCCGCTCCGCCCGGTGCAGCCCCGTCGCCTCCCGTCATCGTCGAGAGCGGTTCGCCGCAGGTCATCATCGTCGCGCCGCCTGGGGAGCAAGCCCCTGGCCCCAGCGCGGGCGGGCCCCCGTCGGCCGACGGCCCTCCGCCCCCTCCTCCAGGTGAGGAAGAGCCGCCTCCCGAACGCCACCCGAAGTCTCGCTTCGCGCCGTCGCTCGAGGGTGGATTCGGCTACCAGAGCGCCTACGGCATCCCGATGACGGGCGTAGACTTGGCGGCCGCGGCCGGCGCGGACAAGGGGTCAGTCCGGATCGGGGCGATCGTCGGGGCGACCTTCTCGACGACCGACGCGGGCCTGAAGACGACGACGACCAACATCGGGCCCCTCGTCGAAGGCCACTTCGACCGGCTACGCCTCGGCGGCGGCGTGCGGATCGGGACCTTCAACGTCGACCGCGCCACGACGAGTGGGAGCCTCTTCTCCCTCTCAGCCGGCATCTACGCGCGCGCGTCGGTCGATCTCGTCGCGTTCGACAAGGCGGGCAACAGCGCGCTCTTCCTCGTCGCCAAGGGCAGCCTCGACACCATCGGCACCGCGCTCTGGGGCGCCGGCGCTAGCCTCGGGGCACGCTTCTGACGGACCACGTCGCGCGCCCGCTGTTGCGAACGCGCGCGGCTCGTGGAAAGCTTTCGGACTACCCTCGAGACTTCCGGCAATCGTGACCCAGGCTTTCCAGCAGCTCGCGCTGCCGCTCGAGGATTTCACGGCTCGAGCACACGCGCCGGGCATCGCCCGTCCTCGCCGGGTCTTCTGCAACCGCAACCTGAAGATGTCGAACATCTCGTGGGTTGGGTTCGACATGGACTACACGCTGGCGATCTACGATCAGCCCGCGATGGACGAGCTGTCGATCAAGGCGACGCTCGACAAGCTCATCGGCCGCGGCTACCCCGAGTTCACGGCGCAGATCCCCCACGCGACCGACTTTCCGGTGCGCGGCTTGCTCATCGACAAGCGCTTCGGCCACATCCTGAAGATGGATCGCTACAAGTTCGTGGGGAAGGGCTACCACGGCTTCCGCGAGCTCTCGACGGACGAACTCCGCGCGCTCTACCACTCGAGCAAGATCCGCCCCGCGACGCCGCGCTACCACTGGATCGACACGCTCTACGCGCTGAGCGAGGCCAGCGTTTACGCCGCCGTCATCGAGGCGCTCGAGAAGGCGGGTTACGCGATCGACTACTCGCGGGTCTTCACCGACATCCGCGAGAGCATCGACGAGGCGCACCGGGACGGCACGATCCTGAACGCCGTCATCGGCGACACGCCGCACTACGTCCACCGCGATCCCGACCTCGCGCCGACGCTCCACAAGCTGCGGAGCGCGGGCAAGAAGCTCTTTCTGCTCACGAACTCGCGCTGGTCGTACACAGACAAGATGATGACGTACCTGCTCAACGGCGCGATGAGCGAGTACCCGACGTGGCGAAACTACTTCGACGTGGTCATCGTCGCGGCGACCAAGCCGGCCTTCTTCCAGGAGCGACGGCCGCTGCTCGAGCGGGACGGCGAGAACGTCAGGCCAGCGCAGTTCCCGCTCGAGCGGGGGCGCGTCTACGAGGGCGGCAACCTCCACGATCTCGAGCGGGCGCTCGGGGTGTCGGGCGACCAGGTCCTGTACGTCGGCGACCACATCTACGGCGACATCCTGCGCTCGAAGAAGGAGAGCGCGTGGCGGACCGCGATGATCATCCAGGAGCTCGAGACCGAGATCCTGGCCTACGAGTCCTGCAAGGAGGACTTCGGGCGCATCGTGGAGCTCGAGGATCTGCACGAGCACCTGGAGGACGACCTTCGCTTCTACCAGGGCCGCTTCAAGGAGCTGTCGCGCCACATCGATCAGGCCCACGGCAAATCGAACGGTGTCCCCTTGGCAGAGCTCGAGGCCGAGCGCGGCCGGGCGAAGCGCGCGGTCGAACGGGTACGCGGAAGGCTGCGAAGCACGAACGCGGAGCTGTCGCTCATCGAGCGGCGGGCCGACGGACGCTTTCATCCCTACTGGGGATCGCTGCTCAAGGAAGGCAACGAGCAGTCGAGCTTCGGCGCGCAGGTCGAGGAGTACGCGTGCCTCTACACCTCCCGCGTCTCGAACTTTCTCTCGTACTCGCCGCAGCAGTATTTCCGTAGCCCGCGCGACGTGATGGCGCACGAGATCGGGGTCTAGGAGGCTCCGTCGAGGGGCGAGACACCCCAGGCGCGGGCGAGCATGAGCGTCCGTGCGTTCTCGGGGACGCGCTCGAGAAAGCTCATCCTCCACGCGGAGTCGCTGATCTTCGCGGCTACCGCGAGCAGTCGATCGGCAGCGGCTCGGATGGCCACCTTCGCGCGAGCGTGGTCCCCGTTCGCGTCCAGCGCTTCGGCGTAGACCAGGCGCAGCACGGTCTCGCTGGCCTCGTCCCCGCCCGGCTGGCCGCGCTCCACGGCGCCGTGGATTCCCTCCACCAGCTGAAGTGCCTCAGCCGCCTGCCCCTTTTCCAGGAGCAGTGACCCAAGGTGCGATGCCCACAGGGCGTCTCTGCTTGCGATCGGCGACGCGCGGGCGAGGCCCTCCCGGAGGATTCGCTCCGCCTCACCGAGGTCGCCGGCGCGCTGCTCGATGAGGGCCAGGTAGACGTAGCAGGACTCCAAGAGCCTCTGGTCACCCGCGCCGAGCGCGTGGTCCATCGCCTGGCGTTCGAGACTCCGCCCTTCCTCGAAGCGGCCCGCCTGCGCAGCGAGCAGTCCCAGGTTGTGCTTCGCGCCCCCGAGGACGAGCTTCATCCCGAGCCGATCCGCCGTCGCGAGCAGCGCGCGCAAGCGTCGCTCGGCCTCGGCGTGAAAACCGAGGACGATGCAGGCCCACGCCGCGTACGAGCTCTCCACGCAGGCGAGCCGCAGATCGCCTGCACGCAAGAAGCTGCCCTCGGATGCCACGAGGTGCTTCAAGACCTGCGCGTGATCGTCGCGAAGGCTGGCCAACGTCGAGCGCGCCTCCTCGACCCATCCGATGAGCCACGGCCCTGGGTGAGCCCGCGTCGCAACCAGAGCGTCCAGCCGTGCCACTCCACGAACGACTGCATCCGCGTTGCCCGCGCGCCAGTTGTGATCGCACAGCTTCGCCAGCGCGAAGCCGACCGCCGCATCGGCGTCCGCCTCGAACGGAGGATCCGGGGCTTCCAGTATCGTCCTGGTGTAGGCAGCGAGACCTGGACCATCCGCGCGACGAGCCGCAGACGAGATCACCGTACCCAGGAGCGACCACCAGCGCCGTGAACCCTGGGCCACCGCGACGAGCGCCTCCTTGCCGCAACGCTCGACGGCCGCGAGATCGCCGCGCCAGTGGTGCGCGTCCGTCTCCATCGTGAGGAGCGCGCCCCGCTCTTCTCCGTCGGCACCGCACGCCATCGCGCGCCGCACGAGCACGGGGACCGCGTCGAAGTCGCTGCCCTCTAAGGCCGCCTCCGTCGCTACGACGAAGTGGCGAACGGCCAGCCGCCGCTCGCCGGCGCGCTCGCAATGCTCGGCCAGGACCAGGGAGTCTCGCTCTCCGACCTGCACGAGCCACTCGCGCGCCATGCGATGGCCCAGCGTGCGGTCCGCCTCCGTCAGCATCGCGTAGGCGGCCTCGCGGACCGTCGCGTGCCTGAAGGCGTAAGCGGCCTGGCCCGAGACCTGCCGGTGCCCCGCCAAGCCCGACCCTGCGTCGCGACGCTCGAGGAGCTCGAGCTGGGCGAGGCTCTGGAGCCGCTCGTCGAGCGCCGCGCTCGGCTCTTGCCCCAGCAGCGCCGCGAGCCCGCCTGACGAGAAGGTCTCCCCGAAAACGCTCGCGGCGCGAAGCAGGCGTCTATCCTCGACGTCGAGCGCCTCGATCCGACCCTGGACCATGGCGATGACGGTGTCCGGAAGCGCGTCGTCTCGTCCTTCGGCCGCCGCACGAACGAGCTCCTCGAGGTAGAAGGGGTTACCGCCGGCACGCTCGACGACGCTCCCGACATCGATGGCCGTGCGCGTGCCGAGGACGCCCTCGACGAAGCGCTCGCTCGCCTTTCGCGTCAATGCGCCGAGCGGCAGCGGCTGCACGCCACGCTCGGCCCAGATGCGCGGGAAGGTCGCCTCGATCTCGGGACGCGCGAGGGCGAGGACCATGAAGCTCTTGGTGCTGAGGTTGCGAAGGGCCGCGTCGACGAACTGCACGCTCGGCAGATCGCCCCACTGCAGGTCCTCGAGCAGCAAGACGACGGGGTGTGCGGAGCACTCGGCCGCGAGGAAGTCCTCCCATGCCCGCCTTGTCTGGTCCGCCATGAGGACGGCATTCTGGCGCGCGGCACGGAGCTGTACGCTCACGTCCTCTGCGAAGGGAACACGCAGCATCTCCGCGAGAAACTCGGCCACGCGCGCGCGGTCCTCGGGCGGCACGTGGCGAGCCACGCGGGCCTCGATGGCTCGACGCGCCTCGTCGTCGCGCGCGCTGGACGCGGCCGGGACACCCATGGCTCGCCGCAGCGCCTGGCCGAGCACGGCGAGCGGCGACCCCGCGCTCATCGCATCCGCATGCGCATACCAGACCTGCGTGCCGCCAAAATCGGCACCGACCCGGCGCACGAACTCCTGCCGCAGGCGGCTCTTACCGATGCCTGGCGAGCCCGTCACGAGGACGACGCGCGCGACCTCGTCTGAAACGCACTCCTCGAGGATTCCGGAGAGCAGGACGAGCTCCCTGTCGCGACCGACGAACGGGGTCGTCTTGCCGAGGAGCGTGCGAGACGGCTCACCGCGATCGCGCTCGCCCAGGAGGAGCGCGTACCCCGCGCCCGCCGCGAGCTCGAAGCCCCCGCGCGACTGCAGCAGCGCCGCTGTGAGGTCGTCGATGCGGACGCCCAGCTCGGCGTGTGCTCGTTCAAGACGGACAAGCGCCGCGGCGCGATCAATCGCCTCCCCGACCGGCAGGTTCGACGACAGCTCGACCCGTCCCGTGGCGAGCGCGACCGAGACCGTCGGGGCCGCGGAGAGGACGGCGAGAGCGCACCGCGCGGCGCGAAGGGCCTGCGAGTCGACCGTTCCTTTCCACTCGCCAAGGAAGACAGCCGAGCCGTCGACGAGCCCCTCCACGCGCGCCCCGAGAGGCTCCACCGCGCCTTGCAGCAGGCCGAGGATCCCTCGGCGCGGGCGACCCTCCCCATCCGTCGCCCCGTCCGTCCCGGAGCAAACCATGCCCACGCAGACCAACCGCTGCTCCCCCGTCGTCAGGGCCTGCCGGTGCGTGCTGGGCGGCGCCGTCCCCGCCGAAACGAGGTCGACGATGCCGGCGAGCGCGAGCTCCACAGCCGCGGCGCTCGGTGGGCGCCCCTCTTTGTCCTTGGCCAGCATCGCCGCGACGAGCCCGTCGAGCGGGGCAGATAGCTCCGGGCTCGTCGCCTGCAAGCGCGGTGCGTCCGCCAGCAGGACCTTCGCGAGCAGTGCCATCGGGCTATTGCCTGTGAACGCCGGTTGACCCGTGAGGCATTCGAAAAGTACGCACCCGAGGGAGAAGATGTCGGCGCGGCCGTCCACCTCCTCGTCCCCGCGTGCCTGCTCCGGGGCGACGTAGCCTGGAGTACCGAGCAGCGTGCCGACCTGCGTCAACGTGCGCGAGCCGTCCCGGAGCCGGGCGATGCCGAAGTCGATGAGCTTGGCGCGCGCCGGGTCTCCGTCGACGAGGAAGACGTTGCTCGGCTTGACGTCGCGATGAATGACACCGGCCGCGTGCGCGGCGGCGAGCACGCTCGCCACGCGGCGGGCGAGCACGATCGCCCCGGCCGCACCGAGCGCGCCGCGCCCGAGGCGCGTCTCGAGGTCTTCGCCCTCCAGCCATTCCATGGCCAGGTAGAGCTCTCCGCTGCGCGCCGTTCCGTGAGCGACGTAGCTGACGATTCCCGGGTGACGAAGCTCGGCGAGCAGGCGCCCCTCACGCAAGAACCGCTCCGCCGACCCAACGGTTCGGGCGTGAAGGAGCTTGAGGGCGACGAGCTCGCCGGTCACGCGGTCCGTCGCTCGGTAGACGGCGCCCATTCCCCCCGAGCTGGCCAGCCGCTCGACTTCGAAGCGGTCGGCGACGAGGGTGCCCGGAGTCACGCGCGCAGTATAGGCCCGCGCCCCGTGCGCTGGCGCCCTAAGGTCCCGTCACGAGCTCGAAGTCGGCGTAGTCCGCCTCGGCGACGGACTTCGTGCCATCCCCGTCGGTGACGACGCCAATGTAGAGGACGTGCTGGCCTTCGCACGTGCCGTACTCCCGCTTGTACATGCCGCAAAGGTCGACGCTCTCGGAGCGCCACTCCGGGCCGGCGGGGTCGTGTCGCAGGGCGACCTGCAGGAGACCGTGCTGGTGCGTGCCCTGCGCGCCAGGCTTGGCGAGCCATCCGAATTTGAAGCCGCGCCCGCCAACCAGCATGCTCGGTACCTTGATGACGACGTAGACGCTTGCGGCGCAATCGACCCACGCGTCGCCGTCCACCGACGGGTGGCGAGTCGCTCGCCAGCGCCACCGGAGCGCGCGCACCTTGTCGAGCGGCACGGGATGGTCCTTGAAGGCCATCCCGTAGTCGAGCGCCGGCGGATGGCCGTCGGCCGATCCGTCGTAGTGAGCGTGCAGGAAGGCGAGGGGCCCGTCATGCTGGACCGAGTAGACGCGCGCCAGCTTGTCTGCGCCGTGATCGAACGGATCAACCCAGCCCAGCGGGCTGTGATCGAAGTGCTCACGCCAGGTGACCGATTCGCCGTCGGCAAGCGCGACCGTGGCCACGAGAGCGCACGCGCAGAGGATGCACGCGACCGACGCGACCCGCATGCACCTTTGCGCCAGGCTACGGCGTGCACCACGGTTCGCGGGGTGCCCGGCGCTTTCCCTCTCCATCCGTTGGCTGCGTGCGGTCAACCCCATCACCCAGTCCAACGGCAGACGCATATTTCGGGCCGAAGCGGGCTCTGCGCGGTGGTACGAACGTTCACAGGTCCCCCCTTAGCGCGCGCCCGTGGTCCGCGCCGGACATAATGCTTTTCGCTTGACGCTGGCTCAGCCACTTTGCGCCGAGCTCGGGCAGGTCCCCGTCGTTGGTGCGTTCGCCTTACCCCTCCGCTGGTACGGGGCTATACGTCGCCCGTGCTCCCTCGCGCCCGCATCAAGGAGTCCCCCGAGGACTTCGTCGTCGAAGAAATCCCCGTCTACGATCCTTCGGGGGAGGGCGAGCACCTATTTGTCCGCTTCACGAAGCGCGCGCTTACGACGGACGAAGCGGTCCGCGCGATCGGCCGCGGGCTCGGGGCGAACCTGCGCGACATCGGCGTTGCCGGGCTGAAGGACAAAGTCGGGGTGACCACGCAGACGATCTCCGTACCGATCCCGCGGGGCGTCGTCGCGACGGCCTTCGCGGAGCGGGCGCTGTCGCTCTCGGTAGCAGGGGTGACGATCCTCGGGGCCAGTCCCCACGGCAACAAGCTGAAGACCGGGCATCTCGTCGGCAACCGCTTCGTCATTCGTGTCGGTGGCCTCGACCGGTCCCGTGTGGATGAGGTCGTCCTGGCGCTCGAGCGCGTCGGCCGGGAGGGCATCCCCAACGCGTTCGGCCCACAGCGCTTCGGCAAGGCGAAGGACAACGCCGACCGCGCCCGAGCATGGCTGTCCGGGCGAGCGCCTGCGCCCGGGGACTCCCGGTTTCGCCGGCTTCTGTGGTCCGCGCTCCAGGCCCAGATCTTCAATGCGGTCCTCGACGAACGCGTTCGGGATGGCACCTGGAAGACACCCCTCCTTGGGGACCTGGTCAAACGACGTACCTCCGGAGGCCTCTTCCTCTGCGCCGACGTTCAGGTGGACCAGGAGCGCGCCGCCCTGGGCGAAGTGTCCCCTACGGGCCCCATCTTCGGGATCAAGATGCGCCCCCCCGAGGGTGAGCCGGCGCGCCTGGAGCAGAGGATTATCGGCGAATTGCTCGGTCAGGACGTGGATCTGGGGGCGACGAAGGCCCTCGGCGAAGGCACACGGCGCGGGCTTCGCTTGTGGGTGGAGGACCTCCGGGTCGAGCGGCTTCCCGATGGCGCTCCTGGGGAACAAGACGCCAGCATCAGGGTTTACTTTGTGCTACCGAAAGGTGCCTACGCGACGACCGTGCTCAGCGCCGTCGTCGATTGGGAAACCCCGCCCGGCTCGGCGGATCCAAGCGTTCCAAGCGAAGCGAGAGAGAGCGAGAGCGAATGAGCGAGCGAATTAAGAGCGCGATGGTCGGCGTCGGGCCCGGATGGCTCCTTTGGCTGATGCTGGGTTTGAGCGTCATCTCGCTGGCCATCATGCTGGAGAGGGCCTGGCTCTTCTGGTCGCTTCGGGACGACGTGCCGACCCTCATGCGCGAGCTCGGACGTCTCCTTCGAGGAGGCGACCTCGAGGGCGCCCGTCGCCGGATGGAAGCATCGCCCAGCGCCGAGGCGGCGGTCGTCGTCGCCGGAATCGTCGAGGCTGACCTTGGTGCCGATGCGGCTGAGGAGGCCATGGCCGGAGCCAGCGCGCTCCAGCGCCAAAAACTCGAGAAGCGCCTCGCCTACCTTGGAACGCTGGGCAACAACGCTCCCTTCATCGGGCTGCTCGGTACGGTCATCGGGATCGTCGGCGCCTTCGAGGAGCTCGGCAAGGGCGCGACCGCGCAGGCCATGCCCGGAGCGGCGAGCGCCGTCGCCCCGCAGGCCGTCATGAGCAACATCGCCGAGGCCCTCGTGGCCACGGCGGTCGGTCTGCTCGTCGCCATCCCGGCCGTCTTTTCGTTCAACGCGTTCCAGCGCCAGGTGAAATCGACCGTCGCCAACACCGAGGCGCTGGCCCACGTGCTCCTCGCCCACCTCAAGGCCAAGCCCGAGGCGGCCGGTGGCATCGGTCGCAGCATCGAAGAGGTCGTCGAGCGCGGTGGCGGCGCCGGCTCGAAGGCAGAGCGCGCAAAGAGCGGCGGCCGTACGAGCAAGGCGACCGAAGAAGGCGAGCAGAGCTAGCCATGGCCGGCGGTGCTTCGAACGACGCCGACGAGTCGATCACGGGGATCAACGTCACCCCCCTCGTCGACATCACGCTCGTTCTGCTCATCATCTTCATGGTGACGGCCAAGATCATCGTGTCCCAGTCCGTGCCGCTCGATCTCCCGAAGGCAGCGACGGGCACGGACGTGCAGGTCGTCTTCAGCATCATCCTCGCCGCGGACGGCTCGACGCAGGTGGACAGCAAGCGCGTTCCGAACGACGACGCCATCCTCGCGCTCGCACGCGATGCGCACGCCCACAACGCCGACCTGCGCGCCGTCATCAAGGCGGACAGCGCCGTGCCCCATGGCCGCGTCATCCACGTGCTCGACCTGCTGAAGCAGGGAGGAGTGTCGAAGATCGCGTTCGGGGTATCTCCCGTTCCTCCGATGGTCGCCGTCCCGACCGGTGGAACGCCTCTGACGCCTCCACCACCCGCACCGCCCGCCACACCATGATCCCTGTTCACGTGAACGGCACGTCCAGACGTTCCCCGCGCCAGCCGGAGCGGCGGGGAGCCTCGTCACGTGACCCTCTCGAGGGAGTGCTCTCGCTCGGACGCAAGGCGTCGAACAGCATCGGCATCGCGCTGGTGGTCGCCGTGCTCTTTCACGGGTCGGCCGCTGCCAAGGCGGCGGCATTGCCGCTCGAGTTCATGCTCTGGAGCCAGCAGATCGGCCAGCAGGTCCACGAGCGCCTCTTTGCGATGTACGACATCGAGGTCGCGAAGCCCCCGCCCGAGCCCGACAAGCCGCCGCCCCCGCCGGAGCCGGTGAAGGAAGAGCCCAAGGCGAACCTCCCGCCTCCGCCCCCCCCGACGCACGCCGCACCGAAGGAAGCTTCCCCGCCCCCGGCGCCTGCGGCCGCCCAGGCTGGAGCCGTCCTCACGAAGGCGCCCGACCCGAACGAGCCGGTCGATCTCACGAACCAGGGTTTCGTGACCGGGAGCGGCTCGTCCTACGCGGGCGGAGTGACGGAACAGGCGGGGACGAGCACCTCCGCCGTCTACAACCGCAACGCCCGGGCAGGGGGCGTAGCGGGAGGTACCGGTAGCGCGCCGGCTGCGCCTGGCCCTGCCAAGCCCGATCTATCCCAGCCGGCGAAGCTGTCGGGCTCGAGCGAGTGGAAGTGCCCTTGGCCGTCGGAGGCCGACGCCGAGCAGATCGACGAGGCCTACGTGAGCGTGCAGGTGGCGACCAAGCCTGATGGCTCGGCGGATCACGTCACTATCCTCAGCGATCCCGGGCACGGCTTCGGGCGAGAAGCCCGCCTGTGCGCGATGCGGGAACGTTACAACACCGCGCTCGACCACGACGGCAACCCCATCCCCGGCCTCACCAAGGCGTTCCGCATTCACTTCGAGCGCTGAACAGCTCGACTCCTTCGTGGCGTAACCTTCCGTTGCGATCGCGGCGTGGTGGACGTAAATCGGTGCACGATGACTGACGACCTCCGCGCCGAGCTCGCCAGCGTTGCGGCCTCCCTCCGCGCGTACCTGGAGCTCCAGCTGGAGACGGGGGCCACCGGCATTCCGCGGGGGCGGAGGGCCGGCCCAAGCGCCGCGGCGACCACTCCGTCCGGGGTGATGACGCCCGCGCACGTCCCGGCCCCACCCGCGCCTCCAGCAGCCGCCCTCGCCCCTGTCGTCCACGCCCCCGCGGCCGCACCCTTCGTCGCACCTCCCCCGGCCGCGGCGCCTCCGCCGGCAGCGGCCACGCGACCCGAGCCCGCTCCGATCGCCGCCGCCGCGCCCGTGGCGGTTGCCGCCGGAGTGCGTCTCCCCGTCCTTGCCGCCGAGGTCGCGGCCTGTACCCGTTGCGTGCTGGCAGAGACCCGCAAGCAGACCGTCTTCGCCCGCGGTAACTTCGCCGCCACGCTTTGCTTCGTCGGGGAAGCGCCAGGCGCGGACGAGGACGCCGAGGGGCTCCCCTTCGTCGGCCGGGCGGGGCAGCTGCTGGACCGGATGATCACGGCGATGGGCCTCTCACCCGAGAGGGACGTCTACATCTGCAACATCATCAAGTGCCGGCCGCCGGGCAACCGCAGGCCCACGCCCGAGGAGACCGCCGCGTGCATTCCGTATCTGCACGAGCAGCTTGCCCTCATCAAGCCCAAGGTCATCGTCGCGCTCGGCAACACTGCCGTGGGCACGCTCCTCGACACCAAGCTCGGCATCACCAAGCTTCGCGGCGAGTGGAAGCTTTACCGCGGCAAGACGCTGGTGATGCCCACCTACCACCCATCGTACCTCCTTCGGCCCAGCCCCCAGCAAGGCGAGGCCAAACGCCAGGCGTGGGATGATCTGCAGACCGTCATGCGCGAGCTGAAGCTACCCGCCGTCCCAAAGAAAGCAGGCGACGCCTAGTGCACCCTCGTCGTTTTTTCCCTGCCGTCCTCTTCGGCGGCGGCGCCGCGGGCATTCTCATCGCCGTGCCCCTGCTCGGCGACTTCTTCCGGTGCGCCCTCTGCCTGGGCGTGCTCGCCGGCGCGGCGCTGTCGATGAAGCTCTGGCTCGATACCCACCTCGCGGAGAACCTGTCGACGCTCGAGGCCGCCTACGTGGGCGGGCTCTCCGGCGTCGCGACCGCAGGGGTCACGTGGGTGCTGTCGGTCCCGATCCGCCTGGGATGGGGCGAGTCGCTCGGCGACTACTTCATGGCTCCCGGAATCCTGCCGGCGTCGATCAAGTACCTGATGCGGTCGCTTTACACGCCCGACCTCGGTGACCTCGTCATCTCGCTGCTCTTTCAGGTCATCGTCTATGGGGCGATGGGAGCGCTGGGCGGCTTCCTCACCCTCCAGTACGCCTTTCCCTCGCGCCGCGCCGACGCGCCCCCAGCCACGTAGGTCTCAGCCGGGCGGAGCGCTCACGGCGCAGGAGGCATGGCGAGCGGGACCACGTTGTTGGCCGCGACGTTCTCGCGTGTGGCGCGCTCCGCCTCGCGGAACGCCATCTGCGCCAGCCTCGCGTACGCGTCCACGCGCGTGTACACGTGGTTGCCCTCGACGCTGCAGCTACCTCCGCGCGAGACGACGCCGACGATCTCCCCCGTCTGCATATCGAGCGCCGGGCCACCCGAGTCGCCACGGCACGTTGCCCGATCCACCTCGAACTCGCGCGGCCCGAGCACGGCGCCCGTGTCGACGTTCGCCGAGGGTCCAACGGCGAGGACGGTGCTCCGGTCACGCCGAGCGCGGTTTCCGATGGTGTTCGAGACACCGCCCCCGAAGCCTACCGGCCTCACCCACTCACCGGAGGAGACCGGTGCGTTCAGCCTCATCGGCAACACGGCGACGCCCGAAAGCGGACGGTCGAGAACGAGGAAGGCAACGTCCGCGTCGCAGAGGATCTGCCCGGTGGGGTGCAGCGTCTTGATGGCATGAGCCCGCGGCAGATCCCGCTCCACCCGAACCTGCGCTCCGAGATACACGCCGATGAGAGACGGGTCGGCGTCGTCCGCGAGGTGCGCGCCGTTGTGGGAGCGGCCTCGTGCGTCGCACGACGGCGTCGACGTGATGGAGCGCGAGACGCAATGCCGGGCCGTCAGCACCAGGTTCGGGGCGACGAGCGCGCCACTGCAGAGCGTGATGTGGGAGGGATCGCCGTCGAGAGACGTCCCGATGGCCACGACGCCGCTCTCCTCGAGCTCGAGCGCCTCCGTCATCCTCGGATCGGGGCCCGTCGCCGCATGGACGCACCCGCATCCGAAGAGCGCGAAGGCTGCCGCGAGGAGCCCGGTCGGGAGAAGGCCCGGTTCACGGCGCACGCGAAGCGACGACGTTCGCCCGGACATGCCATCTGGGTTGCCGGCGTCCCCCAAGCTGCGTGCTGCATTGTTTGTCATGCGTTGCTGGCGACGAGGAAAGTCAGATGCCCGATCGCGCACCTCCCAATCGCTGTATTGCCAGTGTGATGCCTATCGATTCTCGATGCCTCCTTCGTGGCGAACCGAAGCGACGGACGTTTGCGCTCCCGCATCCGCAGGCGACATCCCCGCATGCGCGCGAGTCGCGTTAGACGCGTGACGTCACCTCCGTACGCCTTCGAGCTGCGCGTTCAACTCCGCCCCGAGGAGCAGCGATAGGCTCGTCAGCCAGAGCCACACCAGCAACACCGCGACAGCGGCGAGGCTGCCGTAGTAGACCGCGTACTTTCCCAGCGAGATGACGTAGTTGCCGAAGCTCCACGAGCAACCGAGCCAGGCAGCGACTGCCACGCAGGCACCAGGCCATGCCCGCCGCCGGATGCCCGGTGGATGCTCCACGGCATACCGGTAGAAGGCAGCCAGCCCACACACACCGACGAGGAGCATGGTGGCGATGGCGACGTAGTTCTCCCAGACCGCATGGACGCGCGCGAGGAGGCGCTTGCGCTCGTGGTGTGCGGACGCCGGTTCACGCTCGTGCGACACGTGTGTCGTGGTCGCCGTCGTGGGAGGTGGGGCGGCGAGGACCTTGGGTCCGTTGGTCGCCGGCCCAGGCGCCTCGTGTCCGTGAAGCGAGGCGTCGGCCGCGAGCACCGCCCAGGTGGTGGCGCAGGTAGCGACGAGCCCCATGAGCACCGTCGCGAGCGCGATGGCCCGCTGCTTCCACCACGACCGACGCGGCGCGCGCACGACGCGCTCGAAGACGTCCATCATGTGGTGCGTGCCGGATGTAGTGAGCCAGAGAAAACCCGCGATGCTGAGCGGGGCGACGGACCCTGCCGCGCCACTCTCGGCGAGGCGCTCGAGCTCGTGGCGAATGAGGTCCCCGGAGCCCGCCGGAATGACCTCGAGGAGAGGGCCCATGAACTCGTCGACGCCGTTCTTTCGGACGAAGTGGCCAAGAAGAAAGCCGACGAGCACCAGCAGGGGAATGACGCTCAGAAAGAAGTTGAACGCCATCGAGTTGGCGGCGCTCGTGGCGTCGTGAATCCACAGCCCGTAGCCGATGCGCACGACCCAGCGCACGACCCGGCGTGGAAACGGGGCGGACCGGGGCAGCGCCGGTGGGATGGGCCGAGGCTCGAAGTCGAAGGAAGCCGGGCCCTCGCGGGACGACGGAGCGGCTGGCGTGCCGTCCTCGGCCGGATCACGCCGCAAGGGGCGAGCCGCGCCGCGAGAAGTCGACTCGGTCATGGTGCCCACCTCACCAGAGCGCACGCTGGGGGTCAAAGCGCATTTCCTCCCGCCGCGGCCGCCGAAGGCTTGATGGGATGGTAGGCGGGATGCACGCTGTAGGCGGTTATGTCAGACTTCTCCGAAAGGTTGGCCACGCTCGGTCGGCGAGGGCGCTCGATGCCCGCGCCCGACACCGTGGAGGCCCGCGAGCTGGCCGGCGTCGCGCGCGACTGCCGCGTCGAGCTTGCTCGGCGCATCGATGAAGAGCTTGGGCCGTTCGATCCGCGCCTCCTCGACGCGCTGGTCGAGGTTCCGCGCGAGCGCTTCGTGCGGTGGGAGGACATCGCGAGCTCGGCGGCGGACATTCCCCTGCCGCTCGACGACCTCGGCTTCGCCACGATCAGCGCTCCCCACGCCTACCTGCTGTCGTTTCGGCTGGTCGAGCTCTCCCCCGGCGATCGCCTGGTCGAGCTGGGGAGCGGCTCGGGGTACGGCGCCGCGCTCGCCGCGCGGGCCGTGGGGCCTTCGGGTCACGTCCAGACGCTCGAGATAGACGGCGACCTCGCCAGCCGCGCCCGCGGGCTTCTCTCGGACGCGTCGAACGTGACCCCGATCCACGCAGACGCCCTGCAGGTCGACCTGTGGGGTGAGGCGAACAAGTTCGTGTGCACGTTCGCAGTGGAGACCCTACCGGCGCCTTGGACGGCCAAGTTACCGGACGGTGGAATCCTCGTCGCACCCGTGGGCCCCAACAGCCGCGATCAGCGGCTCGTCCGCGTGTCCTGCCGCGGGGAGCTCGTTCGTGCCAGCGAGCACGGTGCAGTGCGGTACGTGACGAACCGTTCAGGGCAAGTCTGATCCGCGAGGGCCTCCGATCACCGGGGCCATCCGGAGTCTGATCCGCGAGGGCCCTCCGATCACCGAGGCCATCCGGCTCACTCGACGCGCGGTCCTCTTGGCTCGTCCTTCGCGGGAGGGGCCGGAGGCGGCTCGCTCTTGGGCCGTTCGGACGAAGCCTGGGCAGGCTCGGCATGGCTGCCGCTGCCGGTCTCGTGGGAAGAGTGGTCGGCTCGATCGGGGCGATCGCCTGCATCCCGCCGGAAGAACTGCTTGTCGATGGTGTGCGTGACGTTCTCGAGAGCCCGGCCCACTTCCCGCGCGCCCGTCAGGACGACCTCCTCGACCTTTCCGGTCGGGAGTGACTCCAGCGCGCTCTTCGCGGCCCGAAAGAGCAGGCCCAGGCCCTTGCGCACGTCTTCGATGGGGTCGGGGGGCTCCGGCTTTCGATCCTCGCTCATGCTCGCCATCATGCGCATGCTAGAGGAGCATGTCGAGCGCGACGGCCGGGCGTATGACACGACGAGAGCAGTGGGAATGAGCACGGACGGCCGCGGCCTCGGAGCCGCCTTCGCGTGGATGATCGCGCTGACGAGCTGCGCAGGAGGGGCGCGGTCGGCCCCGCCGAGCGAGGCTCCGATCACCATCGTCGTGGCGCGCTCCCTCCGCGAAGCCGCCGCCGCCCCTCCCACGGACGGTCCGGCTGCCGCCCCCAGCGCATCGGAAGCTCCAGCGTCCGCCGTCGCGACCGAGAGCCCGCCCCTCGTCGCAACGCCGGAACGAGGCCCCCGGCTCTGCGGGTGCGCGCTGTGCGAGCCGGTGCTCAGCGGCGACGCTTGCAGCGCGGACGCGGACTGCGCCCCGGCGACGCCCTGCCATGCGGAGCGGTGCGTCGCGAAGAGCCGCGCCGCCCCACGGGACCCGCACGCGAGCTGCACGCGAAGTCTGGCCTGCGGCTCCGCCGACGTGAACGCGTGCGGGTGCCTTCACGGGACCTGCGCGCTTTACCCGCCTCCCCCTTCCAGGTAGCCGGCACCCGCCACCGTTACCGCACTGACGGAGAGCTGCAGCTCGGGTCGCTACGAATGCGACGTTGCGGGCATGGAAACAAGAAAAGGCGGCCAAAACGACGCGAGGCGGCTGGCACGAATCCCGCCTATCGCCGCGCCATGACGCACACGAGTCGAACGTGGATGGGCGGGATGTCCGCCGTCGCGGTGTGCCTCTTGACGGTCCACGGGACCGGCTGCTCCTCCTCGAGCAGCGCGGGAGGCGCGGGCGCAGCCGACAGCGGCGTCGCCGATACAGGCCAGATCACCGAGACCGACACCGGCACCGCGCGCGACTCGGGAGCCGCCCCCTCGGACGCGCCGAGCGGAGACGCCGCAGCGGAGTGCCCGCCCGCCAGCACGTCGAGCTTCACGGCCTCCACCTACGTGGCCGCTACCGGTCATCAGGGCGTCTGCTCGACAACCGCCATTGCCGATTTTCTATCCGCGTGCGTGACGGCGTCATCGAGCACGGTCAACGCCTTGTGTGGGGCGTGGCAGACGACGAACATCCCCTCGGACGCAGGCGCCGGCACCGCCTGCGGCAACTGCATCGTCGCCCCCGACAACAACGGGGGGCTCTGGATCGACCCGCTCGGCAACTTCTGGCCCAACTACGGCGCCTGCATCCAGCTCACCGACAGCGTCCACGGCCCGGCCTGCGCCGCTGCCTACAACAACGCCTCGGGGTGCGAGGATGTCGGGTGTGAGGTCTCGTGCAACGGCAGCGGCGCTTGCGGACAGAACGCCGGCTGCAACGCGTGCGAGGAGAGCGCTGCGGAGAATGGTTGCAAGACCTACGCGGCCACGGAACAGACGGCGTGCGCGACCGAGGCCGCCGACGGCGGCGCGTTCGACACCTGCTCGCCCGGCAGCGCGATTAACTCGCAGGTGCCGGACTTCTCTTACATCATCACCCTCATCTGCGGTGGGTCGGCCGCCACGGACGGAGGCTCGGATCAATGAAGGATCGCCTGCGCATCCCCCTCGTCCTCACCTGGGCTGCCGTCTCGGGGGCGAGCTTCTGCGCCGCGGTCGCGTGCAGCAGCAGTAGCCCCGAGGCGCAGTACGGGGATGCGAGCGTCGTCGATGCAAAGAGCGACTCCAAGAACCCCGTCGACGCACCCGCGGACGCACCCCGACAGGACGCACCCGCGGCGGATGCGACGAAGGAAGACGCCACCAAGGACGACGCGACGATCGCGGACGCGACCGAGTCCGACGTCACGCCGGTCGAGTGCATGGGGATCGTCGACGGCGCCTTCGTCTACTTCCAGGACGACGCGGGGGAGTGCCCGGACGGCGACACGCCGATAGTCGTCTGATAGCCCCATAGGCGGTCCCGGGCGGACCGTGGTGCGAAGAGGCGAGCAGGGGGTCGCCCTTGCTTACCCGACCTTGCGAGACGACGGAGCGGCGCGCGTCACGGACGCGGTCGCGCGGTCGCGGCCGCTTCGCTTGGAGACGTAGAGCGCGTCGTCGGCCGCCTTGAAGAGGTGGTCCCACTCGCGTCCCGCCTCGGGGAACGTGGCGATGCCGAGCGAGCAGGTGACCGAGACGGGGCCCTGGGCGGTGTGGAAGATCGTCTTCTTCAGGTCCTCGCGGATGCGCTCCGCCAGCAGCATGGCGCCGCCCTCGTCCGTCTGCTCGCACAGCACCACGAACTCCTCGCCGCCGAAGCGGGCAACGAGGTCGGTCGCGCGCTTCTGGCGCTTCAATATCTCACCGAGCCCCTTGATGACGACGTCGCCGACGTCGTGTCCGTAGGTGTCGTTGACCTTCTTGAAGAAGTCGATGTCGGCGATCAGGACCGAGAGCTTGCGACCGAAGCGCGCCGCCGCCGCCACCTGCTGCGTCGCTGCCTCGTGCATGGCGCGCTTGTTGAGGAGGCCCGTCAGGCCGTCCGTCGTGGCCATCATCTCGAGCTTGTGAACCATGCGCGCGTTCGAAAGAGAGACGGCGAGGTGGCTCGCGAGGACCTCGAGCGTCGGCCTGACCGCCTCGCCGAACGCGTGACGACGGCGAGCGCCGAGGATGAGCGTGCCCAGCGCGCGCTCGTGGTGCACGAGGGGAAGGACGAGCAGGCTCGGGATGTTCGGCCACGGAAAGCGGCGGGTGAGGACCACCTGGCGGGAGGACTCGAACTCGCCGCGGTACGGCAGCGGGCAGCGGTTCTTCACGACCATCGAGACGAGACCCTGGTTGTGCGCGAATCGCGCCCCGACGAGATCGTCGACCGCCGGGTCGGAGCCGCCGCCGGGCGACTTGAGCATCGAGGCCGCGCAGACCTCGTGCATCTTGGTCTCGGGGTCGTAGATGGTGACGGCCGCGAGGTCGAAGCTCGCGATCTGCCTCGCGGCGTGGACGGCGGCCTCCAGCACCTCCTTCTCGCTGAGCGCCGCGCCGAGCGCCTGCGCGGCCCGGTAGAGCTTGCCCTGCTCGACCTTCGCGCGCTCGAGCTGAATGAACACGCGCTCGTTCTGGATGGCCCGCTGGCAGTGGCGCGCAGCCTGGGCGGCGAGCTCCTCCTCGTGGGGGGTGAACGGGACGTTGGAGGTGCGGTCGATGGCCAGGATGCCGCGCACGGTGTCGCCCTCCATGACCGGGATCGCGGCGAGCGCGCGGACCGGATTCGCCCCGCCGTAGTAAGGCACCTTGAACGAGGGCTTGAGGTCCGAGAGCGACACGCGCGCCTTCTGGAGGACGACGGCGCCGAGCACACCGTCCCCCACGGCGAACGGGGCGTCCTGGATCTCGTCCGAGGCGGTGGACAGCTCGCTGATGCGCAGGTGTGTGCCGGCGTCGTTCATCCAGAGGAGGACGGCGGTGTGCAGATCGAGCGTCCGGCGGAGCAGCTCGAGGGCGTAGTGCACCGAGAGATGGATCTCCTCAACGCTGGACCGCGCGAGCCGGTCCTCGCTGCGGTCGTCCTGCCGCTGCGCCTCGCCCGCCGCGAGGAGGCGGTAGCGGCGCGCGTCTTCCTTGAGGCGCGAGAGCTCCTGCTCGATGCGCGCGCGGGCGCTCCGCCTGATGCGGGCGACCTCGGCCCGCAGGAAGGCGAGGTTCAGGAGCGCGAAGGCGGCGACGAACCCCGCGTGCGGCAGGAGCTTCGCGAGGCTCGACTCGCCCAGCGCGAACCGGCGAATGAGCGCCTCGAGGAGCACGACCCACGCGACGACGATGAGCCCCGCGGCCGGCCGGGCGAACGCCGCGACGAGCGCCACGAGCACGTACACCGCGGGAGAGAGCGGTCCCGAGAGCCCGCCCTCGAAGCGGAGGAGCGCCGCGTCCAGGCCGACCGCGAGGAGGAGCCCCAGCTCGACGTCCACGCGGATCGGCGCTTCGCCCGTGTGCGCGAGCTTCGCGCGGACGCGGAGCGCGAGGAGCGCCGTCCACACGACGACGAGACCCACCTCGGCCGCTCCCAGGGGTGCCGTCGCACTACCGGTGACCACGAGCGCCGCGAACCCACATGCGAGCGCCACTCCATAACCGCGGCGCACGGCCCGCCGGACGAAGAGCGACGTGCGGACGAGAGGGTCCATTCGAGCCATTCGGTACCAGCTCGGTTCGCGCCGGGACAAGTAACTGCGGCGAGGCAGAACGGCCTCTCGACACAACCACTCGCACGAGATGTGTGAGCGATGTCCTGTCCCGGTCCGCTCTCGCTCTGGATCGTGATCCTCCCGCTCAGGATCGCGACCCTGCCACTCGCGATCGCGACGCTTCGGCGCAGAACCCGGTTCTGAGGCCAAGGAGCACGCTCCCGGACCCCACGAGTGTGGTCTAGACTGCGAGAATCCGTGGCCTCCGACGAACAAGCTGTTTCGCCTGTCGTCAGGCCTGCCGGGTGGCTCGCGAACGCGTCCGTCACCCGCGCGGCGCTATGGGCCAACGTCGTCATGTACGGGGTCGCGCTCGTGCTCGCGCGGTCCCCGGGCGCCATCGTCGAGACGCCCGAGCGCGTGATGCTCGCCCTGGGCGCCAACTACGCGAGGGCGACCGTCGGCGAGCACCGCTTCGAGACGCTGCTCACGTCCTCGTTCCTGCACTTCTCCATCCTGCACCTCGCGTTCAACCTCTACGCGCTGCGCCAGATATGCCCGCCCATCGAGCGCAACATCGGCTCGGGACGCATGGCGCCGATGTTCCTCGTGTCGGGGATCGCCGGGAGCGCGGCGAGCGCCGCGGTCGGGTGGATCTCGGGCGAGGACCGCATGAGCGCCGGCGCATCCGGCGCCATCTGCGGGGTCATCGGCGCGGCGCTCGTGCTCGGACTGCGGGCGGAGGGCACGAAGAGCCGCCTCGCGCGGGCGATGGCTCGATGGCTCGTCATGCTCCTGGTCATCCAGTTCGTGGCGCAGGTCGCGCACGTGCCGGCCGCGTTCGACAACGCGGCGCACTTCGGAGGGGCGACGGCAGGGGCCGCCTTCTCCCTCGCGTGGCGGCGCGGGCCGCCGTACGCAGCTGCGGTCCGTGCGCTCGTCCTCGCGTCCTCCGCTGCCGCCCTCGTGGCTGCGTTCGGCATCGTCGCGTGGCGAGACACCCACGACCCCTTCGCGCTCCTGCGCGCGAGCCCGCGGTACGAGCTGGCGCAGGATCTCCTTCGCAAGCACCGGTGTGGTCCCGCCGGCGACGCCATCCTCGCGACGGAGCGCTTGATCCCGCACACGCCCGAGGTGCTTGCTCTCCAGCAGGAGCAGGCGGCCACCTGCCCGGAGTCGGCACCTCGTGGGGCGGAAGGCCGCTGACGAACGGACGTCCGCGGGTCGTCCGCGCGTCGAGGGACTTCTCTCCACAGCTTCTTGGCCGTTCTGGAGCACACTGTCTATGCTCCGCCCCGTGTCCGAACGATCCTGCCGATGGGGGGCAGCGATCGCGCTCGTTCTCCTGAGCGCGACTCCGTCCAACCCGGCGAGGGCCGACGACGTCCGCGTCCACGCGATGGCCGGAGGCGCGCACGCCGTGGGTGATCCCCAGGGCAGCGAGTACGGCTTCGGCGGCGGCGGCGGGCTCACGGGAGAGCTGCCGCTGAGCAAGCTCCTCGGCGTACAGCTCGAGCTGTCGGCACTCGGACTCTCCTCGGGCAGCGCTCCTGCGAACCCAGCGTTCGCGCCGCGGGCTGCGGGCGCCGCCGCGATGCAGATGCTCGGGCTGCGCCTTCACCCGCTCGGCGCGAAGGAGGTGGCCGGGCTCTGGGTCGACCTCGACGGCGGGATCGTCGAGACGGGGGCCGACGTCCGCGGCGGGCTCGACGCGCACGTCGGGTACGACTGGAGGATCGGCCGGCGCGGGCGCTGGGACATCGGGCCGGTCGTCGGCTACACGCACGTGTTTCAGGCGTCGGACCAGCTACGCCCCGAGGACGCGAACATCCTCTTCTTCGGGGTCCAGCTCTCGCGCGGCGCGCGCGGAGACCACGACCGGGACGAGATCTTCGACGACGAGGACGCCTGCCCCGACGAGCCCGGCATCCGCACGAACGACCCGGCGACCAACGGCTGCCCGCGGCGCGACCGCGACCACGACACCGTGTGGGACGACGAGGACGCCTGCCCCGACGAGCCTGGCATCCGCACGCAAGACCCCAAGACCAACGGCTGTCCGCGACGCGACCGCGACCACGACACCGTCTTCGACGACGAGGACGCCTGCCCCGACGTCGCCGGCTTCCGCACGCAGGATCCCAAGACGAACGGCTGCCCTCGCGGGGACCGCGACAAGGACACCGTCTTCGACGACGAGGACGCGTGCCCCGACGAGCCCGGCATCCGCACGCAGGACCCCAAGAGCAACGGCTGCCCGCGCCGCGACCGCGACAAGGACACCGTCTTCGACGACGAGGACGCGTGCCCCGACGTTCCCGGCATCCGCACGCAGGACCCGAAGACCAACGGCTGCCCGAAGGCCGGCGACCAGGTGCGCCTCGTGGGCGACAAGATCGTGCTGGGCGACATCATCCACTTCGACAACGACAGCCCGCGCGTCCGCCACCAGAGCCAGCCCATCGTCGAGAAGATCGCGAAGTTTCTCATCGCGAACCCCGACATCACCGAGATCGACATCGAGGGGCACGCCGACGCGCGGGGAACGCCGGAGCACAACCTCGTCCTGTCCCGGGACCGCGCGGCGAGCGTGAAACGACTCCTTCTCCAGTTCGGGGTCGCCGCGGGCCGCATCACGACGCATGCTTACGGAGATGCTCGGCCGAAGGTGGCCGGGGTCGCGGAGGAAGCGCGCGGTCAGAACCGTAGGGTAGAATTCACGGTGACCCGGACGCGAGGCGGAGGCGTGCTCGTACCGCCGGGAGGAGGCACGCCATGAGGCAACGAGACGCGACGAGAGGTCGCGGCGGACGGCTTACCGCGCTGTTCGGCGCGGCGACCCTGGTCGGTGTCGTCGCAGCGGGCTGCGGGCAGGGCGCGTCGCTCGTCGGCGGGGAGTGCGCGAGCGGCTACACGCAGTGCGGCCTCGCGTGCGTCGACGTAGAGAACGACCCGGCGCATTGCGGCTCGTGCGACAACGCGTGCCCGACCGGGGCCACGTGCGCCATGGGCACCTGCAGCGTCCTTCCCGCCGAGGCTGGGGCCGACGCAGGCGCGGACGCCGACGGGGGCGACGGCGCCGCATACTCCGAAGCGGGCGACGCCGACGACGCCACGCTGAACGACGGCGGCGACGCCTCGGACGCGGACGCAACCGTCCACGACGACGGCGGCGATGCGGGCGAGGACTCCACCGCGCTGGACTCGGCGGAGGAAGCGAGTCCCTCGGACGCTCCCAGCACCACCGACGCTACCGACGCCCCGGGCGACGTGACCTCCGACGTGGGCACCGATGGCCAGTCCGACGCCGCGGACGGAAGCCCCGCCGAGGCCGCCGTGAACGACGGCGCCACCGAGTCCTCCGTCGATACCGGGCCGGACGCCTGCGTGCCGCCGTACGACACGGCCCAGCAGTGCGGTAGCTGCTTCACGCCGTGCAACGGGCCGAACATGGCCTGCGTGGCGACCAACTCGGGCTACGCCTGCGTGCTCAGCTGCAGCCCGCCCCTCACGCAATGCGGGCAGGTGTGCGTCGACGAGCAAGACGACCCGAACAACTGCGGCACGTGCGCCAAGAAGTGCCTCTCGAACCTCTGCTCGGGCGGCCTCTGCCAGGGCGTCACGCCAGGGGACGACGTCATCATCGGCCACGACTTCGCGACGGCAGTTCCGGGCTCGGCGCAGGCGAGGGTGCTCACCAACGCCGTGTTCCTCCCCACGTCGAACCCCCTGCGCGTCCTCTCGTTCGAGCACTATGCGAACGTGACGGCCGTCGCCAACGCGAAGATGCTCGTGACGAGCGCCGCCGCAGCGCAGGGCAAGGCCGTACAGATCACGGTCTCGACGACGGACTCGGACATCCCGAGCAAGCTCACCATCACGAGCTTCGACGTCCTGCTCGTCTACGATCAGGCCAACGCGACCACGGGCACGCTCGCGACCCTCGGGGCGAGCTGGGCCTCGACGCTGGCGACGTACCTCCAGGCCGGAGGAGACGTCGTCACGCTCGACGGGGCGCAGGGCACCGTGCAGGAGATGCCCCAGTTCCTGAGCAACGCGGGGCTGCTCGCAGTGTCCGCCCACACGACCGTGACGCCGGGAACGGCGCTCGACGTCGTCGGCCCCGCCAACTCGGTAGGTCAGGGCGTGCTCAGCCCGTACGGCGCCGGGCAGGACACGGCGCGCTTCACGACGAGCGAGCAGAACTCGACGACCACCGCGTACATCGTGATCGAGCCGGTGTCGGGCACGCCCGTCGTCATCCAGAAGACGATTTTCTAAGAAAGCTAGGCGCCGAGCGCGCGCTGAAAGTCGCCGAGGGCACGGTAGACCTCTGCGAGGGACGCATCCACGCGCACGCTGGCCGGCGCGCGGGAGCGGACGACGCCCACGGGCACGCGCAGCGCAAGCAGCGTCTCGAGGGGCACGCGAGGGTGGTGTCCCCCTTCTTGGCCTGCCGCGAGGAAGGCCTGCGCCTCGGGCCCCAGGAGGAACGGGAGGAGGTACTCGAGCCGCTGGCCGTCCCGGGGCGCGAGCACGTAGTACTCGGTGGAGCAGCCGAGCGGCACCCCGCCACACGCGGCCACGGCGCGCGGGTGGACGAAGGCGATCTGGCGCAGGTAGGGGCGCAGGCGGCTGACCAGGAGATCGCCCGCGCGCACACGCTTCTTGGCGCTCCGGGGCGGCGCGCTCGCGCGGCGCGCCGACACGAGGTCGACGAGGCCGTCCCGCGTGTGGGTCGTGTCGAGGATGAGCGCGCGCCCGATGTCCTCGGGCGCGAGCCGCTCGTTTCGCAGCACGACCAGGTCCTCTAGCGCGACTCCGCCGCCCGCGAGCTCCGAGGCCCGCTGCCGCTCGGGCGCGAGCGATAGCTCGTCGCCGAGCTCGCCCAGCGTGCGGATGACGAAGCTTGCCACCCCCGATACTTAGCCTCGCGCGGGGAGGCTTGGAAGGGGCGCGCGGAGGACCCTCACACGGCGGTCACTCGATCTGGGCGAGCAGCTTCGCGGCCGCGCCCTTCAGCACCTCGTACGGTCCGTTCTCGAGCCCGAGCGCGCGACGCGCCCGCAGCACCTCGTCCTGGCGGATCTCCTCGCCCGCGCCGAAGCCGAGCTCCGTGGCGACCGCGTCTGCCACGCAGATGCTCGCCGCCGACGGGTGCACGTATCCGCCGATGACGAGCCGGTGATGGTGACCGAGGACGAGCCCGACGTCGCCCGGCAGGTTCCACGCCTTGGCGAGGACCTCGGCGCACGACTCGTGCACCTCGAAGACGGCGCGCATCACCATCGCGTCTGCCGTGGCCGACCGCGGCTTTCCCTTTCGCGCGTCCACGAGCGCGAGGATGCCCGCGGCGGCGCCCACGTCGTGGAGCAGGCCGCACATGAAGGCGTACTCGTCGAAGCCGGGGACGTACCGGCAGAGCAGGCGCGCGACGTGCGCGGTCGCGATCGAGTGACGGCGGAGCGCGTGCATGGTCGCGTCGAAGCCGGGGGCGCGGAAGACCTTGGCCGTCGTCGAGACCTGAAGGAACAGGTCGGCAAGCGTGCGCGTGCCGAGGCGGCTCATCGCCTGCTCGAGGGTGCGGATGGGCTCCTGGCGCTGGTAGAGGGGTGACTGGGCCAGGCGCAGGACGGCTGCGGTCATCATCGGCTCGGTCTCCAGGACCTCGCGGATGGCACGAAACGGGACGTCCGCCTTGCGCGTCAGGTCGAGGAGCCGGAGAGCGGCCGCCGGCAGCAGCGGTGGCTGGTAGCTCGGCGACGCGAGACGCTGGCGCAGCTCGTCGATGAGCTCCTCGCCCGACGGACCGGCGTCCTCGACGGAGCCGATGTCGAGGACGTGGACCTTGTTGGGGACGGCGTACATCCTCTCGCGGGGGGTGGCTCGCATCCTTCGATCCTCGGTGACGAGGAAGAACGGAGGGCCTGGCGAGACCTTGAGTCGCCTCCCGCGAAAACCTGCTCCCTAGTACTTCACCCCGCAGCCGTACGCCTTCGTCTCATGGGTCGCCACCGGGCGCCCGGCGAGCGTGGCCTCGAGCGCGTCCTCGACGTAGTTGACGAGCTTGCCGCTCGTTGGCGACTCCCCCTCCCCGTCGGGCGAGTTGTCGATGGCGCCGCGGTAGACGAGCGTGCCCTTGGCGTCGATGACGAACATGTTCGGGGTGTTGGTCGCGCCGTAGAGGTGCCCGACCTCGCCCTTCTCGTCGCGCAGGATGGGCGCTGCCATGCCGTACTTCGCCTTGCCCTCGAGGATCTTGTCCACCGCGTTGCCCTGCTTGCCGGGCGCCGAGGAGTCGATCGCGATCCAGGCGATCCCGCGCGCCTCGTAGCGCTTCTCGAGGCCGTTCAGCGAGCCCTTGGTGTGCGACGCACGGACGAAGGGGCACTCGGGGTTCCACCACTCGAGGACGACGACCTTGCCTCGGTAATCGGACAGCTTGACCGTGGCTCCGTTCACGTCGGGCAGCGCGAAGTCCGGCGCGGGCTTGCCCACCTCCGCGGGCGTGGCCGACGCCGCGGCAGGGGCCGGCGCGGCCGTCACGTTGACGGGTGCGGCGGCCTGCGACTGGGACGGAGGGGGCGCGCTCTTGCAGGCGGCCAGAAGGAACAGCGCGGCAAAGGCCGGAGGGGCGATTCGCATGAGGTCCTCGCGAGGGTTTGGAGGCCGAAGAAGCTAGTGGCGCGATCCGGGGCAGGTCAAGCGCGGCCGTGGCGCGAGGGTCGCTCGTGCGCGAAGCCCTCGCGGCGCAGGAACGCGGCGAGCGGGCGCTCTAGCTCGCCCAGGTCGTGGTCGTGATCGCGCCAGGTTCGCCCGGGCCTCGGCGCCTTCTTCTCGCCTGCCACAGGCAGGAAGATCGGCGCTCCGCCCGCGTCCCGACCGGCGCGGTCGCTCACCGCCATGAGCACGCGCTCGCCCGCGGCGTCCGTCGCACCGCGCGACTTCGCCGTGCGCTTCTTCGCGAAGAGCAGGGCCGCGCGCTGCGACGTGTGCGGGAGGAACGTCTCCTTCGGGAGGCTCACCACCGCCAGCACGCGGGCGCGCGCCACGAGCCACCGCCTCAACGGGGCCCACGCCGGGGACGCGACCTTGCCGTAGGGCAGCAGGATCGCGAGGCGCCCTCCGGGTCGGAGGAGGCCCAGGCAGCGCTCGAGGAAGAGAGCGTCGCGCTCGATGCGGCCGCCGATGCTCGCGAGCTCGTAGCCCGCGCCGTCGGGTGCGCCCGCGAAGGGAGGGTTGGTCGCGATGGCGTCGAAGCGCCCCGCGCGGTCCCGGGTGCGCAGGCTGTCTCTGCGCGTGATGCTCGAAGGGTCGGCGCCCGTGGCCACCGCGAGGAGCTTCGCGACCCGCACCGCGCGGGCGTCCACGTCCCAGCCGAGGGCCTCCACGCCGGCCGAGGCGCGCGCGCACGCGACGAACGCGCCCGAGCCGCAGGCCGGGTCGACGAAGCGCTCGCCATCCGAGAGCGCGAGGGCGCGCGTGGCGAAGTCGACGACGTGGCGCGGCGTAAAAAACTGGCCCTTGTGCCCCTTTCCGACGCGCGTGACGAGCTGCTCGAAGAGCGAGTCCAGCCCCTCGGCGTCACCCTCGAGCACGGCGCGGTCGAGCAGCGCGAGCGTGGATTCGAGCACATCGTCGGGCACGTCGAGGGTGCGCGAAGCGTCGAGGCCGGGCCACGCGCGCGACGCCTCGCGAAGGAGCTTGTCCACCCCGCGCCGCACGGAGGCCCCCTGCCCGAGCGGCCGGCCGAGGCGGCGCGCGTGTAGGCGCGCGACAGCGAGCGAAAAGACGAGCTCGAACGCGTCCGCGCCGCTCGTGGCAAGCACGATCTCCTCGATCCGAGCAAAGACGCTCCAGCTGCTCGTGCCGGCCCCGTGGCGCCGCGACATTTCGCGCGATTGTCGCGGAAGCGTTTGCCTCCCGCAACAGAATGGCAGCGTCCCGACAACGAAGTATGCTCCCGCGCATGATCAACGCCGAGGTCCACGTCCCGCCCCCCGAGAACGAGCCGGTCTTGAGCTACGCCCCCGGCAGCCCCGAGCGAGCGACGCTCAAGGCGGCGCTCGCGCGCATGGAGGCCGAGGTCGTCGACGTCCCGCTCGTCATCGACGGCAAGGAGATCCGCACGGGCAGCACCGCGAACGCAACGATGCCGCACGCCCACGAGCGCGTCCTCGGGCGCTTTCACCAGGCGTCGCCGCGCGAGGTGGAGGCCGCCGTCGCCGCCGCCGTGCGGGCGCAGCCGTCGTGGTCGCGGCTGCCGCAGGGCGCGCGGGCTGCGATCTTCCTGCGCGCGGCCGATCTGCTCGCGACCAAGTACCGGCCCGTGCTCAACGGCGCGACGATGCTCGGGCAGAGCAAGACGGCCCACCAGGCCGAGATCGACTCCGCGTGCGAGCTCATCGATTTCCTGCGCTTCAACGTGTGGTTCGCCGAGCGCATCCTCGCCGAGCAGCCGCGGTCGTCGCCCGGCACGTGGAACATGATGGACGCGCGGCCGCTCGAGGGGTTCGTCTTCGCCGTCACGCCGTTCAACTTCACGGCCATCGCGGGCAACCTCCCGACGGCGCCCGCCATCCTCGGCAATACGGTTGTGTGGAAGCCGGCGTCGACCGCCGTGATGTCGGCGCACTGGTTCATGCACATCCTGCGGGAGGCGGGGCTGCCGCCGGGCGTCATCAACCTTGTCTACGGGAGCGGCCGCGAGGTGGGGGACCAGGTCCTCGCCAGCCGCGACCTCGCCGGCATCCACTTCACGGGCTCCACGCCCGTCTTCCGCGGCATGTGGAAGACCGTGGCGAGCGGCATGGAGCAGTACCGCACCTACCCGCGCCTCGTCGGCGAGACGGGCGGCAAGGACTTCATCTTCGCCCACGAGAGCGCCGACGTGGACGCGCTCGCCGTCGCCATCGTGCGCGGCGGCTTCGAGTACCAGGGTCAGAAGTGCAGCGCCGCCTCGCGCGTGTACCTCCCCAAGAGCCTCGCCAGGGGCGTGTTCGAGCGGGTGACAGCGATGCTCGGCGAGATCAAGGTCGGAGACGTCCGCGACTTCTCGAACTACATGGGCGCGGTCATCGACAAGAACGCGTTCCGCGACATCACGGGCTACATCGAGCACGCGCGCAAGGATGGCTCGCGCATCCTCGCGGGCGGCACGTACGACGACAAGGTCGGGTGGTTCATCCAGCCCACGCTCGTCGAGGCCGTGGACCCGAAGTCGAAGCTGATGCAGGAGGAGATCTTCGGCCCGGTCGTCACCGCGTACGCCTACGACGATGGGCACGTGGAAGACGCGCTTCGCCTCTGCGACGAGACCTCGCCCTACGCCCTCACCGGCGCGGTCTTCGCTCGCGACCGCGGCTTCCTCGAGCACGCGAGCCTCGTCCTGCGCAACGCGGCCGGTAACTTCTACGTCAACGACAAGCCCACGGGCGCCGTCGTCGGCCAGCAGCCCTTCGGCGGCGCGCGCGCGTCGGGGACGAACGACAAGGCGGGGTCGCTGTGGAACCTCGTCCGCTGGGTGTCGCCGCGCGCCATCAAGGAGAACCTGAACCCGCCGACCTCCTGGAAGTACCCGTTCCTCTCGCCCGACTGAGGGACAGTGCCGCTGCACAATTGCGGCCCCTGACGAACGCCTTCGGGCGAAACCGTACAGCACGACTGCGTCCCTCGCAGTTGCGACGGTATTCGCATGAAAACCTGCTCGTTTAGACTCCCCAGGACCCCAGGGGGTGTCCAGAGTTCTTGGGTGAGCGGGGTGACCAAGATGATGAGCTGCATCGTCCGGCGCTTGGCAGTAGCGACCTTCACTCTCGGCGTCGTGTCCCTCGCGGGCTGCGGCTCGAAGTCGCGCGACGACGAGTCGAGCGGGTTCGTCTCGCTGCCGACGGCGCCCGCCCCGACGGCGACCACGCCCCCCGCCGCCACGCCGCCCGCGCAGGTCGGCGCGACGGACAGCGGCGCTGCCGAAGACGCAGGTACCGACGCAGCGCCTGCCTCGGAGGACGCTGCTGCCCCGTCCGACGACGCGGCGAGCGCCGCGACGGCGGACGCCGCGCCCAGCGGGTTCGACCAGTTTCAGCAGCACAACCTCGCCGACGTGAACATGTACCGGGCCACGCTCGGCATCGCGCCGCTCGTCCTCGACACGACGCTGAGCGCGTTCGCGCTCGCTGGCTCCGTTGAGCTGTCGATGGACCACACGCCGCACCAGCACTTCATCAACGCGTCGAACGACGGCTCGATCTGGACGTCGGGCTTCAACAACGCCGCCGCCGAGAACCAGGGCGACCCGAACGGCTGGTACGTGATGGCGGCCGACGCCACGACCAACGAGATGGACCAGATCGACAGCATCCAGACGGCGATGTTCGACGAGGGCCCCGGGGCGGGTGAAGCGCACGGCCACTACACGAACATGATGAACCCGCAGTACACGCGCCTCGGCGTCGGGCTCCTCGAGGTCGACGGGCAGCTTTACCTGACGAACGACTTCTCGAACTGACCCCCCTTGTCGTCATCCTGAGCGGAGCGAAGGACCCCCAGCAGAACACCCGCGCGGCGACACCGCACACACGGGGCTTGGGGGGTCCTTCGGCTGCGCCTCAGGATGACAAAGCTACGAAGCTACGTCCTACCCCTTCACGTGCTCGACGATCTGCGGCCGCGGGGGCGTCGGCCCCGGGCCGTTGAAGCGCCACCACCACGCGGTCAACACGACGAGCAGCACCCCCGTCAGCGCGAGGAGCACGACGGCCAGGGGGTCGGCCGAGGTGCGGGAGACGAGGGTGCGGACGGCGCGCTTGATGTCATCGCTCTCGGCGGTGGCAAGGAGCTTCGGGGCCTCGCGCCGGACGCGCGCGTAGTCGCCGCGCGCGAAGGCGTCCACCAGGGCGTCGAGGGCGGGATCACGAGGGAAGCCCTCCGCGAAGAGCGGAGGCGGCAAGAGGGCCTTCGCGTCCTCCGGGGCGCTCACGCCGCGTCGGCCTCTTCCTTGGGCTCCGTGACGGTGATCCCCACTTCCTCGCGGAAGCGGGCGTTACGCTCGAGCTGCACGGCCGTCTCGGCCGAGTCCTTCCGCCAGATGTGGATGGCATCGTAGGGGCAATCGAGCTCGCACAGGGTGCAGCCGACGCACTTCTTCTCGATGACCGCAGCGATGAGCTGCCCGGCGGCGCCGGCGGCGGGGTTGTTGGGCACCCAGTCGACGTTCTTCATCTCGAGCGCGTCGAACGGGCAGGCCCACACGCACCACTCGCAGCCGACGCAGCTCTGCAGGTCGACGTAGGCGGTGGGGCGGGAGGGGGCCTTCAGCATGTCGCAGAGCATGCCGTTGTTGTCGAAGATCGCCTCGTCCGGGCACACGACGCCGCAGGCGCCGCAGTCGATGCACAGCGCAGGGTCGATGACGTGGAGGAGCTTTCGGTCGCCGGTGATGGCGTCCGTCGGGCAGCGCCTCATGCAAGCGGTGCAGCCGGTACAATTCTCGGTGATGATGAAGGCCATCGGCTCGCGCCTCGGGGGCCCGCTCCAGATTTGGAACGAAGCGGAAGTGGGGACCCCCCTTTTCTAGGCAAGCCGCGCGCTCGGGTCAAGCCGACCCCGTGCAAAGACGAGGGATTTCGGCAAATGCCACGGCGCGCGCACGCGTGCTACAGCACTCCCGTGGCCAACCCGACCTCCGTCCGCCGCCCCCGCGCCTCCAGGCTCCTCGCCCCCGCGCTGACCGCGCTCACAGTAGCAGCCCTCGCATGCGGCAGCTCCTCGAGCGGAGGCAAACACAGCAGCGCAGACGCCGACGGGGGCGACGGAGGCGACGGGGGACGCCCCACGCAGTCGCTGTTCGTGGTCCCCGCGTCGCTCGCGGCCCTCACCGGCGTCGAATTCTACGACCACCCCTGGCCCAGCGACTTCCGGCGCGACGCCGATGGCTCGGTGCACTTCGGCGGCTTCTACAACCCCTTCGACACCATCCTCCTCACGGAGTACGTCCAGGCCTCGGTCGGCCTGCTCGATGGCTTCTCCCCGGTGGCGAGCGGCTACCTGCGCTTCACGGGCGACATCGACCCGACGACGTTGCCGGCCACGCCCCAGGCGTCGCTCCTGCCCACCAGCACGGTCCAGGTCGTCAACGTCGACCCGGCGTCCCCGGAGCACGGCAAGAGGCACCTGGCGTCGCTCTTCTGGCAAGGTCCCGCCGGGGTCTACTGGCTGAAGGACACGCTCGCGGTCGCGCCGTCGCTCGGCTACCCGCTCCTCCGCAACACGAAGTACGCGATCGTCGTCACGGTCGGCGTCAAGGACACGAGCGGCAACCCCGTCGCCCCCAGCCCGGACCTCGTCGAGGTCCTCGGCACGCCGAGCGCGCGGACGCAGGCCGTGCACGACCTTTTTGCCCCCGCGGTGGCCGACCTCGCGAGCAACGGCGTGCCCACCAGCCAGATCGCCCACCTCACCGTGTTCACGACCACGGACCCGACGAAGGACCTCTACGCCGTCCGCGACGACGTGCGCAAGAACCAACCCGCGCCCACGGTCGACCCGACGATGTGGCAGCAGATGGAGACGACGGCGGACTACGACGTCTACCAGGGCTGGTACGGGCCCGTGCCCAACTACCAGAAGGGCGTGCTCCCGTTCACGAGCGCCGGCGGCGACTTCGTCTTCGATTCGACCGGCAAGCCTGTCCTCCAGAGCACCGAGAAGATGCGCTTCACGCTCGTCGTTCCGAACGCGACCGCGTGCCCGCCGCCGGCTGCCGGCTACCCGATGAACCTCTACGCCACCGGGACGGGCGGCGACTACCGCTCCGTCGTGGACGAGAACAACTCCGTCGGCGACGTGCTCGCCCAGCACTGCGTGGCGTCGATGGGCGTCGACGAGATCTTCGAGGGCGTCCGCCCCGGCTCGCCCCCCGCGACCGATCCGAACCTCGAGGGCGACGAGGATCTCACCTTCTTCAACCTGAACAACCCCATCGCCGCGCGCACCAACGGTCCGCAGGCGGCCATCGACGTGGTGACGGAGTCGCGGCTCTTCACGGACTCGCACTTCCAGCTGCCCGCGTCGGTCTCGCGCACCGGGGCCGCGGTGTCGTTCAACGCGGCGACGCTCGGCTTCTTCGGGCACTCGGAGGGGAGCCTCTCGGGGTCGATGTTCCTCGCGGCAGACGACCAGGCGCTGGGCGGAGTCCTGAGCGGCTCGGGCAGCATGATCACGATCGCGCTGCTCGAGAAGACGTCGCCCACGCCGAGCGTCGCCGCCGCGCTCACCGTGCTCCTCCAGCTCACGCACGGCAACGAGGCCGCGGAGCTGAACCTGTTTCACCCGGTGCTCAACTTCGCCCAGGCGATGATCGACATGACCGACCCCGTGAACTACGTGGGCGATATCTTCCAGCACCCGCGCGCGGGCTTCAAACCGAAGAGCGTCTACCAGACCGAGGGCGTGAACCCCGACGGGACGGGGGACACGTACGCGCCGCCGCACGGGATCGAGGTCGGGTCGGTCGCGACGGGCTTGCCGCGGCAGGCGCCCGGCGTGCACACGATCGTCGAGGCCGCGTGGGGCGGGCTGGGCGACATCACGGTGCCGGCCGGCGGGCTCGTCGGCAACCTCGCGGGCGGCAAGGCGAGCGGCGTGCTCGCGCAGTTCGTCCCGGCCCCCAACGACGACGGGCACTTCGTCGTGTTCGACGTGCCCGCCGCGCGCCAGCAGGCGGCCGGCTTCTGCCAGGCCCTCGCGAGCACCCCGACGGGCAAGGTGCCCGCGCTCGGGCCGTGACGCTGGGCTCTCTCTACTGGCAGGCGAGCGGATAGACGCCCGACGGGTCGGCGCTCGCAGGCGGCGCGACGCAGTCGTAGTAGCCCTTCGTCGCGTTCCAGCCGCAGACCTTGGTGCCCGTGCACGCCGTCGACGACACCGTCGTCGGGGTGGTGGTCCCGCAGTAGTAGTTCGTGTTGTTCGGTCCGCAGCAGCCGTACACGGTGTCGGCCTGGGCGCACGTGGTCGGGACCGCGCCTCCGTCCGGCGGCGGCGGCGTGGTGTCGGCCACGAAGGTGTCCGGCATGTTGGTGTCGGGCACGTTGGTGTCCGGCACGTTGGTGTCCGGCATGTCGGAGTCTTCGGCGGGGCTCGAGTCCCCGGAGGTCACGTCGTCTGCGGGCGCCGTGTCGGCCGTCGTGCCGGTGTCGGGCGGCGGCGCGACCGTCGAGTCGGGGGCGGCGTCCGCGGGCGGCGCGGAGGCGTCGGGCCCGGGCGTCGTCGCCGTCGACGTGGGGGCGGTGCCGGTCGCCGTCGTCGTGGGGGCCGGCCCCGGGGGAACCAGGGTGGGCTCGCAGCAGACGCCCGAGTTGCAGCTGTAGGGCAACGAGCCGCCGCAGACGGCGGTGCTGGAGACGCAGACGCCCCCAAACTGCTCGCAGTTGTTCTGCTCCCCCGAGTTGCAGGCGGCTCCGACTGCCGCGATCCAGAGCCCCACGCACGCCAGCCAATGAAATCGCATGGCCGCGCCTTAGCTCGTCACCCACCGACGGTCAATTTGCCCCTGTCGATTTCGAGCGATGCAACCATACCGTTCCCGTAGGGCTGTAAAGAAGAACCGCCGCTGGCAGTGCTAATCTCCCCTTCGTGAGCCCGCGAACCCTCTCACGCCGTCAGGTGGTCCTCGGAGCCGGGGTGGGCGTCCCCGCGGCCGCGCTCGGCGGATGCAAGATGTCCGAGGCCAGCGCCGAGGGCGAAGAGCACGGCCCGGCAACAGGCACGTCGGCGCGCGAGCGTGAGGTCTCGCTCGTCGTCGACGCGCAAGCCACGGCCGATGGCGCAGGCGTGAAGCTCCGCCGCGCGATCGGGACGCGCGCCCTCTCCATGGTCGATCCGTTCTTGCTCCTCGACGAGATGCACTCCGACCGCCCCGAGGACTACGCGGCGGGCTTCCCCACGCACCCGCACCGCGGCTTCGAGACGGTCACGTACGTGCTCGACGGCGCCGTCGACCACCGGGACAGCCTCGGCAACCACGGCCACCTCGGCTCGGGCAGCGTGCAGTGGATGACGGCAGGGCGCGGCATCGTCCACTCCGAGATGCCGACCCACGAGGACGGCAAGACGAGCCTCTGGGGCTTTCAGCTCTGGGTCAACCTGCCGGCGTCGCAGAAGATGGTCAAGCCGCGCTACCAGGACCTCGCGGCGGGGCGCGTCTCGGAGGTCACGCTCGTGGACGCGAGCGTGCGGCTCGTCGCGGGGGAAGCGGGCGGCGTACGCGGGCCGGTCACGGGGATCGTGACGGCGCCGGCCATGCTCGACGTGAAGATCCCGAAGAAGGGCCGCTTCGCGCACGCGCTCCCCGAGGGGCACAACGCGTTCGCCTACGTCATCGGGGGCGCGGCCGAGATCGGGCCTTCGCGCACGCTCGTTCGCGAGGGCCAGGTCGCGGTCCTCGGCCCCGGCACGCTCGCCGCGGCCCGCAGCACCGACGGCGCCCGGATGCTCCTCGTCGCCGCGCGCCCCATCGGCGAGCCGGTCGCGCGCTCGGGACCGTTCGTGATGAACACGGACGAGGAATTGAAGCAGGCCTGGGAGGATTACCGCACGGGGCGGCTGGTGCAGGACTAGAGCGACCAGCGATGGAATGTCACAGGAGATCGGGAGAAATGCGATCTCCCGCCCTCCCGATCTCCCTGTGAAAGTCAAACGACTGTCGCTCTGGCGCTCACAGCGCTCCGAGCTTCCCCTGGTTGCCGTGGAATGCGGCTTCTCTCTCTGGCAGAGCGGCCGTGTCGTCACGAACTTCGTCTCGTTCGTCACGAGCTTCGTCTCGTTCGTCACATCCTTCCTCTTCGCCTTCGTGACGACGTCCGTTGTCGTCACGACGAGGAGCATTTTGGTCCCGCCATTCTCGTGTGTGGGGACGGATTGCCGCGCGATCCTGGCGCCCCGCGTCTTGTCGGCACGTGATTTCGTCCGTGCGAAGCCGCGCGGACGAAGTCGGTCGGCTCGAAGCGGCGCGTCGGGCACGAAAAGAGGACGCGCTCGCTGTCCGATCGGCTCGTCGTAACCAACAAGCCTCTTTGCAGGCGATCCCTGCCGCATTCCCAGAGGAACAAGACGAAGTGCGGCTTGTCCGGGCGGCTCTTTCATCCTGCAACGCGGCGGGGCCCGCCCCCCGCGCGTCTTGTCCTGCGACTCAAGAGCCGTTGAAGAGAACAGCTTCCTTCGTTGCGAGGGCGCCTTCCTTCGTTGCGAGGGCGCCTTCCTCAGCTCCGAAAGGCCTATTGCTCGTCGCCGATCTCCTCGGTCTTGTCCGCCTTGCCGTCGTGGTTGGCGTCGTGCTCGATCTCCATCTTCTGGTGGTTGCCCTTCCACGCGCCGTAGTCGAACCACAGCTGGTCGGACGAGCCGACGGTCAGCCCCTTGTGCGTGAACTCCTGCGTGCCGCCCTTGTCGATGCGCTGCACGTCGACCGAGTAGTGCGTCGTGCCCGCCTTGCCGTGGACCTGGAGGGCGATGCGCTGGCCCTTCACGTCGATGTGCAGATCGATCTGCTGCCCGTCCGCCTCGCCCGTCACCTTGAAGGTGAACATGTAGTCGGGGCCGGGCGTCTCGATGCCGAGCTCGATGCTCGGCGTCTCGCTGCTCGGCGTGGCGTAGGTGATCTCGCTCCAGTCGGGCGAGAAGGTGATGGTGTCCTTCTCGTGCGGCTGGAGGTTGATGTCGTAGACGCCCATCGTGTAGCCGGGCCCGATGAGGTCGACGTTGGCGTCGTCGACCTTGCTGAGCACGCTTCCGTCGAGCGTGACGGTGAGCTTGTGGCCGCTCGGGAGCGTGTAGATGGGCTCGTGGTGGCTCGCGAGGACGCTGCGCGTGTTCTGGTAGGAGCCGCCCGGCAGATCGTTCACGATCTTGCCGTTCAGGTGGCCGAGGTGGTGGCCCGCCTCGTCGGCGACGAGCAGATCGGCGGCGCCGTCGAGGTAGAGCTGCGGGTTGCCGCCGGGCGCCGCGTCGGGGCCGACGTCGCCGCAGAAGGGGCACTGCATGGGCGAGATGCGCACGCTCGTCGGCGCGATGGTCAGGCTGAACGTCGCCGCATCGCCCTTGTACTCCATGCCCTCCTCGTTCGGGTTGGAGGCGGTGAAGTACTGCCAGGTGTTCGCGTTGCGGTCGACGACGATGTGCTTCTCCTCGCCCGGGTAGTTGTTGTCGTAGTGGAGGATCCACGAGATGCCCGAGCCCTTGTCGACCACGCCGTACGCGGTCGTCGCGTGGCCCTCGGAGCCGTCCGGCTGGTAGATGCCGAGGGTGTACGTCTCGCCGCCCGCCTTGAAGGCCGCCGCGAGCTTGTCGACGACGTCCTTGGGCGTGAGCGTCTTGATCTCCGCGCTGCTCATGGGCGCGACGGCCTGGGTGACGAATCAGTAGGCGATCTCGTGCTGGAGCTTCGCGTTGTGGTCGATCTCGAGGCCGAAGGCGGTGTCGGCGCCGAAGTCCTTGGGCTTCACCTTGCCGAGATCCATGAGCAGCGACAGCGCGGCGAAGCCCTCGCAGTGGCCGCCGCTCATCCCGTTGTTCTGCTCCTGCATCCAGGCGGCCGCGGGGGGCGCGAGCACGCAGGAGCCGTCTGCCTCGAGGTCTCCGCAGACCTTGTCGCCGAACATGCGGCGTAGCTCGGCCGGCGTGAGGTTCTCGTAGCCCTTGTCGTTGCCGTAGTTCTCGAACTTGAAGCCGTTGGTCTTGGGCGAGAACGAGAAGCCGGACGCGGGCTTGGCCGACGGGGCTGCCGCGGTCGGGGCGACCGGCGCGGACTCGCCCGAGGGCGCGGCGGCCGGGGGCTCCGGGGCGTTGTCCTTGTCCTTGTCGCACGCGGCTGCGGCGGCGAGGACGAGGAGCGCGGGGACGAGCGAGCGGGACAGCGAGGCTGGGCGCATGGATTCTCCAGGGGGTCGAGCCCTGCACGCTACCTGGCTTTGGGGGGGAGCCCTTCAATAAGACTGCTCCTGACGACCTTGTCATCCTGAGCGAAGCGAAGGACCCTCATCAGAGCACCCGTGCGGCACGACACCGTGCGCCTGGGGGGTCCTTCGGCTGCGCCTCAGGATGACCGAGAGCGGCCCTGGAGCTAGTGGGTCTTCGAGGCGACCAGGGCCACGCTCACCGCAGGCGCCGCGGGAGACGTGGCGGGGGCGAGCGTCAGGCCGATGGTGAACTTCACGCCCGTCTTGTCGGGCTTGGCGAACGCCATGGCGCTCGCGGCGTCCGCGATGCACTTGACGACCTTCTTGTCGGCGAGCGTCGAGCCGTCGTCCTTCGCGCTCGTCACCTTGCCCGATCCGTCGAGCGACACGTGGACCAGGACCTTGCCCGCGAGCTTGGGGTCCTTCGCGAGGCCTACAGCGTAGCACGTGTTGACCGCCGATCCCGCGTTGCGGACGGCCTCCACCGCGGCGCCCCCGTACTTGCGCGCCGTCTTCTCGCTGTCGAAGCTCGTGATGACGAACGTGGGGAGGACCTGCGATGCCTCCCGTGCCGCGGCGACGGGCAGCGGGCGGTCGAGCGCGTCGGCGAGCGCGCACGAAGCGGCGCCACTTCTGGCGCCCTCGGCACGGAGGCCCGGCCCGCGCCCCCTGGGGGGCGTCTGCGCGAGGCGCGCCACGATCGCCTGCACGTCCTGCGTCTTCAGGAGGGACTGCGACCACTCCGAGATCTCGCGCAGGCGCTCGTCGTCGGTGGGCGCCGCGCCGATGTCGAGCACCGCCGCGCCGCCGCCGGGAAGGAGCGCGTGCGCGTCGCAGAGGTTCTGCACCTCCTGCTTCACGTCGTCGTTCTTGGCCTGCGCCTCGTACGTGTCGGCGAGCGGGCACGCCGCGATGCCCGCGACGCGCGCCTCCGTGCGCAGCTGGAGCGACCTGTCGCGCGCGCCCTTGGTGGAGAGCTCCTTGGCGAGCACGAGCCCCTCGGGAGTCCCCACGCTGCCCTGGAGCCAGTCCATGAGCGCGGGGTCGGTCGCCTTCATGCTCGAGAGGTGCTCGGCGTCGCACGCGCGCTCGACGTCGCCCTTGTACGTGAGGCACGTGGGCGCGAGCGTCGCGTTGGCGAGCGCGAGCAGGGTCACGAGCGTCCACACGCCCGCGCTCCTTCGAGGTCGCGGTCGTGGCTGTGTTGCTCCCTCGCGCTCCACCGTCACACCGGATCGCGGCGCTTGAGAAGGACGAGCAGCACCATCAGCATGCCGAAGGTCATGGTGCCCAGCACGACCGGCGGGACCCAGAGCTGGTCCCACTCCGTGAACCCCCACGCGCCGACGAGCGTGGGGTGGGCGATCTGGGCCGTGGCGCAGTGAAACTGCCCGTTGACGATATAGTCGGGCGCATCCTGGAGGGTCGGCTTGTGGAGATCGATCACCCACGCGGCCGCGTCGACGAGGGCAGCCCGCTCCTGGGCGATGGACCCCTCGAAGCCCCAGCGCGCGGGCATGAGGTACATGAGCGGCGCGAGCATCGGGTTGGTCGTCATGGGGACCATGAGGCCGCCCAGGACGATCTGCGGGATGAGCGCGATGGGCGTGAGGGCCATCGCCGCCTCGGCGCTCGCCACCATCGTCGACAGGAGGAGCCCGAGCGCCGCCGAGCACATGGCGACGGCGACCATCGACACGAGCTCGAAGAGAAACGCCACCGGCCCGCCCTCGAAGCCGAGCGCCACGAACACGATGCCGAGGAGCATCGCGCACTGCACGACGCAGAAGAACGCGAGCAGCACATACTTCGACGCCACGTAGTTCACGAGCGACAGGTTCACCATCCGCTCGCGGAGGTAGATGGCGCGCTCGGTCACGATCTCGCGCGCGGCGTTGCTCGTGCCGAACCACACGCAGCTGACGACGACGAAGAACATCGCCGCGGTGTGGTCCTGCGTCGTGTGCATGCCGGCCATGACGTTGGCCGTCGACTGCTGCGCCTGGCCGCTCTTGTTGGCGATCTCGTTCAGCGCCCCCAGGCACCAGAACGGCACCGAGGCCTGCTGCCCCCGGAAGACGACGGCGAGCATGATGCCGACGATGGGGGCCTGGAGGAACATGATCGCGGCGCCGGCGCGGTCCCTGATCTTGACCTTCCAGTAGCGGGAGAGAAGGAGCTTGAACTGGCGCATGGCGCCGACGTGCGGCTTGCCGGGGACGCCCTTGGCCGCGGGCTCGGTGCCGACGGCGCGCCTTCCCGAGAACATCTGCTGGAAGAGGGGGTTCGCGTTGTTGAAGAACTCGCCACGCCACTGGCGGGCCGCCTCGAGGCGCGCGGTGTTGCGCGAGGTGTTCGGGTCGCGCCGCTTCATCTCCTCGTGCGTCGCGCGCTCGCGCACGTTCAGCATGTCGAACATGTCGCGCGGGTTGTCGATGCGCCCGCGCGGCTGGCCGCCGTGCTCGGCGAGCGACCGGTACGGCCCCTCGCGATCGAGGATCGACCCGAAGAAGCGGTACGACCCCTCCCCCGTCGGCCCGAAGTACGTGGGGATGCCGCCGTAGCCCATGATGAAGGCGAGGTTGAACTTCTCGAACTCGTCCTTCGCCGGCTGGTGGATCGTCATCACGATCGTCTTGCCGGTCTTCTTCGTGAGGTCCGCGAGCAGGTTGATGAGGGCGGTCGTGTCGTCGGCCGCGAGGCCGCTCGTCGGCTCGTCCAAAAACACGATGACCGGGTCGGTCACGAGCTCGAGCGCGATGTTGACGCGCTTTCGCTGCCCGCCCGAGAGCACCTTCTTCTCGGGCTTTCCGATCTGGAGGTTCTTCACGGCCTCGAGCCCGAGGTCCCGGAGCGTCTCCTCGACGCGCCGATCGATCTCCTCGTCCGAGTAGTCGGGCGGGAGGCGGAACATGGCCGAGTACTTCACGGCCTCGAAGACGGTGAGCTCGGGGTGGACGATGTCGTCCTGCGGGACGTAGCCGATCGAGCCGCGCAGGGCGTCGTAGATGCTGTAGAGGTCCTCGCCGTTGATGCGCACCTGCCCGGCCGTCGGCGGGAGGTAGCCGTTCAACGTCATGAGGAGCGTCGTCTTGCCGGCGCCGGACGGGCCCATGAGGGCGATCATGTCGCCCGGCAGGGCCTTGAACGACACGTGGTCGAGCAGGGTCTTCATGGTGCCCGCGTTCTCGCGGTCGGGCACCTCGAGGAAGAGGTCCCACGCTTCGATCTCGTAGAGCGGCTTGCCCGCCCACGACGCCTGGTCCTCCACGACGACGTTGACCTGGCCGCCCGCCGCCTGGATGAGGAGCGGCATCGGTCCGATGAAGACCTTCTCGCCGTTCTGCACGGGCACGCGCTGGCCGGCGGGGAGGCGCTGGCCGCGGACGAAGGTGCCGTTGGCTGAGCCCTTGTCCTGGATGAAGAGCTGCTCGCCCTGCCGGAAGATGACGGCGTGCTTGGCGCTGACCTGCGCGTGCGGCACGACGATCTGGTTGTCCGGCGTGCGGCCGATGGAGATGGCCGAGCCCGACTGGTCGAGCTTCAGCTCGCCGATGATCGTGCGGTGCTTGCGTGGCGCCTCGCCCGGCGCGCCCAGCACCGCGCCGCCCGCCTGCGCGGCGCCCGGGAGCGCGCCCGGCGGTGCGGGCGCGGTGGCCACCATATTCGCCGACGGATGCGCCGGCTGCGCGCCCGTCGCCACGAACTGCGCGTACTGGACGAGCATCGAGACGGGCACGGGCACGGGACCGAACGACACGACGCCGTTCGGATCGATGGGGACGGGCGCGTTGGCCGGCGTGCGCTGGCCGTTGACGTACGTTCCGCTCGTCGATCCGTGGTCGGTGACGGACATGCGATCGAGCATCACGGTGGCGTGCTGTCCGCTCACGGCGGGGTGCGCGATGACGAGCGATCCGCGCGCCGCCTCCCGCCCGATGACGACGTGCCCGCGCGGGGCCTGGACCTGCCCCGGGCTCATCAGCATGCCGACGAGCATGGGGTGCGAGAGCGGCACGGGAACGTTGCCGAGGACGAACGCGGTGCGGAAGTCGAAGGGCACGGGCTGCTGCGGCGCCACGGGCGCACCGTTCGCGCTGCTCTGACCGGCCCCGGCGTCGAAGAAGAGGAGCTGACCCGCTTGCTTGATGACTCGCGCGTGGTGCGGAGCGACGCCTGGACCTTGCAACACGACGTCGTTGTCGGGCGCGCTGCCGAGGGAGACCTGCTCTTTGCCGAGGCCCGGGATCATGGAGCGCCCATGCTAGTGAGCATCGAGGCCTCTTGTCATCCAGGGGCGGAGAGCGACCGGCATGCTGCCCCTAGCGGCGGTACTCCGGGGGGGTAGACGGCACGCGCCGGAGGTGGCGCGGCGGGGTGAGCGGAGGGCTCGGCACGAGCGACGGGAGCGGAGCGGCGGGAGGCTCCTCGGCCGAGTCGGCGGGACGCGGCGCTGCCGACGACGGCGTGGAGCGGCTCGGAGTGAGGTCGAGCGGAACCGCGGGCGTGTTCTTGTGGTGCGGCAGGACCAGCCAGAGCGCCACGCCCCCCACGCCGAGGCCGACGAGGCCGAGCACTGCCGCGAGCACGACGCTCGCGGGGACGCGGCGCCCGCGCCGCGCCTGCCCGATGGGCGGGTCGGTCGCGTGGTACGAGGGCGCCGGCGGGACGCGCGCCGGCACGGCGGGCCCCGCGCCACTCGGGGGGTTCGGCACGGAGGCGGGGCTGCTGCCCAGGGGCTCGGCGACGACGGTGACCGAGGGCATCGTCTCGGTGATCGGGGACCGCGGCGCCTCCGCGGAAGCGCCGGCGTCCTTCGGGGTCAGCGCCGTCTCGCGGGCGCGGAGGACGATGACGGTGATGTTGTCGTGACCGCCGCGCGCGTTGGCGAGGTCGACGAGCTGGCCCGCCGCCTGCGCCGCGGGGGACGTGGCCGCGATCTTCACGATGTCGGGCTGCCCGACGAGGTCGGACAGACCGTCGGTGCAGAGGACGAAGACGTCGCCCGCGACGTGCGCCACGGGCCGGGGGAGGACCTCCACCTCGACCTCGGGGCTCATGCCGAGCGCGCGCGTGATCTTGTTGGCCTCCGGGTGCGTGGCCGCCTGCTCGGGCGTCAGGATCTTCGCGTCGACGAGCTGCTGCACCATCGAGTGATCGCGCGTCACCTGGGAGATCTGCCCCTGGTGCACGCGGTAGACGCGGCTGTCGCCGACGTGGGCCACCTCCGTCCCCGCGGCGTGGAGCAAGAGGGCCACGACCGTCGACCCCGGACGCCCCACGACGCCGGGGCCCGCGAGCGCATAGACGCGGCGGTTGGCGAGCGCCACGGCATCCCGCAAGAGCTCCCGCCCGCCGAGCACGCCCGGGGCGTCCTGGTGTTGACCACGCCGCGGCTGTGCCGCGAACGTGCCGTCACGCCGGGCGGCAGCGCTCTCAAAGACCTCGAAGATGGTCTGCAGCGCAAGGGTCGACGCCTCCCGGCCGCCCTCGTGCCCCCCCATGCCGTCGCACACGACGCAGAGGTGGCCGAAGACGGTCTCACGCGTGCCTGCCGCGTCTTCGTTGACCTGCTTGTCCGGGTCGCGCCCCGGATCGCTCCGCTGCGCGACCTCGACCGCCGGTATGCCGAGGGGAACGGTGTCGGGCACGGGACCCACGATATACCGAGACTCGAACCGCGTGGCGCAAAGCGCTCAGCGCCTGGCGCTCAGTCGAGGCGCACCGTGAACTCGACGGGCCCGAAGCGCAGGGGGCGCCCGACGGGGACCACCGTCCACTGGCCGGGGGCGATGCGCTCGCCGCCGATGAACGTCCCGTTGTTCGACTGCTCGTCGCGCACCCAGAGCTGCGCCTGATCGAAGCGCAACGTCGAGTGCACGCCCGAGACGCGCGGCTCGGTCAGCGCCACCGCGCACTGCGCGGAGTCCCTGCCGACCCGCACCTCGATGCCCGGCTGGATGGAATACTCGCCGCCCTGGCCCAGGAGGGTCGCGCTCGTTGCGGGTGCTCTGCCGTAAGGGTCCGGGGGCGGCTCGAGGGGCTTGGACTCGAGCGCCCCCGTCAAGGGAACAGGGGCGGAGCCCCCGACCCCGCACCCGTGATGCTCGCGGGCAGCGGCTGCCCGCACGCGAAGCAGACGGAGGGCTGTCCCGGCGTGGCCATCGTCATCATCTGGCAGGCCGGGCAGCGGACCTGCATCACCGCCGGCGCGCCGGGCTGTCCCGGGTTCGGGGCGCCGTAGGCGGGCGCCTGGGCGGCCGGGTTTGGCGCGCCGTACGCAGGCTGCTGGGCCTGCGCTTGCTGGTGCTGGTCAGGTGCGGCGCCGTACCCACCGGGCGGCGGGCCACCGTAGCCACCAGGGGGCGGACCGTAGCCGCCGGGAGGCGCGCCGGGCGGGCCGTAGCCGGCGCCGCCGCCGGGAGGCGCTCCGTAGCCGGGCGGACCTCCCGGGGGACCC
>Ga0302279_10000573_pt1 | contig 53814 bp, 49 predicted proteins | sample III_Bog_N3_3_FD_194541 | JGI IMG/M metagenome (GOLD analysis project Ga0302279, IMG submission 194541) | Peat permafrost microbial communities from Stordalen Mire near Abisko, Sweden - III_Bog_N3_3 | ecosystem: Environmental > Terrestrial > Soil > Wetlands > Peat | place: Sweden: Abisko... | reverse complement strand
ACGCGTGCGTCGGGCCGGTCGACTTTGTTGATGACGAGCACGACGGGCAAGCGCTTCTCCAAGGTCTTGCGCAATACGAAACGGGTCTGGGGCAGGGGCCCCTCGGCCGCGTCCACGAGCAAGATCACCGCGTCGACCATGGAGAGGCCACGCTCGACCTCGCCGCCGAAGTCCGCGTGCCCGGGGGTGTCGATGATGTTGATTGTGAGGTCGCGCCACTTGACCGCGGTGTTCTTGGCGAGGATGGTGATGCCCTTTTCGCGCTCGAGGTCGCCCGAGTCCATGACGCGGTCCGTGAGCTCCTCGTGGGCGGTGAAGGAACCGGTCTGGCGCAGCATTTTGTCGACCAGGGTGGTCTTTCCGTGGTCGACGTGGGCGATTATGGCGATATTTCTCAGCGAAGTTCTTAAGGTCATGGCCTTACCACGCTACTAGGAACGAACTGAACCTAGGTCTATGCGGCTTTTTGGAGGCGTCGTCGTTCACTGACGACCGCGGTACGCACCAAATCCCTAGCGCCCGCGCGAAGATCGTCCATCGTACCGTCGACGCTCAACATCACGCCAGCTTCGGGCCATACGCCAATGAAACGCCGAGGCGCGACACCTTGGGGGTCCGCCAGCGTGTCGATCGTGAGGTCGCTTCGCAGTCCCGGTCCGGCACTCTTGCCGGGGCTGCCCGATCGCACGCGAAGCACCACGCGACCTTCGACGCTGGGCACCTCGAGGTCGCGGCGCGCGCGCAGTGACGTGCGTGCGCTCGCGACGTCATAGAACGCGTCACTCGCCGCCACGCGCCACTCGCGCTCGAGCCCCTGGGCGATCTCGTGGACCTGGACCGCCCAATTGGTCGCTTCGGCACTGACGAGGGCGATTTCGCTCGCGCTGCGCGAGGCGAGCCAGTACGCCAGCGAACCGGCGCGCGCGTAACCCGACGCGCAGCGCAACAACTGGTCCTCGATCTCGTCGCTGACCGCTTCAGACGGTGAAATCGATTGGCGCACCATTCGACGCATGGCCCCGTTACCGAGCAGCCGCCGTGCGGTGGCGGGCGTCCAATGAAAGCCCGACGAGGGCTGGCCCGCCTGCTCGACCGACCAGGCGTCAAGACGACGGCGACCGGCCGAGGAGACCGCACGGAACCGAGCCGAGAGACTGCGTCGATGGTCGTCGGTGAGCGAAACGCCTACGGGTGCGTCTCGCACCAGTTCGTTGAGTTCACGCGCCGTGTTGCGGCGAAAGTTGAAGGTCGTCATGCGTGCGAGGTGATGTTTGCGAGCGCGCAAAGGACCTCGTCGGCGCTTCGCGTGAGGAGTTCGCCATCGACGTCGAGTGACCACATCTCGCCGGTCGCGGTCGAGAAGCACGAGGTGCGTAGCGGCACGACGCCACTGCGCAAGGTTTGGACAAGCGCGTGGTAACGCAAGGCGCGCTCCGCACCTTCACCGAGAGGGGAGGTCGTCACGTCAAAGAGCGCCACGCTCGCGAACTCGCCGACGGTCGTGCCGACCATCAGGTCGATGACGTCACGCAGTATCACCGAACCTCCACAGAGCATCTGGGTCGCGCGCATCGCGCTGCGCGGGAGCCAGTAGTGGTTCACCGGCCCGAGCGATCGCATCAGGGTCACCGAATGCGCCGTCACGTCGGTCGCGAGGCGCGCGAGGTCGTCGGCCTGGAGACGCTCGACGAAGTCGAGAAGTTCGCCCGATTCCACTTCCAAGCGCCACGCGCGCAAGGCGTCTTCAAAAGGGTCGGTGATCGCTGCTCCTACGCTCAAGAGTCGAAGGACGTGGTTGACCAGGATTCCGCGCACTCGCGCGTGAGCCGACTCCGAGATGTCGGTGCTGGGACCCAGTTGGCGCAGCGACGAGGCACGAAGAACGATCGGCGTCGCGGGCAGCACGTTGTGCAGCAGCGCGAAGATGCCGTCTTCGAGGATCGAGCGAAGACCCGAAGCACTGGTGAGATCGGCTCGGGGACGTGTTCCGCGGTCGCCGCGCAGCGCTTCGACCACGCTTCGAGGAGACGGGTCGGTGCAGGTTGGCATGCGTCTACTCTTGCGCACACGTGTGACAGGACCTAACGTGGCGTCGTGTTCATCGCGGTCTTCTCGTTCTTCGTCCTCGCCGTGATCGTGCTTTGTGTGCTGACGGTCCGTTTCGCGATTCGTCGCGACCGAGAGCGTCGCGCCGAGATAGACCAAGGACCTAGGGCGTAGCCTTCTTCTTCAGTTCCTTCACCTCGCGGTCGAGGTCCGCGATGGCGCGTTCGATGACCGAGAGTCGCGCCGAGAGCGACTGTTCGACCTTCTGGTCGACCCGTTCGTCGACGCGGTGGTCGACCTGGTCGCGGATCTTGGAATCAAGCGAGTCCATGAGCGGTTGGGTGATCTGCTTGAGCCGAGCTTTCAGGTCCGGTGACTTGTCGCTCGCGGTGCTGTGCTCGTCGCTCATTCGCCGAGCCTACGCCTAGGCCGGGGGGCAGTACACCCCGGCGTTGAACTGCAAGGTGTTGAACTGGCCCGACCAGGGCGGGTTGGTCAGGGTATTCATCTCGTTTTGCAGCGTCGTCACGGGCGTGCAGGTCGCGCCGTAGGCGACGTAACCTCGAATGTTCGTGCCGTTCGCTCCCGCTATTGGCAGGGGACCACCGTTGGCGAAGGCGACCGCCTCGAAGACCGACATCGTCTGGCTCGCCAGGGCGTAGTTGCGGTACTCGGACTGGGTGGCGTAGACGCCGGGTTTGAGCGACGGGTCCACCGAGGCGAGGCCGCTCGACCAGCCCGAGAGCATGGCGGTCCAGTAGGTCGCGTAGGTGGCGAGGACCGCGTTCGAAGAACCGCTGGGCGCGTCGAGTCCGGAGTGATTGTCGGGGTAACCCTCGGGATCGAAGATCACCCAGTCGGGCTTGAGCCCCACGCCCAGGGCGCGGTACTGGTCGATCTCACCTGCGACCCAGGCGCCCGCGGCGAAACCGTGGCTGTAGTAACTAGCGGCGGTCTGGGGCTCGGTCTTAAGCGGGCCGCTCAGCGTCCAAAACGACAACCAGGTGACGCGCTTGTGCGAGTTGTAGATGCTCTGGCCGAGCAGGAAATCCGGTGACGTGGCGACGCTCTTGGCGCTGGTGAAACCAACCCAGGGCGCCGCCTGGGTGCCGAGGCCACCGGTTTCGCTGACGATGGGCCAGCCGTTGTTGATCGCGCTCGACCAGTCACTGGTGGGAATCGCGTAGACGCCCACGCCCTGGGGAGGTGACGAACTCACGCCCGCGGCGTAGAGGACCAGGTTGGCGCCCTGGATGAGACCGGTGACCCCGGGGCCCACCGAGCGCGCCGCGCTGCCGCCGGTGACCGAGACGTCGGTGGCGCTCCACGAGCTCGAACCGATCGAACTCGTGAGAACGAACAAGTCACCCCAGTTCGCCGCTTGGCCGGCGATGAAGAGCTGGGTCGCGCTGGCTTGGGCGAAGACCGCGCCACCGAGGGGCGGCGCGCCGGTTGTCGTGGCGGTGACGTTGTCGAGCGACCAGCTCGACGACGTCGAACCCGCGATCAACGAGGAACTGAAGAGTTCGACGTTGCCGCTCTTGCTCAAGGCGACGACGTAGTTCGACTGCGTGCTCGCGGTCGAGGACAACTCTCCTGACGCCGCGCTCGCTGCGGTTGACGCGGTGAGATTCTTGGCGCTCCACGCGCCAAAGCTGGTGCTCGAACTGGTGAGCAGTTCGACGTTGCCCGCGGTCGTGGTGGCGACGAACGCGTTGGTGGCGCCCGCGAGTGCGACCGGGTCATTGGAAATCGCGCCAATCGACGTGGCGCTCGAGACGTTGAGCGGTGCACCCACTGCGGGCACGTTCTGGTCGTCGTGCCAAGTGAGGGGGAGTACCTCGGCGAGGTTGGTACTCGATCGCACGGCGACAAAACCGTTCAGACCGTTAAGCCCGACGCTCGGCAGACCGGCCGCGACTGAGAGTCCATTGGTCGCGCTGAGGTCGGTGAGAACGTAGGGCGGACGAGGCGTCGAGCCCGCGAGTTCTGGCCCTCGAGGGGCGACGTCGAGCGTCGAGGAGATCAAGATGAGGTGTTGTTGGGTACTCACGTACAACACGTCGAGGTTGCCCGAGGGATCAAAGAAGGGCACGGGGTCCGAGGCGGGCGTCGGCGTGTCTACCATCGTCGAGACGTCAATCCAGGACGTCGTACCAATCGCGTTCTGGACGTAGATCCCGATCTGCGAATTGGCCATACGGTAGGCCAGTGCCTCCTCGCCGTCCTCGCTCGCCGCGTGGGGGTTGCCGAGCATCTTGGTGTTGTCGATCGAGCTCTCGAAGGAGACGGCGTTCCAAGGCAGTGGCCCCGTGCCGGTATCGACGAATTGGTACAGCGGCAGGGCAGCCGCGGAGTTCGTCGTCGCCACGGGCAAGAGCGCCACGGGAAGCGTGGTGCCGACAATCACTATGTTCGCCACCAGCGCGGCACGTGGAAACTTCACTCGCATCCTTTGGGGCAGCCCCCACCAATCGTTCCGCCGTGCACCTTAGGAAAGTCTAGAGGCCCCCTCGCCACGACATGGTCTCTCGAAGGAACTATCACGAACTCTCAACAAAACCTACGGACGCGTGGTGACCCTCGACGGCGCTGAGGGCGCGCTCGACCCGGCCGCGCTGCGTGCGCGCACGCTTATCACGTAGGTGTGCGACGTCAGCAATCTGCTCACCGTCACGCTTCGCGTCGTCGCCGAGAAGTTCGCCCACGTCGCACCCGAATTGAGCGAGTACTGGAACAAGGTAATCGGCGACGAGCCGGCGCTGTCGGGTGCGACGACGAGTTTGAAACCGCCCACTATCGCGACGAGACTCGAAATCTTCGGTCGACCCGGCACGGAGCTCGCGACGGCGGCGCCGAAGGTAATCGTTGCCGTGTGCAGCGTGGTGCCCGCGTAGGAGATCGTCACCGTCACCGGACCCGCGACGCTGCTCGTGAGTGTGAAGTTGGCTGCACCACTCGAACTGGACGTGACCGTGGTACTCGCCTGGCCGGGTCCGGTCGCACTCGAAGCGGAACCGTTGATCTCGATGGTGCCCGACGCTGCGCTCGCGCTCACAGCGAACTGGGTGTTGGCGACGGGGCTGCCGTTGGATCCCACCAGGATCGCACTCACGTTGGCGGGACTGTTGAGCGCGACGTTCGCGCTCGGCGAGGTGAACGTACTCTTGACGGCGTCGATCTTGGGTGCGCACAGACCGGCGATGAAGGGTGTGCCGTCAGGGCTGCCCAGTCCTGAGGCCATGTCGTAGCCAACCCCGGCGTTGTAGCCGCCCACGTTGTCGATGTCGTTGTTGCCCGTGGTGACGTCACTGAAGCCCACTCCCGCACTCGCCATTGCGTAGAGCTGGGGATTGATGAAACCCAGTCGCGTCGTGCCACAGACCTGGGCCGCTACGGCGACGAGCGAGCTCACGAGCGGCGCACCGATTGACGTGCCCCCGATGGCGCTCCAACCGCTCGAGCAGGTTCGACGACAGATAACCGTGCCCGTGGCGGTACCGGTGTAGTACTCGATGAACCCGGTGTTCGGGTCGGCCATCGTCGAGAGATCAGGCACCATGCGGGTGGTGTCGGCGGCGGTGATCCCTGGCGCGTTCTGCCACGCCGGCCTCGACCATTCGACCGACTTGCCGCCGCCGCCAGACCCGCCGCCCGACCCGCCGTTCCAGACCGATTCGACCAACGGGCTCGTGCTCGTGACGCTCAGTCCACCGACGCCGGTGACGAGAGGCTGGGAGGCCGGGTCATCGACCGCAAGGGTGGTGGGTGCGTAGCCGTCGGGGTTGTTGGCGCAGTCCGACGAGCCCGAGTCGCCCGCCGCCGCGACGACGGTCTGACCTTGGGCCGCCATCTGCTCGAAGATGGACTGCTCGGTGTTCACCGCTCCGCTCGGATCGGTCTCACAGATCCCCCAGGACGTGGTGACGATCGTCGCGGTGTTGTCGTCGGCGATCTTTTGGTAGATGTCGAGAGGGCTCGAACCACTGTCGGGCCCCTGGTAGACCTCGATCGCGGCGCCCGGCGCGAGCGCGGCGGCCTCTTCGATGTCGATGGTCGCCTCTTCGGAGTAGCTCCCGGTGGGCCCGCCGTCGACGTTGACGGGAGTGATCGAGGGGCTAAGCCCGTAACACGCGAAGTACGTGGCGACGTCGGCCTGATCGTAGAGGCCCAGCTCGTAGGTTGCGATCGTCTGACCAACGCCGGTGTCGCCGCTGGCGTACTCGGTGCTGAGTCCGTACAACTGCGCCTGGACCGTCGCGGGGTAACCGCCGAGCGTGTTCGGCGTCGTGCTGGCGGCCCCCGCCGACGCACAGGTCGTCGCGACCGCGACGTGCGAGGACGAGGAGACCTGTGAGCTCGCCAGTGAGGGGCTCGGACTCACCACGCTCGAGAGCCCCGCCACGCTCGCGACGTTCGCCGCCACCGAACTCGGCAGTGTCGCGGAGCTGGCGAATTGGGCGACGAGTGCGCCACCCGCGGTTCGCACGGTCTCGACGGGGGCGTCAAAGGCCCGGGCGATGGCCGTCGTCCTTCCACTTACGTGCAAGAGGACGTGGCTCGCGCTCAGGTCTTCGACCTTCAGCCCGAAACCGTCGAGATAGGTACGTACGTTGGCAACGACGCTCGCGCTCGCGCCAAAACGTTGGGCGTAGGAACTTGGCGTGAGGAAGTGGTGATAGTTCGAAGAGGCGGTGTCGTACAGGCTCGCGAGGAAACCGGGCAGCGAGCTGGCGTGGCGTTGGGTGAGTTGCACGTCGAACGAGGTGGTGATCGTCTGGTCGACGATCGTGTCTTTTGCGGGCACTGGTGCCGCGCTGGCGACGGTTACCCGAGGTTCGCTCGCGAGCACCGGCGCGGCGACGAGCGTGAGCGCGCCGAGTGAAATGCTGAGCGACGCGACGCCCAACTTCGAGAAGAGCGAGTGACGGTGCATGAGCACAGCCTAGGAAAGAGTTCGCCCCCCAAAGTAGCGAGCGGTCGTTTCTGAGTGATCTGTAAGAGAATTCTTAACTCTGAGTGATTCCGGCCCTGGCGTAGCGTGCTGAGAGGTCACCGCATTCGACGCACACGGCTTCGGGGACGAGTCCCGCACGAATTAGCCAGCCAAAGATCGTGCAACCGAGACAGAACCCGACGAATCCCTCGAGTGACGCGGCGCCGAGCAGGGGGATCAGTAGCCAGCGCGCGACCGACCAGCTGTCGAGCAACCACGTCAAGGTCGCCGCGAGCGTGAGGAACGCGCCGATTCCTTGCGCGAAGCGCTTGGGGGGACCAGGTACGAACTTCTGCCATCTCGTGATCCGAGGGCCGCTCACGCGAACGGCGAACTGGCCGAGCGGTGAGAGCGTTGGACCGGTGGCGACTCGCGCGAGGAATCCGTAGGTCAGGGGGATCAGTAGCCACGCCTGGTTGAAGATCAACGCAGCGAGGGACATCGCGACGACGCCCAGGGCGACGCTGCGCGCCGAGGCGTCGTTCACGGGGTTCGGGAAGGAGAAGAGCTTCTTCATCCCACATATATTAGTGGAATTATCAGGAATCGACCACTAACCCGTAGTGGCGAGGTGATAAGTCGTAAAGACTCCCGTGGCGATGACCAGCGCTCGCACGACCTGGGGCGAGAGGTGCTTGATCAGTAGCGTCCCGAGCCAACCGCCTATCAGGGTGCCCACCAACAACATATACACGGCGTCCAGGGCCAGATGGCCGTGGAATATGAATATCGCCGCCGCACAGAGATTGATGATGAGCGAGATCACGTTTCGTAGACCCTGAAGTTCTGCGAGTTCGAACGGCAGGGTCACGGCCATCACGGCGAGCAACAGGATTCCCAGGCCCGCGCCGAAGTAGCCGCCGTACACCGACACCGCGAAGACGCCGACGAAGAGTGCCCGCCGTCTCGATGGGTGCGTGTGCTCTATGTGCTCGAGATGCTTGGTCACCAGGGGTGCGGCGGCGAAAAGTACAGTCCCCGCCCCGATCAACCAGGGCACCACGCTGCGAAAAGTGCTCGAGGAACCAACGAGCAGAAGCGTGCAGCCCGTGGCGGCGCCCACGACGCACGAAGGCACGAGCGAAACAATGAGAGACCGGTGCGCACCGATCTGTTTGCGAAAGCCGGAGATTCCTCCGACGTAGCTCGGCAGCACCCCCACGGTCGTTGAGATATTGGCCTGGAGTGCGCTGATGCCGGTGGCGAGAAGCGTCGGAAAAGTGACGAAGGTCCCTCCGCCCGCGACACCGTTCGCAATACCCGCACCGATACCCGCCGCTAAGTAGATCACCAGACGGGTCACGAGCGGTAATTGGGTTGCGATCACGGTCCCACTCTACGAAAGTGAATTCTTGGCAAAGTAGATTTGTAATGCCATGGTTTCCCTGACCAATCCTCTACCGTTGACGGTGTGTACCTCTTGAGCGGCGAACTCATCATCCCCAAGGACGCACCCAACGACCTCATTCGCGCCGCTGGTGGCATCGTGCACCGTTCCGTCGCCAGCGGGCGCGCGGAGATCGCCTGCATCTATCGCGAAGCGCGCGGTGACTGGACCTTTCCCAAGGGCAAGCTCGACGAGGGAGAGACGTTCGAGCAGGCGGCGCTACGCGAGGTGGCTGAAGAGACCGGCATGAACTGTCACGTACTGCGATTCGTCGGCACCACGAACTACACACACCGTAAGGGCAAGCCCAAGATCGTCGCCTACTACTTGATGGCCGTTGGTGACGGTGAGTTCGCACCTAACGCGGAAGTCGACGAGCTGGTGTGGTTACCCATGGAGCACGTGCGCTCGCACTTGACCTGGGAACGTGACCAGGAGCTCTTCGATCTGGTGGGCCAGTTGCCGGAACTGCGCGCGCACGCGAGCTAACGCACTCGCTCCAAGAAGATCCTCGTCGCTTCGTGCTGTGGACTGTTGAAGATCTGTTCGGGCGTACCCTTCTCGACGAGGACACCCTTGTCGAGGTACGCGACCTGATGGGACACGTCCTTGGCGAAGTTCATCTCGTGGGTCGCGATCAACATCGTCGTGCCACTCGCCGCGAGGTCGCGCAGCAAATCGAGCACTTCACCCACGAGGGTCGGATCCAGAGCACTCGTGACTTCGTCCAGTAACAGCAGTGAAGGCTGCATCGCGAGCGAGCGCACAATTGCCACTCGTTGTTGCTGACCCCCGGAGAGGCGGTCGGGGAAGTCGTTCGCCCGGTCTCGCAGCCCGATGCGATCGAGCAGTGCGAGGGCCTCGTCGCGCACGTCGGCGCGCTTGCGTTTCATCGCGTACACCGGCCCCAGCAGGATGTTGTCGAGCACGCTCAAGTGCGGGAAGAGATTGAACGACTGGAAGACCAGCGCGACGTGGCGGCGCACGAGGTTCGGATCGATGCGCCGGTCCTCGAGTCCTTGACCGAAGAGCGTGATCGATCCCGCGTCAATGTCTTCGAGCATGTTCGAACAGCGCAGTAACGTCGACTTGCCCGAGCCCGACGCGCCGATCAAGCAGACCACCTCGTGGCGGTGCAGTTGCAAGGACACTCCCGAGAGAACCTCATTGTCGTCGAAGCGCTTGACGACGTCATTCAGTTCGAGCACGACCTCGCTCACGAGCCGGCCAATCGTCGTGAACGGTCTCGTTCGATGAGGTGGTCGGTGAGACGGGTCATGGGAATGGTGAGCGCGAGGAAGAACAGGGCTGCGGCGACGAGCCCGCTGCCGTTAAAGAGTGTCGACGCCGAGATCTGACCGGCGTTGGCGATCTCGATCACCCCGAGCACCGAGACCAGAGCGGTGTCCTTTTGCAGTGAGACAAAGTCGTTGAGCAACGGCGGAATGACGGTGCGTACCGCTTGGGGCAGCACCACGCGGCGCATCGTCGACGTGGGGGAAAGTCCGAGCGATCGCGCGGCGAGCAGTTGACCGTGGGGTACCGAATTGATGCCAGCCCGCAGGACCTCAGAGACGTAGGCGCTGTAGGTCAGGGTGAGCGCTACGACGCCATAGATCGAAGGTGACTGGTTCGAAATGAAGCCGAGTCGCAGTGCCGGTAGCCCGTCGCCGACCAGGTAGACGACAATGAGCAGCGGCACGCCTCGAAAGACGTCGGTGTAGACGGTCACGAGCATGCGCACGGGAAACAGCACGGGTGTGCGGCTGATGCGCGTCCAAGCGATCGTGAGGCCAAAGAAGAGCACGAGGACTTCGCTTACGAGGAACATCCAGACGTTGGTGAAGAGGCTCCGGCTTAGGGCGCTGATGCCCTGGGACGCGTGACCGTCCCAGGCGATTCTCATGTCGTGCAAGTTGAAGAAGTAGTAGCGAAACACCGCCCCGCCGGGGGCGACGAACAGTATGAGGACGATCGCGCCTACGAGAAGGACCGTCGAAATCGAACTCGCGGCTAAGCCGCGTCGTCCTACGAAGAGTCGACTACGTCGAGAGCCGAAAAGATTGGGTGCGTCCGACGAAGAGGCGTCGGTGTCGAGCGACACGTGCTAGGGCTTAATGACCGGCACGCTGGTGTAGATCCCAAGCCACTTGTTTTGCAAGGACGTGAGCGTTCCGTTTTTCGTCAGGGCGGCGAGTCCCGCGTTGACGCACGCCGCGAGCGGGTTGCCCTTGGTAAAGAGCAAGCCGTAGTGCTCGCCGACGCTCGGGAACTGTCCCACCTGGGTCGCGACCAACTTCTTCTTCGAATTGACGATCTGCGACGACGCCATGTACTGGCCGGTCGGCGTGTCGATGACGATCGCGTCAATCTGGCCGAGTTGAAGCGCTTCGACGGCTTGGTCGAGGGTCGTATAGACGCGTGGCGATTTGGTGGGCTTGATGTGATCGTTGATGTACGCGAGACCCGTCGTGCCGATCTGGTCACCGTAGAGGTACGTCTTCAGTTCGGCGGACGTGTGGTGTTTGACGATCTTGTCGGTCTTCAGTGCGACGATTGACTGGTTCACGTTGTAGTAGCTCGCCGAAAAGGTGACGGCCTGCGCGCGGGCCTTCGTGTAAGAGATTTCGTTGATGTCGAAATCGAAGTGCTTGGTGCCGGGGGTGTAGCTCGAGTCGAAGGGTTCGTAGGCCCACTTGACGTGTGACTTGTCGACTCCGAGGACCGAGGCGAGCGCGTAGACGAGCGCCGACTCGTAGCCCTTGGCGTTACTGGGTTTGTTGTTCTCGAACCAGGGCGAGTAGACGGGATCGTCGGTGCCCACCGTGAGGGTTCCTTTGGTGTATTCCTCGCTAGTGATCGTGCTCTTGCACGAAGCGAGCGACGCCGGCGCGCCCGAAGCAATCGTAGAAACCCCGAGTGAGACTCCATTCAAGATCGAAAGACCGACCGCGCCGGCGGCGAGGAGACGTAGAGTTCGCACGTGTTTCCCTTCATAGACATGGGCCAAGTGAATTCCTAGTGTAATGCTGGCAATTGGCGAAAGGCCGGGAGCGGTAATGAACGTTCTCGGTACTTGGGTAGGATGAATCTGCTTGGAGAGGTGGGTGAGTTCGGTTTAAACCACATTCCTGCTAAGAATGCGGCCTGCGAAAGTGGGCCCGAGGGTTCAAATCCCTCCCTCTCCGCCATTGACACCGAGCGCAGTGCGCTCGGTGTTGGCGCTTATAGAGGAGACGGTGGTGCGGTACTGGATCGAGACACTCGGGTGCCCGAAGAACCACGTGGATTCGGAGAAACTCGCCGGTCTTCTTCAGACCCAGGGCTACGACCTCGCGACTTCACCCGAGGAGGCGGACCTGGTCGTCGCCAATACGTGCGCGTTCATCGAGGCCGCTCGTGAAGAGTCCATCGAGACAGTTCTTCTCCTCGCGGACCAGAAACAACATGGCGCAAGGCTCGTGGTCACGGGCTGCATGGCCGAACGCTACGGCGAGGAACTGGCGGCCGCCCTGCCCGAAGTCGACCTCGTCGCGGGATTTGGTGAGAGCCTGATCGTCCCTTCGACCCCGGTGGCGTTGCGCACGCGCGCGACGCCGTCCTTTGATCTGTTGAATCTGCCTCGGCCCAAGTCGGCGACGCCCTGGGCCTACGTGAAGATCGCCGAAGGCTGTGACCGGCGCTGCGGGTTCTGCGCAATCCCGACGTTTCGCGGTGATCAACGTTCACGTTCGAATGAGGAGATCCTCGCAGAAGCGCGCGCCCTCGTCCAAGGCGGCGTGAAGGAACTCGTGCTCATCGCCCAGGACCTCGCGAGTTGGGGTCATGACCGTCGTCGCGCCGGACGCGGTGAAGCGGTCGAGGTACTCGACGAGGGCGGCACGCAACCACTCATCGAACTGACCAAGGCGCTCGGTCGCGAGGTCGAACGAGTGCGACTCCTGTACCTCTATCCATCGGGGCTTACGAGCGGTCTCATCGAGACCATCATCGAAACCGGCGTGCCCTACTTCGACCTCTCGCTCCAACACGCGTCGCGTCCGCTGCTGCGCGCGATGCGACGCTGGGGCGACGCCGATCGGTTCCTCGAGCGCATCGAAGCCATCCGGCGAAGTGAACCCGACGCGACGTTTCGCTCATCGTTCATCCTCGGATACCCCGGCGAGACCGAAGACGACCAACGGGCGTTGCTCGAGTTCATCGACGCCGCCCAACTCGACTGGGCCGGATTCTTCACCTTTTCGAGCGAGGAGGGCACCTTGGCCCACGGTCTCGTCAACCAGGTCCCCCACGAACTCGCCCTCGAGCGTCTTCGCGAGGTCAGCGAGCGCCAGGACGCCATCACCGCTCGTCGACGCGACGCCCTGGTGGGAACCCGGCAACGACTGCTGATCGACGGGCCGGGGGTGGGGCGAAGCGTTCGAGAGTGCCCCGAAATCGATGGCGTCGTAATGGTCGATTCGTCACTTAGCGTGGGAGAGATGGTGGAGTGCCAGATCGTGGCGAGCTGCGGGACTGACCTGGAGGGGGTGAAGGTATGAGCGTAAAAGAACGTACCTACGGCGAAAGCGCCCTCCTGACCCCGGCGAACCTCATGACTAGCTTTCGACTCCTCGTCTCGCCGATCTTTATCTACCTCATCATCTTCGAGCGCATCTCGTGGTGGACCGCGGGCGTGGGTTTTATCGCCGCGGCGTCGGACTACTTCGACGGCATCGTCGCGCGTCGTCACGGCACCACGACCTCGGGGGCGTTTCTCGACCCACTCGCCGACAAGGTCATCGTGCTCGGGAGCCTCTACGCCTTGATCATCTGTCGACCCCACGGTCTCAAGAGCTTCATCATCCCCGCGATCATCATCACCCTGCGCGAAATCTGGATGAGCTTCTATCGGGCCAAGGCCGCACGCAAGGGCATCAGCATCCCCGCGAGCAGACTCGCCAAATGGAAGACGTTCGTCCAGGATTGGGCGATCGCCTTTTGCGTGATTCCCCTTGTCGCGCACCACACCTGGCTGGGCGTGGGTACCATTTGGCTCGCCGCCATCATGACGATCTACACCGGGTGGCGGTACTACGTCGACGGTAAGAAGGTCTTGGCGAGTGCGAGTTGAGGTAGTCGCCGTCGGCACCGAGTTGTTGCTCGGCCAGATTCCCGATACGAACTCACAGTGGATTGGCGAGCAGCTCGCCGCGAACGGCGTCGCCTCGCACTTTCACCAACACGTTGGTGACAATCACGAGCGGATCGTGCTGGCCTTTCGCACGGCGCTCGCGCGCAGTGACGCGGTCATTGTCTGCGGAGGACTCGGGCCCACCCAGGACGACATCACCCGAGCCGCGCTGGCCGAGGTGATGAACGTGCCGCTCGAGCGTCGAGATGACATCGTCGAAGTGATCCGCGCGATGTTCCAGTCGCGCGGGCGTTCAATGCCCGACAACAACTTGCTCCAAGCCGACGTGCCGCGCGGGGCCACGATCATCCCCCAGACCAGGGGCACCGCGCCGGGCTTGATCTGTCCGGTGGGCCTGAAGGTCGTCTACGCGGTGCCCGGGGTTCCCTACGAGATGACCGACATGTTCGAACGCGCGATACTGCCTGACCTCTTGGCGCGCGAGCGAGCTGGCGGAACGACGTCGGTGATCACGAGTCGGGTGCTGCGCACCTGGGGGGCGAGTGAGTCCGCCCTCGCTGAAGCGGTGAGCGAGCGATTCGACGCGCTCGAAGACGGCGGCCGGGTGACGATTGCGTTCCTCGCGTCGGGCATCGAAGGTATCAAAGTGCGAATAACCGCGAGGGGCGACGACGCCGAACACGCCTCGTCATTACTCGCTGAAGAGGAGAACAAGGTTCGTACCTTGATCGACCTGAAATTGGGCGACATCATCTTCGGAGTCGACGACCAGTCAATGGAAGACGTGGTGGCGAATCGACTACTGGGGAAAAACCTCACGCTGAGCGTGGCCGAGTCACTCACGGGCGGACTCATCGCGAGTCGTCTGGTGAGCGTCGCGGGCGCGTCACGATGGTTTCGCGGCGGCGTCGTGAGCTACGCGTCGGACGTGAAGTACGACCTGCTCGGCGTGCCCGAAGGACCCGTGGTGAGCGCGGCGGCGGCTCGCGCCATGGCTGAGGGAGTGCGAAGGGTGCTCGGAGCGGACGTCGGGCTCAGCGTGACCGGTGTCGCCGGACCAGAAGAGCAGGACGCCCAGCCCGCTGGCACGGTGTTCGTGGGCTTGGCGGTGGGTGACGAAATCACCGACGTGGCCCTTCGCCTGCCAGGGGACCGTCCTCGCGTGCGTGCTTACAGTGCAATCAGTGCGCTCGACGCACTGCGACGGGTGCTCGACCGCACGACTTGAGCGGCGAATCTCCTGATCTCGGTTCGAAGCCAAAGGATCGGCATGGCGTTGTTGAAACTGCGAATCGACCTGACGGTATTTTGACTTGATCAGCGTCGATTGAAACGAATTCGGGCCCACCTCGACCAGTGCGTCAAGGACCGATGACTGAGTGGTTGGCTCGCGACGGCGCTCGCGCTCGGCATCGGAATCATTCTGGCGTCTCAGAACAAGGCCAACGTACTCGTGCATCTCTTCGGGGCCTCTACAATCATGCCGGTAATCCTCTACGTCACTAAGGTGCACGAGATATCGACTGAAGAGGGTCGCCCCCAACTCGCCAAATGGGAGACGCCCGTGGTGAGGTCGCCTTGTTGTGACTCGCCTTTGAACTGGTCGTCATCATTGGTCCCGCGGAGTTCTGCCCCGCCCAGTACTACCTGCTCGGTTCGCTGGTCGCCGATGTCGTGCTATACCTCGGTCAGCTCTTGCTGGATCCGGCTTCGCTACGCGCCGGCGCCGGGTCAGGGAACACTACAGTCCTGAAGTGAGCTTCAACGTCCTCGCCATCGACCAGGGCACTTCGTCGACGAAGGCTCTGGTCGTCAGCGAAAGTGGCGACGTCCTCTCAGAGGCCGAGGTGCCCGTGCATCCGACGCCGGTGGGTAACGGCGGCGTGCAGCAGGATCCCGAGGAGTTGCTTTCGTCCATCGTCAACGCAGGACGGGCGGCGTTGGCGGCCGCGTCGTCGCCCGTGCACGCCGTGGGCATCGCGAACCAGGGTGAGACCGCGGTCGCCTGGCGCGCTGGCGGTGAGGCAGTCCATCCCGCAATCTCATGGCAAGACCGGCGCGCGTCCGTGGTGACCAATCGTCTGGGCGCTTCGGCGGCACGTTTGCGCGCGATCACCGGCCTACCGCTCGATCCGTACTTCACTGCGCCCAAATTGACGTGGCTCCGCGAACGAGTGGACGCGGGCGTTCGGGTCAGCGGCATCGACGCCTGGCTCAATTATCGCCTCACCGGACGCTGCGTCACCGACGCCAGTACCGCCTCACGTTCGCTGCTCTTGGACCTGGACACCCGCGCCTGGTCCGACGAGGCGGTCGGTTTGTTCGGACTCGATCGCAACTCACTACCCGAGGTGGTTGATTGCGCGGGCGAACTCGCTGAGACCTCGGCGTTCGGTCCGCCGCTTCGCGTCACTGGGTTGGCGGTCGATCAGCAGGCGGCGCTCGTGGGCGAAGGATGTCTTCGCGCAGGTGAGGGAAAGTGCACCTACGGCACGGGCGCGTTCTTACTCGTCACCACCGGGGCAACGCCCCGACGATCGAACAACGGTCTTTCGGCGTCGGTCGCCTGGCAGTACGGCGACGAGCACGCGTACTGCCTGGACGGCCAGGTCTACACCGCGGGCAGCGCCGTGGAGTGGCTGCGAACGACGGGACTCGTCAAGAGCGCGGCCGACCTCGACGCCGTGGCGTCGAGGGCCCCGAGCGATTCGGGTGTGGTGTGCGTGGCCTCGTTCGTTGGGCTCGGCGCGCCCTACTGGCAACCCCACGCGAAGGCCCACCTCGAGGGCCTCAGTCTGGATACGGGGCCCGCCGAGATCGTGCGAGCGGTCCTCGAGGGCATCGCGGCTCAAGTAGCGATGCTGGTGCGTGCGGCAGAGGCCGACCTCGGTGAGCGGATGGTGTCGCTGCGCGTCGACGGTGGGCTTACGAGGTCGTCGGTCCTCATGCAGAGTCAAGCCGACCTACTCCAGATCCCCGTCGAGTTATATCCGTCGCCGCACGCGACCGCACTGGGCGTGGCCGCGCTCGCGCGCTTGGGCGCCGGGGCCGCGAAGTCGATCGGCGAGGGACTGCCCTCACTCGCTCGTCGCTACGAGCCGTCGATCTCGGCCGACGACGCTGCGCGTCGGCTCGAGCGGTTCGAGCGAGCAGTGGCGCGTACCGTGGACGCGCAGAGCCACGAGGGGCGATGACCCAGGGCATCGTGCGAGACACGCCCTACGACGTCGCCGTGATCGGTGCGGGGGTGGTGGGTTGTGCGATCGCGCGCGAACTCGCGCGTTACGAAGTGTCGGTCGTGGTGCTGGAGCGCTCGGGTGACGTCGGAAACGGCACGTCCAAAGCGAACACCGCGATCTTGCACACTGGCTTTGACTGCGTACCGGGTTCGCTCGAATCATCGCTGGTCTCGCGGGGTTATCACCTCCTGGGTGCCTACGCCGAGGAGGCGGGCATCGCCCTCGAGCGCACGGGGGGACTACTCGTGGCCTGGGACGACGAGCAGCAGGCGGCCCTCACATCATTGCAAGAAAAGGCCGAGAAGAATGGCTACGACGCGACCCAGATCCTGAGCGCCGCCCAGGTTCGCGACCGTGAACCGAACCTGGGTGAGGGCGTGCGGGGAGGTCTCGCGGTACCGGGTGAGTCCATCATCTGTCCCTGGTCGACCGTGCTCGCCTACGCACTCGAAGCGGCGAGCGCGGGCGTGTCGTTCTTGTTGAACGCGCAGGTGACGGGCGTCGCGCGCGTGGAAGGCCTTCACGTGCTCGCCACGGGCCAGGGCGACGTGAGGAGTCGTTGGCTCGTCAACGCGGCGGGTCTCTTCTCGAGTGACGTGGACGGTCTTTGTGATCACGATGACTTCACCGTGACGCCTCGTCGAGGCGAGTTGGTGGTCTTTGACAAGCTCGCACGAGACCTCATCACGTCGATCATCTTGCCGGTGCCAACCCAGCGCACCAAGGGCGTCCTCATCGCGCCGACGGTCTACGGCAACGTGCTACTCGGTCCTACCGCCGATGACGTCGACGATCCCTTCGCCACCGCGACCACCGAGCAGGGCATCACCAGGTTGTTCGAGGCGGCTCGCAAGGTGGTGCCGAAACTGGTCGACGAAGAGGTCACCGCGATGTACGCGGGACTTCGCGCCGCCACGCAGTTCCAGGACTACCAGATCCGCGTCCACGCGGGCGAGGCGTACGTGTGCGTCGGCGGGATCCGCTCGACGGGACTCACCGCGTCGATGGCGATCGCTGAGTACGTGACGGGCTTGTTGGGCGACGAGGGACTCGAACTGACGGCGCGGACGTTGGTTCCCGAGACGCCCGACATGGCGCCATTGGGCGAGCAACAACTGCGTCGTTACCTTGACGCGGCGGCGATCGGACGCGACCCCGCGTACGGCCAGGTCGTGTGCCACTGCGAGCGCGTGACCCAGGGCGAGATCCGCGACGCGTGCACGGGCGTCCTCGGCGCCAACGACCTGGGTGCCTTGCGTCGTCGCACGAGGGCCATGAACGGTCGCTGCCAGGGGTTCTACTGCGGCGCTGAAGTGGTGGCACTGCTGAGCGAACTGAGCGGACGCTCGCCGGCGGCCCTCACCGGACTTGACTCATGACCAGGCACAATGAGATTGATTGCGACGTCCTGGTCGTGGGGGCTGGGCCCGCCGGACTCAGCGCGGCGAGCGAACTGCGTGCTTTGGGCGTGGTGCGAGTTCTCGTCCTTGAACGCGAGGCGCAGGCGGGCGGGGTTCCGCGTCATTGTCATCACACCGGATTCGGTCTTCGTGACCTTCACCGCTTGCTGTCGGGTCCGCGTTACGCCGACGAACTGGTGCGTCGCGCCCTCGCCTCGGGCGTCCAGATCCTCACGGCTACGACGGTTACGTCGCTCGAGAAGAACGGCCAAGCGCACGCCACGAACTCCTCGGGTGTGCACGACATCACGTCGCGCGCGGTGCTGCTCGCGAGTGGCGCTCGCGAGCGACCGCGTAGCGCCCGACTCGTCGCGGGCGACCGACCGCCGGGCGTGTTCACCACGGGTCAACTCCAGCAGTGGGTCTACGGGAAGGGTCTGCCCGTTGGGACGCGCGCACTGGTGATTGGAGCGGAGCACGTGTCGTTCTCGGCGATGATGACGTTGCGACATGCGCACGTGAAGCCGGTGGCTCTGGTCACCGACCTCGAAGAGCATCAGAGCGTCGCGCCGTTCGCGTTCGCCGCGCGAAGGTTCTTCGGCGTACCGGTGTGGACGAGCACGCGCGTGGTGGCGATCAACGGGCAGCAGCGCGTGCGCGAAGTGGTGCTCGAGGACGTAAGGACCGGTGCGCATCGCGTCGAAGCGGTCGACGTCGTCGTGTTCAGCGGCGACTGGATTCCCGACTACGAGTTGGCGCGCCGCCTGGGCGTCGAGCTTGACGCGGGCACGCTCGGTCCCGCGAGTGACGACGGCGGGCGTACGAGCGTCGCGTCGTTCTACGCGGCCGGCAACCTCTTGCACCCGGTCGAGACCGCCGACGTCGCGGCCCTTCGAGCTCGTGAGGTCGCGCGCGCGCTCGTCAAGGACTTGGCGAACGACTCGACTTCATCGTCACACGACCAGATCGCCGTGCGCGTCGAGGCGCCCCTGTCGTGGGCGTGGCCGAACCGCTTCGACCCCCTCTCGCCCGTCAGTCGGGTGGCGTTACGCGCGAAGACCTTCAGCGGGTCGCGCCTGCTCGTCGCACGTCAGGACGGCCGGGAGATTGGCCGAGAAAGGGTAGGCCGTATCGTGCCGAACCGGTCGCTCAGCGTCGCGGGGGCGTTCCTCGCCGTGGCGGACCCTGGGCGCGGACCGGTAACGCTGTCACTCGGATAGAGATTTCTCCCCTTTGACCAGTGGTTTTAGAATCAGCGCTCACCATTGCCGAGCGTCGACGTGGCGGCGGCTAAGGATAAGGGGAAGTCGGCAAATACTGTTTACGAACATTTGTTCGTAGTATCGTGAAGCCAAGTGGAGACCGACCGATGTCACTAGGGGTAAATAGCTTTCCCCTATGACAAAGAATAAGGAGACAGCAATGGCAACCGATGACCGCGCTAAGGCCCTCGACGCAGCCCTCGGCCAGATCGAGAAGCAGTTCGGTAAGGGATCAATCATGCGTATGGGTGAGAACCTGCACATGAATATCGAATCCATCCCCACCGGCGCACTGGCCCTCGACATGGCGCTCGGTATCGGTGGACTGCCCCGCGGTCGAATCGTCGAGCTGTACGGTCCCGAGTCGTCGGGTAAGTCGACTCTCGCCATGCACGTGGTCGCCGAGGCGCAACGCAACGGAGGCGTGTGCGCGTACATCGACGCCGAGCACGCGATGGACCCGGTCTACGCGCGCGCCATTGGCGTGAACGTGGACGACTTGCTCATCAGCCAGCCCGACACCGGTGAGCAGGCCCTCGAGATCTGCGACATGCTGATCCGCTCGGGTGCCCTTGACGTCATCGTTATCGACTCGGTCGCGGCATTGACGCCACGCGCTGAGATCGAAGGCGACATGGGTGATACCCACGTGGGCCTCCAGGCGCGTCTCATGAGCCAAGCCCTTCGCAAGTTGACGGGAGGACTCTCCAAGTCCAACACGGTTGCGCTTTTCATCAACCAGCTACGCGAAAAGATTGGTGTCATGTACGGGTGCTTTCAGTACAACGCTCGAGTGGTCCTGGCCGATGGCACCACCGAGAAGATCGGCAAGATCGTGAACCAGAAGTTGCCCGTTGAAGTGCTGTCTTATGACGCGAAGTCCGCCACCATGGTCCCCAAGCGGGTGGTGAATTGGTTCGACAACGGACGTACCGAAGAGTTCCTTCAAATCACGGTGGCGAAGCCCATGAAAAATGGTCGGGCGCAACTGGCTTGCACGTCGAATCACCTCATTCGCACGCCCGGAGGCTGGGTGGAGGCGGGAACGCTGAAGGTAGGCGATCGGGTGCTCGAGGCGCTGCCGCACTACTTGTCCGATTTCCAGACGACGGCGCTTCGCGGAACCCTAATGGGCGATGGATCGCTGTCGCCTTCGCGCAGTGGGCTTGGAGCACGTTTTCGTTACGCGAACTGTGTTGCCCAGACCGAGTACGCCGATTGGAAGGCTTCTCTCTTCGCGAATGTGCCGTCGTCGCGGTACGTGCGCCCCGACGGTGTCGTTTCCTATGATTTCAAGCCGCTACCGGAACTCGCGGACACGCGACGAAGCGTCTACGCGAAGGGAAAGAAGATCCTGGACGACGACTTTCTCAAGTCCCTTACGCCGCTTTCGCTGGCGCTCTGGTACATGGACGACGCGAACTTTACGGTGAGGTCCAAGGGTGCCCAAGAGCGCACGGCGGAGCTCTCGGGTCGGGTGAGCATCTGTATCGAGGCAATGGAGGAGCAGACGCGTAATCGCCTCGTCGCCTACCTTGCCGACACCTGGGGTATTCAGGCGTGTCTTAAAGAAAGCGGTAAGTCGAAGAAGGCAGTGTTGGTCTTCACGAATGCCGAGTCCGCGAAATTTCAAGCCTTGATCGCTCCTTACGTTCACCCGAGCATGGAGTACAAACTCCTGCCGCGTTTCCGTGGGCGGTTCAATGTCGAAGCAGAGTTCGTGTCTCCGAGTTACCAGCTCATGGCGATGCCGGTGACCGACGTGAGGGTGAAGCCCCGCACGCGCTCGATGCACCGTTTCGATATCGAGGTGGAGGACAGTCACAACTATCTCGTCGACGGTGTGGTGGTGCACAACTCGCCCGAAGTGACTCCCGGAGGGCGGGCCCTGAAGTTCTACTCGTCGATTCGTCTCGATATCCGTCGGATTGAATCGATCAAGGACGGCACCGAGGTCGTCGGCAACCGCACGCGCGTGAAGGTCGTGAAGAACAAGTGCGCTGCACCCTTCAAGCAGGCCGAGTTCGACATCATGTACGGCCATGGCATCAGTCGCGAGGGTTCGGTGCTCGACGTCGCAGTGGAGCTCGGGTTCGTGAAGAAGGCCGGCGCCTGGTTCACCTACGAAGGCGAGCAGATGGGTCAGGGCCGTGAGAACGTGAAGGCGTTCCTGCGTGAGAACCCGCAGACCATGGCCGAGATCGATGGCCGAGTGCGCGAGCACTTGGCGGTATCACTCGCCCCTGACGTCGTTGGCGTGAGCGGAGACGACGACTCTGTGATCGATATCGATACCCCCATCTCTTTGGACTAAGCGATATCTCCCGGTGCGAAGGCACCGAGCGGTAGCCCGCACGGACGCCTCAGGAGTACGGTGGAGCGAATGTCGAGCCGCGAGCCTTTGCAAGGGCCACCGAAACTCGTTCCTGGTGACCGGATCGCGATCCTCTCGCCCTCATGGGCTGGCGCCGGGGCCTTTCCCGCAGTCCACGAACTCGGTCTACGCGTACTGCCCGACGATCTGGGACTCGTGCCGGTCGAGTACCCCACGACGCGTCAGGTCGGGGCGAGTGCGATCGAGCGCGCGCGCGACGTCAACGCCGCATTCGCCGATCCCGAGATCAAGGCCCTCATGGCGACCATCGGGGGTTCCGACCAGATCATGCTCCTGCCGTATCTGGACCCCGAAGTCCTGCTCGCCAATCCGAAGGCGTTCTTTGGCTATTCGGACAACACCAATCTCCTGAACTACTTGTGGCGCTTGGGGATATCGAGCTACCACGGCGGCTCGACTCTCGTACACCTGGCGCGACCGGGTGGCGTTCATCCAGCGTTTCTCTCTTCACTTCGTCACGCGCTTTTTGATCACGAGAGTGTCGAGATCCTGCCCTTGGAATCGTTCACTGACTTGCAACCTGATTGGAGTGACGTCACGACGTTGGTCGATGAACTCGCGACGACCAAGGAACCGGGCTGGCACTGGCACAATGCCAGCGAGGTCGTCACCGGTCCGACGTGGGGAGGGAACCTCGAGATCCTCCATTGGAACCTGGCCGCTGATCGCTGGATCTTGCCCAACGAGTCGTACCGCGACTGCGTGTTGTTGCTCGAGACATCCGAAGAGATGCCTTCGGCCGACGAGGTGTTCCGGATGCTTCGCAACATGGGTGAGCGCGGCCTGCTCTCACAATTCGCGGCCGTGGTGTTCGCCAAGGCTAAGGCCTGGCACACGCAGGCGCCACTGGGCCAAGCCGAGCGTGCACGATTCCGCCTCGATCAAGAGGAAGCAGTGATGCGGGCGCTTTCGATCTATCATCCCCACGTCATGGTGGTCTTCGGTCCGGACTTTGGGCACACCGATCCCCAGTACGTCCTGCCCTACGGGGGGCGAATGACCGTTGACGGTCCAGCGAAACGGATCGTCGCCCACTACTAGCCAGGACTTACCTACCAATTCCTAGACTGAGATCTCGTGATCCTTTGGATCAAAGTGTCTGGTCTCCTGGCGGAACTTGAACGTGAAGTCGGGCCAGATAGTGGTGTTCTTGCCGTGGGCGTTGAGGTACCAACTCGAGCACCCCGTGCCCCAGACGGAGCCGGGCAGTTTCTGCTGGAGCTCTTCGGTCCATTTGCGCGCGGCGTCGATCGTCGGTTCGATTCGGGCGTCGCGCTCGAGGGCGACCTTGACGGCTTTGACGATGTAGTTGAGCTGGCTCTCGTGCATGAAGATGATCGATGAGTGCCCAAGTGCCGTGTTGGGACCACCCAGCATGAAGAGGTTAGGAAAGTCCGGAAACATAGTGCCCTTATAGTTGGCCATGTCGCCGCGAAACGCTTCGACGAGTTTCTCGCCCTTGGCGCCGTGAACCATTTCGCACGCTGGATTGTCGGTGACGTAGAAGCCAGTTGCGGCGATCAGCAAGTCGAACTCGTGCAGCGCGCCGTCGGTTGTGCGAATGCCCCATCGTTCAATCCGTTCAATTGGTTCGGTGACGAGCGCGACGTTCTCTCTTGAGAACGCGGGGTAGTAGTCGTTGCTGATCAGCACCCGCTTGCAACCGAGTCGGTAGTGGGGCGTCATGCGCTCGCGCAGTTGGGAGTCGTGGACCTGGCGTGCGAGATGTTCACGAGCGAGGGTCTCGCCTTTGGTCATTTTCGAGGGATCCTTCACAAAACCGAGGACCATCAACTCGCGTCGCCAGTAGCCGAGGCTGCGCACGAGCTTTTGTGCGAGGGGCATTGCCGAGAACAGTCGCTTGCTGCGCTCGCTCACCTGGTGGCCGAGGTGAGGCAGTATCCACGACGGCGTGCGCTGGAAGACCTCGAGGCTTGCGACCACGGGAGCGATCTGGGGGACCGTTTGGATGGCGCTCGCACCCGTACCGATCACGCCCACACGCTTTCCCGCCAGACCCACGGACTCGTCCCAGCGAGCGGTGTGCATGATCGGACCCGCGAACGAATCGATGCCCTCGATGTCGGGCATGCGTGCTTCGGCGAGCCCTCCGGCGGCGAGCACGACGTTGCGCGCCTGAAAGACGCCCTGGCTGGTCGTGAGGATCCAGAGCTTGGACGGCGAGTCAAAGGAGACGTCGGTGACGTCGTGGTTGAACTTGATGAGCTTTCGAAGGTCGTTTTTGGCTGCGACGTCCTGGAGGTACGCCCAGATCTCGGGCTGGTAGCTGAAGGTATTGGACCAGCGAGGGTTGGGTTCAAAGGAGAAGGAGTAAAGATCGCTCGCGACGTCGCAGCGACAACCGGGGTACGTGTTGTCGCGCCACGTTCCGCCGAGATCGCTGGCGCGCTCGAACAGTACGAAATTCCCGATCCCGGCGTCCTTGAGTCGAATGGCCGTGCCGAGCCCACCGAAGCCCGAGCCGATCACCGCCACGTTGAGAATCATTTCATGACGATACCCATTTCTCACGGTCTCATCGCAAGCGGCGGTAGCGTGACACGGGTGAGTGTCCGACTTCGTTTCCGTCGATTACTGGGTTCGACGATCCGTCGTGCGCGCGCGTACGCGAACGAGGTCGCCACGGTCGGACCCACGGACGAGTACGCGAAGCGGTTCCACTATTTCGGTGACCGGGCGGCTCTCATGGCGCCTCAGGGGGTGCTCTACAACGAGCGCTACTTGTCGATCGGTAACGAGACGTTGATTGGTCCGAACGTCTGTCTCACGGCGGGCATCAGTGGCGACCAGGAGATGCTCTCCTCGCCCGTCGTGAGCATCGGCAAACGCTGCATCATCGGGCGTGGCTCGCACATAATCGGACACTGGTCGATCGCGCTGGGCGACGAGATCCAAACAGGCCCTTACGTCTACATCACCGATCAGAACCACTCCTACGACGATCCCGACGAACCGGTGGGCTGGCAAACGCCGAACGAACGCGCGGTGAGCATCGGTTCGGGCAGTTGGCTCGGTGCCAACGCGGTCATCCTTCCGGGCACGACCCTCGGGAGGAATACTGTCGTAGCGGCGGGCGCCGTCGTGCGAGGCACCTTCCCCGACCATGTCGTGCTCGGCGGCGTGCCCGCCAAGGTGCTTCGCCACTACTCCGAAAAGGACGGCTGGCAAGCGGGCCCGGTCAATTGAATTCGCTGTTCGGCATCGACCTCTCACCGCTTCGGGCTTCCAAGCAGTATCGGCGCCTCTACGTCGCGGGTCTCTTCTCGGCGCTCGGGGGACAGGCGACCTACGTTGCGACCGCCTACCAGCTTCGCCAGCTCACGCATTCGACGCTCGAGGTCGGTGCGCTCGGACTGGTCGAGCTCACGCCGTTGCTCTTCTTCGGTCTCTACGGCGGGGTCATCGCGGACCGGTGGAACCGGCGTCGCGTCATCATCCTGAGTGAGGTGACCTTGATGGTAGCGACGTCGCTGCTGGTTGTGAACGCGTTCATCCATCACCCCCAGGTCTGGGCGATCTTCGTGCTCGACGCCTTCATCGTCTCCGCGGGCAGCGTTCAGACGCCCAGCATCTCGGCGATGAACCAGATACTCGTGCACCACGATCAGCAGCGCGCGGCGTCACAGCTGAACGTGCTGCGAGGAACGTCGATGTCGATCATCGGTCCTGCCCTGGGCGGACTGTTGTCCGTGCTCATCGGACCGGGTTGGGCCTATTTCTTTAACGTGGTCACCTTCGTGTTCTCGATAGGTCTGTTCGTCACCCTCGCGCCTGTTCACTCGCTCGTTGAGCGCACCGAGAGCCAGACGGCCTTGATGCGCGAAGGCGTGCGTTACGCGCGCACGCGTCCTGACATCATCGGGACCTACCTGGTCGACCTTCTGGCAATGGCCATGGCTTACCCCGTCGTGATGTTGCCGTTCGTCGCGGTCCACTTTCATGAGACCTACGCCCTGTCCCTGCTCTACTGCGCGTTGCCGGGAGGGGCCCTGCTCGCGACGCTCGCCTCCAAGTGGACCCTCCGGGTGCATCGACTCGGTCGGGGACTCGTCTTCGCCGCCGCCGGGTGGGGGATCGGCATCGCGATCTTTGGTTACTCCTCGACGCTGTGGATAGTGTTCCTCGGTCTCGCTGGTGCTGGGGGCGCCGACGCCTACAGCGGAGCCTTTCGCCAGACCATCTGGAACCAGTCGATACCGCCATCGGTCCGCGGTCGTATGGGCGGGCTCGAGATGATTTCCTACGCGCTCGGGCCAATGGCGGGTCAGTTCCGCGCCGGGGCCATGGCGGCCTGGACGTCGCTTCGTTTCTCGCTCACCTTTGGGGGTCTCGCCTGCACCGGTTCGATCGGCGCCGTGGCGGCGGGCCTGCCCTCGCTGTGGCGCTTCGATTCGCGAAGCGACCCGCACGTCGCCGAGGTCCGCGAGCTACGCGAGCGCGACGAGCGCACCCCGGGCGAGGGCTGAGAGCCGAACGTGGCGCGAGCGACCGGTTCGTCCAAAGCGAAACCTCTACGCTTCTAACGTGACTGCGTCCACCTTCCTCGTGACCGTGAGCGGGCCCGATCGCGTGGGCGTGGGTGCTGAACTCTTCGCCGCGCTCGCGTCACTCGACGAACTCGGCGCCACGTTGAGCGACGTCGCGCAGATCACGATCCGAGGTGCGTTGGTGCTGTGCGCCGAGGTCGGCGTTGACGAGGGCGTGACGATCGAGAAGATCAGGCTCGCCTTGACCAAGCGCGACATCGAACGAGCGGGAATAAGCGCGAGCGTCGAGCCAGTGACCCCGAGCGACGTGGTGCACGGTGGGCGACTGCTCGTCACTCTGCTCGCCCCTTCGATCAGCGCGCGACAACTCGACGCCGTCTTTGCTACGTTCGCGCGCAATGATTCGACCTGCGAGAGGATCGTGCACCTCGCGAGCTATCCCGTTGACTGCTACGAGCTCGTCGTGCGCGGTAGCAATCACTCGGTGTTGCGCGAGGCGCTCGCGGGCGTCGCCAAGAGCGTGGGTCTCGATCTGGCGGTCCAGCGCGCGGGGCTACACCGACGCGCCAAGCACCTGGTCGTGATGGATGCCGATTCGACCTTGCTCCAAGATGAGGTGATCGACCTGCTCGCCGACGCGTGTGGGTGCGCCGAGGAGGTGTCGGTGATCACCGAGGCGGCGATGTCCGGTGCCATCGATTTCGCCGAGTCTCTTCGCCGGCGCGTTGCCTTGCTCGAGGGACTGCCCGAATCGGTGCTCGATGAGGTGCGCGCCAAGTTGCGACTCACACCGGGAGCGCGCACGCTGCTGCGGACCCTCCTGCGCCTCGGCTACGTGCCCGCGGTCGTTTCGGGCGGATTCGTCGAAGTCCTGGCGCCGCTACTCGCCGAACTGCACGTGGACTACCTCGAGGCGAACCGGCTCGAGATCAAAGATGGTGTCATCACTGGGCGTCTCGCCGCTCCCATTGTCGACCGCGCGGGCAAGGCGCGCGCGCTCGAGCGTTTCGCACGCGAGGTGGGCGTCCCGCTCGAGCAGACCGTCGCGGTCGGCGACGGGGCGAACGACATCGACATGATCTCGGTCGCGGGCCTCGGCATTGCCTTTAACGCCAAGCCCGTCGTCCAAGAGCACGCCGACGCGGCCCTCTCGGTGCCGTATCTGGACGCAGTCCTCTATTTCCTCGGCATAAGCCGCGAGGAGATCGACACCGAATAGCGGGCGGATTCCCGTCTCGTCCCGGGGCGCTCGGGCCTGTGAGGAAAAAGTGCTTCCTCTTCCAACTAAGCCTTTACTCTTGAATGATTACCGAGTAGTAAGGTCTCGCTAACACGAAGGAGGGGTCGTGAAGGTTTCCATCGACGCAGATATCTGCCAAGGTCAAGGACGCTGTTTTTCGATAGCGCCGCGCATCTTCACCTTTGACGACCTGGGTAATGGCGTGGTGATCGCTGACGGCACCCTCACCGATCAAGGCCTTGAGTTGGCGCGACTAGCCCAGTCCAACTGTCCCGAGCACGCGATTTTCATCGAGGAGTAACCATGACGATCAAGCCACCAGTTGACGACTTCGCCACTGACTGGGATCACACCGATCCGCAGTGGGTCGCGGACCCGTATCCGATCTGGGACGATCTTCGCCAGCGTTGTCCCGTCGCACACACCGAGCGTTTTGGCGGCGGGTGGTTTCCCGCGACGCACGAAGGCGTCAGTGCGGTCGCCAAGGACACGGTGAATTTCACGAGTCGTATGCCGATCATTGTCAACGGTCGTCCGGGTGAGGAGGCGCTGCCCTCACCCATTGGCGTCACGCCACCAATATCGTCAGACCCACCTTTTCACGCGATCGCTCGACGCATCATGCTGCCGCCGCTCGCCCCCGGACCCGTGAACAAGATGGAACCACAGGTGCGCGCACTGTGCCGCCGTCTGCTCGACGGTCTGGGCGATGACGCAGTCGTCAATGGCGGACTCGACTACGCCCAGCACATTCCGGCGGCCGTCATTCAACAACTGCTCGGGTTCCCACCCGAGGATGAAGAGGTGTTCAGCGAAATCATCCACGTCGTGATGGAAGGGGTCGATCAGGAGGTGGAGGAACGTTTCGAGGCGTTCGTACCGATCGAGGAGTACTTCGTCAAGCAGATCGAGGATCACCGAGAACACCCTCGCGACGACTTCACGAGCTACCTCTTGAACGCCGAGATTGGGGGCAACAAACTCCAGGACGAGCACATCTTTGGCACCATGGTCCTCACGCTGATAGCGGGAATCGACACGACCTGGTCGGCGATTGGCGCCTCACTCTGGCACCTGGCGACCCACCCCGAGGACCTGGCTCGTCTGGTGAACGAGCCGGATCTGATGCCCGTGGCGGTCGAGGAGTTCCTACGCTTCTACGCGCCAGTCTCAATGGCCCGTCTGGTCAAGCACGACATGGAATATCTTGGCTGCCCGATGAAGGAATACGACTGGATTCTGCTCGGCTTTCCGGCGGCGAACCGCGACCCCGCTGTCTTTGAGGACGCTGACAGGTTCATCATCGACCGCGCGGAAAACCGACACGTCGCCTTCGGGTTGGGGATCCATCGATGCGCCGGATCGAACCTGGCGCGCATGGAGTTGCGCGTGGCGATCGAGGAGTTCATCGCGCGTTACCCACGCTTTGAACTCGCCGACCCCCTCGAGGTGACGTGGTCCAAGGGCACGGTCCGTGGTCCGCGCAACCTCCCACTTCGCGTACTCGCCTAACGACGCCGAGATCCGCCAAGTCACCCAAGGGGGGCAGTTGACTGATCGAGAACCGGTACGCGACTTCGCGATCGATTGGGATCACACCGATCCTCAGTGGGTCGCCGACCCTTATCCGATCTGGGATGACCTGCGAGAACGTTGTCCGATCGCGCACACCGATCGCTACGGCAGTGGATGGTTTCCCACGACCCACGACGCTGTGTCCGCAATCGCCAACGACACCGAGCACTTCACGAGCCGCATGGTCGTCGTGACCAAGAACAGGTTCCCCCCGGGCGCACCGCCCGCACCAATGGGTGGCGCGCCCCCGATCACCTCGGACCCGCCCTTTCACGCCGTGGCGAGGCGCCTCTTGTTGCCAGCCTTCGCGCCGGAACCGGTCAACGCTCTCGAGCCCCAGATCCGCGCCCTGTGTCAAAAGCACCTCGACGCCCTGGTCGGGCGCGACACGATTGACGCCGGTCACGAGTACGCCCAGTTCATCCCGCCCGGGGTGATCGCACGAATGCTCGGTTTCCCGCCCGAAGACGAGGATCAGTTCCGCGACTTCGTGCACGTGGTGCTCGACCTGGTCGATCTCGAGCCCGAGATTCGCGGTCCACTTTTCTGGCCGATCAACGCCTACTTCAGCGCACAGATCGAGGACCATCTGAGGAATCCTCGAGACGACCTCACGACTTTCCTGCTCAACGTCGAGGTGGACGGCAAGAAGCTCGCCCCCGAGCACGTGCGCGGCTCGATGGTCCTGATCCTCGTCGCGGGCATCGACACCACCTGGTCCGCGATCGGTTCGTCGATCTGGCACCTGGCGACCCACCGCGAGGACCTCGAGCGACTGGTGGACGAACCTGAGCTCATGGAGGTCGCGGTCGAGGAGTTCTTGCGCTTCTACGCGCCAGTCACGATGGCGCGTCTCGTGAAGGACGACTACGAGTTCCGGGGGTGTCCGATGAAGAAGGACGACTGGATCCTGCTGGGTTTTCCCGCGGCGAATCGCGACCCCGCGGTGTTCGCCAAGGCCGACGAGTTCATCATCGATCGCGAGGTCAACCGTCACGCGGCGTTCGGGCTCGGGATTCACCGCTGCGTGGGATCGAACTTGGCGCGTCTGGAACTTCGCGTCGCGCTCGAGGAGTTTCTAAAGCGCTATCAGAAGTTCGAGCTCGATCCTTCGAGTGACGTGACCTGGGCGCCGGGCCAGGTGCGCGGACCGCGCGCCATCCCGCTGAGGGTTGGTTAGCTCTAGCTAAGCCCGTCGATCACGTCGCGCACGATCTGCTCGGGTGTCTTCGCGGAGTCCTCGCGCACGCCGTGCTCGTCGGTTCCGAGTGGCTCGAGGGTCGCTAACTGCGACTCGAGCAGTGAAGCGGGCATGAACTCGTGTTGGCGAGTCGTGACGCGCTCTCGAAGCAACTCGGGTGTCGCGTCGAGGAACACGAAATAGACGTCGGGCACGTAGGTGCGTAGTACGTCGCGGTAGCGGCGCCGCAGCGCCGAGCAGGCGATCACCAGGTCGTGAGCATCCTCGCTGGCTTCGCGCAAGTTCTCGCCCACGGCGTGCAGCCACGGTTCGCGCTGTTGGTCGCTGAGGGGACGTCCCGCCGCCATCGACTCGAGGTTGTCGTGGGAGTGCAGCCAGTCCGCGTCGAGGAATTGCGCGCCGAGAAGTTGGGCGAGATTCTCCCCAACGGTGGTCTTACCCGACCCCGACACCCCCATGACCACGATCGAGTGGATCGTCACCTCAGGCGGGCTTTTCGGCGTGACCACCGAACTGCGCGCGCATCGCCGAGAGCACGCGGGCGGCGAAGTCGCCTTCGTCGCGCGACTCGTAGCGCTGGAAGAGTGACGCCGCGATCACCGGTGCCGGTACGGACTCGTCGATGGCGGCCTTCACGGTCCAGCGCCCTTCGCCCGAGTCCGACACGCGACCGCTGAACTCGCTGAGCTCGGGCGAGCGCGCGAGCGCGGCCGCGGTGAGGTCCACCAGCCACGAACTAACGACCGAGCCGTGGCGCCAGACCTCGGCGACGTCGGCGACGTTGATCTCGTAGGAGTAGTACTCGGGGTTCTCGAGGGGAGCGGTCTCGGCGTCCTTTTCGCGCGGTAGCAAGCCAACGTTGGCGTGCTTGATGATGCTGAGGCCTTCGGCGATGGCGGCCATCATGCCGTACTCGACGCCGTTGTGGACCATCTTGACGAAATGGCCCGCGCCGTTGGGTCCACAGTGCAGATATCCCCGCGATGCGCCATCCGCGCTACGTCCCGGCGAGGGCTCGCCCCCCGGGGCGATGGACTCGAAGATCGGATCGAGACGCGCGACGACGTCGTCCTCGCCGCCGATCATCAGGCTGTAGCCGCGTTCGAGTCCCCACACGCCCCCGCTAGTGCCGCAGTCGACGTAGTGGATGCCGCTCTGGCGCAGGGCCGCCGCGCGCACGATGTCGTCGCGGTAGTAGGAGTTCCCCCCGTCGATCACGACGTCGTCCTTTTCGAGCAGGGGTACTAGTTCATCCAGCACGTGTTGGGTGATCGCCGCGGGCAGCATCAACCAGATGGCCCGAGGCGTCGAAAGACGGGCCACGAAGTCCTCGAGCGACGTTGCCCCGACGATGTCGCTGGCCTCGAGAGCCGTTACGGACCCGCGGTTGACGTCAAAGACGACCGCGTGGTGCCCGTCGCGCACAACTCGTTGCACCAGGTTCGCCCCCATCCGACCGAGTCCGACCATCCCTAGTTGCGTCGGTCTACTCGTCGTCATAGGCGCTCTCGTTTCTCGAAGGGTCGCGACCTCAAAGGCCGAGGTGGGGTGTCGTCGTTGACCAGAGTTCGGTCATCCAGTCCTCGATGGCGTGGGGCTCGCGCGGCAGAGCCTCGGAGAGATTCTTCGCGCCGTCCTTGGTCACGAGCACGTCGTCTTCTATGCGCACGCCAATGCCGCGGTACTCCGCGGGCACCGTGAGGTCGTTGGGCTGGAAGTAGAGACCCGGCTCGACCGTGAGCACGTAGCCCTCGGCGAGATCACCCAGGTACTCCTCGTTACGGGCGTTCGCACAGTCGTGCACGTCCAGGCCCAGCATGTGGCTCACGCCGTGCAAGGTGTAACGACGGTGCAGCTGGCGGTCCTTGCGCAGGGCGGTCTCGGGATCTTCTTCGAGAATGCCCAATTCGTGCAGTCCCTCGGCGAGCACCCGCATCGCGGCGTCGTTGGGGGCCATGAAGGGAACGCCGGGCTTCACCGCGGCGATGCCGGCCTCTTGGGCGCGCAGGACGAGTTCGTAGACCCGACGTTGGGCGGGGGAGAACTTGCCGCTCACGGGCATGGTGCGCGTGACGTCGGCGGTGTAGAGGTTGTGGCATTCGACGCCGGCGTCGAGCAGCAAGAGGTCGCCCGCGCGCACCTCGCCGTCGTTGCGCGTCCAGTGCAGGGTCGTCGCGTGTGACCCGCTCGCCGCGATGGTGTCGTAGCCAACGTCGTTGCCTTCGACGCGCGCGCGAAGATTGAAGACGCCCTCGATGACGCGCTCGCCTCGTCCCTGGGCGGTGGGAAGCGCTCGCACGACGTCTTCGAAGCCCTTCACGGTGTAGCTCACCGCCAGTTGCAACTGGGCGATCTCGAAGTCGTCCTTCACGAGACGCTGTTCACTCAGTGCGATGGACAACTGCTCGTCCTCGTCGTTCTCCTCGAGCAGCGCGTCGACGCCGTCGTCGAAACCACGCAGGGTGAGCACGCTCGCGCCGTCGAGGGACGTCAGGTCCTTTTCGAGGTACTCGAGGGGTGCGGTTTCGATACCGTAGTACGTCGCGGCCTCGTCGACGCCTCGTCGCGCGCCTACCCACAACTCGCCGTAGCGTGCGTCGGTGAAGAACTCGTGGGTGTGATGGTCACGCCGTGGCGCGACGTAGAGCGTCGCGCTTGGACCCGTCGCGCCCGGGGCGATGACGAGAACCGTGTCGGGTTCGCCACAGCCCGTGAGGTAGAAGAAGTCGGTGCCCGCGCGGAACCGGTAGTCGGTGTCGTTGGCGCGGACTTTGGGGTTGCCCGTCGGGATCACGAGGACCCGGTCGGGGAAATGTTCGGCGATCTTCGCGCGGCGCTCGTGGCTGAAGGACGCGGCGGGGTGCACGTCATTCGAGGGCGCAACGACGTCCCAGTTACTCGTCATGTGCTCGAAGAGCACTCGTGGGCACGCTGGCCGATGCGGCCCGACCCACACCCAGTTCTCAGAGATCGGATGATCGGCCGAGACGTCGGGTTCGGGTACGTCAGTGTTCTCACTCACAGTCGATAACTTACTCGGGGGTCCGCGAGGTGCGTCCTATGCTCAAAAACATGGACATATCGGTGCAGCAACGTGGAGCAGTCGCGGTCCTCACCTGGAACGAGGGTGAAAACCGGGTCAACCTCGATTCACTGGGTCGCATCAACGAGATCCTCGACGAACTGAGTGCACTTGAGGGCCCGCTCGGCATCGTGTTGACCGGTCAGGGCAAATTCTTCAGCAACGGTCTGGACCTGGAGCGATTCGGATCGAATCCGAGCGAGTTCGCCGCCACGCTCGCTGAGCTGAACCGGACCATTGGTCGACTGCTCGTTTATCCCGCCTACAGCGTCGCCGCGCTCAACGGCCACACCTTCGCCGCGGGCGCCTTGATCTCATGCGCGTTCGACTACCGGGTGATGCGAAGCGACCGCGGTTACTGGTGCATGAACGAGGCCGAGATCGGCTTGGCCCTCGATCAACGACTCTGGTCGATCCTCGAGCACCGTTTGCCGCGCCCGACCGCGATCGCCGCCGCGACGACGGCCCACCGTTTCACCGGACCCGACGCGCGCGCCTTTGGCATCGTCGAGTCGATCGAGCAGGAGAGCGAACTGCTCGATCACGCCATTGGCGTCGCCGAGCGCTACGCCACGCTCGATCGAAAGATCCTGGGTGAGCACAAGCGCTTGATCCACGGCGATGAAGCGCGCCTGCTGGGTTACAGCGTCTGATTCAACCCTTCGTGGCGCGCCCGACCAGGCGCCACGCCGAAGGCAACGCCACGCCCGCGAGCGCGGCCTTGATGACGTCGCCCGCTACGAAGGGCCACATGCCAAGCGAGAAGGCCTTGGCGAGTGAGACGTGCAGGTCCACCGCGAGCCACGGCAGGGCAATCGCGTAGAGCAGAACCTCGGCGAGGACCATCGAGATCGCCGCGCGGACGATGTTACGGTCGCTGCCCTTGGCGGCGAGCCAGCCGAGCAGCATGCCCGCCGCGATGAAGCCGAGCAGATACCCGAACGTCGCGCCCGCGTAACCGCTCGCGTGTCCCGCGAACCACGGTACCCCCGCGAGACCGGCGACCAGGTACAACGACATCGAAAGGCCGGCGCGACGCCATCCGAGCGCCGAACCCGCGAGCAGCACGCCCAGGGTCTGGCCGGTGATTGGTACGGGGGTGAATGAAAGGTGAATCGAGATCTGTGCGAGAAGCCCGACGAGCCCGGCGGCGCCGACGACCAGAATGGTGTCGGCGACAAGAGTTCGGGGAAGGTAGTCCGCGAGAACACGACGCGGTGCAGTCTGAACGGCAACGGTTGACATGAAAGTCTCCTAAAAATGGCTGACGTAGCCACATTAGCCAAGCCCGCCCGGCCCCCTTCTTACTGCTCGGTTGGCGTCAGTGAGGCGCGAACTCAGCGCGCGAGCGCTGGCACGAGACTCACGAAACTGCGGTCGCTCACGCGTTCGATGTGTTCGGCGGCGTCAAGGAGTCGTGCCTCGCTGCCCCAGGGGCCGAGTACCTGCAGGCCGATCGGCATCTGTGAACCACTCAGTCCAATAGGAATCGAGATCGCGGGCGCGCCCGTGAGGTTGGCGAGCGAGTTCTGTCGGACGTTGGGCACGTCGACGGTCACCCTGCCCGAGGGGATCGTAACCCAGGGGTCTTGCACGCTCGCGGCGGTAGTGGGGGTCGTGGGCCAGACGAGGAAGTCCACGGTCTCAAAGACCGCGGCGAGTGAGTAGCGCACCGCCGCTCGTACGCGGTCAGCGCGCGGTACGAAACGTGCCGGTGCGAGCATGCCCGCGAGCAGGAGCGCGCGTGTTGGCGCGCTCACCGAGGCGAGCACCTCGAGCGAGGGTATTCCCGCCTCAGCGATCAATCGGGCGAGGAACGCGGCGCTCGCGAGCTCGAGGTTCTCGATCTTTACTTCACTGACCTTCCAGCCCGCGAGAGTGAGGGCCCTCGTACAGACGGCGGCGGTTTCGGCGTCGACGTCGTTCCAGAATGGCTCGCGCACCATGCCCACGCGAAGTCCACTGCCGCTCTGTTGGGGCAGTGGACGCTGGAGCATCGCCGCGGTGAGCATGCGCGTGTCGCCCGCGTCGCGCGCCACGACGCCCGGCGCGCTGAAGGTCGTCGCCGCGCCGAAGTAGCCGTCGTAGGGAACCGATCCGTAAGTGAGCTTGAGGCCAATGACGCCGCACCACGACGCGGGGATTCGCGTCGATCCGCCGCTGTCACTGGCGAGGCTGCCCGCGACCAGGCGAGCCGCCACGCCCGCGGTACTGCCGCCCGAGGATCCCCCGGCGCAGCGCGAAGGGTCCCACGGATTGTGCGTCGGACCGTAGGCCGAGTAGATGCCCGTGGATCCAATACCGAGCTCGTGCTGGTTGGCGATTCCCACGACAATGACCCCCGCGTCGCGAAGACTCCGGTAAGGACCCGACGCACCGGCGGGAATCAGGTTGTACGAGGTGCCGTTTCGCGCGGCGCGCCAGGGTAAGGCGTACATGTCCTTTACTGTTATGGGCACGCCGAACAGCGGCCCGGCGGGCGCTTGACTGATCTGCACCTGGCTCAACTCGTTAAAGACAACCGGGGTCGAGTTGATCGAGGCGTCGCGTTCGCCAATGCGCTCGAGGGTCGCCTCGAGAAGTTCTTTGGCGCTGAGTTCACCGTGGCGAATCGCGTCGGCTTGTTGGCGCAGCGTGAGGTCTTGGGGATGGGTCATGTTGCCTTGGGCGCGTGGCGTAGGTCGACGCCACGCGCAGGAAACTCCTCGAGGTCGATGCGATCGAGCATCTCGAGTTGACCCAGGGCACCCGCGTAGATCAGTTCTACGAGCGCCAGATCGTTATCGTCGACTTCGATACCCGCTTGGCGATAGGTGGCGCGCGCCCAGTCCTCGAAGTTGCTCATTGAATCCGTTCCCGCCCCGGGCTATTGCCCTGAGGTCTTTTTGTCTCTTTCGATGCTATCCATCTGGCGAGCCTCCTTCGAATGAGGTCGTGCGGCGCCGACAAGTCCGGGCCCACTACCTTGTAAGGGACTCAGGAGGGGCGATGGGAATAGAGGCACGGATCCTAGAGCTGGGCATTTCGTTACCCGACCCGCCGCAACCTCGGGCGAACTACGTGTCGGCGGTGCGCTCGGGTCCGCTGCTCTTCCTCGCCGGGCACGGGCCCTACCGACCAGACGGTTCGATGACCACGGGCAAGGTTGGCGCCGAGTTGAACCTCGAGCAGGGTCGCGAGGCGGCGCGACTGGTGGCGCTCAACTTGCTCGCGACCATGCGGCGCGAGCTCGGGTCACTCGACCGCGTGGTGCGTGTGGTGAAGGTCCTCGGCATGGTGAACGTTGCGCCAGGTTTCGTGGCGTCGCCCGAGGTGATCAACGGTTGCTCGGACTTACTGGTCGAGGTCTTTGGACCTGCGATAGGCAGCCACGCTCGCTCCGCGGTGGGAGTGGCGGAACTCCCGTTTAACATCGCCGTCGAGATCGAGATGATCTGCGAGGTCGATTGAAGTCTCCGCGCTCTAGATCCAGCCCTGGTCGCGGCTGATCTGCTCGACGTCACCGATGCGCAGTCCCGTGCGACTTTGTAACGTGCGGATGAGACCACCGGCTTCGTAGAGCGATTCGTGGGTTCCGGTGTCGAGCCAGGTCGTGGCGCGCGAGAGAATTTCGGCGCGCAGTTCGCCCATCTCGAGGTAGAGGTTGTTGAGCGCGGTGATCTCGAGTTCACCCCTCTCGCTGGGCGAGAGCTCGCGCGCGAGTTTGGATGCCCTCTCGTCATAGAAGTAGATCCCTGGCACGGCGTAGGTGCTCTTGGGCTTGGCGGGCTTCTCTTCGATGGAGATGACCTTGCCGTCGATACCGAACTCGACCACGCCGTACGCCGCTGGATCGCTCACCTGGTAGGCGAAGATGAGCGCACCCTCGACGTTGGTGTTCTGTTGGAGATGGGTGCCCAGCCCTGGACCATAGAAGAGGTTGTCGCCGAGAATCAAAGCGCACTTGTCGCCGTCGAGGAACTCTTCGCCGAGAATGAGCGCCTCGGCCAGACCGTTCGGGTTCTCTTGGATGACGTAGGAGATGTTCATCCCCAATTGCGCGCCGTCGCCGAGGAGCCGACGGAAGGCGTCTTGGTCGTGGGGCGTAGTGATGAGAAGAATGTCGCGTAGACCCGTGAGCATCAACGTGCTGAGCGGGTAATAGATCATTGGCTTGTCGTAGATCGGCAGCAACTGTTTCGAAACAGCGCGCGTAATGGGATAAAGGCGTGTTCCGCTTCCCCCAGCCAGAATGATTCCCTTCACTCCATTAGTATAGAAGTCCGGTTGCTCTCTACTAAAGGCCGAGGTACTTCTATGCGCGCAGTGATAACTGGGGCCGCGGGATTCATTGGTTCCCGTTTCGCCGAGTTGTTCCTCGAACAGGCCGAGCGCTTGGACTACGACGACATCGTCATCCTCGACGCGCTTACGTACTCGGGTCGTCGCGAGAACATGGCCACGGTCCTGCGCGATTCACGAGTCTCCTTCGTCGAAGGTTCGATCCTCGACGCGGAGATCACCGATGACATACTGCGCGGTGCGCACGCCGTCGTGCATTTCGCCGCCGAGAGTCACGTAGACCGTTCGATAAGTAGCGCGCGGCCTTTCTTTAGGACGAACGTGCTGGGCACTCAGCAACTGCTCGAGAGCGCTCGGCGCGGTGGCGTCGATCGCTTCGTGCACGTCTCGACCGACGAGGTCTACGGCTCGATTCACGAGGGCTCGTGGCGCGAGGATCACGTGCTTGAACCGAACTCGCCGTATTCGTCGAGCAAGGCGGGATCTGACCTCGCGGCACTGGCCTATCACCGGACGTTCGGCCTCGGTGTCATGGTTACGCGCTGCTCGAACAACTACGGCCCTCGTCAGTTCCCCGAGAAGCTCATTCCGTTGTTCGTCACCAACCTCAGTGACGGCTTGAAGGTCCCGCTCTACGGCGACGGGCTCAACGTGCGCGACTGGCTTCACGTGGACGATCACTGTCGAGCGATCATGCTGGTGCTCGAGGGCGGTCGACTCGGTGAGATCTACAACATCGGTGGCGGAACCGAATTGACGAACCACGCCATTGTCGACCACCTCTTAGAACTCTGCTCGAGCGATCGCTCGATGGTCCAGCCGGTGACGGATCGACTCGGGCACGACCGTCGTTACTCGGTCGACTGGACCAAGATTCGCAACGAACTCGGCTATCACCCCGAGGTTCCCTTTGAGCAGGGGCTGAAGGACACCGTCGAGTGGTACCACGACAACGAGACGTGGTGGCGGCCGCTCAAGAACATCGCTTCGTGAAACTTACGGAACTCTCCATACCTGGTCTCTACGTGCTCGATTCGCCCGTGCACGGCGACGAACGGGGTCTCTTTCGCGAGTGGTTCAAACTCGACGACTTCGAAGATGCGGGCCTCACCTTTGAAGCCCAGCAAGCCAACTTCTCGCTCTCCTCGCGCGGCGCGGTGCGCGGACTGCACTACTCCATGGCTCCCGAAGGCCAGGCAAAGATCGTCACCTGCGTCATTGGTGAACTCGTTGACGTTATCGTCGACATTCGAGTCGGCTCGCCCTCGTTCGGTCGCGTAGAAGTCGTGTCATTGGGCGCTGAACAGGGGCGCTCGGTACTGGTGCCGCGCGACGTCGCCCACGGCTACTGCGCGACGAGCGAGCGGGCCGCGTTGTGCTACTTGATATCGTCACCGTTCAACGCCGCCATGGAATTGGAAATTAATCCGCTCGACCCCGAGATAGGCGTGCCGTGGCCACTGGTGGGCGAGCCACTGCTGAGCGCGAAGGACGCCGGCGCACCTTCACTCGAGCAACGGCGCGCGGCCCAGCAACTGCCGGTCTTTTCCTAGTCCACTCCTCGAGCCCCTTCACTCGTTCGTTGCTAGCGTTGCCAACGTGAGCACCGCACCTCTTCGACTCGTCACCCGAGATGACTACGGCGTGAAGTTCGCTTCGGCGAGTGTCGTGCCGGCGATTGGCTCTGAGACGCAACTTAAGTCCGTCTTGGGGGCGCTGGCGGGAGTGGACGCCGTGGGTCTCGAGGCGCGCTGCGCGAAACTGGCTACCCGTTCGATCAAGAAGTCGACGAAGCTCGAGGCGATAGACCTCGCGATCTCCATGGTCGACCTGACGACGCTCGAAGGCGCGGACACGCCGGCAAGGGTGAGTTCACTGTGCGCCAAGGCAATGCGTCCCGATCCGCGCGACCTCACCGTGCCGTCAGTGGCGGCGGTGTGCGTGTACCCCGACCTCGTCGCCCGGGCTCGATCGGCGCTCGCCAACTCGTCGGTGGCGGTCGCGTCAGTGGCGACGGCGTTTCCCTCGGGTCGGGCGTCGATGAGGGTGAAACTCCTCGACGTCAACGACGCGGTCGAGGCGGGTGCGCACGAGGTCGACATGGTTATCGACCGGGGGGCGTTCCTCTCGGGTCGCGTTGGGGAGGTCTTCGAAGAGATCGTCGCGGTCAAGGAAGCCTGTGGCGAAGCGCACTTGAAGGTGATACTCGAAACGGGCGAGCTCGTCACCTACGACAACGTTCGTCGCGCCAGCTGGCTCGCCATGCTCGCCGGGGCCGACTTCGTCAAGACCTCCACTGGCAAGGTGAGCGTGAACGCGACGCCCCCCGCCGCACTGGTGATGCTCGAGGCGGTGCGAGATTTCGCCGAGTCGACGGGAAAGCTCGTGGGCGTGAAGGTGGCGGGCGGCATTCGCACGACCAAGGACGCGCTTCGTTACCTCGTGCTCGTGAATGAAACGGCGGGTTCGACGTGGCTGAGCCCGGACCGGTTCCGTTTTGGGGCGTCCTCGCTCTTGAACGACCTGTTGATGCAGCGTCTCAAGCAGCACCGTGGCGCGTACGTGCGCTCTGACGATTTCAGCGGCGACTGAAGTGAACGAGCACGATCTCACCGCGTCGCGGCTCGGTTCGCTCGAGTACGACCCCGCGCCCGAGTCCAGCGCGATTGCCCACTTCCGATCGAGTTACGGGCTCTTCATCGACGGTGCGTTCACCGATCCTTCGTCGCACGAACAGTTCGTCAGTCTCAATCCCGCGAACGAGGAAGTATTGGCGACCGTCGCACAGTCGAGTCGTGAGGACATCGATCGAGCGGTCCGCTCGGCGCGACGCGCCTACGAAGAGGTGTGGTCCCACACCAGCGGGGCCGAGCGCGCCAAGTACCTCTACCGCATCGCGCGCCTGATTCTCGAGCGGGCCCGTGAGTTCGCGGTCGTCGAGACCCTCGACAACGGCAAACCGATTCGTGAGTCGCGCGACGTCGATGTGCCACTCGCGGCGGCGCACTTCTTCTACTACGCGGGCTGGGCGGACAAGTTGGACTACGCCGGCTTTGGGGTGAACCCTCGGCCCATTGGCGTGGCGGGCCAGATAATCCCGTGGAACTTCCCTTTGTTGATGGCGGCCTGGAAAATCGCGCCCGCCCTCGCGGCTGGAAACACCTGCGTCCTCAAGCCCGCCGAAACCACGTCGCTCAGCGCGTTGCTGCTCGCCGAGATCCTCCAGCAAGCGGAGCTTCCTGCCGGCGTGGTCAACATCGTCACTGGGGACGGATCGAGCGGGGCCGCCCTCGTCGATCACCCTGGCGTCGACAAGATCGCCTTCACTGGTTCCACGGAGGTCGGACGCCTGATCCAACAACGTGTCGCCCCGAGCCAGAAGCGCCTCACGCTGGAGCTGGGCGGCAAGGGTGCCAACATTGTTTTTGAGGACGCACCGATCGACGAGATGATCGAGGGGATCATCGACGGTATCTTCTTCAATCAGGGCCACGTGTGCTGCGCCGGTTCGCGTCTGTTGGTCCAAGAATCCGTCGCCGACGAGGTTCTGCGCCGACTCGTGCGTCGCGTCGAGCAATTGCGGGTGGGCGACCCGATGGACAAGAACACCGACGTGGGCGCCATCAACTCAGCGGCGCAACTGGCGCGCATCCGCGAATTGACGTCCTTCGGTGAGAGTGAAGGCGCGACGCGTTACACGAGTAGTTGCACGCTTCCCGAGAAGGGCTACTGGTTCGCGCCCACGGTCTTTGCCAATGTCGCTCAGTCCCACCGGATCGCGCGCGAGGAGATCTTTGGACCCGTGCTCTCGGTGCTGACGTTTCGCACGCCCGAAGAGGCGATCGTCAAGGCCAACAACACGAACTACGGACTCGCTTGTGGGGTGTGGAGCGAGAAGGGCAGTCGCACCTTGTGGGTCGCTCAACGCCTGCGTGCCGGTGTCATCTGGGCGAACACGTACAACAAGTTCGACCCCTCGAGTCCCTTCGGGGGAGTGCGAGAGTCAGGGTTCGGTCGTGAGGGTGGTCGTCACGGACTGGAGGCGTACCTCGATGTCTGATGAGCGACTGGACGTACGTAAGACCTACAAGCTGCTGATCAACGGCGCCTTCCCGCGTTCGGAATCGGGGCGAAGCTACAAGGTGAGCACCAAGAGTGGTGATTTCCTCGCCAACGTCGCCCAGGGTTCGCGCAAGGACTTGCGTGACGCGGTGCTCGCCGCGCGCGGCGTCCAGGCCAAGTGGTGGGCGTCGTCGGCCTATAACCGCGGCCAGGTGATCTACCGGCTCGCCGAGATGGCCGAATCTCGCCGCGACGAGTTGGCGAACCACGTCGGTGCCGCCGAGGGTCTGGGCGAGCAACAGGCCGAGCAGAGCGTCTCTCGAGCGATCGACCGAATCATCTGGTACGCGGGTTGGACCGACAAGATCGCTCAGGTCTACGGTGGGGCCAATCCCGTCGCGGGGCCGTTCTTCAACTTCTCCCTGCCCACGCCCTCGGGCGTGGTGGCTGTCCTGGCGAGCCAGGAATCGTCACTCGAGGGATTCGTCGACGCGGTGCTCGCCCCCATCGCCGCTGGCAACACGGTGGTGTCGGTAGCGAGCGAACTTCGTCCCACGCCAGCCGTATTACTCGGTGAGATGACCGCGACGTCGGACTTTCCCGCGGGGGTCCTAAATATCGTCACCGGCGTCACCTCCGAATTGGCTCCGACCCTCGCGAGCCACGAGGACGTCGACGGTATCGACCTCAGTGGCGTCAACCTCGACGAAGCGAACGAACTCAGCGTCAGCGCCGCTGGTTCGATCAAGCGCGTCTTTCGCCCGAGGCCCAACGACACCGACCCCACGCGCCGGTTGCGCGCGTTCATCGAGACCTCGACCGTATGGCACACGATTGGACAATGATGACGAACCCTTATGAACTGAGTGAACGCGCGGCGAACGAACTGCGCGAGATGACCGGCATCGGCGCCTACGACCTCGCGATCGTCTTGGGCTCGGGTTGGCGCGAGGGTGCGGCCGCCCTGGGCGTTCCGAGCAGCGAGATTCTCGCGTCGTCGCTGAGCGGTTTCGTCGCGCCCACGGTCGCCGGTCACAACGGCCAACTCCTCTCGGTACGCGTGGGCGAGAAGAACGTCCTGCTCGTCGCGGGACGCGTGCACCTCTACGAGGGCAACACCGCCGACCAGGTGGTGCACCCGGTGCGCACCGCCATCGCCGCCGGGGCGCAAATAGTGGTCCTCACGAACGCCGCGGGCGGCATCGACCCCGCGAAGGGACCCGGGCAGGTCGTCGTGCTTCGCGACCAGATCAACCTGACCGCGACCTCGCCCCTGGAAGGTGCGCCGCCACCGGCGCCCTACGGCCCTCGATTTGTTGACCTGACTGACCTCTACAGCAAACGGTTGCGCGCTCTCGTGCGCGAAGCGCTCCCGGACCTCAGCGAGGGGGTCTACGCGGGATTTCGTGGACCGAACTACGAGACGCCCGCCGAGGTGGCGATGGCCCGCACCATGGGTGCGACACTCGTGGGTATGTCGACCGTCCTCGAGGCGATCGCCGCGCGCCACCTGGGAGCCGAAGTGCTCGGGCTCAGTCTCGTGTCGAACTTCGCCGCGGGCGTCGCCGCGGGTGCGCTCAACCACCTCGAGGTGCTGGAGGCGGGTGAAAACGCGGCCAGCTCGCTCGGCGCGTTGCTGACCCAACTTGTCCCCGTACTGTGAACAAGGCCCTCCTCGCCGAGGTACTGCTGTGGATCGCGAACGATCCCGATCCGAATGGCCGCGAGGAACTCGAACGACTCCTCGAAATCGACGACGAGAGGGAACTTCGCGCGAGGTTCTCCTCGCCGTTGCGTTTTGGCACGGCCGGTCTGCGCGGTCCCGAGATCGCCGGTCCCGCGGGGATGAATCGCGCCACGGTGCGACGCGCCACCCAGGGTGTGGTGGCGTGGCTCGAGGAGACCGGTGTCGACCCCGATCGGGGTGTCGTGGTCGGAAGAGACGCGCGTCACGGCTCTGAGACGTTCAACGACGAGGTGGTGGGTGTGTTGTTGGGCGCGGGTGCGCGCGTGCTCGAGATGCCCGGCCCCTTGCCGACGCCCTTCGTGCCCTACGTCCTAAAGGCACTCGACCTCGCCGCGGGCATCATGATCACCGCGAGCCATAATCCACCGCGCGATAACGGCTTCAAACTCTACGACCAGAGCGGTAGCCAGATCATCGCGCCGAGCGACGACATCGTCGAGCGCCACATGGCGAATGCGACGCTCGCCCGTATTGGTGATCGTTCGAGCAACCTGCATCACGTGGTGGGTCCGGACGTGCTCGAGGGTTACCGCCGGCACGTGCTCGAACGCTTTGGCGTCGGGTCGAGTGATCTCGCGATCACCTATACACCCCTGCACGGGGTTGGCGGTGCCGTGATGGCAGAGTTGCTCTGTGCCGCGGGCTACGCCAACGTCGACCTCGTCGAGCGACAGTTCGCTCCTGACGGCAGCTTTCCGACCTTGCCGTTCCCCAACCCCGAAGAACCCGGCGCACTCGACCTCGCGCTGGCCAGCGCGGACGCTGCGGGTTCGACGCTGGTGATTGCGAACGACCCCGACGCCGATCGCCTAGGCGCGGCGGTGCGTGCACCGGGGGGTTGGCGAACCTTGCGCGGCGACGAGATCGGTTGGTTGCTCGCCTCGGCGTTGCTCACGGGCGCGGGTCCGGGTGACGTGGTCGCTACCAGCATCGTCTCGTCCACCCTGCTCGAGGCGATGGCGAAGGAGGCGAAGGTTCGCTACGCGCTGACCCTCACGGGTTTCAAGTGGATCTCGCGCGCGGCGGGCAGTGGCGAACTTCGTTTCGGTTACGAAGAGGCGCTTGGTTTCGCGGTCGATCCCCTGGTCGCCGACAAGGACGGTATGTCGGCCGCCTTGGCCTTGTGTCAACTCGCTCACGGACTTCGCGAGGCGGGAAAGACCCTGCTCGACCGGTTAGACGAGATCGAGGGTCACTTCGGCGTACACGCCGGAGCTCAGCTCTCACTGCGCGTCGAGGGCCCTCACGCACTCGCTCGAATCGTGGCGAAGGTCGAGTCGCTGCGAGCGGCCCCGCCGCGCTCGCTCGGCGGACTCGAGGTGACCAACGTCGTCGACCTCGCCCAAGGGGCCTTTGGGCTCGCACCCACCGAAGGGGTCTTGTTCGAACTGGGCGTACGCGGACGAGTCGTCGTTCGCCCTTCAGGAACCGAGGCGAAGTTGAAGGCCTACATCGAAGTGAAGGTGGGTCCCGATCCGCGTACGGATCTTTCGCGCCAGCGCGCCGACGCGGCCGCGCAACTGGGTCGCGTGCGCGACGAACTCAGCTCGATTCTCGAGTTCTAGGCCGAGCGCAGCGCCGCGTAACCAGGTTTGATGACGTTGTTGATCATCGCGAGCCGCTGGTCGAATTGGTAGAACGAACTCTTGGCGGCGTTGAGCGTGAACCACTCCATGTCTGCCAGGGTCCAGTTGAAAGTCTTGGCGCACGTCTCGAACTCGCCGCTCAAGGCGATGCCACTCATGAGGCGATTGTCGGTGTTAAGCGTCACGCGGAATCGAAGCTGGCGAAGCAACTCGATCGGATGGGTCGCGATCGACTTTGCCGCGCCGGTGTGGACGTTAGAGGTGGGACACACTTCGAGGGGGATTCGTCGGTCACGCACGTAGTTCGCGAGTCGCCCCAGTTCGAACGAATCGCCCACGTGTTTGATGTCGTCGACGATGCGCACGCCGTGACCGAGGCGTTCGGCGTCACAGAACTGCACCGCCTCCCAGATCGAGGGGAGCCCGAAGGCTTCGCCGGCGTGAATGGTCATGTGGAAGTTCTCGCGTTGGATTAGGTGAAAGGCGCGCAGGTGCTCGGTGGGCGGGAAGCCGTCTTCGGGTCCGGCGATGTCGAAGCCACAGACGCCGTGGTCGCGAAACGACACCGCGAGCGCGGCGATCTCCTCGCTCTCGTCGGCCTGGCGCATCGCCGAGAGGATGGCGCGTACGACAATGGCGCGGCCTTCGAGGGCGGCCTGCTCGGTGCCGTGGGCGAAGCCTTCGAGCACCGCTTGGACGACCTCGTCGAGTTTGAGTCCGCGCTCGAGGTGCTGTTCGGGAGCGAAACGGACCTCAGCGTAGACAATGCCATCTCGCGCGAGGTCGAGTGCGCTCTCGCTCGCCACCCTTTGGAGTTGTTCCTTGGTCTGCATGAGGGCGATGGTGTGGCGAAAGCCCTCGAGGTAACGCACCAGGTCGCTGCCGGGTGCGTCGGCGATGAACCACTGGCGCAGTTCGGTGGGGTCCTGAGTCGGTAGACCGTGATAATCAATCTCGCGAGCGAGTTCGAGAACGGTCTGGGGTCGAAGACCGCCGTCGAGATGCTCGTGCAGCAGGACCTTGGGCGCCTTCTCGATGATCTCGCGGGTGAGTGTCGGCTCTGACATACGTTAAGGCTAGCCACGGCGCCTGGTCTTTACCTCGTGATTGTTTCGAGGAGAATCGGGACCAACGTGGGTTGGTCGCCTCCGATCGTCATGGCTCGTTGAATGGTCTCACGACCGCGCGCGAGGTGTTCGTCGTCGTCGGCGTAGAGTTCGAAGATCGGCTGTCCCAGCGCGACTTGCTCCCCCTCTCGCACCAAGCACATCACGCCCGCGCCTGCGCTCACGGGGTCCTCCTTGCGAGCGCGGCCCGCGCCGAGGCGCCACGCCGCGACGCCGACGCACCGAGCATCTAACGACGACACCCAACCGCTCGCCTGTGAGGTGACGACCTCGCGCACGGGTGCGGGCACCAGGACCGCATCCGGGTCACCACCCTGGGCCGCGATCATCGAGCGGTAGACCTCGTAGGCTGAGCCGTCGTCCAACTTCTCTCGCGGGTCAACGTTGATGTCGACTAGTTCGAGCATGAGACGTGCGAGAGCGAGGGTGAGTTCACGAACGTCACTGGGGCCGCCGCCGCGCAAGACCTCGACGGACTCGACGACCTCGATCGAGTTGCCCACGGCGCGTCCGAGCGGCTGGTCCATTGAAGTGAGTTGCGCCACGGTCGAGACGCCGTGATCCTCGCCGAGCCCGACCATGGTCTGCGCCAATTCACGGGCCCGCTCGATGGTCTTGATGAAAGCCCCGCGTCCGACTTTCACGTCAAGTACGAGCGCCTGGGTACCTTCGGCGATCTTCTTGGACATGATCGACGACGAGATCAGCGGGATCGACTCGACGGTACCGGTCACGTCGCGCAACGCGTACAGGCGGCGATCGACCGGCGCGAGACCTGCGCCCGCGGCACAGATCACCGCACCCACGGATTCGAGTTGCTGGCGAATCTCCTCGTTGGAAAGTGAAGCGCGCCAACCCGGTATCGACTCGAGCTTGTCGAGTGTGCCGCCGGTGTGTCCGAGCCCTCGGCCTGACAATTGGGGTACCGCGGCGCCACAGGCGCCGACGAGTGGCGCCAGTATCAAAGAGATCTTGTCGCCGACGCCGCCGGTCGAGTGCTTGTCGACGCTCGGACGAGAGAGTCCTCGAAGATCGAGGGTCTCGCCCGAAGCGACCATGCGATCGGTCCAGGTACGCAGTTCACGCTGGTCCATTCCGCGAAAGAAGATGGCCATGAGTAGCGCCGACATCTGCTCTTCGGCGACGTCACCTCGCTGATACGCGTCGAGGAACCAAGAGATCGCCGCATCGCTGATCTCGCCGCCCTCTCGCTTGGTCGTGATGACGTCGACGGCGGAAAAGCTCATGGATTCGCGCGCAACCCGAGGTCATCGGGACCGAACGCGTCGGGCAAGAGTTCGTGCAGGTGCCGGGGCGACTCGTCGAGGCCGGCGTCGACGAGCAGTCCACCACCGCCGTGCTCGAAGAGCAGTTGGCGACATCGCCCGCAGGGTGCGATTGGTTGGGTGTCGCCGGCCACGATGGATACCGCGGCGAGGCGTCCGCCACCTTGTCGGATCAGGTCACTCACGAGAGAGCACTCCGCGCACAGCGTGAGACCAAAGCTGGCGTTCTCGACGTTGGCGCCCTCGACGATTCGTCCGTCGGTGGTGTAACCGGCTGCTCCCACTTTCACGTGCGAGTACGGACTGTAGGACAGAGAAGTGGCGTGGATGGCGCGTTCTCGAAGTTCCGACCATGGGATTTCATTCAACGAACTCACGCCAAAACAGTACACTTCGCTCAGCGTGAACAATCCTCTCAATGGCCAGGTCGTACTCAGCGACGAAGTCGCTACCGCGCTTAACGAGGCGGGCGCCATTGTCGCTCTGGAGACTACGATCGTCGTCCAAGGTCTTCCCGCGCCGATCAATCTCGAGGTCGCACGTGAGTGCGATCAAGCGGTGAGAAAACATGGCTCAATTCCCGCGACCATTGGCGTGTTGGACGGCAAAGTCGTCGTCGGGCTGAGCGCGGTCCAACTCGAGGAGCTCGCCTGCGCGCAGACCAAGGCTGCGAAGCTCTCCTCGCGCGATCTCGGACTAGCGCTCGCGACATCGACAAACGGCGCGACGACGGTTGCGGGCACGATCGCCGTGGCCCATCGTGTCGGCATCGCGGTCATGGCGACGGGGGGTCTCGGTGGCGTGCACCGGGGCGCCGCGCAGAGTTTTGACGAGTCCGCGGACTTGACCGCGCTTTCGCGAACGCCGGTGCTCGTGGTCGCTTCGGGCGTGAAGTCGATCCTTGATATCGGTGCCACCCTGGAGCGACTTGACTCACTCGGGGTGCCAATCGCGGGTTATCGCACGAAGGAGTTCCCGGGGTTCTATCGCGCGAGCAGCGGTTTCGCTCTCGACTGGTCACTCGAGGATCCCACGCAAGTGGCGCGGGCCTTCTTGTTGCACCGGCTGTTCTCGCCGACGGGCATGCTTGTGGCGAACCCGGTCGCCGAGCACCAGCAACTGGACGCTCAGGTCCACGACAACGCCCTCGAGAGCGCGCTCGCGCTCTCGAACCACTTGGGCGTCACGGGCAAGGATGTGACGCCGGTGCTGCTCGCGGAGTTCGCACGTTTCAGCGCGGGTAAGAGTGTCCAGGTCAACCGCGACTTGGTGGTGGCGAACGCCGCGCTCGCGAGCAAGATCGCCCAGGAGATCGCGAAGGCCGACCAGTGAACCAGAAGCGCATCCTGGTCCTGGGTGACGCGATGCTAGACGTCGTGGTACGTGCCCTCGAGCCGGTCAACATCACCAGTGACACCGCGTCGAGTGTGCGTCTTGGACGGGGAGGCTCGGGCGCGAACATCGCGGTCGAGTTGGCGCTCGATCATCACGTGGCTTTCGTGGGTGCAGTTGGTAACGACGCCGCCGGCGAGGTGTTCTTAGCGGACCTGCGCGCAGCTGACGTGACGCCCCTGGTTCAGGTCTTGCCCGGCGCGACGGGCGTCGTGGTCGCTTTCGTGAACGACGACGGCGAGCGGGCGATGTTGAGCGACCGCGGGGTGAACCCGCGACTGAGTGACGACGCGGTCCACGACGCCCTTGCCGTGCCCTTTGATCACCTGCACGTCTCGGGTTACACCTTCTTGGACTCGCGCACGCGAAGGATCGCCAGCGACGCTCTCGGCATCGCGCGTCAACTGGGCGCCACGACGTCAGTCGACGTTTGTTCGGTCGCGCCGCTACGACAGCTCGGCGCGGCCAAGTTCCTTAAGGCCATAGGCCGGGTGAGCTTCCTCTTCGCCAACGAAGAGGAAGCCTGCGCCCTCGCCGAGTCGAGAAGCCTCCAACGTGCCCTCACGGCTCTGCACACCCACGCCCACGAGGTGGTAGTCACCCTCGGACGAGAGGGCGCACTCGTGATCAGCGACGGTGAACTCTTGCGCAAGCCCTCACGTGAGGTCGAGGTCGTCGATACCACGGGGGCGGGCGACGCCGCCACGGGTGCCTACCTCTCGAAACGGCTCAGCGGGCGAAGCCGCGACCAGTCGTTGGAACTTGCGATGAGTCGCGCCTCGAAAGTCGTGCGAAAGTTGGGTTCGCGAAGCTAACCCGCGAGGTAGGGCTGACCGTCGGCGGCGGGAGCGCGTACGCGCCCGACCAGCCCCGAGACCACGAAGATCGTGATGATGTAGGGGAACATGGTGAGGATCTCGGTGGAGATCGGGATGTTGTAGGTCTGCAGATTGTCCGCGAGGTAGACCGACATACCAAAGAGCACACACGCCACGACCGCACCCGAGGGGCGCCAGCGTCCGAAGATCATGGCGGCGAGGGCGATGTAACCGAGCCCCGAAGTGATGCCGGGCTGGAACTGGCCCTGCTGGCTGATGAAGGCCACACCCCCGACGCCGGCGATCGCGCCGCCGAGCACGACGTTGATATAGCGCACACGCGCGACGTTGATCCCGACGGTCGCGGCGGCGTGTGGGTGTTCGCCCACCGCACGCACGTGTAGTCCGTAACGGGTCTTAAAGAGCGCGAAGCTCACCGCGCCAATCAGTAGCAGCATCAGATAGAAGAAGGCGGACTGATTAAAGAAGACCGGGCCGATGATGGGAATCTTGTCCAGGAGTGGAATGGCGAAGTTCCCGAGGACGTTACCCGTATTGAGATTGGGGTAGGGCGTGAAGATCTGCAGATTGAGATACGAGGACAGGCTACTCAGCATGGTGACGAGCACCACGCCCACGATGATCTGATCCGAGAGATAGCGCACCGCGAGGAACGCGAGTATCCATCCGATGATGCCTCCGGCGACCAGGCCCCCGATCGCTGCGTAGAAGTAGTTGTTGGTCGTCGAGGCGACCATGGCGCCGACGAAGGCGCCCGCGATGAATTGGCCTTCGATGGCGATGTTCACGACGCCCGCCCGTTCGCACATCACGCCCGACAGCGATCCGAAGATGAGCACCATCGTCACTTCCGAACTGCCCACGAGGATCGACGTGAGATCGATGAAGGAGACTTGCGAAGGACCTGGCGTGCGTACGGCCCAAAACAACAAGGCCAGCAGGAACAGGACCGAGACCAGACCGAACCGGCCCATCACCCCGCGTCGGGGTTGGCGCCACAAGACCTCGATGCCGATGGCGGTCATGACCAAGCCGAGTACGACGTTGGTCCACAGGGTGAGCAACGTGAGCGTGCCCAGGTGCCAGGGCGCGTTCGAGATGATGTCGACCGGGCTGAAGGTGAGGGCCGAGTGGGCCTTGGACGAGGTATTGAGACCGAAGGCGACCAAGGTGAAGAGCCCAATGACCACCATGATCACCCCGATGACGCGCGTGCGACCCCGCGGAACCTTGCGCACGACGGGCGCGTCCGCCCTCGCCTCGGTAATCCCGGCGCTCACGTGCTCCACCCTTTCGTCGCGAGTTCGATCGTTTGACTGGGGGCGCCACGTAAACGGAATATCTCTTTCACGAGTACCGGCGTCGCCACGAAGAGCACGACGGCAGACTGGATGACGGTCGCCAGGTCGAGCGGAATGCCGGTGGTCGCTTGCATGGCCCGTCCGCCGACGCCGAGGGCGGCGAAGAGCAGCGACGACCAGACGATACCCATGGGACGATTTCGACCGAGCAGGGCGACGGTAATCGCGGTGAAGCCGATACCCGCGTTACCAATGAGGAACTCGCCGTCGATGTAGTGCGTCGTGCTCGCCACTTGGACGACGCCCGCGAGGCCAGCCAGTCCGCCTGAGATGAGGAACACGACGATGACGATGACGCGCGCGTTCATTCCCGAAGCCCTGGCGGCCTGAGGGTTCGCTCCCGTGACGCGGAATTCGAAACCGAGCGACGAACGGTCGAGCAGCCACCAGGCGAAGAGCACGACCGCTATGGCGACGAAGACGCCGTAGCTGACGCGCAGCCCCGATCCGACACCGAAGAGCGGAGCGAGTTGCGCCGAAGGATCGAGCGTACGTGAGATGTCGTTCTGCTGGCCGGGCTGTTGCAGCGCGGTCGAGAGTACGGCGAAGAGCAAGAAGGCGTACAGCACGTAGTTAAACATGATGGTCACGATCACCTCGTGCGCGCCCGTGAGAGCCTTGAGTACGCCCGGCACCGCTCCCGAGATCACGCCACCCGCGAGACCGGCGGCGAGGGTGAAAGGGATGTGGAGCACTGTTGGCATGTGCACCATAGAACCGGCGGCGGTGCCCATGATGCCGCCAAGGACGGCTTGTCCGTTGGCGCCGATGTTAAAGATGCCGGTCTGGAACGCAATACCCACGCCGATGCTCACGATGACCAGGGGCGTGGCGTAGGTGAGGGTCTCCGAGATTGGCGTGAGCGTGGTGTCCCATCCCTTGCCCGTCGTCAGGGAGTGCCAGAAACTCTGAGGGTCGATGATCGAACCGGTGAACATGGTTCGATAGGCAGCGCCGACGTTGTCGAAGGAGACCTTGATCGCGTGACCCGGCGCGCCCCAACTGTGAAAGAGCCCACGCCACGCATCGAGCACGGCGGGCGTGGTGGTGATGATGATGAGGGCCCCGACGACGAATCCGAGCAGTAACGCCAGTGAAGCGACCACGATCGGGTCTTGGGATCCGATCCGACGCAGGAAATGGCGTGGCGGCCTGGTTGCTAACTGCTCAGACATGCTCGAGGTTCGTTTCTCCCGCCATCAACAGTCCGATCGCTTCACGGCTCACGGACGGATCGACGATGCCGCTGATCTTGCCCGCGAACATCACGGCGATGCGGTCACCGAGGGCCATCACTTCGTCAAGTTCCGATGAGACGATGAGCGAGCCGTTGCCCTCGTTTCGTTGTTGGACGATCTGATGGTGCACGTACTCAATGGATCCGACGTCCAGCCCTCTCGTGGGTTGCGAAGCGATCAGGACTTGCAAGGTTCTTGAAAGTTCTCGTGCGACGATCACCTTCTGCTGGTTCCCCCCGGAGAGTGAACTGACGGGTTCGCGGATCGAAGTCGCGCGGATGTCGAAATCCTCGACACGATCACGAGCGTTCTGATCGATGGCGCGCAGGTTCCGGGTGCCGTGCTTGGCGAAGGGAGCGCGTTTGGGGGTATTGAGTACCAGATTGTCCGCGAGTGACATCGACAACACGAGACCGAAGCGTTGACGGTCTTCGGGGATATGACCGATCCCCGCGTCGAGAGCCTGTCGCGGCGTCACGTTCGTAACGTCGCGGCCCTTAAGCGTGACCGTGCCTGACTCCACGCGACGCAGACCCGTGATCGCTTCGACGAGTTCGGTCTGACCGTTGCCCTGGACCCCGGCGAGCGCGAGGATCTCACCCGCGCGAACATCGAGGGACACTCCGTTTACCGCTATTAGGCCCCGGTCGTCGTGAACGACCAAGTCGCGGATCTCGAGCACGTTGGCGCCTGGTGTGGATGGCGTTTTCTCGACCGTGAGGATCACTTCACGGCCCACCATCAGTGACGCCAGCTCTTTCTCAGATGCGGTTGGTTCGGCGGTGCCGACGACCTTTCCCTGGCGAATTACCGTGATCACGTCAGAGATGGCCTTAACTTCTTTGAGCTTGTGCGAGATGAACAAGATGCTCTTACCCGAGGCGGCGAGCGAACGCATGATACTCATCAGTGCGTCGATCTCCTGGGGCGTCAACACCGCCGTCGGCTCGTCCAGGATCAGGAGTTCCGCGTCGTGGCTGAGGGCTTTTAGAATCTCGACGCGTTGTTGCAGGCCAATAGGGAGGTTCTCCACGATCGCGTCAGGGTCTACCTCGAGGCTGAATTCCTTTGAGATACGACGGATCTCCTCGGTGGCGCGCTTGTAGTCGACGCGGTCAAAGGACTTGGTCGGCTCGAAGCCGAGTACGACGTTCTCAGCGACCGAGAAGACGGGCACGAGCATGAAGTGTTGGTGGACCATGCCGATGCCCCGGCGCACGGCTTCGCCTGAATCGGCGAACTTGGTCACCTCACCGTCGATGAGGACCTCACCCTCCTCGGGGTGCAAAAGTCCAAACAGGACGTTCATCAGCGTCGACTTACCCGCGCCGTTCTCGCCCAGCAGACAGTGGATCTGACCGGGCTCGACGGTGATGCTTATCGAATCATTCGCGGTGAAGGAACCGAATCGCTTCGTGATCCCGCGGAGT
>Ga0302279_10000572_pt1 | contig 53831 bp, 40 predicted proteins | sample III_Bog_N3_3_FD_194541 | JGI IMG/M metagenome (GOLD analysis project Ga0302279, IMG submission 194541) | Peat permafrost microbial communities from Stordalen Mire near Abisko, Sweden - III_Bog_N3_3 | ecosystem: Environmental > Terrestrial > Soil > Wetlands > Peat | place: Sweden: Abisko... | reverse complement strand
GCAGGATGACCCGTCGCGGAGCGCTCTCGGGCGCCCCGCAGGATGACCCGTCGCGGAGCGCTCTCGGGCGCTCCGCAGGATGACGCCCCGTCAGCCGGAGGGGCGGTCCGGAGCAGGCGACGAGAGCTCGTCGAGCAGGCGCAGCTCGTTGAGGGGGGGCTCGATCACGATCTCACCCTGCGCGTTGCGGACGATCTGGAGCGTGCCCGGATAGACCTCGTCGACCCACGCGTGGAACTCGGCCAGCGCGGCCCTTCGCGCCTCCAGCTCGCCGTCGCGGCGGAGCCTCTCGATGCGCTCGACCAGGCCCGTCATCGTGGTGTGGAACAGCGCCGCGTCGAAGGGCTTGGTGAAGAAGCGGTGGACCTCGCCCTCGTTGATCGCCTCGAGCGTGCGGGCCATGGTGGCGGCGCCCGTGAGGAGCATCCGCACCGTGGAGGGGAACTCGCGACGCACAATCTTGACCAGCTCGAGCCCGGTCATGCCGGGCATGTCGATGTCGGAAACCAGCACGTCCACGGCGCCTGCCCTCATCACCGCGAGCGCCTCAGCGGCCCCGTCTGCGGTGACGACGCGGAACGACAGGCCCTGCAGTGACCGAGCGATCACCCGGAGCAGCGCCGGCTCGTCATCGACGAACAGCACCGTGATGGTCGGCGCCCCGCGCGAGGGCGTCACGGGAGCCACCGGCGGAACCCCGCCCGGTCGAGGGCGTCGAGCGCCTGGTCGATCTGCCCCAACATCTCCCCGGCCGACTGATGGCGCTCGTCCGCCTTCTTGGCGCCGGCGCGGGACACGAGTCGGTGCACGGCGCGGGGGAGCACCCGGAAGGGGCTCTGCGGCGAGGGGAACGGCGTGTAGAGGTGCGCGAACAGCAGCGCGTTCTGCTCGGTTCCCGGGAACGGCGGTGTGCCGGTGAGCATCTCGTACAGCATCACACCGAGGGCGTAGAGGTCGGCGCGACCGTCGCTGGGCTCGCCGCAGATCCGCTCGGGGGGCATGTACCCCGGCGTGCCGAAGAGGAGCTCCTCGCTGGTGCCCACCACCGACGCCGAGCCGAAGTCGATGAGCTTGAGCCGCGGCGCCTGGTCCGTGGAGCCCTCCATCATGATCACGTTGGCGGGCTTGAGATCGTTGTGCGCGATGCCCGATGCGTGCGCGGCGCTGAGGGCGAGCGCCACCTCGCGAGCCAGGCGGAGCGCCGCGGTCGGCTCGAGCGGGCCCTCGCGGTCCAGCTTCACGTCCAGAGGCTCGCCGACGAGCCGCTCCATCACGATGTAGGGGTGCCCCTGCGGGAGCACGCCGAAGTCGGTGACGTCGACCACGTTGGGGTGCCGCAGTCGGCTTGCGGCCCGCGCCTCCGAGAGGAAGCGGCGGGCGAGCGCGGGGTTGGCGGCCAGCGTGCGGTGCATGAGCTTGATCGCCACGGGCCGGCCCAGCAGCGCGTGCTCGCCCGCGAACACCGAGCCGCCTGCCCCTTCGCCTAGCGGGGCGAGCACGGAGTAGACCCCGATGGTTCCGCCGGGGATGGGGTTGTCCTCGACGTCCACGAGGGGGCCGTCATCAATGTCGCACCGGAGCTGCGTCGCGGCCTGGAGCACGCCGCACTGGACGCAGCGCTGGAGCTGCGACGGGGCGCGCTGATCAGCCTCCCTACCGTTGATGGAGACGGCGCGGACCTCCGCCTCGAGCCCCCGCGCGCTGGCGCCGACGGTCACCAGCACCTCGGCCACGTCGGAGCCGGACCGCAGCGTGGTGCGACCGACGTTGACGCTTCCGTCGAGCGTACGAGCGTCCGCGAGCGGGTCGAGCCCGACCATGGCGGCGAGCCGAGCCACGGCGGCGTTGCCCAGATCGGCGGGCACCTGGAGCTGCGCAAGCGTGAGCGCTCCCCGCAGGAGCGACAGCGTGCTCAGGTCCCCGTCCGAATCGAGGAACGCCAGCGTGGCTCGTCGGGACATCAGCGTCACGAGCATGAGATCGGCGAGCCGCGCCGGCGTGATGACGTCTTGCGGGCGGACCTCCGCGGTCGGGTCGAGCATGGAGACGTCGTGCAACAGCACAGTGCCCCGACGCTCGTCATGCGGAGGATTCATCCCGTTCGCCTCATCACCGAAGAGCAGGAAGGTAACGCCGATCGCTGGGCTCGCCAATGCCGTCGTCCATCCTCTTCGCACCGATCGCTCCCAGCGCACCCTCGCCGCCCGCCCCCCCGCCCGCGATCCGTACCCAGCTGGTAGCATGGACGCGGCGAACTCGCGAAAATCGCTGGACAAGCGCCACCGCCAAACCCGAACATGACACCCTCCCGAGCGGCGCGAAGGCAGGACGGCGCGAGCGGCGATCCCGGGTGATCGAGGAGCTGCAATGGAGCTGGGGGACAAGATCCGGGTTCTGGTCGTCGACGATGAGCTGGCCCTCGCCCGCGCCTACTCGAAGATGCTCACGGCCGCCGGCCACGAGGTCGAGATGGCCTCCGATGGGGCCGCCGCGAAGGCGTGTCTCGAACGCAGCACATTCGACGTCGTCGTCAGCGACGTGGCCATGCCAGGGATGGATGGCCTCGCGGTGCTCCGAACGGCGCGCCTGCGTGACTTCGACCTGTCCGTCATCCTGGTGACGGGCACGCCCACCGAGGACGGCGCAGCCAAGGCGGTGGCGCTCGGGGCGCTCCTCTATCTGGTCAAGCCCTTCGATCTCAAGGCGCTGGTGCAAGTGGTCGAGAACGGTGCGCGGATGACCAAGGTCGCGCGCCTCAAGCGGGCCGCGCAGGAGCGCACCGGGTCGCTCAACAAGCAGCTCGGCGATCGCGCCGGGCTCGAGGTCGGGTTCAAGCGCGCGCTCGCGGCGATGTGGATGGCCCACCAGCCCATCGTCCGCTGGAGCGGCCGCACGGTGTTCGGGCTGGAGGCGCTCCTCCGGTCCGACGAGCCGACGCTGGCCAACCCGCTCGCCATCCTCGACGCGGCCGAGCGACTCGGCCAGCTTCATGCGCTCGGTCGCGCGGTGCGGGACACCGCCGCGCGCGCGGTGCCCAAGCTCCCGGTGGGGGCAACCCTCTTCGTCAACCTGCACCCCGGCGACCTGGAGGACGATCACCTCCTGGCGCCGCAGTCGGCACTCTCCGGCTTCGCCCGACGCGTCGTCCTCGAGATCACCGAGCGCGCGTCCCTGGATCACGTGCGAGACGTCGCCGACCGGGTCGCGGCCCTGCGCAAGCTCGGCTACCGCATCGCCCTCGACGACTTCGGCGATGGCTACGCGGGCCTCTCGGCGTTCGCGCGGCTCCGCCCCGATGTGGTCAAGCTCGACATCTCCATCGTGCGCGACGTCCACCGCGACGACATCAAGGCCAAGCTCATCGCCGGCATGGTCTCGATGTGCCGCGACATGCAGGTCAGCCTCATCGCTGAAGGCGTCGAGGTCGCCGAGGAGCGAAACACCCTCGTCGGCCTCGGCTGCGACCTTTTTCAGGGCTACCTGTTCGCCCGGCCCCAGAAGGGCTTCCCCGAAGTCGCGTGGTGAGGCGCGCGGGGTGATCCTCGGGGAACGCTCGTGCGCGTTCCCGACTTCCCCGACGGGGGCTCACGGCGCGGTGGGGCGGCGGGGTGGCTGGGGGATGGAGAAGCAGAAGACGGTCCCGCACGGCTGGTTCTCTTCGATCCAGATGCGGCCGCCATGGGCCTCGACCGCCATCCGGCAGAACGCCAGACCGAGCCCACGGCTGGAACGCGCGTTGGTGTCCTCCACGCCCTCGACACGCTGGTACTTCTCGAAGATCCGGTCCCGCTCCGCCGCCGGGATGCCCTGACCGCTGTCGCGCAGCCGCAGCTCGAAGGCGCCGCCCGAGAGCGTGAGCTCCACGCCCAGCTCGCTGCCAGCGGGCGCGTACTTGAGGCCGTTGTCCAGGAGGTTGGTGGCCACTCGAACCAACAGGTCGGCGTCACAGCACACCCGCTCCGTGGTGGTATCGGAGATCTGGATGGTGATGCGGCGCGCACGCATCAGCGGCCCAAACGACTCGATGAGCGCGCGGAGCCGCTCCCCCAGACGGACGTCCGAGAGCTTGAGCGGGAGCCCCTCGTCCTCGCCGCGAGCGACGTCGAGGAGATCCATCACCATGCGGTCCATCGTCCACACGGCGTCGAGGATGTCGGCCATCGACTCGCGTACGTCCGCCGACTGCGTGGGCAGCACGCAGAAGCTGGCGTTGGCCGTGATGATCGCCAGGGGGTTCTTCAGATCGTGGACGAGGAACGAGGCCAGCCGCTCCCGGTGCCGGTGCAGGCGGGAGAGCCGCTCGTTGGCCTCCCGGAGCTCGTCGTGCTGGCGCTTCAGCCGTAGCATCGAGCGGACCCGGGCGCGCATCTCCATCCGGTTGACCGGCTTGGAGACGAACTCCTCCGCGCCCGCCTCGAGCCCCCGGGCGATCTCGGCGGGGGTGTCGAGGGCAGTGACGAGGATCACGGGGACGCTCTTGAGCTGGGGGTCCGCCTTGAGCCGGCGGCAACACTCCATGCCATCCATGCCCGGCATCATGACGTCGCACAGGATCACATCGACCCGGTTCGCCGCCGCGTAGGCGAGGCCCGCCTCCCCAGAGCTGGCCACCGCGACCTCGACGGGCTCACGGAGGAGCAGAGACGTCATCGCCTCACGCGCGAGCTCGTCGTCATCGATGATGAGCACAACCTGCTTGGGGTCTTCGGTCGACATCCTGATTCTCGAGGCGGGGGAATCGCCGAGCGCAGGGGCGGCCCCCAACCACGCCAGCGCACCACAACCTTCCGAAGGTATCTGTGGCGGCGACGCGGGGTCAAGGGAGCAGGGGAGCGCTACTCCGTCGCTCCCCACACGCTCAGCGCCGACGCCGTGTCTGCATCGATGCTCGCCGGCTCCCGGGTCGCCGCGATGGCGTGCGTCGCGAGGTCCTGCGCGACGACGGCGCGGAAGATCGCGCCCGCCGCGAGGGGCATGGCGTCGCGACGATTGAAGGCGCAGGTGGCGTCCAGCGCGAGGTCACAGAGGCTGGGCGGCGCCGGGTACTTGCCGCTGAGGATCAGGTTACCCCAGCGCGCGGAGTAGCGGTTGTCGAGGGTGGCCACCTGGGGCAGGTCGGATCCGAGATCGAGGTCGGCCGCGAGGCGCGCCAGATCGCGGCCGAAGGCCTCCGCCGCGGCCCGTGGCTTGGGATGCGGATCGCGGTTGGGCGCCGCGTCGAGGAACACCTGCTTGGGCGGCACCAGGCCGAGGGCCGCGAGGGTGGTGCGGGCCAGGTCGACCACCTCGGTGGGCTCGCCGAAGCGGCGCCCAGCCCCGAGGCCCCCGGGGAAGTGAACGTAGAGCGGGAGCGTGAGAGCCGGCTCCTTGAGATCGAGGCCGTCGCCGAAGAGCTCGCTGGCGCCGCTGGAGACGTCGCCGGTGACGACGAGGAGCGTCGCGTCCCAGAGACCGGCAGCCTTGAGCGCCGCGACCAGCGCCGCGAGCGCCCGATCCTGGCCGGCGAGCGCCAGTCCTTCCAGCGCGCGGATGCGCTGGCGATCGGCGTCGGTGACGACCTTGGCGTGCTTGCTACGGCGCATCCGGGCGATGGTCTGCGGCGCCTTGCGCGGCTCGATGAGGCCCGAGTAGTCGGGGGGCGGCGCGCTGGTGAGCTCCTTGGTGGTGACGTCCCAGGGCGGGTGGCCACCGCGCGCGTGGACCACGGTGAAGAGGCGCGCGTCGGGCGAGGCCTTCGCGAGCTCGACGAGCCACGCGGTGGCGTCGTCGAGGGGGGCCGTCGCCACCGCGCCGCTGGCGGGGGAGTGTTCGACGAAGCGCTCCCAGCCCGACGCGAAGCCGAAGGCGCGGAAGGTGTAGGGCACGCCGGTGAACATGGCGGTGCGCACGCTGGCGTCGCGGGCGATACCGCCGAGGGTGCCCGCGCTGGCGGGGAGGCGAGCGCCTGCGTCGGTCATGCCGTGGGCGGCGGGGGGCAGACCCGTGAGCAGCGACGCCATCACCGCGCCGACGACGGTGGTGGGCGCGCGGTGCTGATCGAAGACGGCGCTCGTCTGCGCGAGATCGGCGAGGCCGGGCAACGTCGCCGCCGCGGCGCTGCTCCAGGGGGGTAGCTCGGCGCGCTCGACGCCGTCGAGAACCACCACCACCACCGCGCGCGCCTGCGGCGGAGGCGCGGCGGGGACGGGCGGCAGCACGATGGCGGGATCGCCGAAGAGCACCCGGCCGCCGCGCGGCGCCTGAGTGACCGCGAGCTCGATCGCGCCCACCATGGACGCGAAGCCGGAGAGCGGGAGGTCGAGGTCGACCCAGGTGGCCTTGTCGCCTCCCTCGAGATGGACCGCGCGCAGGACCTCCGGCGTCTTGCCATCACGGAGGACACGGATCTCGGCGTCACCCTCGCCCCCGCCCTGGAGGCCGACCGCGGTGCGCAGGTGCGCCTCGCGAGGGAAGCGCACGGCGCAGCGTACCGTGCTCGGCGCGCGCAGGGCGAGCGACCGATGGGGGATGCCCGAGAGCGCGGCCGCGGGCGCGACGGTGTCCCGCTGGGTGGGGGGACCGTAGACGAGGGTGCTCTCGTCGGGCACGCCGATCCGGACCCAGTCGAGATCGGCGAAGGCGTCACCGTCACGCACGCGGCCGAAGAAACGGAGCGTCAGCGTGTGCAGCCCGGGATCGACGGGCAGCGTGGTGGTGCCGGTCTGGGCGATGCGGATCTGGTCGTGGTGAAAGGAGAGGGTGCCGACGGGCTGATCGTCGAGCGATACTGAGGCCGATCTGGCGCCGTAGCCGATGGACCGCGCCGCGACGAACACGGTCGACGGCGCGAGCAGCGCGAACGAGAGCTGCACCTTGCGATCGGTGAAGCGGGCCCAGGTGGAGCCGTCGTGCTCGACGGAGGTGACGCCGGCAGGGAGCCCTCGCCCCCAGCCGAAGCGGCCGATCATGGCCTCGGTGCCCGCGTCGAGGAGCGGGCCGCGGTGATCGACGTCGCAGGAGGGGAACGCCTTGACCAGGTCGACGAGGACACGGGGCGGCGGCGGCGCCGGGGCGCTGGCGCTGCCAGTGGCGGTAGCGGCCGGCTTGGGCGGCTCGTGGCGCGGATCGGTGGGCGTGCCACAGGCCGCAGTGAGGAGGACGAGAGCGAGGAGGGTCCGGCGAGGCATCCGCGGTGGCGTCTTCTAGCGCGGATCAGAGGCGAGCGTGGGATTGTCGGGACGCCCTCGCGGTGCGCCCCGGGGGATTCAGCGCGACCAGGGGGGCGCGACGCGGAGACGGGTGAGGCGGCCGTCCTTCACGACGGCGAAGCGCACGCGATCCTCGCCGCGGAGGCGGACGCGGATCTCGTAGGCGTCCTTCTTTGGGGCCAGGGCGCGCTTGACGATGGGGCCGTTGCCGACCAGCGTCCCGTCGATCCAGATCGTGTCGCTGGTGCCCGCCACCACCTCCAGCATGCCCTGACCCGGCGGCACCTTGTCGTCCGCGCGCAGCGGCCCCTCCTGCGGGAGGATGGGGTCGACCTTGCTCTCCCCGTCCCCCTTGGTGTCGGCCGCCAGCAACGCTGCAGGCGCCGGCTCGGGAGCCTTGACCTCGGTGACGGGCGCCGGCTCCGACGGAGGCGATGCCGGGTGGGAGAGCTCACGCTCGCGCGAGAGGCGAGCGCCGACGGCGAAGACGATGCCGGCGACCGCGAACAGACCCCACATCGAACGGCTGGGCTTGGCGCTGTCCCGACTCTCCTTCGCGGGCTCGGGCCGCGCGGGGGCCTCCGCCGCGACGAAGGACGAGGGGCGGCGCACCGTGCGCGAGGGCGTCTCGTCCTGCGAGGCGATCACCGGCACCGGGGGCGCCTTCGGCGCAGGGCGCGGAGCGACCGGCGGCGGCGTCAGCGAGCCGAGCGAGACCAGCGGCCGGACCCGCGGCGCGGCGACGCTCTCGTCGCGCTCGGGGGCGAGGACGGGCAGCTCGAGCGGAGGCTCGGAGCGGCGGGTGCGCATCGACTCTGAGGCGAGCATCACCGGCGGGTACGCGGGCTCCGCGGAGACAGCATCGGCCTCGAAGGTCTCCAGGATGGCGACCGGCGCCGGCGTCGAGGTGTAGATGACGGGGCCGAGATCGAGGACCGGGATGCTCACCGTCCCTCGCGGGGCACGGGCTCCGCGGAGGATCTCGATCTCGCGCGCCACCGCAGCCTCGAGCAGGTCGTCGCCACCAGCACCGACTACGGCGTTGATCGCACCGTGCGCGGCAGCGTCGGCGAGCACGTCCTCGACGAGGCGGGCCGCGGCCTGGCCGGAGGTGATGAGGGCGCGGGGCGAGGCTCCAGCGGCGAGCGTGCGCAGGAGGGTGCGCGCGGGCTCGGGCGTGGCGGTGGCGTACGTTCCCATGCGGGCCTCGTCGAGCTCGACGCGTTCGACGGAGACGAGGTCGGCCCCCGAGAGGAGGCGCTGCGCCGCGCGGGCGCTGGCGAGGCGAGGAAGGAGCTGCTCGTCGAGGCTGCCCTCGAGCTCGACGGAGATGGCGTCGGAGTGGGCCGCCGCGACCACGAAGCGACCCGAGCCGACGCCGAGGAGCGCCGCGAGGACGTCGGTGCCGCGCTCGAAGGCCCCCTCGGTGGAGGTGCGGGTGGCGCGCACGGGGCGGCCGCCGCGGAGATCGATCTCATAGAGGAAGGCCGTGTCGCGCACGGTGACGGTGGCGTCGGGCCGCACCTCGCAGGCGAGCCCGAGCAGGGTGCGAGTGGTCATGCCGTCGATGCGTCCGCGGACCTCGCCGCCGGCGGAGAGGCGCTCCTCGATGCGGCGCCGGGGGCGCATGACCTCGCGCACGCGCTGGAGGATCACCGGGGCGCTCGCCTCTTTGCGGAGATAGCCATCGGCGCCGCCGCCGAGCTCGCGCACACGCTGGAGGAGGTCCTCTTTCCACGAAAGCAGGATGACCGGCACGTCACGGAGGACGAGGTCGCGCTTGAGGGCCCGGCAGAGCGCGAAGCCGTCGAGGAGGGGCATGATCACGTCGGTCACGACCAGGTCGGGGGTGACGTGGTGAGCGATCTCCAGGGCGCGCGCGCCGTCGTGGGCCTCGTGGACGACGGCGCCGGCGGCGCGGAGCACGCCGGCGAGGAACCAGGTGACAGCGGGGTCGTCGTCGGCGACGACCACGATCTTGCGGTCGAGGGTGACGGCACCCGCGCGGGCCTCACCGAAGACCGAGGCGCGGCCCTCGCTGCCCGGCTCGCCGAGCCAGGGGGCGATGGGGAGCGCGCCCTCGGGGCCGGTGCCGACGAAGCGGACGCCTCCCGAGGACTCGATGGTGACGACGTCACGGATGCGCGCGACCGCACCCCACAGCGCGGCGAGCACCTCGCTGCCCTCGCCGAGATCGAAGCGGGCGCCGCGGCCCTGGGCGAGGGCCGCGTCGCAGAGGCCGCGCCGCAGCTCCTCGGCGAGGCGGGCGCCGAGCTCGTCGACCGAGAGCTCGCCGAGGGGGGAGCGACGCACCTCGCGGCGACCGTAGGTGGCGGTGGCGTCGGCGCAGGCGCGACGGAGCGCGTCGGGAGAGACCGGCTTGACGAGCGTGCGCGCCACGCCGAGCGCGACGAAGGGGGCCGCCTCGTCCGGGCGCGCCCACAGACCCACCACCACGATGGGGATGGCCTCGGTGAGCGCGTCGGACACCAGCGCCTCGCAGAGCTCGCGCGCGCCCAGGCCATCGGCGTCGAGCACGATGACGTCGGGGGCGAGCGCGCGGGCGAGATCGATGGCGGCGGTGGTGTCGGGGGCGCGCTCCACCTCGAACGTGACGCCGCCGCGATCGAGCGCGAGCGCGTCGGCGAGGCGCTCCGAGCCGACGACCAGCGCGGTCTGCGGCGAGGTCGGGGGATCGTGCTGGGCGCCGCTGCCGCCGAGCGGCAGGCGAACGGCGTCGAGCAGGGGCACGGGGCGCGAGCGGGGCGGACTGCTCGCGGGGCCGGCGCGGCCGGGGAGCGGCGTGGTGCTCTCGCCGACCGAGGCCTCGCCCCAGGCGAGGGCCGGAACCCGCTCGAAGATGCCGCGCAGCGAGGCGATCTCCTCGGGCATCACCACGCCGCGATCGGACGCGATGAGGAGCAGCGCCTCACCTTCGCAGAGGCGCTCTGAAAGGCGTGCGAAGCGAAGCAGCCGGGCGCCCGCGGCGAGGCCGTGGATGCGCCGCCTCAGCTCGTCGCGGAGCCTCTCCGAGCCGGGGTCGGCCTCCAGTTGCTGCGCGAGCGAGCCGAGCTCGGCAACGCGCCGCCCGAGGGCGGCGACGAAGTCGGCGCGGGCGCCTCCGAGCCGCTCCAGCGGGGGCGAAGGTCGGGGCGACTCGACGGGGTCGTCAGCCGGGGTCCCTCCCTCGTCCAGAAGCTCCAGCGGCACCGCTCCCAGCTCCAGCGCGTGTTGGCCTGCCATCGACCGTGCCGTAACACAGGACTCCGGGGCCACCCCAATTTGCGGCGGAGGTCGGGGGGCTCCGGGAGCTGCCGCGCCTACAGATCCCTGGCCACCTGCTCGCGTACCCAGGCTGCAGCAGCGCGGGTGCCGAGCTTGCCACCGACGTCGACCGTGCAGGCGCCCTCGTCGATGGCCCGGGTGACGCAGCGCTCGATGCGGCGCTCCTCTTCCGGCCAGCCGAGGTGCGCCAGCATCATGCCCGCCGTGAGCAGGGCGGCGAAGGGGTTGGCGATGTCCTTGCCCGTCAGGGGCGGGGCCGAGCCGTGGACGGGCTCGAACAGGGCGACCTGGTCGGGGTTGGACGCGTGGACGTTGGCGCTCGCGGCCATGCCCAGTCCGCCCTGGAAGGCGGCGCCGAGATCCGTGACGATGTCGCCGAACAGGTTGTTGGTGACGATCACCTGGAACTGCGAAGGGTCCTGAACCAGGAGCAGGCAGAGGGCGTCGACGTAGAGGTGCCGCGCCTCGATGCCGGGGTACTCGCGCGCGACGTCATGGAACACGCGGAACCACAGCTCGTGCGCGTGGCGCATGGCGTTGGACTTGTCGGCCATGCAGACCCGCGTCTTGCCGCTGGCCTTCGCGTAATCCAGGGCCGCGCGGATGATCCGCTCGACGCCCTTGCGCGTGTTGACGTCCTCGTTGATGGCGATCTCGTCGAGGGTACCCCGCTTGAACTGGCCGCCGATGGCGACATAGATGCCCTCGGTGTTCTCGCGGAAGACCACCACGTCGACGTCCTTGGCGGTGCGGCCCTTGAGGGGGACGAGCCGATCGGAGAGGGCGCGGACGGGGCGGATGTTGGCGTAGAGATCGAAGCCGAAGCGCATCCCGAAGAGGATGTCGCGCGCGTGCTCCAGGTTGGGTACGCGCGGGTCCCCGAGCGCGCCGAGGAGCACGGCTGCGCACTCGCGCTGGATGGCGATCTGGATCTCCTTGGGGAAGGTGGTCCCGTCGCGGAGGAAGCGATCGGCCCCCAGGTCGAGCTCCCAGAGGTCGAGGGGGAGCCCGGCCTTGTCCCGGTAGAGCTCGAGGAGCAACCTGGCCTCCAGCGTCACCGACGGGCCGATGCCGTCGCCGCCGATGATGGCGATCTTCTTGCGTGTGCCCACGTCGGTGACCCTTTCGACCGGCGTCAGCCCGCGAGCGCGCGCTCGACCGGGAGGTAGTCGAGCTTGTGGGCGGAGGCCACCGGACCGTAGGTGACGTGCCCGCCGTAGGTGTTGATTCCGAGCATCACCGCGCGATCGGCCTTGGCCGCGGCGACCACGCCCTTGCTGGCGAGCGCGATGGCGTAGGCGCTGGTGACGTTGGTGAGCGCCCAGGTGCTGGTGTGCGAGACGGCGCCCGGCATGTTGGCGACGCAGTAGTGGACGACGCCGTGGACCTCGTAGGTCGGGTGATCGTGGGTGGTCGGCCGGCAGGTGGCGATGCAGCCCCCCTGATCGACGGCGACGTCGACGACGACCGAGCCCTTCTCCATGGTGGAGATGAGCTGCTCGGTGACGAGCTGCGGGGCCTTGGCGCCGGGGACGAGCACGGCGCCGACGACGAGATCGGCGCGGCGCACCGCGTTCTCGATGTTCTCGGCGTTGGAGTAGAGCGTCTCGATGGCGCCCCCGAAGACGTCCTCGAGGTAGCTCATGGTCTCGGCGCGGACGTCGAGCACGGTGACCTGCGCGCCCATGCCGATGGCGATGGTCGCGGCGTTGCGGCCGACGACACCGCCGCCGAGGATGACCACGCGTCCACGGCGGGTACCGGGCACGCCGCCGAGGAGCACGCCCTTGCCGCCGCGCTCCTTCTCCAGGCACGAGGCGCCGACCTGCACGGCCATGCGGCCCGCGACCTCGCTCATCGGGCGGAGCAGCGGGAGTGACCCGTCGTCCAGCTGGATGGTCTCGTAGGCGATGCCGATGACCTTCTTCCTGGCCAGCTCGAGGGTGAGCTCGCGCTCCGCGGCGAGGTGGAGGTACGTGTAGAGGATCAGCCCCTCGCGGAAGAAGCCGAACTCGGCGGGGAGCGGCTCCTTGACCTTGACGACCATCTCGGCGCCCCACGCCTCGGCCGCGGTCTTGACGATGGTGCCGCCCGCCCGGACGTACGCTTCATCGGTGATGGCGCTGCCGTCGCCCGCGCCCGTCTCGACGAGGACGCTGTGGCCGGCGCCCACGAGCGAGCGGACGCCAGCGGGGGTCATGCCGACGCGGTATTCGCGGGTCTTGATTTCCTTCGGGACTCCGATGAGCACGATCGACTCCTTGTGGTGGGGCGAAGCGTGGGGCGCCTCGCGAGCGCGGGACCATAGCAGAGGAACGGCGGAGCGCGCGCTCGTCGAACCGACGACGCAGCGCAGCACCGAAGAGCGCGGTCGGGGCGCTGGCTCGCTGGCGACGGGCGAGCCGCCGCGGAACGCTCCCACGCGTCAGCGGCGCGGGCGTGGGCGCGGCGGGCGGATGGCCGCCAGGAGCAGGTCGAGGATTGCCTGCTTGCGCCGCTCGAGGGCGGCCTCGTCGCGCACGACGAGGCCGGGCATCATCACCTCGAACATGTCCTCCTCGACGAAAGGGTAGGCCACCATCGACATCCCGGCGACGATGATCTCGTTGGCCGCGACGTCGGAGCGCACCTCCCCCGCGGCCTGGCGCTCCTCGAGGAAGCGGGTGAGCGCCTCGATGATGGGGAGCGTACGCTCGCGGGTCAGCTCGCCGAGGACCGTCGACCCGGAGAGCGCCTCATGGCGCAGGATCGAGAGCAGGTTGCGGTTGGCGGCGTAGAAGTGGAGGAGCAGGTCGATGAAGCCGGTGAGCAGGCCCTCGAGGTCGCGCCGGCTGCCGAGGAGCGACCACGACTGCGTCGACGTGGGGAGCAGCGCGCGATCCACCACGGCGCGGTAGAGGCCCTGCTTGTCGGTGAAGTAGTGGTGGATGAGCGCCGGCTGCACGCCCGCGGTCTCGGCGATCTCGCGCAGGCGCGCGCCGGCGAAGCCCCGGGCCGCGAACTCGCGCTCGCCGGCGTCGAGGATGCGGACCTTGGTGGCGGCGGCGTTGCGCTCGCGCTTGGCGCCGATGGCCGGCTCGCCTGGCGACGGCCCTCCGTCCAACCGGGCGGAGGGAGGCGGGGGGAGCGACAGGGGAACGGACGACGGAGCGGCAAGCCGGACCGAGCGTGAAGAGGGGAGCAGCGGCGCTCGCTCTTCCTTGGTCGATCCCTCTTTCCCGCTAGGCCGAAGCATCCCAGGACTCGAACTGTATCACGTCCAGCTCCTCGAAACCGCGTCGTACGCGCGGAGTGAGCAGCCCGAGCCGCTTCACGTTGGGCACGATCTTGGAGAAGAGCATGTTGCGGAAGAGGCGCATCGACTCGCTGGCGAGCGAGAGCTCGAGACACTCTTTGACCGGCATGCCCATGTGCTCCCACACCTCCTCGGCGAGGAAGCGATCACGCATCAGCCGCGACGACTCCAGGATGAAGTCCTCCCGGTCACGCAGCTCGGCGGAGTTCATGTCGGTGTAGATGCCCTTGAGCGACAGAACGCCGAAGGCGACGTGGCGCGCCTCGTCGAGCATGATGCGGTGCGTGATGTCGCGGATGAGCGGCTCGGTCGAGAGCTGGTGGATGAAGCCGAAGGCGGCGAGCGCCAGGCCCTCGACCATGATCTGCATGCCGAGGTACTTCATGTCCCAGCGAGCGTCCTGGAGGATGCTGTCCAGCAGCTGCTTGAGGTGGGCGTTGATGGGGAAGGTGCACTCGATCTTCTCCCGCAGGTAGCGCTCGTAGGCCTCGACGTGGCGCGCCTCGTCCATGACCTGGGTCGAGGCGTAGAGCTTCGCGTCCGCGCTGGGCACGGCGGCGAGGATCTGGGTAGCCGCGAGGAGCGCGCCCTGCTCGCCGTGGAGGAAGTTGGAGAGCATCCACGCGCCATGGAGACGGCGCAGCTTGGGGAGCTCGGTCTTCTTGTCGAGGCGGTCCCAGAGGCGCGTGCCAAAGATGGGGCTCGCCTGATCAGGGATCGTCGCCGCCTCGGGGTCCACGTCGGTGTCCCAGGCGAGATCGGTGCGGGCGTTCCACATCGAGTCCTTGGACTTCTCGTAGAGGTTGCGCAGATCGATGCGCTGCACGCCGAAGTCCCAGGTGAAGACCGTGTCGTAGGTCACCTTCAGCGTGTCGGTGCCTGCGGGGGGGGTCGGCAGGCGGACATTGAACGAGGGCGACGAGGCAGGGTGCGAGGGGACGTCGAAGGTCGAGGCCATGAAAGAAACCCTCCTGGTGCTTCAGAACCTACTGTGAACTTACTTTTTAGTCAAATGCCCTCGGGAGCTTTGGGCGACCGGGAATGCCGGGTCAGGTCGGGTCGGTGATGCGGGTGCGCAGCAGGGCACGGACGTCGAGCGGGACATCGAAGCCGCTGGCGGTGAAGAACGTCGAGCCGGCGCCGCCGCAGCCCGGCGCTCTCCACCGGCTCGGACAGTGATCCTGGATGTAGGTCTCGACGTTGCCGCCGCCGTCCTCGATCGTCGGCCAGCGAGTCTCGTCGACGCAGACGGCGCCGTCCGCGCTCCACTCGGCCTCGAGATTCCAGGTGGGCGCCTCGTCGTTCTGGATTCCGAAGTCATCCCAGAGGTCGACCTGGGTCCCATCCCGCGTGGTCGCGGTGCCGTCGCCACAGTAGTCGGCGCGCAGCATGCGCGTACACGCCTGGTGGAACGGAGCCAGCGACCGCGCGCCGCATTCGCCTGGGGCCTCGCACTCCGTCACGGTGCGCCACGGGGCGTAGCCGAACTCGACGCACTTGGCGAGCGCGTAGCCCTCACAGGCGAGCGTGAAGACGCCTGGATCATCGTTGTGCGCGCCGCTCGTGGCAGTGCCCGCGGACTCGTCCCAGCTCCCCGCGAGCGGGATCGCCGCGACCGGCGTTCCATCGGCGGCCGCCCCGCAGAGTGGCTGGAAGACGTCGCTCCCCGCCACGCTGGAGGAGACGCTGTAGCGCAGGATATCCGGCTCGCTCCCCGTGGTCACGCCGTCGATGCGCAGCGTGACGGCACTGCCGTCGGAGAGCGTCCCGGCGAGCTCGGCGCCGGCGAGATCGTTCCCGGTCCTCATGACCCCCCCCGGCGTGGCGCCGGAGAGTGACGTCCCCTGGAGCGACACGAGCGCGAGCGCCTGGCCACCGAGGCGGAGCCCGTCGAGGTGGAGCGGCTCGAGCTGGACGCCGTTGAAGCTCACCCCATTGAAGCTCACCCCATTCGAGACGATCGCGGCGGAGGCGGCCTCCCCGTTGTCCTCCCCGCGCGCGGCGCCGGGGCCACATCCGGCGCAGGCCAGCGCGAGAACGGCCGCGCCCGTCGCGAGGCGATCGAACACCTGCATGGCGTCCCTCCTGGAAGGCATCACGCCTCCGGAGGTGGGCCATGCACGGGGCGTGTCACCCCCAAGCGTGCACGCCGTGCCGCCGGGTGACGGCCTCGCACAGGCCCCTCCGGCTCATGGCTCGAACGTCACGCAGACGCGAAAGCCGAGATTGGCGTCGTGGATCGTGGGCTCGGTGACCTGCCGGTTGGTGATCCGGGCGGTCGTCTTGTCGTAGTAGAAGCCACCGCCTCGCAGGACGTGCTCGCCGGGCACGAGCGACGACTGGGTCCACTCGAACACGTTTCCACACATGTCATCGAGCCCGAAGGGGCTGCGTGAAGCGGGGTGGGAGCCCACCTCGTCCGGGCCGAACGCACGAGGCTCTTTGCCGTAGGTCTGATCGAAGTCGGCGTCGTCGGGGTCGAGGTCGTCTCCGTGGGGATACTCGCGATCGTCCGCGCCGCGGGCTGCGCGCTCCCACTCGCGCTCGGTGCAGAGCCGCGCCCCCGGGAGGCGGGCGGTGTCCGAGAGCCAGCGCACGTAGGCCTCCGCGTCCTCGGGCGAGACGCCGGCGACGGGGAAGCGGAGCCAGTCCTGGACGACGCGGAGCGCGCGGCCCTCGTAGCGGATCTTCTCTCCGACCCGAGCCGTGTAGGCGCGCTGCGTGGGCTGGAGGGAGAGCTGCCAGGTCGGGCCCGGGAGCTCCCGGAGCTCGAGGGCGCCCGTCAGCCCCTGGACCCGCGGCGCACGGCGCCCGCGCTCGTCGGGCGGGAGGGTGGAGAGGAAGGTGATCCAGTCCTGGTACGTCACCTCGTTCCGGCCGATGAGGAACGCGCCTGTCGTGGTCTCATGCAGGGGCGGCGCATTGAAGAAGGAGCGGCGCGCTTCCTCGTCCGCGGTGCTACCGAAGAGGAATCGCCCGGCGGCGACATGGACGAAGCCCTCGGGGACCCGCGCTGCTGCTGGGAGGGGGACCACGAAGTCGACGCGCTCGGCGCGCTCGAGCAAGATCGGGTAGCGGGTGAGCGCGCGCCCTGGCATCGCGAGGGTAAGCAGGTAGGAGCCAGGGGTGAGCGGTGCCCCGGCGATCGGCGTGGCGCCGAGATCGCCCAGGTCGACCAGCCGCCGAGCCCTGCGGGGATCTTCGACGTAGCGCGCGATCGACACCGTGGCGCCGGGCGGGACGCTGCGCACGCTGATCCGCGCGGGGACGCTCAGGCTCTGCCTGCGGAGACCATCCGGGTCGTAGAGCGCGAGGCGCTGCAGGAGCTCGTCTCGCTGCTCGAGGTGGTGCTCCCGCTCGGCGAGCAGCGCCCGCGCGTGGAGGAGATCGCCGAACAGACCCTGTACGGCGGCATCCCCCGCAGCGAGCAGGAGCGCCGACTCGAACACCTGACTGGCTCGACCGTAGGCCTGATCCGCCTGGGTGCTCAGCGCCCGAGCCAGCGTCCAGGCGCTCTCGCCTTCCTGGCGCTGGAACGCGTCGAAGCGCGAGAAGGCCTCGCGGCGGAGCCCGGCCGAGGCGTCGACGTCGCGGCGCGCGTCTTCCACGATGCCGGTGGCCTCGGCGACCAGAGCGGAGGCCCGCTGCTGGGCGTGCAGCTTGACGGCGCCGCAGCCAGCGAGGCCGAGCAGCGGCACCAGCGCGACGCGGAGCCTCCGGGCGAGCCTGGCCCGCGCCTGGGCGCGACGCGACGCCGACACGAACGAGGTCTCGCGTGGCAGCAGATCATCCGGATCAACGACGCCGAGCTCCTCGAGCTGCCGCGCGCTCCACAGCGCCTCCCGCGCGCGGCCGAGGCGCTCCCACTCCGTCGCGGCGGCCACCAGGCGCTGCCGCACGGCGCGACTGTCGGCCTGCTCGTCGAGCCAGCGCCGCAGCGTGTCCCAGCCGCGCAGCAGCGCCTCGTGGGCGAGCTCGTAGGTCGCGCCCTGGTCAGCGTCGCGCACGACGAGGAGCCGCCCGTTCACCAGCCCGTTGAGCGCGGTCCGGGCCGCGAGGTCGCCCGCGACCAGCTCGTCCTCGCGACGGCGCACGGGGGTGCCCTGCTGGCTCACCAGCGCAAAGAGCACGCGCCGCGCCGCCGACCGCTGCACGGCGGTCATGCCCAGGATCACCTCGTCGGCGTGCCGCGCCAGGGCGCCGGCAACCCCACCGATCTTGTCCAGGGCCGCCGCGCTGATAACGCCCGCGGCGGCGTCGCGCGCCTCCCAGAGCTCGGCGAGCGCGAACTGGAGCAGCGGCAGCCCGCCCTCCGCGGCCGACGTCGACTGGACGAGCGTGTCGACGAGACCCTCCGATTCGAAGGACACGCCCGTGGCCTGGGCCGGACCGGTGATCGCCTCGCGGATGCCCTCGGGCGAGAGGGGCTTCAGGAAATAGAGGGCCCGCGCCATCTCGTCGCCCAGGACCGAGACGGCGGCAACGGGGGCGAGGAAGTCGCTGCGCACGGTCATCAGCAGGCGCACGCCGGGCAGCCCCATGGCCAGGTGGCCAAGCGCCTCGCCCACGAGCGAGGCGCCCGCAGCGTCGGCCATGGTGACGAGCTCCTCGAGCTGATCGACGAAGAGCAGCAGCCCCGCGCCGTCTCCGAGGCGCTTGCGGATGGTGCGGGCGATGGCGCTGGGGTGGGCGCGCAGGCGGCGCACCACGGCGCTGTCGTCCAGCCCCAGGAGTGGCGCCAGGGCGCCGCCGAGCGACAGCAACGGCGCTCGACCGGGGACGAAGCGGAGGATGGACCACACGCGCCCCCCGCCGAGGGCGCCGTCCTGCACCGCGGGCAACACCCCCGCTCGGCACAGCGAGGACTTGCCCACGCCGGAGTCGCCCGCGACCACGACGAGCGGCTCGACCCGCAGCCGCTCGAGGAGCGTGCCCACCTCCGCCCGCCGTCCGAAGAAGAGCGAGCGGTGCTCGGCCTCGAACGTGTGCAGTCCGCGGTAGGGATTCCCCTCCGGGATCGCGCCGGCGCGCGAGGTGAGCTCGAGCTGCTCCAGGGCCTCCCGCAGCTCGTCGCCGGAGGCGAAGCGCTCGCCTGGATCGCGGCGCAGGCAGCGCTCGATGACGGCCGCGAGCTTGGGGCTGACCAGGGGAACGAAGGCGCTGAGGAGGGGCGCGTCGCGCTTCAGCACCGCCTGGGAGAGGGCCCGCGGAGGGACATCCTTGTGGGGCGGGTGCCCGGCGCAGAGCTCGAAGAGCAGCACGCCGAGCGCGTACACGTCCGAGCGCCGGGAAGCGGGCTCGCCGCGCCACAGCTCGGGCGCCATGTAGTCGGGCGTGCCCATCAGCGCTCCGGCGTCCGTGAGGGGGGGACCCTCGTCGGGAGCGAGCTCGGTCCGGGCGGCCTCGTCGGCGCGGATCGAAAGGAGCGTGGCGCCGCGGGCGCTCGAGGGGGGCGGGCGAGGGGTGGGCGCACGCGGCGAGGGGAGCGAGGCGGGCGGCCTGGCGAGCGCGCCGGGGGGGCCCCGCCACGTCGAAGGCGGTCCGCTGCCGTCGAGGAACTTGGCGAGCCCGAAGTCCAGGAGCTTGACCTCTCCGTCGTCGGTGAGGATGGCGTTGCCGGGCTTGATGTCGCGGTGGAGCACGCCGCGCCGATGCGCTGCCGCCAGCCCGCGCGAGAGGCCCACGCCGAGCTGGAGCGCGCGCTTCCACGGCAGCGGGCTCTTGACGATCTTGTCGAGCGTCTGGCCGTGGATGAACTCGGTGATCAGGTACGGCCGCCCCTCGAGCTCGCCCACGCGGTAGACCGTGAGCACGTTGGGGTGCTGGAGCCGCGCCGCCGCGCGAGCCTCGACCATGAAGCGCTCCTTGGCCGCCGGGTCCGGCTCGATGCCGCTGATGAGCTTGACGGCGACCGGGCGGTCGAGGACCTCGTCGTGGGCGAGGTAGACCTCCCCCATCCCCCCGCGACCAACGAGCTGCACGACCCGGTACTCGTCGAACGTGGGCGGAGGGCGCCAGCCGGAGATCGGTCCGGACATGACCGGCGCAGGCAGCACGGCCGGCGAGGGCGGGCGCTCGGTCGGTGCCGTGCCGGACGGGGGTGTGGCCCTGGGCGGCGCGGCCCCTTCTTCTGCGGCGCGAAGCGCGACCAAGGCGTCACGCGACCCGGCGAGCAGGTCTGTCTGGCTCCGAGCACGCATGGCGCTCATCCCCCGGGATGTGCTCTAGCACCGGCCGACCGCGTCGCCGGGAGGGGACGAGCCGGCGCGCTCGAATCGGGGAGGGCCCGAGGATGAATTGCAGGGAAGGGCGTCCCCGGCGACGTGGCTACACGCCCGCGGCCATCTCGAGCGCCGAGCGGACCAGCGCGGCCACCTGTCCGGGCACAGCGATGTCGAGCGAGCCCATCAGGCTCTCGGCGTCGATGAGCATCAGCTCGCCCGCCGCACAGTGTGCCTCCAGGGTCGGACCGCCTGCGGCGGCGAGGCGGACCACCGCAGCGGCGCCGGGCAGCACCAGGGTCCAGGTCGGCGCGAAGGTGTCGTCCGTGGGGAGGCCGAGGAGCGCGAGCTCGACGCCGTCGCCGAGCCGGAGGGTACCGAGCGGGCGCGGCAGCGACGCGCGGGGGAGCGGATCCTCGGGTGCCACGGCGTCGCTGATGAGCCGGATGCTGTGGGCGAGCACCGGCATGCGCTTGACCTCGGCGGCGATCACCAGCCGCGCCGGCGGGGCGAACCCGGCGCGCGTGAGGCGGGTGACCAGGGAGCGGAGCACGGGGAGCTGCTCGGGGGGAGCAAAGGGCGTGGTGAGGTCGAGGAGCGGGACCCGACGGAGGCGCCCGGCGGCGTCGAGGGCCACCAGCGCCTCCAGCACGGCGAGGTCGGTCGCGGCGTGCTCGTCGAGGAGCTCATCGATGCCGAGCGGGACCGCGAGGAGGCGGCTCACGTCACGGGCGACGGCGGCGCGCTCGGCCGAGAGGTCCGCGGGGAGCGGGCCGTCCTGGAACAGCAGCGCCACCGTGGCGAGGGAGAGCTCGCCGCGGCGGCGCTGGACCTCGTCCACCTGGTGCATCGCCTCCATGAGGAGCTGCGACGTCGGCGCGGTGAAGCGGCGCGTGGTGGCGAGAGCGCCCGGAGAGAACGCGAAGCGGCCGGCCCGCTCGCCGAGGAGGCGGTAGAAGGCCTTCTCGCCCTCGAGGCGGCGGTAGACGGCGTCGGTGACCTCGCCGCCGCTCAACCGGATCTCGCCCGCGCCGTAGCCGGTGGTGATCCCGAGCACACCGCTGCGACGGTTCATGGTCAGGAGCTGGAGCAGATCCACCATCGGCATCTGCTCGAGGTTGCCGCGGAGCTCCTGCTCCGGAGACGCGGTGGTGGAAGTGCGCGGTGAGGCTTGCGCGATGCGGGAAACCACGTGGTCGAGATCGGAGCGCAGGACCTCGGTGGGGCCGAGCTCGTCGGCGGGGCCCGCGCGGACGAGGCGCAGCACCGGGATGTCGCCGAGCTCGGGGACGACCTCGAACGCGTGGACCACGTCCTGATCGTCGTCGAGGCACTTGTCGACGAGGACCACGTCCGGGCGCTCCTGAAAGGCCTGCTCCACGGCCTCGAAGGCGTCGCTGGCGTTGGCCACGAGGATGCCGCGGGCGCGCAGCGCCGAGGCGAGCGCGCCGAGGGCATCGACATCGGTATCCACCAGGAGCACGCGCCTCGACATGGTGTCTCCGCCTAGGTGAAGAGCCGCAGGCCCGCCGCTCGCCCTAGCCGCTCGGCGAGGAGATCGGCGAGGAGCGGATCGGCCGCGTGGAGCCCGCGCACCAGACCCCCCTCGCTGCGGCCGATGAGCGCGTAGGCGCCGTGCTCGGCGAGCACGGCGAGCGCCTCGACGCTCTCGCCGGGCGACGAGGCGCGGACGTCGATGGCGTGGAGGGTCACGTTGTCGCGCGCCGGCCCCAGCGCGGCGCGGACCGCCGCGCCGAGGTGGAGGTGGTCGTGGTGGGCGACGACGAGCATGGTGGCGCCGCCGCGCACCGCGTCGCCGACCACCCTGGCCGCCAGCGCCGCGACGTCCGCGAGAGGCAGCTCGAGGGGGCGGGCCGCGGCGGTGGCGCCGTGCGCTGGCTCCTCGAGCTCCCAGCCCAGTGCGTCGATGAGGTCGACGAGAGACGAGTGATCGGGGCCGAGGCGATGGACGAGCGAGTGGCGCGTGGCCTCGGCGCGGCGCCGCGCCACCCGGAGGAGCTGAGAGAGGTCGGAGCCGTCGTGCGGGAAGGTGGAGACCCCGACCAGGAGCCCGCGGGACAGCACCTTGCCGCTGCGCTCGGCGAGCCGGCCGAGGACCCGACGGCGGGCCGCGTGCGCCCCCAGGCCGTCGGTCTCGGGCATGAGCAGGTGGAACTCGTGCTCGTCGACGTGGGCGAGGACGTCCGTGTCGCGCGCCGCCTTGAGCAGCTGGTCGGCCATCTCGGCGTGGGTCCGCGACGGCTTCTGCCCGTCGCCGCCGGGCTCGAAGGCGACCGTGGCGATGGCAAACCGCCGGCCATAGCGCCGGGCCCGGTCGATCTCCCGGCCGGCGACGTCGACGTAGTAGGCGAACGAGTAGGCGCTCGACGACGGGTCCTTGATGGGGGCGCCGCCGGTGCGCTCCCGCTCGCTCAGCAGCGCGAACGCCGACGCCGCCTGGGTGGCCAGCAGCCGGACGACCCCGTCGAGGCGCGGGCCGACGGTGTGGTCGTGACCCTCCGGCGGCGGGGAGAGCAGCAGGTGCCCGGCCCGCGCCGCGCCCACCGCGAGCGGGACCACCAGCAGCCCCTCGCGGCGCGCATACTCAAGCAGGCTCGCCTCCATGTCGAGGGCCGGGGCGCTCTCCAGGGCCGGGCTCGCCGCGGCGCGGCTCAGCTCCCCGGGGCGCTCGCCCGCGGTCAGGTAGACGGCGGCGCCCGCGACGCCGGTCGCCTCGAGCACCACCTCGACCAGCTGCACTGCCGCGGCCGTGCGGCTGGAGCAGGCGGCCAGCGCGGCGGTGCGCGAGAGCCACCCGGCGGCGCGCGCATACGCCAGCGAGGCGCGCTCGAGCTCGCCGCGCATCGCCCGGTCGGCGAGCTTGAGCTTGACCGCGCCGATGGCGCTGAGGATCTCGTCGCCGCCCACCGGCATCATGATCAACCCGGCGCCCCCCAGCGCGATGGCGTTGGCCGCGGCCTCGAGCGCGAGGCGCGACGAGAGCGCGTAGATCGCCACGTGCGGGACCACCGCCTTGAGGTGGTGGACGAGCGCGAGACCGGCTCCGTCGCCCATGCCGATCTCGACGAAGGCCACGTCGGGCGGGCTCTGCTCGGCGAGCACCAGCCCCTCCGAGAGATCGTCGGTGATGAACAGGTGGTCACGCACCACCTTGGGCAGCAGCTCGCGCGCCGCCGCGTCCGAGAGGATGGCGAGAACGGTGAGGCGCGGCCCGCCCCCGCTCCGGGACGGCGTGCTCGACTCCACGCTCACGCGATCACCACCTCGCCGGAGAAGACCCGGCGGGCCGGGCCGCGCATGCGGACGGCGCGGGTGCCAGCCGCGACCGTGACCTCGAGGGCACCGCCGGGCAGGGCCACAGTGACGGGTAGGTCGTAGCGCGCGCGACCCGTATCGCACGCGACCGCAGCCACTGCGCAGGCCCCGGTGCCACAGGCGAGCGTGCGCCCCACGCCGCGCTCCCAGACCGCAACGGCGATGTGAGCCCGCGGGCCGGAGGCTCTGGGCCGATCGTCCTCCTCGAGCAGCCTGCAGATCTCCACGTTGGTGCCACCGGCCGGCGCCACGGCGACCGCGGGGCCGAGGACGTCGAGGAACGCGTCGTCGTAGGCCTCGAAGCTGACCGCGTGCGGGTTGCCCATGTCGACCGTGGAGAAGCGGTGCTCGCGCCCCCCCACCACCGCGACCAGATCCGCCCCTCGACGGGCCACGCCCATGTCGACGCGGACGTCGGCCCCATCGGCCTCGCCGCCGGGCTGAACCTCGCAGGCTCGGTCGCCCGCGTCGGTCGCAACGACGACCACGCCGCTGGTCGCGAGGTGCGCCGCGACGCAGCGCAGGCCGTTGCCGCACATCTCGGGGCGGCTGCCGTCGGCGTTGCGGACGATCATGCGCGGCGGCGCGCCGTCGGAGCCGGCGTGGACCAGCAACAGGCCGTCGCCACCGATGCCGAAGCGGCGGTCGCAGAGCCGGCGCACGAGGGCGTCGTCGACGGCGATTCCCACGTCGCGGAGCAGGATGAAGTCGTTCCCGAGGCCCTCCCACTTCTCGAAGCGGACCCTCATCGCGCGGCCCCGCTCAGCCGGGAGCGGGCCTGCTCGGGGAGCATCCCGTTGATCTCCAGCACCTTGCTGCGACTGCTGGCACCCACCACGATGCTGACGTCGCCGCGCCGCACCTCGAGGGCGCGGGCGAGCAGCTTGACGAGCTCGCTGTTGGCAGCGCCGTCCGCAGGAGGGGCGGTGAGGGCGACCTCCAGGGCGCCTTCCCGGACGCCGAGGATGGCGGACCGCGACGAGCGGGGACGGACATGGACGGAGAGCCGCACGCCACCGGTACGCGGGTTCAGCACCAGCGCCTCCCATTCGCCCATCAGCCCGGGTGGCTCGCTCCTCGTCATCCTCTGCGGGACGCATGCTACCCCAATCCGCGCGCTGGCAAGACAAGGGAACGTGAGCTCGACGAGGAGCTGGGGTACCGTCTCCGGGTGACACGACTCCGTTGGTCGACGGCGGGTGAATCCCACGGGCCCGAGCTGGTGGCGATCGTCGAGGGCGTCCCCGCCGGGCTGCCCTTGCTGGCGACGGACATCGACGGCGATCTCGCGCGGCGGCAGCGCGGGTATGGCCGGGGCGGGCGGATGAAGATCGAGACCGACCGGATCTGCCTCCTCGGCGGTGTCCGCGGCGGCGAGACCCTGGGCAGCCCGATCGCGCTGGCCATCGTCAACCGCGACCACGCCAACTGGGCGGGCCGCATGGGCCCCGATCCTTTCCCGGCGCCGCCCGAGGCGCTCAGTCGGCCGCGCCCGGGCCACGCCGACCTCGCCGGCGGGCTCAAATACGACCGCCACGACCTGCGTGACATCCTCGAGCGGGCGAGCGCCCGCGAGACCGCGTCGCGCGTCGCCGTGGGCGCCGTGTGTCGCAAGCTCCTCGGCGCGCTGGGGGTCGAGGTGTTCGCCCACGTGGTGGCGATCGGCCCGGTCCAGGCGACGCCGGGCGACGCCGCGCCCGAAGAGCTCCGTGATCGGTCCCGGGCGTCCGACCTGGCCTGCGCGGATGGAGCCGCCGAGCCGGCGATGCGCGCCGCCATCCTGGAGGCGGCCCACGCAGGAGACACCCTGGGGGGCACCTTCGAGGTGATCGCTACCGGCGTACCGCCGGGGCTGGGGAGCCACGTCCAGTGGGACCGCAAGCTCGACGGACGGCTGGCCCAGGCCCTGATGTCCATTCACGCCATCAAAGGGGTGGAAATCGGCCTCGGCTTCGGCGCCGCGCGGGTGCGCGGGTCCGAGGTGCATGACCCCATCGGCTACGACGCGGCCGGGCGAGCCTTCACCCGCCCGAGCAACCGCGCCGGCGGGCTGGAGGGGGGCATCACCAACGGGATGCCGGTGGTCTGCCGGGCCGCGATGAAGCCGATCGCCACGCTCAAGCGGGCGCTCCCCTCGGTCGACGTCGTCACCAAGGAGCCCTTCGACGCTGCCTTCGAGCGAAGCGACATCTGCGCCGTCGCCGCGGCCTCCGTGGTGGGCGAAGCCATGGTGGCGATCACCCTGGCCGACGCGATCCTCGAGAAGCTCGGCGGCGATAGCCTGGGCGAGATGACCGCCAACCTGGTGAGCTACCGGCGGCAGCTCGCCGCCTACTGAGGAGGCCCCGTGCCCCGCGACGTTTCCACGCTGCTCCTCCACGGGCCCATGGGCTCGGGCAAATCCACGGTGGGCCGCCGCGTGGCCCTGCTGGCCGGCGCCGCCTTCATCGACCTGGACGACGCGGTGTGCACCCGGGCGGGCGCATCCGTCGCCCAGATCTTCGCCGCCGAGGGCGAGGCCGGCTTCCGTCGTCTGGAGGCCGAGGTGCTCGCGGCGCTCCTCGCCGAACCGGGGCGCCGCGTCGTGGCGCTCGGGGGCGGGGCGCTCCTCGATCCAGCCCGCCGCCGGGCAGCGCTCGCCGCCGCCCGGGTGGTCACCCTGGTCGCTCGCGCGGAGACGCTGGCGGCACGAACCGCGAGGCCAGGGCGGCCCTTGCTCGACGCCGCCCCCGACCGGCTGGGCAAGCTGCGGGAGCTGCTCGACACCCGCGCCGACGCCTACGCCGAGGCGCACGCTCGCGTGCACACCGACGATCGCTCCATCGACGCCGTCGCCGCCGCCGTGCTCGAGGGATGGGCGCGCCCGGCCATCGCCGTACCTCTGGGGAGTCGGAGCTATGCCGTGCGCTTCGCCCAGGGAGACCCGGAGCTGGCCGCGCGCACGGCCGCCGAGCTCACCCCCTCGCAGACCTTCCTGGTGACCGACGCCACCGTTCACCGGCTCTGGGGCGACGCCCTGGTCGACGCCCTGGTGCGCCGGGGCATCGCTCCGGCGGCGACGGTGGTGCTGGAGCCGGGGGAGGAGCACAAGCGGCTCGCCTCGGTGGAGCGGGCGCTCACCGCCATGATCGGGGCCGGCGCGGACCGCGATGCGGTCGTCCTCGGTCACGGGGGCGGCGTGGTGACGGACATCGCCGGATTCACCGCGGCGACGCTGCTGCGCGGGGTGCGCTGGATGGCGCTGCCGACCACGCTCCTTTCGATGGTCGACGCCTCGGTGGGGGGCAAGACCGGGGTCGATCTGGGCGCGGCCAAGAACGCGGTGGGGGCATTCCACCAGCCCGCGGGCGTCGTGGTGGACGTGGCCAAGGTCGCGACCGAGAGCGACCGCGCCTATGCGAGCGGCCTCGCCGAGGTGGTGAAGTCGGCCGCCATCGGCGACGTGGAGCTGTTCGAGCAGCTCGAGGCCGACCCCGACGCGGTGCTCGGCCGCGAGCCGGATCGGGTCCTCGACCTGGCCTTCCGGTCGGTGGCGGTGAAGGCGGCCATCGTCGCCCGCGACGAGCGGGAGACCGGGGACCGGGCCCTCCTCAACTTTGGCCACACCGTCGGCCACGCCCTCGAGGCCGAGGGTCGCTTCACCCGCCTCACCCACGGCGAGGCGGTGTCGCTCGGCATGGTGGCGGCGCTGCGCGTCGGCGTGGCGGTGGGGGTGACCGACCCCGCGCTCGCCCGCAGGGTCGAGCGACTCCTGGAGCGGCTCGGGCTCCCCGCGGACCTCGACGCCCAGCCCGTCGCGGCGGCGCTCCCCTTCGTCGCGCTGGACAAGAAGCGCCGTCGGGGCGCCGTCCGCTTCGTCCTCCTGCGCTCCCTCGGCGAGGCGATCGTGCGTGAACTGGACCCCGCCACTTTGGCGCCAATCCTGGTACGGTGAAGGTCGTCGCGAACTTTGCCCGCAGGGGGCATATCGTTAGACTGGACAGTGCCCCGGGTTTCGCCCGGTCGCGGAGCGCTCCCGGGCGGTCCGCAGGATGACCCCTCGGGTCGCCGCAGGAGGCTTTACCATGCACGTTCATCTCAGGCGCGCGGGCGCCCTCGCTTTCCTTGCCGCGGCGGCCGCCGTGGTGTCGGCCTCGTGTGCCACCAACGACAGCTCGATCTTCATCGGCGGCTGCGTGCAGGTGGCGCGTGACACCTGCACCGCGACCCTGAGCACGACGTCGGTCATCAATTTCGAAGGCGAGATCGATGGGGCGTTCGCCTCCGAGTACGACTGCCTGCTGCTGGTCGAGAACCAGATGGTTCCACGGGGCGACCCCACCACGCTGCGCACCGAGACCTCCGGCGTCCAGCTCTACCAGGCCGAGGTGCAGGTCCTCGACCCCACCAACGGCTACGGCGTGCTCTCGGAGTTCAGCGTCCCGATCACCGGCTACATCCCCCCGAGCGCGGGCGGGCAGGCCGGCATCGGCGGCACGCAGGTGATCCTCCTCGACCCGGCCACGGTGAAGAGCGAGGCCGCCGTGGCCGCCAGCAAGAGCAAGCAGCAGCAGGTCGTCGCCAGCGTCGTCCTGCACGGGACGACCCTGGGCGGGATCGATATCGCGACCGGCGTCTGGCAATACCCGATCACCATCTCCAACGGCAGCAGCTGCACGGTGCCGGCCGGCTCCACCTGCGTGAGCACCACCGTCGTGGCCACGGCCGACTGCCGGCTCGGCCTCGACGAGGCGGACGGGAGCAACTGTCAGCTCATCGCGGCCGCCGGCCCCTGCGGGACGCTCGAGTGCACCACCACCGGCAGCGGCGCCACCGAGAAGAGCGACATCGCGTCCGCGCACTGCCCGACCCACTCCCCGCCGAACAACTCCTGCTGCTTCCCCTGAACGTCAGGGAGGGGGCGCGAGCGGGGCCGTCTCGGGCGACCCGCCTCGCGCCGCCGTGACGAGGAAGAGGACGGGCAGCACCAGAAGGCCCAGGTCCACCTGCGCCGCCACCACCACGGATGTCTCGTGGGAGGGCCCGAGCCCGTAGCGCATCTGGGTCAAGAGCCCGCCGGAGAGCACGTACCGGGAGTTGAAGTTGTAGCTGCGACTCCCCCAGAAGAGCTCCGCCGCCAGGCCGGGCTCCAGCCCGAACCGGTCCGACCCCTTCCTGCCGTACGCCCCCGCCGAGAGCACCAGGGGAAAGGTGTCGAGGATCGGCAGGAGCCCGGAGACCCCGCCGCCGAACTGCACCTCGTCGAACGCGTGGCTGAGGATCTCCACGTACGGTCCCACGCCGAAGTCCCCGGTGCTGCTGCGGCCGAAGAGCACGTCGCCGTGGAGCCCGAGGTGAAAGGCCGTGCGCTCGCTCCAGATCTGGTGGTCCAGCCCCTCGCCCGCAGCGCCGACCGTGACGCCTACCGAGGCTTGAGGCTCGGCGCGCGCCGGCGCGGCGGTGACGACCATGGAGCCAGCCAGCGCGAGGGCCGCGCCGCGTGACCGTGACCCCAATGAGCATCCGCTCGCTCGCCGCATGCTGCCGCATGGTAACAGGCTCCGCCGCTGAATCGTGGTAGCGTCCGCGTGATGGTCGGTCGAACGGTTCATCTGCGCATCGGCGGTCAGACGTACCGAGTCCTGACCAGCGCCAGCGACGAGGAGTTGCAGAAGCTCGCCGCCGTGGTCGACAAGAAGATCGCCGCCGTCGTGCCCGCCGGCCGCGTCGTGACGCCTCAGGCCATGCTCCTCGCGGCCATGGCGCTCGCTCACGACCTCGAGATCGAGCGTGGGCGCTCGGCCGCCATCGCGGCCAAGGCGCGGGGAGCGTTCGGCCGGATGATCGAGCGCGTCGACGCCGCCCTGGGCCCCGAAGCCGGTCCTCCCGTCGTCCAGACCATCGGGCAGGTCGGGGGGCTCCCCCAGACCCCCGGGCACGCGGGCGGGCATTCCCAGACCCCGGGGCTGGTGGCCTACTCGCCGACCCCTGGCCATCCCGCCAACGAACCTTGAGCGCGCTCGGGTACCTCGACGCGGAGCTCGACGCCCTCGCCGAGCAGGGTCTCCTGCGGGAGCCCGCCCCCCCAGCCCCGCCCGGGGACGAGCTGCTCGACCTCTGCTCCAACGACTACCTCGGCTACGCGGCGGAGCCGTGGCCCGCCCCCGAGGGCCGCAGCGGGGCAGGCGCCTCGCGGCTGGTGAGCGGCAACCACCCGGCCCACGAGGAGGCCGAGGCGACGCTGGCATCATGGCTTGGGACCGAGTCGGCGCTGCTCTTCTCCTCCGGCTACGCCGCCAACGTCGGCACCCTCGCGGCGCTGGCGCGACCGGGAGACGTCGTCGTCTCGGACGCCCTCAACCACGCCTCGATCATCGACGGGTGCCGGCTCTCGGGGGCGACCCTCCGCGTCGTTCCCCACCGCGACCCCGCCGCCGTGGGTGCGGCTCTGGCCGCCGCGTCCTCCGCCTCCCGGCGCTGGGTGGTGACCGAGTCCTACTTCAGCATGGATGGCGACAGCCCCGATCTGCCGGCCCTCCGCGCCCTCTGCGATCATCACCACGCGGCCCTCATCGTGGACGAGGCCCATGCGCTCGGCGTGTTCGGCCCCCACGGCACCGGCTTGTGCGCCGAGGTGGGGATTCGCCCGGACGTGTTGATCGGCACGGCCGGCAAGGCGCTCGGCCTCCACGGAGCGTTCGTCCTCGGCTCCCGCCAGCTGCGGCTCTGGCTCTGGAACCGCGCCCGGAGCTTCGTCTTTTCCACCGGGGTGAGCCCGACCCTGGCGACCGCCCTGATGAGCCGCACCCGCCGCGCGCTCGCCGACGATGCTGGACGCGCCCGCCTCGCGCGCAACGCCAAGCGCCTCCGGGAGGGGCTGGCCGAGCTCGGCGTGGAGCGCGTTGGCGAGGGGCGTGGGCCGGTGATTCCCTGGGTCGCAGGCACACCGGACCAGGCCGTGCGACTCTCTCGACGGTTGCGCGAGCAGGGCGTGCTCGTCCAGGCCATCCGCCCGCCCACTGTCCCCGCGGGGACCTCGCGCCTGCGGATCACCGCGACCGCGCGGGTCACCGATGCCGACGTCACCCGCGCGCTCCAGGCCTTTCGCGCGGCGATGAGGGGCTGACCCCGTGGAGCGGCAGCGCATCGTCCTGGTGGGGACAGGGACCGGAATCGGGAAGACTCACCTCGCCGTGGCACTGGTGCGAGCGCTGGCACGCGCCGGCGCGGAGGTGGCGGGGCTGAAGCCGGTCGAGTCGGGAATCGGGGTGGGTGAGTCCGATTCGTCACTGCTCGCGGCTGTCGCTACGTTTCACGTGAAACAACCCGCGCCCTACGCGCTGGTCGCGCCGATCTCGCCCCACCTCGCCGCCGCGCGCGAAGGCATGACCATCCGCCTCGGTCCCATCGTTCGCTGGGTCGACTCGGTCGATGCCGCATGGCTGGTCGTCGAAACGGCGGGGGGGCTGCTCTCGCCTCTGGCCCCCGGCATCACCAACCTCGATCTCGCGGCGACGCTGGCCCCGACGCAGGTGGTCCTGGTGGCCTCCGACCGCCTCGGGGTCCTCCACGACGTGACGGCAGCACTCTTCGCGCTGCGACAGCTCGCGCCTGGGCTGCCCGAGGCAATGGTCGTCCTCCAGGCACCGGGCGAGGACGATGCTTCGACGGGGCTGAACGCGGCCGAGCTGCTGACGCTGCAGATTGCGCGGCGGGTGGCGAGCTTTCCGCGGGGGCTCGCGGTGGATGGGCCTGCCCAGGCCGTCACCGACGCGTTGCTCGAGGTCCTGACCGGCGGCGGCCCCGAGACCTGGGTCTAAAACGCAGCGCTCTCGCCGGGCTCGCGGGCGAAGGCCTGAGCAGGCGCGCGGAACGAGGCCCGTACCCCCCAGGGCCGCCTCCCTTCCCTCGGCCGATCTGCATCCGGCCGGAAGCATTTCCGCCGGACCTCCAGCACATTGCGTTCGGTCCCGAGCGCATCCGTTGCGAGTCGCAGCTCGCCGCTTACGGCGCCCGGTGCACCGCCTACGACTCAGAGCGCACCCCCTACGACTCCAAGCGCGCCGTTTACGGTGCCAAGGGCACCGCTTACGACTCAAAGCGCACCCCCTACGACTCGAAGCGCACCGTTCACGGTGCCAAGGGCACCGCCCACCGTGGCAGGCGCACCCCCTGCGACTCGAAGCGCACCGCCCACCGTCGCAGGCGCACGCCCTACGACTCGAAGCGCACCGCCCACCGTGGCAGGCGCACCTCGTGCGATTCGAAGCGCTACCTCTGCTGGAGCGCCTTCGCGGTCACCTGGCGACTGGCAGCTTCGCCGTTCGCTTCAACGGCAGCACGTAGCTTGCCCCGCGCTCATCGGTGACGGCAAGGGCGGCGCCGGCGAGGACGAGTGCCCTGATGAGCACATCCAGGGTGGGATCGACGACCCACCGAGAGACCTCCCCCAGCCAGAGCCGCTTGCCGGAGAGGTCGTCCGCGGCTTCGACGTGGCCACCGACGCGCCTCGTGCCGGCGGCGCCGCCCCGCGAATGGCGGCGCCATGGTGGCCACCGGGCGCGGTCAACGCCAGCGCTGCCGGCGGAGCAACGCGTATCGCCGTCGGTCCGGCCGCGACGCGGTGGATCACGGGGACTGCGGTGAGGGTGGCCCCCGCCGCCGCGAGCGCGGCCGACCCCATCGAACGGCGCTCAGCTTCGGCCCTCGTCTCGCGGGACGAGGGTGGGGCGTCGCGCTCGGGGCGCAGGCTCGCACCAGAGCAACCACGGGGGAGAGAACGCTACGTGCGTCCGTACGACGCGCGGAGGTCTCTCGAGCGCGGTCGGGCCCCGTGCGCACCGTCTTTCAGGGGACCGGCAAGGAGCAGTCGTCGATCGGTAAAGGCGCGACCCCAGACTGAACGGTCAGGCGGCGCGGCCAAACGGTGAGCGCGCAAAAACTCCCGATCCCGCCCCTTTTGGGGACTATCCGTTCAGCATCATCCCGGTGACGGTCCACTGGCAGGACGTTTCACGTGAAACGTCGTTCACTGCTCGCGAACCAGCCGCCCCCGCTCGAGAACGATCCGGGCCTTCGCCAGGTCCCGGAAGACCTCGGGCTCGTGCGACACGACCGCCACCGCGGCCCCGCGGGCCACTTCCTCTTCGATCACCTTCACGAGCCGCTTCACTCCGGCGCGATCCAGCCCGGCGGTCGGCTCGTCCAGCAACACCAGGGAGGGCTCGTGGATCAGCGCCCGCGCCAGCGCCACGCGTTGCCGCTGCCCACGCGAGCATGTCCGGACGGGACGCTTGGCGAAGGCGCCGAGCTCGAAGCGTTCCTCGGCGCGACTCCAGGCGTCGGTGGGGTCGAGCCCGTGAAGGCCCGCCACCAGCTCCACGTTCTGGCGACCGCTCAGGTCCGGGTAGGCGAGGGTCTCGTGGGACACCCAGCCGATGGCGGCCCGGACCTCGACCCGGTCGTCACCGAGCGGCTCGTAGAGCACGGTTCCGGCCGTTGGGCGAATGCCGGTGCCGAGGATTCCCAGCAGCGTCGACTTGCCCGAGCCATTGGCCCCCTCGACGAGGGTGAGCTGGGCACCGAGGAGCGTCGCATCGACCCCGCGGAGCGCCATCGTGGAGCCGTACGCCTTGACGATCCCGCGCGCGACCACCCGCTCGATCCGGGACACCATGGCCTTGGTGTCCACCGGTCAGCGCTTCCCGCTGGGATCGATGAGGAACGACGGCGTCTCCACGACGGTACGCTCGTCGTCGAGGATTGCCGCAGCCTCGGGGCGCGACCGGACCTCACCGGGGGCGGCGCTACCGTCCGCGGAGGCGCAGATGGGCGTCTGCTCTTCGTCGTCGGCGGAGTCCCCGCCGCGCGAACCCTCGGCTCGGGGGTCCGGGGGCGGAGCCCCCATCGAGGACCCCTCCACTCCGAGCGCCCGCTTGAAGTCGAGGCGCGAGAACACGTGCGTCCCGTCCACGTCGTCGCTGGCTTGCTCGTTGAGCTGGATGGGCAGCCTCTGCCGTGGCGCCGTCGTTTCGAGATCCCGGTAGGAGCGCAGCGCGCTCTGGAGCTCGAGGGCAGACTGGTAGCGCTGGCCGGGATCCTTGGCCAGCGCCCGCTCGACGATGCGGGAGAGACCGATCGAGATCGTGGGGTCGTGGTCGAGGATGGAACGCGGGGTCATTCCGAGGATGTCGACGAGCAGCGCGTTGTAGTTCTTGGCGGTGAAGGGCCGCTGCCCGGTCAACCCCTCGTACAGCACCACGCCCGCCGACCACAGATCGACGCGCGCGTCGAAGCGCCGATCCCCCCGCGCCTGCTCGGGTGCCATGTAGTAGGGCGTCCCGGCCGCGAGCGCCTCGCCAGCGGCGTCGCCCATGGTGTCCTCGATGTTGTCGGCCCGCGAGATACCGAAGTCGAGCAGCTTGGGGACCGGGCGCATCCCGTCGCGCTGCGAGAGGAAGATGTTGTCGGGTTTGAGATCGCGGTGGATGACCGCCCGCTGATGAGCCGCGGCCAGCGCTGAGAGCACCTGGAGCATGATGTCCACCATGTCGGTGGGCGCCTGCTGCCCGCCGCGCGCCAGCCGCTGCGCCAGCGTCTCGCCGTGGAGGCGCTCGAGCACCAGATAGGGGCTCCCATCGTCGAGGCGGCCCATGTCGTAGATGGCGCAGATGTTGGGGTGACCGAGGGTGCCGGCGACGCGCGCCTCGTGCCGCAGGCGCGAGATGGCCTCTCGGTCCTGGGCGTGATGCGGGTGGAGGACCTTCACGGCGACCAGCTTGCCGATCCCGAGGTGCTCGGCCTCGTACACGACCCCCATCCCGCCTTCGCTGATCACCCCGCGGACGCGGTACTTTTCGCCGAGCACACGCCCGGCCAGGCTCGTCTCGGGAGGCGCCACCGGAACGGGCGGGGAGGGGGGAATCGCTCGCAACATCCCCACCGGAGCCCCTCGGGGGATCTGCGGTGCTGCCGGAATGGCCCCGGGCGCATTGGGCATCCGGTGCCCCGTCACCGGGCAAACGACCGCCCGAGGTTCGTGCCGCGAGCCGCAGTGCTTGCACCGATCATCTGCCACGTGAAGTCGTACGCTCAGTCATTCCCCGCTCCGCGGCCACTCCAAAATGAGCAATGCAGGCGGGAGAGCCTGGGGACAACTTCCGTGCAACCCCTGGAGCATCCGTGGGCGGTTTCCTCTCTCCGACCGGCTTCTCGGGTACCCCCCGATCTGCCAGTCCTCGAGCCCAGCGTCTGTCCCCAGCCGGGAAGCTGCCAACTCCTCGGATCAACCGACGTTTCCGGGTTATCCCCCGTCTCCACAGGGCCTACTACGATCACGTAGATCTAGATCTCTACCAAATGATCTCCGCAGAGCGCCGGGCAGGCACGGTACCGAGCAAGCGGGCAACCATTCGACAGGATCCAACCGTTCGAGCCCTCGACTCGGGCCTGGGCTCGGGCAGGCAGGCCTCCCTCGCAAAGCCCTCCCGTCTTTTCGCCCCGCGCCCGTCGAAGCCTGCTAAGAGGTCAGCCCAGGGCACCCCTCCATGGACCTCGTAATCCCCAAGAAAGATCTCCTCCGCCTCGTCGCCCGTTGCCAGGGCGTCGCCGACAAGAAGAGCGCCATGCCCGCGCTCGCCAACGTCTTGCTCGCCGCGGAGGGGAACACCCTGCGCGTGGCGGCCACCGACCTGTACCTCTCGGTCAGCGGTCAGACGACGGCGGAAGTGGCGACCGCAGGCTCCGTCGCGGTCCCCGCGAAGGACCTCCTCGAGCGCGTCAAGTACATGCCCGACGGCCCGGTCCAGATCATCGCCACCGAAGGCGCCCAGACCACGCTGAAGGCGGTCGGCTCCCCGCGCCGGTACACGCTCCACGGGATCCCCGGCGGCGAGTTCCCGCAGCTCCCCAAGCCCGCGCCCGATGCGCCGTCCCTCCAGCTCCCCGTCGAGCTGCTCTCGCTGCTCATCGCCCGCACCCACTTCTCCATCTCCAGCGACGAGACCCGACCGCACGTGAACAGCGGTCTCTTCGAGTGGGTCGGCGACCGCGTGCGCATCGTCTCGACGGACGGCCACCGCCTCTCCAAGATGGAAGCCACCGTCAGCGGGACCTCGGCCACCGCGACGATGCTCATCCCGCTCAAGGCCATCACCGAGCTCCGCCGCCTCGCCGAGGAAGCCCGCGCCGAGCGCTCCGGTAGCGCCGGCGCCGACGCCTCGACGGTCACCATCACCCAGAGCGGACCCAACGCGTTCTTCAGCATCGCCGGCATGGTCTTCTCGGTGAAGCTGGTGGACGCCCAGTTCCCTCCCTACCAGCAGGTGATCCCGGCGCTCTCGGATCGCTCCGTGCGCGCGCCTCGCCTGCCCTTCGCCGACGCGCTCCGCGCGGTCTCGCTGGCGGCGAGCGACCGCACCGGCGGGGTCAAGCTGTCGGTCGCGCCCAACGTGCTGCGCATCACCAGCGAGAGCCCCGAGAGCGGCAACGGCTTCGACGAGCTGCCCGTCGAGTACAACGGCCCCGAGCTCACCATCGGCTTCAACGCCAAGTACTTCCTGGACGTCCTCGCGGCCATCGATGACGACGAGATCATCCTCGGCGTGTCCGGCGAGCTCGACCCGGCCGTCCTCCGCCCCGGTTCCGAGTCGAGCGACCAGAGCTACGTCGCCGTGATCATGCCGATGAGGATCTAGTCATCCTGGGGAACGCCCGAGAGCGTTCCCCGACGGGTCATCCGGCACCACCTCGAGAGCGTTCCCCAACGGGTCATGCCCAGCCTGCTTCTCGAGCGCCTGCGGGTCCGCGATCTGCGGAATCTGAACCGGGTCGATCTCGAGCCTGCCCCCCGGCTCAACGTCATCTCGGGGAACAACGGGCACGGCAAGACCAGCCTCCTCGAGGCCATCTACTTCGTCGCCACATCGCGCAGCTTTCGTACCCACCGCGCCGCAGATCTGGTGCGCCACGCCGCCGCCGCCGCCGCGGTGACCGCTCGCTTCGTCGAGCTGGGCGAGGAGGGATCGTCCCCCGCGCGCGAACAGAGCGCCGCCACGGAGGGCAAAGGGTGCGTGGTCCGCGTCGACGGCAACCGCCCGGCGAGCCTCTCCGAGTACGCGACCCGCTCGCCGGTCATCGCCTTCCACCCCGACGAGATGGTCCTGTCCTCCGGCCCCGCGGCGGGACGACGGACGCTTCTCGATCGCCTGGCCCTGTTCATCAGCCCGGCGTCGTCCGACCACCGCGCGCGCTACGCCCGGGCCCTCAAGGCGCGGCAGCAGCTGCTCCGCCGGGCGGAGGGCGGCTCCCTCGAGACGAGCGAGATCGAGGCCTTCGAGGAGCTCTGCGCCGTCCACGGGGCGGCCCTCACCCGCGCCCGCGCCGGTGCCGCGGAGGCTCTGACCCACCAGCTCCTCCCTGCCTTCGGCCGGATTGCCGCTCCGGAGCTGGGGCTGGACGCTCGCTTTGCTCCTGGCGGAGCGGCCGACCCGGACGAGGCGCGGGCGGAGCTGCGCCGCCATCGCCGCCGGGACGCGCACCGGCCGAGCCCGGGCTTCGGCCCCCACCGCGACGACCTGGAGCTCACCTTCGACGGCCACCCCGTGCGGGCTGTCGGCTCCCAGGGACAGCACCGCGCGCTCACGCTCGCGCTCAAGGCCGCGGAGACCTCGGCCATCGCCACCGTCCGCGGCATCGAGCCGATCCTCTTGCTCGACGATGTCTCGAGCGAGCTCGACCCCGACCGCACGGCGGCGCTCTTCACCTTCCTCGGCCTCGCCCACGGTCAGATCTTTCTCACTACCACCCGCCGCGACCTGATCGTGACCCCGGGCGTCGCACCGGGCGACCGCCGCGATTTCCGGGTGGAATCGGGGGTGCTCCGCCCGGAAGACGGAGGCTCGTAGCCTCCTCGGGGCATCCCTCCCAGGTGCCCGCCCGGAGGGGCGCCGGCCCCCTCGTGAAAGCATGGCGAAAAGCGTTCACGAAGGGCGCCCGGGCGGGGGTCCAAGCCTTGCGAAGACCCGCGATTTCGGCTAGATTTCCGCACCTCGATCGCGGTTTCCGCCGAGGGCGCGAGCCGGCCTTTCTCCGACCCGTCTCCGACCCATCTCCGACCTGATCGGGTCTTCTGGACTGAGCTCTGTACTGAGGGTGCTGCGGGCTCCCAGGCGCACTGCGGTGCCCGGGTGCTCGGTCACGAGGGGGACATCCCGCTCGTCCGGCCCAAGCAGCCCGTTTTCCGCGCAGGACACCGATGACCGACACGATTCTCAGCACACCGACCGACCTCGGCCGACCCAGCTACGACGAGAACAGCATCACCGCGCTCGAGGGGCTCGAGGCGGTGCGCAAGCGTCCGGGCATGTACATCGGCGACGTTCACGACGGCTCCGGCCTGCACCACCTGGTCTGGGAGGTCATCGACAACTCGGTCGACGAGCACCTCGCCGGCGCGTGCAAGGAGATCTTCGTGACCCTCCACTTCGACGGCTCGTGCACCGTCGAGGACGACGGGCGCGGCATCCCCGTCGGCGTCCATCACGGCAAGGGCGTGAGCGCGGCCGAGGTGGTGATGACCGTCCTCCACGCCGGCGGCAAGTTCGACAACGCCAGCTACAAGGTCTCCGCCGGGCTCCACGGCGTCGGCGTCAGCGCCGTCAACGCGGTCTCGGAGTGGCTGCGCCTCGAGATCAAGCGCGAGGGCAAGGTCTGGCAGCAGGAGTACGTGCGCGGCGCGCCCCAGTACCCGCTCCGCCCGGTGGGCGAGAGCGATCGGACCGGGACCAAGGTCACCTTCAAGCCCGACACCCAGATCTTCACCGACGTCACCGACCTCAGCTTCGACATCCTCGCCAGCCGCCTGCGGGAGCTGGCCTTCCTCAACGCCGGGCTGGTCATCCACCTGACCGACCAGCGGCCGGGCGGGCAGAAGGAGACGTTCCTCTACCGCGGCGGCATCGCCGAGTTCGTGGCGCTCCTCAACAAGACCAAGGAGCCGGTGCACGAGGGCGTGATTTCCTTCCTTGCCCAGAGCGAGAGCACGGCCACCGTCGCCGATCCCCTCCCCGGGCGCACCGCACCCCCTCCCGGGCCGCCCATCACCGTCGAGGTGGCCATGCAGTGGAACTCGTCCTACCAGGAGGCGATCTACTGCTACACGAACAACGTCCACAACAAGGACGGCGGCACGCACCTCACCGGCCTGCGCGCGGCGCTCACCAAGACGATCAACAGCTACGGCACCGCCCACAACTTCTTCAAGGAGCTGAAGCAAGGCCTCGCCGGCGAGGACGTCCGGGAGGGCCTCACCTGCGTGCTCAGCGTCAAGCACCCGGACCCCTCGTTCGACTCGCAGACCAAGTCCAAGCTGGTCTCCAGCGAGGTCAAGGGCATCGTCGAGAGCGCCGTCGCCGACAAGCTCGGCCAGTTCTTCGAGGAGACGCCGGCCATCGCCCGCAAGATCGTCGACAAGGCCGTCATCGCGGCCAAGGCGCGCGAGGCCGCCCGCAAGGCCCGCGAGGTGATCCGCAAGGGCTCGCTCGACATCACCTCGCTCTCCGGCAAGCTCGCCGACTGCCAGTCCAAGGACCCGGCGATGAGCGAGCTCTACATCGTCGAGGGCGAGTCCGCCGGCGGCAGCGCCAAGCAGGGGCGCGACCGCCACTTCCAGGCGATCCTCCCTCTCAAGGGCAAGATCCTCAACGTCGAGCGCGCCCGCCTCGACCGCATGCTCGGCTCGGCCGAGGTGGGGACGCTGATCACCGCGCTCGGCTGCGGCATCAACGACGCCGGCGGCTTCGAGATCGACAAGCTCCGCTACCACAAGATCATCCTGATGACCGACGCCGACGTCGACGGCTCGCACATCCGGACCCTGCTCCTCACCTTCTTCTTCCGGCAGATGCCCGAGGTGCTCGAGAAGGGCTACCTCTACATCGCCCAGCCGCCGCTCTACCGGGTGCGCAAGGGGAAGAAGGACCTCTACCTCAAGGATCAGGCCGCCCTCGACGACTACCTGGTCACCAACGCCGTGGAGGACCTGATCATCGGCTCCGCCGCCGACCCGCAGAAGCGCGTGGCCAAGGGGCCGCTCCTCGCCCTGGCCCAGAAGCTGAAGCGCTTCCGCACCGTCCTCAGCAACCTCGACAAGCGCTGCGACGGCCGCCTGGTCTCCGCGCTGATCCGCGCCACCGGCCTCGGCCGCGACGACCTGCGCGACCCGGCCCTGGTCCGGGCGGCGTGCGTCAAGCTCCGCGCCTACCTCCTCCACCGCTACCCGGATCTCTTTCCCCTGACCGTCGAGCCCTCCGCCGACCAGGAGCACGGCGAGCGCATCATCATCTCGCCCCGGCCCGGCGCCAACGCGCGCCAGAGCATGATGGACTGGGATCTCCTCTCCTCGCCCGAGTACGTGGAGGCCCTCTCCATCGAGCACACGCTGGTCGACATGGCGGGCGCGGCGCCCTACCTCGCCGGCGCCAAGGGCCAGGAGCAGACCCTGGAGAACAGCGAGCAGCTCATCGAGTACATCGACGAGCGCGGCAAGAAGGGCATCAGCATCAGCCGCTACAAGGGCCTCGGCGAGATGAACGCCGAGGAGCTGTGGGAGACGACGATGAACCCGGACGCCCGCACCCTGCTCCAGGTCCACGTCTACGACGCGGTCTCGGCGGGCGATCTGTTCACCGTCCTGATGGGCGATCAGGTGGAGCCGCGCCGCGCCTTCATCGAGCAGAATGCGCTCAACGTGAAGAACCTCGACATCTGACCGCCCTCTCCGCGATCTTCTCGCGCGTCGCCCCTCGCGGAGGTCCCCTGGATGCCCGTCCCTCGTAGCAAGCTCGCGGCCGCCCCGTTCGTGGTCGCCGCCTGCGCGGTCCTCGTCGCGAGCTGCCGTCACCCCGGCGCACAGGAGCCGGGAGGGCCGGCGGCCCTCGGCCCGGGCGGCATCGCGCCCACCTGCGAGGAGATGAAGACCGGGGACTTCTCCGCGCTCGTCTTCGGCGCCCGCCCCACCGCGCGGGGGCCCTTCGATCCGGCGCCCCCTCCACCGCTCCCGGCGGGCACCGGGGACAACGTCAAGCACCTCCTTGCCCAGGCGGTCCTCCTCTCCCGCACGGCGTTCGCCTTCGAGAAGGAGCTCATCGACGCCTGCACCGAGCTCGGCCTCGCCGCCGGTGTCCCCGAGGGCGATCTCCGCGCGTCGCCCGACGCGGGCCACGGCGCCGAGCGCGCGTGCAACGCTGCGGCCACCCGGGTCTCGACGATGTTCCGCAAGGCCAAGGAGTCCAACATCATCCTCGACCTGCACGTCGATCCGTCGCGCTGCTTCGTCGACGTCGAGGCGGCCCGCAAGTGCCTCGCCGACTGCGGCGCGCCCGTGACCAAGGGCGACCTGCGCGCCCACTGCACCGGCGGCGAGATCGGCGGCCTCTGCGGCGCCCGCTGCGGGGGGGCCTGCACGCAGCCCGCCGGCTCCGGGACGGGCACCTGTCACGCCTCCTGCTCGGGCAAGTGCGACCGCGATTTCCGCGGGACCTGCGGCGGCAAGTGCAGCGGCACCTGCGACGGCGCGCCCACCCGCGGCCCCAAGCGCTGCGGCGGCGTTTGCGACGGGAGCTGCTCCGACAAGGCGGAGGGCGTGTGCGCCGGCCGCTGCGACGGGAGCTGCTCCGGCGGCTGGGAGCCGCCCGCCACGGGCCGCTGCAGCGGCGTCTGCGCCGGCGGGTGCACCACCGAGGTGAAGGATCCGGTGTGCACCGGCGAGTACGCGCCGGCCGGGCTCGACCCGATCTGCCAGGCCGCCTGCGGCGCCGCCTCGGCGATGACGGTCCGGTGCGAGGCGCCTCTCGTCCGCGTCTCGGTCCGGGGCGGCAAGCCCACCGTCGAGCTCGAGAAGCTCCTCGCCGGCATCCAGTCCGCCGTCCCCAAGATCGTGCGCGCGCAGCAGGGTGCGGCGCGCCGGCTGCCCCGGGCCATCGAGGCGGCGGTCACCGCCTCGGTCGACTGGTCGAACGCCTTCGCCAACGCGGGCCCGAAGCCGCTCCTCTGCATCCGCTCCAGCATCGACGCCATGAAGGAGGCAGCCACCTGGATCGACCTCGCCGCGCGCGGCACCGAGGCCATCGCTCCCGCGATCAAGACCGAGCCGCCGCCCCAGGCCAAGGGCGAAGAGGAGTGACCGGCGGCAATCTCGTCCGCGGCGCGCTATCCTCGCCCCCGATGCCGCTCGAGCCTACCGTCGACCCGATGGCCGCCCAGATGGCCCAGCTCCTCTCCGCCAGCGACATCGAGGAGCTGCGTGAGGTCATCGCCCGCTGGACGGCGACCGCCGTGACCGGCCAGCAGCGCCGCGTGTTCCAGAACTTCGGCGCCCGCCTGGTCGAGCTCAAGCAGGAGCTGGCGCGCTCGCCGGTGCAGCCCTCCCGCGAGGAGCTCGAGACGTTGCTCACCATGATGCTGCGCCTCGCCGCCCAGTCCGACGGGACGCCGCCGCCCCGGCCCTGAACCGTGATCCTCGACGACTTCCCCCCGCTCCTCCTCCGCATCTTCGCGGTCCTGTTCGGGCTGATCTGGGGCAGCTTCCTCAACGTCGTCATCTACCGCGTCCCGCGGAACCTCAGCGTGGTCCGCCCCGCGTCGCACTGCCCCGGGTGCGGCAAGCCGATCCGGGCCTGGGACAATGTCCCCGTCCTGGGCTGGCTCCTCCTCCGCGGCAAAGCGCGCTGCTGCGGCGTCCCGGTCTCGCCGCGCTACCCGCTCGTCGAGGCCATCGGCGGCGTCCTCTCGCTCGCCATCCTCGAGGTCGTCGTCTTCCGGCTCGGCCCGCTCACCTCGGCGGCGCACGCCCTGGCGGTCTACGTCGCCGATCTCGCGCTGGCGCTCGCCCTGGTGGCCGGCGCCTTCATCGATCTCGAGCACATGTACCTGCCGGACACGATCACCCTCGGCGGCGCCCTGGCCGGGGTGGCGACCGCGTCGTTCCGCTCGATGCGCTTCGTCGACGCGCTCCTCGGCGCGGCGATCGGCTTCGTCATCGTCTGGCTCCCGTTCGGGTTCCTCTACTCCAAGATCCGCGGACGCGTGGGCATGGGCCTCGGCGACGCCAAGCTGGTCATGCTCGCCGGCGCCTGGTTCGGCTGGGGCGGCGCCCTCTTCGTCCTCGGCGCGGGCGCCGTCCAGGGGACGCTGGTCGCCATCCCGCTCCTGCTCTTCCGGGGCAAGATCGAGGACCCGGAGGCCGTCCAGCGCGAGCGCGAGGAGATGAAGAAGGAGCTCGAAACCCTCTCCGGCGACGAGCGCGCCGAGGCCGAGAAGGAGCTCGCTGCGGACCCTCTCTCCCAGGAGGCGGGCGCCGGCCTCGGCCAGGCCCGCATGGCGTTCGGCCCCTTCCTCGCACTGGCCACCATCGAGTGCCTGCTCGTCGGTCAGGACGTGATGGCCGCCTACCTCTCCTGGATCGGTTCCGGCTGATGGCGGCCCGCACCCCCTGGTCCGTCCTCGCGGCGGCAGTCACCCTGCTCGCCTGCGGCTCGCCCCTCCCGACCCCCCGCACCGGACCCCACCTCGGCGAGGTGCCCGTGGCCATCCCGTACCCGCCGCCCCCTGGCCGGGTCGAGATCATCCCTGCGCGACCCCCCGCGTTGAAGCACCCGGTCTGGGTCGACGGGGAGTGGGACTGGGGCGGGCGTCGCTGGCAATGGAAGGACGGGGTCTGGGCGGACCAGGCCCCCGACACCTACTACGCGCTGCCGCTCACCCTGCGCGCATCGGACGGCACCCTCGAGTTCTTCCCGGGTGGCTGGAAGAAAAAGGCCTCGGTCGACGGCGCTGCGACCGGGCCCACCCCCCTGCCTTCGGCATCGCCCCCCGCCGTGCCGCCGCCGTCTTCGGCCGCCCCACCATCCTCGGCCGCCGTGCCGCCGCCGTCTTCGGCCGCCCCACCGTCTTCGTCCGTCGCGCCGCCGGCCGCCGCTGTCGTCCCACCGCCCCCGCCATGATCCGCCTCGAGCTCGCCGGGCCTCACACCCACCTCCACGCCGCGCTCTGCAGCGCCTGCCCGATGGGTCCCGCGGGATGCTGCGCCACCCCGCCCGGCGTCGAGTGGTCGGACGCAGGCCGCATCGTCTCGCGGGGCGGCGCCGCGTTCCTGCTCGCCGAGCTCGCCGCCGGGCACCTCCGTCCCGGGGCCCGTGGGCTCTTGATCCAGCGCGTCGAGGCCCCCGCCGCACCCGGACCGAAGCGGTGCGTCTACCACGGCCCCACCGGCTGCACGATCCCGCCCGAGCGCCGCGCCGCGACCTGCAACTACTACGTCTGCGAGGACGCGCTCACCGCCGCCGGCGCGGCTCACCCCGAGGTCGAGCGGGCGCGGCGGGCGCAGGAGACGCTGGTGGCGCTCTACGGAGGCTGGGATCGGGACCTGGCCGAACGGGTCGCCACCGGCTGGCCGGCGGGGCCACCCTGGGACGCCGCGTTCCTCGCCTGGCTGGGGTCCGCCTACGAGCGCCTCGCGCGGCGAGCGCCGGCGTCGCTCCGCGCGCTGCCCTCGCCCTGACGCGCCCTTCGCTCCGAGGTCCGCGCCTCAGCGCTTGTCGTCGTCGCCCAGGTGCGGGGCCGAGGGCCGCGCCGAGGGGATGCCGCGCTGAGGCTGGACGGCGACCGTGCCCTCCGTGAAGAAGAGCCGCGGCACCGGCTCGCTCTCGACGAGGTAGCCGAACTGCGCCTGGAACTCCTCGATGGAGATGCCCAGCGTGCTGGCGAACTTGGCGAGCTCGCTGGGGTCGTCGAAGTCGTCGCGGCGGAGGCGCAGCATGTAGCGCCGCGCGATCATGTAGCGGTCGCTGGTGATGTCGACCATGCGCACCCGGATGCGGCCGGTGGCGCGATCCATGATGCTCTCGAAGGGGATGGCGTGGAACGCGCTGTGGGAGATGCTCACCATCGCCGCGTTGCCGCCCTCGATCAGGTACTTGCTGGCGCAGTAGCCGAGGTCGCGGGCGTACTCCATGTCGTAGGGGATGGGGTCGGCGCAGCGCAGCTCGTAGCCGATGTTCTTGGCGACGATGGTGCTCTTGACCTTGAACTCGGCGAGCCGCCGCTGCACCCGCTCCTTGAGGATGTCGCCGAAGGCGATCTCGCCGATGCGAACGTGCCCGTGGGTGTCGCGCTCGACGCCCGCCAGCCCCTCGAGATCGTCGACCTCCATGCGCTCCACCAGGCCCTCGGCGAGGATGGCGACGCCGTCGGGCCGGCCCGAGGCGAGGCGCTTGACGATGGACCCGACCAGCGTGTCGACCACGGTCTTGAGCCGGATGGGCCCGGGCGGGAACTCCTCCGGGATGAGCGTGAGCGTGGCGCCCGCCGCCTTGCCGATGCCGAGCGCGAGGTGGCCCGCCTTGCGGCCCATGGCGACGATGAAGTACCAGCGCGAGGTGGTCTTGGCGTCGACCATCAGGTTCTCCACCAGCGAGACGCCGATGTGACGCGCGGTCTGGAACCCGAAGGTGTCGATGTTGCCCGGCAGATCCAGGTCGTTGTCGATGGTCTTGGGCACGTGCACCACCCGGACCCGGCCCTTCGACTGGCGCTCGATCTGCGACGCCGAGAAGGCGGTGTCGTCGCCGCCGATGGTGATCAGCTTGTCGATGTCGAGGCGGAGCAGGTTGACGATGGTGTTCTCGAGCAGGTGCTCCCCCTTGGTGGGGTTGGCCCGCGCGATCCCCAGGTGCGACCCGCCGCGGAAGTGGATGCGGCTGACGTCGCCGATGGTCAGGTGCTTGACGTGGTCGATGTCGTTCTTCATCAGCCACTGGAAGCCGTCGAGGATGCCGACCACGTCGTAGCCGGACACCGCCGCCCGGATGGTCGCCGATCCGATGACCGCGTTGATGCCCGGCGCCGGGCCCCCACCGACGAGGATCCCGAGCTTCTTTGGCTGGTGGAACATGAGGTCCGCCCTACCATCGCTACGCGGCGGCGGCCATCGGCCGGGCCTGCCTAGCCCCCGGGGGATGGAGTAGGCTCCGCGCCCATGCGCCTCGTGAAGATCGGCATCGCCAGCGTCAACGCCACGGTCGGGGCCGTTCGCAGCAACGTCGACCGCTGCGTCCGCCTCGCTCACGCCCTCGCCGAGGAGGGGACCACCCTCGCCCTCTTCCCCGAGCAGGTCATCGGCGGCTACGCCATGGAAGACCTGGTCCAGTGGCGCGCCTTCGTGGCCGCGCAGCGGCGCGAGCTCGACCGCTTCGCCCGGGAGACGGCCGGGCACGGCACGGTCTTCGTCCTCGGCGTGACCGTCGGGATCGGCGGCGACCTCTTCAACTGCGGCGCGCTGGTGCACCGCGGCAGGCTCCTCGGCCTCTCCCCCAAGGAGAAGCTGCCCACCTACAACATCTTCTACGAGGGGCGCACCTTCTCCCGCGGCACCCCCTACCTGGCGCTCGACGCCGAGGGCGTGTTCTGCGGCGACCGCATCTACGAGCTCGACTTCGGCACCCTCGCCATCGAGGTCTGCGAGGACATCTGGTCGCCCGACGGCCCGATGCGCCGCCGCTGCTACTCCGGCGCCGAGCTGGTGGTGAACCTCTCGGCCTCCCCCTTCCGCGCCGGCGTCACCGGCACCCGCCGCGAGATGATCGCCACGCGCGCCTCCGACAACCAGTGCACGGTCGCTTACGCCAACCTCGTCGGCGGCAACGACGGGCTGGTCTTCGACGGCGGCGGCCACGTCAACCAGAACGGCCGTCCCATGCTCGATGCGCCCCGCTGGAGCGAGGGCTTCGCCACCGCCGTGGTCGACCTCGACCGCACCACCCGCTGCCGCCGGGAGGCGAGCACCTGGCGCAGCGACCTCGAGTCCTTCCGCCGCGAGCAGCGCTCCGTGCCCGTCGAGCGCGTCCCCGGTTCCACCGCCGACCGCAGCCGCCTCGCCTACCCGATGCCCCCGCCGGGGACCTCGTTCTTCCTCCCCACCGCGACGGTGCCCTCCATCTCCCCTCGCGACGAGCTGCTCGACGATTTCTACGAGGCGCTCGGGCTCGCCGTGGCCGACTACTACCGCAAGGTCGGCTTCCGCAGCATCGGCGTGGCCCTCTCCGGCGGGCGTGACTCGCTCCTGACGCTGCTGGTCGCCTGGCGCGCCGCCCACCTCATCCACGGTGAGGGCGACGGCGCTCTCCTCGCCGCCCCGGCGGCGCCTCCGCCGTGGATGACGACGGCGATCCACGCGTTCTACATGCCCACCCGCTTCTCCAGCGACGCGACCCGCGGCGCCGCCGCGCAGATCGCTCGCGACCTCGGCATCTCCTTCACCGTCCTCCCCATCGAGGAGGCCTTCGACCGCGAGCTCGCCGCCACCCGCGTCATGCTCGGCGAGGGCGGCCCCCGGCCCACCCCCGTCACCGAGCAGAACGTCCAGGCCCGCATCCGCGGCACCCGCATGTGGAACTGGGCCAACACCAGCGGCGCGCTGTTCCTCCAGACCGGCAACATGAGCGAGAAGGCCCTCGGCTACACCACGGTCGGCGGCGACCTCGAGGGCGCCTACAGCGTCATCGCCAACCTCCCCAAGACCGTGGTCATCGCGCTGCTCGATCGGCTGCTCCGGCGCTTCGGCTTCGAGGGGATCCGGATGACGCTGTCGACCATGGCCGGGCCCGAGCTGGCGCCCGACCAGTCCGGCGAAGCGGAGCTGATGCCCTTCGAGGTGCTCGACTCGTGCCTGCACCTCTACGGCGCGGAGAAGCTGGCCCCGGACGAGGTCGGGCGCGCGCTCGGAAGCCTCTTCCCCGACCGCGACCCGGAGGTGCTGGCGTCGTGGGCCGACAAGTTCGCGAAGATGTTCAACCGGTCGATCTTCAAGTGGGTGCAATCACCGCTCGCCATCCACGTGGGGTCGCTCGACCTGGACCGGGAGCGGGCGCTCCAGTTGCCGGTGGTGCAGCGGATGGAGTGGGGCGGGGAGTAGCGTCGGACCCCTCCGCCGTTCGCGAGAGGTGCTCCCCCGCCGCTAGCCGACCGTGAGCTGCCCCGGCGGCGGGAGCATCGCCGTGCGGATCCCGCGCACCCGATCCTCGAAGTCCTTGCGCACCTCGCCGGTGATCGCCTCTCCCCCGAAGCGGGCGCGCAGGTACACGTCGGTCAGCTCCAGGATCTCGTCGGCCAGCGGGTGCCCCAGCGCGTTGAGCGCCTCGGCGTGCTTCAGCGGCGGGACGCTCGGCGCGCGCCCGATCCCCTTGGCGCTCATCGCCGCGTCGAGGCGCTCGTAGAGCTCGGTGGCGAGGACCGCGCTGAGCGAGCGCGGGTCGTCCCTGCGCGCGACGTCGATCCGCTGCCGCCGTTGCCGGCGGAGGAAGACGTAGAGCGCCACCGCACCGGCGGCGGTGATCCCGAGGGCGATGAGCCCGCCGTAGCCGGGGCGGGGCCACTTGCGGGCCAGCAGCGAGCCGCCGCGCCGGTTGGTGAGGGTCTGCCAGAGGCTCACCTGCTGGTTGAGATCGTAGCCGACCACGTGGCGCTCCCAGCGCTGGCTGGTGGCCTCCAGGAAGTCGCGCAGGGAGGCCCAGACGCCGGCGAGCTCGCTCTTGGGCGCGGCGTCGCCGGGGGGCGTGGGATCGAAGGTCTTCCAGCCCACGTCGTCGAGGTAGACCTCGACCCAGGAGTGCGCGTCGCCCTGGCGGACGGCGTAGAACTTCCCGAAGCGGTTGTAGCTGCCGCCGATGAAGCCGGTGACGTTGCGGGTGGGCACGCCGACGGTGCGCAGCATCACCGCCAGGGCGGTGGAGTAGAACTCGCAGTGGCCACGCTTCGACTCGAAGAGGAAGTCGTCGAGGGGCTGCTTGGAGCGGCCCGAGGGTGAGCCGAGGTCGTAGTGGTACTCGCGGCTCTGGAGGTGGGCGGTGATGGCGACGGCCTTCTCGTCGGCGGTGGTGCGGCCGCGGGTCCACTCCTCGGCGAGGCCGCGGATGCGCGCGGGCAGCCCCGCGGGCAGGGCCAGGTAGCGGGGGCGCTCGCTTGCGGACAGCCGGTGGAAGCTGGGCTGCCTCGCCTCCGGGCTGGTGGGGCTGGGGGCGAAGATCTCGTACTTGAGGCCGCGGTCGTCGATCGGCTGGTAGCGCAGCTCGCCCTCGGCGCCGCGGAGGGTCCCGGGCGCCTCCTGGCCGAGCTGGCCACGGGATTTGATGCGCAGCGCGGTCGCGCCCTCGGGGAGGAAGATGACCGGCGGATCGATGGGCTCGAGGTCGATTCGCCACGGCCTCTCGAGCTCGCGGTGCGCGTCGGGGAGCTCGACGGAGATGACGCCGTCGGCGGGATCGCCGGGGGCGGGGAGCTTCCGGGTGTCGGTCTGCGACCAGGCGCGGCCGTCGTAGGCGTCGAGCGCGGTCCCGCGCAGGTGCAGCGTCTCGCGCTGCCGCGGCGGGTCGGCGAGGCCGGGGATCTCGATGCGCATGGCCAGCGCCGGATCGCTGCGGAGCACGCCCACCTCGCCGAGATCGACGTGACCGGAGAAGCCGATCATCCGCCCGGCGTGGGTGCGGTTCATCAGCAGCAGGGAGAGGCCGACGCGGGGAAAGAGGACGAAGAGCAGCGCCGTGAAGACGAAGATGGGGATGGAGAGCAGGCAGGTGACCGCCAGGAACGAGCGCCCCACCACCCGTCGCGAGCGGAGGATGCGCGGCACGTCGACCGGCAGGCCGGTGCGGTCCCTCGCGCCCTGGCGGTAGTTGCCCTCGACCTCGCGCCGGAGGTGGCTGAGCACCAGCGCGCCGGGCGCCACCACCAGCACCCCGAGGAAGCAGAGGCCGTAGCCGAGGCCGCCGCCGAGCACCGTGCCGGCGATCAGGTGGAGCAGCGCCAGCACGATGACCTGCTGATCGTGGGCGGCGCCCTTGCGGCTGGCGAGCCGGATAATCTGGAGCGCCGCGGCGAACTCGATGAGCACGTCCAGCACCGGCACGTCCATGAGCACCCGCGCGACCTGCACCGCCAGCACCACCAGGAGCGCGGCGGTGTCCAGGTGGCGAAGCGCCGGGTGGCGCTGCCACGACTCGCGGACGCTGAGCGCTGCCGCCAGCCCGACCAGGATGACCGCGCTCACTCCGCGGCTGAACTGTCCGGAGAGGACCAGCGCCAGCACGCCCAGCGTCGCCAGCGCATCGGTCATGATCCGATGGACGAAGCCGAACCTCACGCGCGCTCTCCCGCCGGGGGCTTGCTCGGGACAGGGCTTCCGCTGGGGGAGGGAGAAGGAAGGAGGGGGGGAGAAGGAAGGAGGGGGGGAGAAGGAGGGAGGGAGGCGGCACGGTGGGCCACGCGCTCGGCGCGCTCGGCTCGGGCCTCGGGCACGCTGGCTTCGTCGACCCACTCGAGGAGGGCGAGGAAACGGAGGAGGGGGTCCGCTCCCCAGTTCTTGTCGCCGCGCACCCGGTCGCCGAGGGTGGTGGTCACGATGACCGCGTCGCCCCGCTTGATGTGGGCGACCGCGCGCGAGGCCACCTCGCGGATGCGCCGCTCGAGCTGCTGGGAGAAGGCCTCGCTCTCGGGGGGGCGCGCCGCGGTGGCCGGCCGCACCGTGTCCACGCCGAGCTCGATGTCGGGGCGCGTCTCCCGGGCCCGCTCGCGGAGGATGATCAGGTTGGCAACGGTGCTCTTGCGCCAGTAGATGTCGCGCGGATCGTCGCCGTCGCGCATGGGGCGCAGCGCGTAGGTCTCGTCGCCGGCGCCGCGCCCGTTGGCGGTGCTCCCGCCGGCCCGCCGGCCGGGCTCCTCGAGGGGGAGGCGGACCGGATCGACCGCCGGGTAGATGATGAGCTCGCCCTCGGCCTCGACCTCGCGCGACTTCTCGAAGAGACCGAAGGGGAAGCGCGTGGCGATGCGGAAGCCGGTGTGCCGATCGCGCCCGCGGCGCGCGGGCGTGCGCCGGTAGGCGGCCACCTGTGCCGAGGAGGGGCTGATCTTGAGGAAGAAGCAGCGCTTGTCGGCGGGCTGCCCGGCCCGCAGATCCTCGACCTCGATGGCGTAGGAGGGGACGCGCTTCTTGTGGTTGTAAACTTCGATCTCGACGAGGTGGGCGCGCCCCACCTGGGCGCGCACGGGGAGGCGCCGCGTCACCGTGAGCCGGCGCAGCGAGAGATCGCTCATCACGCCGGAGACGACGATCAGCGACAAGAGCATGCCCAGCAGCAGGTAGAGCAGGTTGTTGCCGGTGTTGATGGCCGCGAAGCCCACCCCCAGCGTGATGCCCAGGTAGTACTTGCCCTCGCGGGTGAACTTGAGCTTGCGCGGGGGCCCGAGCGCCCGCACGAAGCGCTCCCACCGGGTGCGCTCGGAGCTGCGCGCGGAGGGCGACTGGGGAGACCGGGCGGGCAGGGCCACCCGGCGCGGCTCCGTCACCGGCGCGCGCGGCACCTGCCCCGCGGTGCGCGAGGCGGGCCCGTCTCCGCGGTCGCCGTTCCGGACCATCGGTGCGCTCTCAGAGTGGGACGGGGATGCGGGCGACCAGGTCGCGGACGGCGTTCTCGCACTCGTCACGGCTGGGCACGTAGCCCTCGGCGTGGGCGGCGAGGCGCACGCGATGCGCGAGCACGGCGACGGCGAGGTCGTGGACGTCGTCGGCGATGCAGTAGTTGCGGCCGTGGAGCACGGCGCGGCCCTTGGAGGCGCGGGCCAGGTTCATCCCGGCGCGCGGCGAGGCGCCCAGCGAGAGCGTGGGGCTCGAGCGCGTGGAGGCGAGCACGGCCTGGAGGTAGGTGGCCAGGGAGGGGTCGAACTCGACGCGATCGACCTCGCGCTGCAGGGCCACGAGCTGCGCCGGATCGATGACCTGGGGCACGTGGCGGGCGCGGTCGTAGTCGCTCCCGTGAAGGAGGAGGCGCATCTCCACCGCCGGGGGCGGGTAGCCGATCTTGATGCGGACCATGAAGCGGTCGAGCTGCGACTCCGGCAAGGGATAGGTCCCCGCGAAGTCCTGCGGGTTCTGGGTGGCGATGACGAAGAACGGGTCGGGCAGCGGGGTGGTGGTGCCGTCGACCGAGACCTGGCCCTCGTTCATCGCCTCGAGGAGCGCCGACTGGGTGCGGGGGCTGGCCCGGTTGATCTCGTCGGCGAGGAGGACGTTGGTGAAGATCGGCCCCTGCCGGAAGATGAACTCGCCGAGGCGCTGGTCGTAGACGCTCACCCCGAGGACGTCGCTGGGGAGCAGGTCGCTGGTGAACTGCACCCGCCGCAGCTCGCCCCCGACGGCCTTGGCCATGGCGCGCGCCAGGGTGGTCTTGCCCACGCCGGGGACGTCCTCCACCAGCACGTGGCCGCGGGCCAGCAACGCGATGAGCGCGAGCTCGACTGCGTCGGGTTTCCCCTCCAGAGCCTGCTCCACGGCACCACGAAGCTTCTGCAGGATCGGGGAAGCTTCGCGTGCGATAGAGATCGCCGACGTCATCACGGGCGATGCTAGCACGAGGATCCGCGGCGGCTCGACTCTCGTGCCCCATCAAATCGAGGCGCTGCCCGGAGGCCCCGCCGATCCGGGCCGGACCCGGGTGGTTTTGCATCCTTGCCCCTTCCTGGCCAGCTCCTGCTGTCCTGGCTATGCTGCGCGCCATCGTGACGGTTTCCAGCCCCACCCGGCGCGTCACGTCGCCGTTGCCCCCCGGCTCCGCCCTCCCCAGCGAGCCGCCCAACGAGCCGACGGTCCCCGTCATCCCCGAGTCCCCGGAGGGCACGCTCCTCTGGCGACTGCGCGGGATCCTCCGCACCATGCGGCCCCACCAGTGGGTGAAGAACCTCTTCGTCCTCGCCCCCGTGGTCTTCGCGCGGGAGCTGACGGACCCGGCTTTCATCCTGGCCGCGCTCGGGGCCTTCGCCGTGTTCTGCCTGCTCGCCGGCGCGGTCTACACCCTCAACGACCTCGTGGACGTGGCCGCCGATCGCGTCCACCCGGTCAAGCGCCGCCGTCCCATCGCCTCGGGGCGCGTCCCGATCCCCGTGGCCCGGGCGATGGTGGTCGTGCTGGTGACGGTCGCGCTCGGCAGCGCGCTGGCCATCGGCCTGACCGGCGGGCGCGTCGCCTTCTTCTTCGTGGCGCTCGCCTATTTTCTCCAGAACGTCGCGTACTCGTTCCGCCTCAAGAAGGTCGCCTACGTCGACGTCGGCTTCATCGCCCTCGGCTTCGTGCTCCGCGTCCTCGCCGGCGGCTACGCTACCCGGACGCCGGTGTCAGGCTACATGATCGCCTGCACCGCGCTGCTCGCGCTCTTCCTCGGCTTCGGCAAGCGCCGGCACGAGCTCGCCGGCGAAAACGCCGCCAGGCAGCGCTCCGCGCTGGAGGCCTACACGCCGCGCGCGCTCACCGTGGCGCTCGGCATCACCGGCGTCGCCGCGGTCGGCGACTACCTGGCCTACACCCTCGATCCGCCGCCCTTCTTCCAGCACACCCCCTGGCTCTGGGTGACCACGATCCACCCGCTCTTCGGCGTGCTCCGCTTCCTTCAGCTCGTGGTGGGGCGCCCCAAGGCCGAGTCCCCGACCCAGGAGATGCTGCGGGACGTGCCCTTCGTCCTCAACCTGGTCCTCTGGGTCATCGAGATCCTGGCCATCGTCTACCACGTGAGGGTCGAGTGAGCGGCGCCGAGCCGGAGCACGCCGAGGACGGGTCGACGCCGCTCGCCCGCAAGAGCGACCGCTGGACCGACCTTGCCCTGACGCTCCCGATCTTCGTCGTCTACCACCTGGGGGTGATCTTCCTCCCGGTCCGCAACGCGGCCGACCCGGTCACGGCCGAGCTGCGGGGCCTCGCCAAGCACAGCCTGCCCGCGTACGCGGCGCTCACCCTGGCCATCGGCGTGGTCTTCGTGGCGGTGCTGTGGACCGCCGGGCGCAAGCAAGCGCTCGACCCCAAGCGCTTCGCCCTCGTCGGGATGGAGGGTGCGCTCTACGCCTTCCTGATGCGCTTCGCCGGCGGCTACGTGGTCGGCTCGCTGCGGCTCGCCGCCGCCGCGGGGAGCGCCGCCGCCAGCGCGGGTGCCGCCGAGGGCGGTGTGTTCCCCAGCGTGGTGATGGCGCTCGGCGCCGGCTTCTACGAGGAGGTGGCCTTCCGGGTGATCCTCTTCGGAGCCGGCGCGGCCATCCTGCGCCGGCTCTTCGGTCTCAAGGGGGTGACCGCCTTCATCGTCACCGCGCTGTGGGGCGTGGCGGAAGGGTTCGCGTTCTCCGCCTGGCACTACACCGGCTCTCTGGGCGAGGACCCGGAGCTGAGCTCCTTCGTCTTCCGCGCCGTGTGCGGGCTGATCCTCACGGCCATCTTCGCCTTCCGCGGCTTCGCGCCCGCGGTCTGGACGCACGTGCTCTACGACGTCTGGGTGATGATCTTCGAGTAGCCCTCGAGCCACGCCAGGTCGCCGAGCGCGCTCGCCAGGGATCCAACCCAGGCCGCCAGGTCGCCGAGCGCGTTCGCCAGGGATCCAACCCAGGCCGCCAGGTCGCCGAGCGCGTTCGCCAGGGATCCAACCCGGGCCGCCAGGTTGCCGAGCG